>Ga0114942_1000004_pt1 | contig 76559 bp, 61 predicted proteins | sample LowerColdCreek_FD_88674 | JGI IMG/M metagenome (GOLD analysis project Ga0114942, IMG submission 88674) | Groundwater microbial communities from Cold Creek, Nevada to study Microbial Dark Matter (Phase II) - Lower Cold Creek | ecosystem: Environmental > Aquatic > Deep subsurface > Groundwater ... | reverse complement strand
TACATCCAGGCGCTGGCGCCGCTGGCGAAGTACTTCTTCATCAGCGACCAGCCGTAGCGGGCGTATCGCCAGTCGTTGCTGCCATTGCCGCACTCGTGCTCCGAGGCCCAGATCCGGAGCTTGGGGTGATTCGTGGCGATCTCCTCCAGGGCGCCCTTGCCGGCCCACTGGACACCCACACCACGGATCATGGGGCCAGCGATCGGGTCGGCCATGACCTGGTCGATGATCTCCGGCTTGTCGCGCTCCAGCGTGCCCAGGAAGATCTGCACGCCCAGCGGCCCCATCTCGCGCTGCAGATGCGGGATGAAGCGGGCCAGCCCCTGTGCGGTCCACACGCAGCCCGGAAACGGGTGCGGCGAGTTGAACTCGTTCTGCGGCATCACCAGGTCCACCGAGATGCCTTCGGCGCGGTAGGCCTCGATGTACAGGCGGAAGTAGCGGGCGTAGGCGCTCAGGTGGCGGTCGTCCAGGATCATGCCGTCGCGTCCCTCGCGCATGATCTTGTCGGGTGTGACGCCGTTGGCCCGTCCATTGGCCCAGGGCTTGCCCTGCGCATACAGGCCGTTGACCTTCATCCAGGTCGGCGGGCTCCAGGGCGAGGCCCACAGCTTCAGGTCCGGGCGGATCGACTGGGCGGCCTTGATGAAGGGAATCAGCGTCTGCCGGTCGTGGTCGATGCTGAAGTGCTTCATCTCGAAGTCGCCGGGGACTTCGTTGTAGCTGTACCAGTCGTTGGCGATGTCATTGCCACCGATCGGCGCACGACACAGGTTCAGCGCCGCGCCCTCGCTGCCGAACAAGGCCTGCAGCGCGGCCGCACGCGGGGCTGGCGGCAGTGATGCCAGCGCCAGCCAGCCCTTTTCGCTGAAGGCCCCGCCGATGCCGTCGATGGTCTGGCGCGGGTCGGCCAGCGCCAGCGAGAACGCTCGGCTGAACTGGTTGCGGGTGGCGACCTCGAACACCGGCGCCTCCATCGCCTGCCAGCGGCGCTGCTGCGTGGTCGTCCACATCAGCGGGCCCGCGGGCTGAGAGGCGGCCGGCGTGGGCGCGGCGGTCGTCTTGGCCCGGCCCAGGCCCGGTAGTGCGGTCGCCGCAGTGGCGGCCGTGAATGTGAGGGCCTGTCGGCGGGTGAAATCGGTCATCGTCTTGATGGGATGGCTGGGGTGGATGGGGCCTGTCCGTTATAGCGAGCCGTCTGCGCGGCTCGGCCCCGCAAAGCGAACCTGTCCGCCAGCCGAACAGGCCGGCAGTCCGGCGCGCTTCAGTCCGGCGCGGCGCCCTAAATTGCCGGCCATGACAGCCTCGCTCCAAGACGACTACCAGCGTGCCGGCTTCGGCGGCACGCTGCCCTTCGGGCAACGCCCGGCCCTGCTCGTGATCGACGTCGTGCAGGCCTATGTGCAGCCCGACAGCCCGCTCTTTGCGCAGGGCTTCGTCGATGCGCTGGCGCCCAACATCCGCCTCATCGAGGCTGCGCGCGCGGCCGGCGTGCCGGTGGTGTTCACCAACGTGGTCTACGGCGCCGGGGGGCGGGACGGCGGGCTGTTCTATCGCAAGGTGCCGGCGCTGCGCTGCTTCCTGAAGGGCTCGCCGCTGGGCGCCTTCCCGGCCGGCATCGCGCCGCGCGCCGACGAGGTGGTGGTCAGCAAGCAATACGCCTCGGCTTTCTGCGGTACGTCGCTGGCCGCCACGCTGGTGGCCATGGGCATCGACACGGTGCTGGTCACTGGCTACTCCACGTCGGGTTGCGTGCGCGCGACGACGCTGGACGCGCTGCAGCACGGCTTTGCGCCTTTTGTCGTGCGCGAGGCCTGCGGCGAGCGCGACCCGCGGCCGCAGGAGGCCAACCTGTTCGACCTGCAGGCCAAGTACGCCGAGGTCATTGGCGAGGCCCGCGCCGTCGAGCTGATGGCTGCGCGCAGCGCTGCACGATGAGCTTGGCTGCCCCGCCGGCCCAGGTCGCCGGCAGCACGGCGCGCCACGGCCACGCCCTGTTCATCCTGACCGTGCTGTTCTTCATGTGGGGTCTGCTGACCTCGCTGAACGACGTGCTGATCCCGCATCTCAAGTCGGTCTACTCGCTGAGCTATGTGCAGGCGATGCTGGTGCAGTTCTGCTTCTTCGGCGCCTACTTCCTGGTGTCCATCCCGGCCGGCGCGCTGATCCGGCGGCTGGGCTACCAGCGCGGCGCGGTGGTCGGGCTGGTGATCGCTGCCGCAGGCTGTGCGCTGTTCTACCCGGCGGCCGAGGGCGGCTACGGGCTGTTCCTCGGCGCGCTGTTCGTGCTGGCTGCCGGCATCACCCTGCTGCAGGTCGCGGCCAACCCCTACGTCACCGCGCTGGGCGACCCGGCCACCGCGTCCAGCCGCCTGACGCTGACGCAGGCCTTCAATGCGCTGGGCACCACGGTGGCGCCGGCCCTCGGCGGCCTGCTGATCCTGCCCGGCGCGTTGCTGTCGCTGGACGAACTGGGTCGTCTGCCGCAGGCCGAGCAGCTGGCCTACCGCGCCAAGGAAGCCGCGATGGTGCAAGGCCCCTACCTGGCGCTGGCCGCCGCGCTGCTGGCGCTGGCGCTGCTGTTCGCGTTGGCCCGGCTGCCCCGCGTGGCCGCGCATGCCGACGCCGCCCGCACCGGCCTGCGCGACGCGCTGCGCCACCGCCACCTGCTGTTGGGCGTCGTGTGCATCTTTGTCTACGTCGGCGCCGAGGTCAGCATCGGCAGCTTCCTGATCAACTTCATGGGCGAAGGCCACATCGCCGGGCTCAGCCACGCGGCGGCGGCCCTGTACGTCAGCTACTACTGGGGCGGCGCGATGGTGGGCCGCTTCATCGGCGCGGCCGTGATGCGCTACGTCAGCCCCGGGCGCGTGCTGGCGTTCAATGCCACCGCGTCGGTGCTGCTGATCGTGACGGCCACGCAGACGCAGGGCGCACTGGCGATGTGGTCGCTGCTGGCCGTGGGCCTGTGCAACTCCATCATGTTCCCGACGATCTTCAGCATGGCCCTGCACAAGCTTGGCCCGGCGACCGGGCAGGGATCGGGCCTGCTGTGCATGGCGATTGCCGGCGGCGCCATCGTGCCGTTCGCGCAGGGCCTGGTGGCCGACCTGGCCGGCGTGCAGGCCTCCTTCCTGGTGCCGGCGGCCTGCTACCTGTTCATCGCCTACTTCGGCTTGAAGTACGTCCACCTGCACCGCGACGAGAGCGCGTGATGACGCCGCTGACCTGGACGTTCGCTGCCGCGTTGGCACTGTCGTGCGCCGGGCTCGCGCAGGCAGCGCAACTGTCGGCGCAACCGTCGGCGGCGTACGTCGCCATGGGCAGTTCCTTCGCCGCCGGCCCCGGCCTGCCGCCCTATGCGCCCGACGCCCCGCCGCGCTGCGCCCGCTCGCTGGCCAACTACGCGAGCCAGCTCGCTTCGCTGCGTGGCCTGCGCCTGAACGACGTGAGCTGCAGCGCCGCCATCACCCGCGCGCTGCTCGAACCCTGGGGCGAACTGCCCGCGCAGATCGACGCGCTGGGTGCCGACACGCGGCTGGTCACGGTCACCATTGGCGGCAATGACGTGGGCTACATCGGCGGCCTGTTGGCCGCCTCCTGCACGCAGCTCGCCGCCCAGGGTCGCGTGCCCGCCAGCCGCTGCCGCGCGGTGGTGCCGCCCACCGAGGCGGACTTCGCCGCGCTGGCGCGCTCGCTGCGCGAGCTTGCCGCTGCCGTTCGCGCGCGGGCGCCAGGGGCCACGCTGGTGTTTGTCGACTACCTGACCGTGTTGCCGCCTGCCGGCCTGTGCGAGGCGACGCCCCTGCCCGAGGCCGACGCCGACCTGGCCCGCCGCACGGCCACCGGGCTGCTCGCGCTCACCGCAGCGGCGGCCCGCGATGCCGGCGCCCTGTTGCTGCCGGCATCGCGCCTGTCGGCCGAGCACCACGCCTGCGCAGCCGAGCCGTGGATGTGGGGCTACCCGGCGCCGGTGGGTGGCGCGCCGTATCACCCGAATGCACAGGCGATGGCGGGGCTGGCGAGGGCGCTGGATGAGGTTCTGGGGCGCTGAGGCGTGCCCGGCCTTGGGCCGTGGGCGGGTGGCTGCTGTCGACCCTGAGCAGACTTCGGGTCTGCCAACTTTCGCACCACAAAGTGGTCGACTGGGTACGTTGGGGTGAGCGCAGCGAACCCCAACAGACCTGCGCCTGACCGCCAACTGTTGGGGTTCGCAGGCTCACCCCAACCTACCGGGCTGGATGCGTTGGAGTTCACTGCGTTCGGCCGAACCTGACGGGGTCACGCAGATTTCTTTTCGGCGATGTGTTCGCAATATTGGCAGTAGTGGCCGTGGTGATACGGCGTGCCGCAAACCTTGCATCTGATGAACGGCGAGTCACCGCACACCACGCAGTAGCCTTTAAGAGGAACGTAGCTTTCGTGCCAGCAGTTATCACAGTCCTCGGTGTAGCTCTCACCGGCGTCTTTGAATGCGATGTAGTTCTCACCTGCGTAACTCTCGCTGAGTGCCGGCCCGATGAGCTCGTCGAAGCTATTGTCTTGCCCACAAACGAGGCAGTTGTAGACCAGGCTGTCGTAGCTCCGCGATGGGTCGACCACTCGGAGCAGCCCGGAACCGCATTTGGCGCAGCTGAAGTTGCTCGCCACATCCACCATATCCGCGTGCTGCCACTGGATCGCGGCGTTAGCCACACGGTTTGCCTCAATGATGGCGCCAATGAAGCTCCCCTCTTCGAGGAAGACCTTCCAGACGTTCGTACCCAGAAAGTCCACCGGCTGACGTTTTAGTTCCGTCTTGCAGAACTGATCGATTACGAAGAAGGCCTTTGCAAAAACTTCACGCATGGCGGTTATCGAGACATTGCTCCTGTAGTGCTCGATGTCGTTTCGGACGTTGACTATCTCCTGCGTTCGTTTCCAGTCTGCCTTGATGCCGAGGGCCTTGAACCGCGCTTCAATCTCTGCACGGTCAACCGTCTTGTTGCCCTTCCCCACAAAAATCAACTTGCCATCCCGAAGCTGCGGTTCTACCGCCGACTTGATGAGGACTTCGTGGCTGTCTGCCGGTGAAAGTTCCAGCAACTTCATCTTGAACAGAAGCAGCAGGCCTGCGGTCATGTTTCGCAGTGCTGAAATGGTCCGTCGCGGATCGCCGCTTTCATAGTCCTCCACCGCCAGAGCGATAGATAGCGCGGCGTTGTCTTCGATGGTGCTGACAGTGGACATGAATTGCCTCCCATGAGCCAGTCTAGCGACCGATGCCTTCAAGAGAAGCTCTTATCGTGTGGCGCCGGCTGCGTTGGCAGGCATGGCCCTCAGCGCTTCCCCGCGCACTGCAGCTCGTCCAGCACCGCATTGAATCGCGCCGCTGCGCCAGCCTCCGCGAACATCGCATGCCCGGCCTCCGGGAACTCGACCACCCGCGCGCCAGGCAGGGCCGCGCGCAGTTTCTGCGCCACGGCCGTGGGCACGATGGGGTCGCGGCCGCCGAGGGCGAGGGTCAGCGGCAACGCGGTGAGTGCCGGCAGCAGGTCAGCATTCGCACCGGCGCCGCGCATGACCATGGCGCTGTCGAGGTAGGGCCCGACGCGCATCGAGGCAGCGGTCAGTTGGGCGCGCAGCGCGGGCTCGACGCCGCTGCCGAAGACGAACTGCGCCGACCGCTCGGCCGCGGCCACGCCTTGCGCCAGATCCAGGAGAGGCGGGCGCGGTGCGTTGGCGGGCGCGCTGCCCGGCGCCGTCAGCAGGCCGGCCGGGGATGACACCAGCACCAGCCCGGCAATCGGCACATCGGCGTGATGGCGCAGGAAGTCCATCGCCACATTGCCGCCGAACGACCACGCCACTACCAGCGGCTTGACGAGGCCGCTGGCCTTGATGACGGCGGCCATGTCGTCGGCCCAGGGCCGGGCGTTGTCGTAGGCGCTGGCCTGCCAGGGCTGGCCGGAGTTGCCGTGGCCGCGCAGGTCGTAGGCCACCAGGTGGCAGCGTTGCGACAGCTCAGCACCGAACTGCGCCGTCCAGCTCAGGTAGCTCTGCTTGTAGCCATGCAGGAAGAGCACGCCGGGCCGCCCCGCTTCACCGTTTTGCACCACGTTCAGCGGCACGCCGTCGAAACCGGCGACGCTGCTGAAGCGCGCGCCCTCGAAGGCGGTCTTGCTGGGCTGGGCCCGGGCAGCGAGCGGCGCCAGGGCCAGGCTGGTGGCGAGCAGCAGGGCGGTTTTCATCAGCGTGCAGGTGGGCATTGGCGGGCGGCAGCGGTCACGAGGTTGGGCACCAGCGAGTCGTCCCAGTCGAACACACCGGCGCCCAGGCGCACGATGACCAGTTTCTCGGCCGGCGATATGTAGACGCGCTGCGCCCCGGCGCCGTCGAAATACACCATGTCGCTGGCCAGGAAGGGCTGCTTGGCCGGCACGGTGGCCGGTGTGGCCGTGTTGTAGCCGCGCTGGGGCGCATGCGGGCTGCCGCGCCACAGCTGGTAGCCGTAGTTGAGGTTGGCCGCACTCGGTGCCGACATGGCCTTCAGCCAGGCGGGGTCGACCACGGGCTTGCCCTCCACGCGGCCCTGCTGCACGAACAGCAAGCCCAGGCGCAGCCAGTCCTCGGGCCGCGCGAACAGCGTGCTGGACGTGCGGGCCAGGCCGCCGGGATGGTCCAGCGTCACATAGGCGTCCTGCGCGCCCAGCGGCTGCCACAGGCGCTTGGACAGGTACTCCGCATAGCGCTGGCCGGTGGCCCGTTCGATGACCAGGCCCAGCAGCTGCGAGATGCCGCTGGCGTAGTTGAAGCGGCTGCCGGGCGCTTCGGCCAGCGTGGCGGCCAGCGGCACGGCAGTGCTGTCGGCGCCGTAGAGCGCGCGGCTGTAGTCCGACCCCGGCTTGAGGTCGAAGGGCAGGGGCGCCAGGCCGCTGGCCATCTGCAGCAGTTGCTCCACGGTGATGGCGCCGCGCGGGTCGCCGGCCCATTCCTTGAGCCAGCGCGACACGGGCGCCTGCAGGCTGGGGATGGCGCCGTCGGCCACGGCCTGGCCCACCAGCAGGCCCAGCACCGACTTGTGCATCGAGGCCGGCTCGGCACGCGTGTCGGCGCTGAAGCCGGGCGCGTAGTACTCCGCCTCCACCGCGCCGTCGCGCCAGACCAGGAAGCTGTAGCTCTTGGTGCGCTGAATCTCGGCCAGGGCCGGGGCCAGCGCGGCATCGCTCAGGCAGGCGCTGGTGCGGCGCGGCAGCGGCTTGGCCATGCCACCGGCCACGCGCTCGGCCGGCCACTGCTGGGGCTTGTCCAGCTCCAGCAGCGAGGCACTGCCCGGCGCGGCCCGGTTGGCCATGCGCCACTCGTACAGCCAGTCCCATTCGGCCTTGCGTTCGGGGTGCAGGGCGGCGTAGAGCAGGTTGGGCAGCGTCTGGTCGCGCCAGGCGGGCGAACCCTTGCCGACACGCAGGATCAGCAACTGCTCGCTCGGGATCAACGCCACCTGCAGGCCGCCGGCGCCGCTCAGGTAGAACAGGTCCGGCGCGGCCGACGCCACGAGGCTGGACTTCTGCGCTGCGGTCGCGCGGTGCAGGCGCGGGTCCATCCAGGCCGAGCCCAGCGCGACCTGGAAGCCGAAGTTGGCATTGGCCGCCGACGGCGTGCGCAAGTCCTTGACGAAGGCCTCGCTCAACAGGCGCCTGCCCTGCCAGGTGCCGCCGTCCAGCAGCATCTGGCCGACACGCACCCAGTCGCGCGGCAGCGTCCAGGCGCAGCAATAGACCATGGCCCGGCCGCCTTCCCGGTCCATCAGCAGCTCGCTGGGGCTGGCGCCCAGCGGCTGCCACAGCCGGCTGCCGACGTAGTCCAGATAGGGCTTGCCGGTGGCACGCTCGATCACCAGGCCCAGCGCTTGCAGGTTGTCGTTGTCGTAGGAGAAATCGGTGCCCGGTGCATAGGCCAGCGGCGCCGTGGCGACGATCTGCTCGACGTCCGAGCCGTAATGCATCTGCATGTAGCGGTCGGCCGGGTCGACGTTGAGCTTGGTGCGAAAGCCCCCGCTCATCGTCAGCAACTGGCGCAGCGTGATGGCTGCGCGCGCGTCGCCCTGCCACTCCTTGATCCAGCGCGAGGCGGGCAGGTCGACCGAGCCGATGAAGCCGTCGTCCACCGCCGCGCCCAACGCCATCGCGGCCAGCGTCTTGGCGAAGCTGTGCGAGCTGAACTGGGTGTTGGCGTCGGTGCCGCCGAAGTAGCGCTCGGTCTGCACCACGCCCTTGTGCACGACGATCAGCGCCTGGCCATTGCTGGCCTGCACGAACTGTGCGGCCTCTTCCAGCGCGCGGGCCGGGATGGTGGTGCGGCCGGGCTGCGCTGCCAGCAGGAAGGGCCCCGGCTGGTGGGCCAGCATGCCCAGCGGCTTGTACCAGCTCTTGGGCGGCTGCAGGCGGTCGGCCGGCGGGAAGTCGACGCGGTTCCAGAACGACGCGTTGCGCGCATCGCGCGGTGGCGCGGTCTGGGCTTGCGCGGCGGTGGCGGCGAGCAGGGCAAGCCCTGCGATCAACAACAAGGGCTTGCGCGGCTTCATCTTCAGGGCTTCTTGTTCCGCGGGGCTGCCGGGGTCTGCTCAAGTGCGTACCGCTCCAGGCTCGACAGGCTCGCGCCTTCGACCTTCTCCGGCGCCACCAGGTACTTGGCGTGGCGCTCGCGCACGCGCTGCAGCACGTCCTTGGGGAAGAAGTCCAGGGTCTGGCGCGCCGTCATGCTGCCCGCGTAGAGGATGTGGCCGGGCGCCTGGTCCATCAGCATCCAGGGCAGCCACGGCGTGATGCGGTTCCACACGCCCTGGTAGGGGATGTTGTCCAGCTCGGCGTTCTCCAGGTCCGCGCGGCGGATCGAGTAGCGGAACATCTCCGAGGTGCGCGTCATCTTGCCGGGCGACTCGCGCGGCCACTTCTCGGGCTGCATGGCGCTGGGGTACATCAGGTGGATGTCCGACTCCAGCCCCACGGTGTCGGCGTCCAGCATGTGCCAGTTGCGGATGTAGGGGCGCTTCGGGCGGCTCTCCTTGTTCAGCCCGCCGTAGCTGGGCGGCTGGGGGTAGAAGTCAGAGATGACGTAGTTGTAGGGGTCGTTGGCCACGTCCACCACCTTGACGCGCTCGCCGGTGTAGGGGTTGTCCCATTCGTCCATCAGCTGGCCCGTCTCCAGGCTGCGGTAGAAGACGACCTCGCGGCACAGGCGCTGGTAGCTGGCATCGGGCTGGCGCACCACGCGGATGGTGCTGAACACCTCGAAGCGCATCAGCGGGCGCACCTTCTCGCCATCGCGCACGCCCGTGACCACGCCGGTCACCGAGCCGTAGACGAACTTCTTCGGGTCGGCAAAGGCCTCCAGCCGTGCCGAGACCTCGCGGTTCCAGATCGGGTCGTTGAAGGCCAGCGGGCGGCGGGCCGGTGCGGGCGCAGCGGTCGGGGTGGACGCGCAGCCGGCAGCGGCGCCGGCCAGGGCTGCGGTGCCGGCCATACGCAAAGCGCCACGGCGGTTGAGTTCTTTGGGGTTCATGTCGATCTCCGGAGAAGGAAGAGAGTCAGATGACGGCGCAGACGGTCTTGAGTTCGAGGAAGTTGTCGACGGCGGCCTGACCGCTCTCACGGCCCCAGCCGGACTGCCTCACGCCGCCGATGGGCAGGCTGGCATCGAACATCAGGTGGCAGTTGATCCACACCGTGCCCGACTTCAGCCGCGCGGCGGCGCGGTGGGCGGTGGACAGGTCGCTGGTCCAGATGCTGGCGGCCAGGCCGTAGATGGAATCGTTGGCCAGGCCCAGCGCTTCTTCCAGCGAGTCGACCGGCGTGGCGACGATGACCGGGCCGAAGATCTCTTCCTGCACGCAGGCCATGTCGGGCCGCACATCGACCAGCACGGTGGGCTCGATGAAGGTGTTGTTGGGGCCCAGCTGGCGTCCGCCCACCAGCGCCTTGGCGCCATCGGCCAGCGCGTCCTGCACATAGCGGTGGATGCGGTCGGCCTGCTTGCGGCTGACCACCGGGCCGATCTGCGTCGTCGCGTCCAGGCCGTGGCCCAGCTTCATGCCGCGGGCGATGTCGGCGATGCCGTTGACCACTTTGTCGAACACGCTGCGGTGCACGTACAGGCGCGAGCCGGCCACGCAGACCTGGCCGGTGTTGAAGAAGATCGCATTGGCGGCGCCCGGGATGGCCAGGTCCATGTCGGCATCGGGCATGACGATGACCGGCGACTTGCCGCCCAGCTCCAGCGTGACCTTCTTCAGGTTGCCGCCGGCCGCTGCCAGCACCGCACGGCCCACCTGCGTGGAGCCGGTGAAGGAGATCTTGTCGACGCCCGGATGCGCCGCGAGCGCCGCACCCACCACGTCACCACGGCCGGTGACGATGTTCACCACACCCGGGGGCAGGCCGGCTTCCAGCAGCAGTTCGCCCAGGCGCAGCGCGGTCAGCGACGTGTCTTCGGCCGGCTTGAGCACGACGCAGCAACCAGCGGCCAGCGCGGGCGCCAGCTTCATCGCGGTCAGCACCAGTGGCGAGTTCCACGGCACGATGGCCGCGACCACGCCGACCGGTGCCTTGGTCGTGTAGGCGAACACCTGCTTGCCGGGCGGCTGGTAGTTGATCGAGGTCGGAAGGGTCTGGCCCTCGATTCGCTGCGCCTGGCCGGCGAAGAAGCGGAACTGCTCGGCCGCGCCGGGGATCTCGGCATAGCGGCCGACCCAGATGGGCTTGCCCTGGTCCAGCGTCTCCAGTTCGGACAGCTCGTCGATGTGCTGCTCGATCAGCTCGCCCACGCGCCACAGGATCTTGGCGCGCTGGGCCGGCGTCATGGCCGGCCAGGGGCCTTGCTCGAAGGCCGCCCGTGCGGCCTGCACGGCCAGGTCGACGTCATCCCCGTTGGAATCGGGGAAGCGGCCGAGCACCGTGCCGGTGGCCGGGTTGAGGGCCTGCATCCACTGGCCGGAGCGGGCGGCGACCCATTGATCGCCCAGCAGCATCGGATGGTCGCCGCGCGCGAGGAAGGCCAGCGCGTCGGCATGGCTGGCTTGCAGTTCGGGAATGACGAGGCTCATGCGCCGGCCCTCGGCGGGATGTGCTCGTGGTGGTGTTCGAGATACCAGCTGGCCACCTCCTCGCGGGTGGTGAACCAGACACCGGGCAGCGACTTGGCGAATTCGAGGAACTCACGCAGCGCGCTGATGCGGTAGGCGCGGCCGCTGACGTGCGGGTGCAGGCCCACGTTCATGATGCGGCCGGTCTTGGCGCCTTCGTCGTGCAGCACCTTGAGTTCCTCGATCAGCACGTCGCGGTACTCGGCCGTCGTGTGGCCGCGCCGCGTCAGCAGCGTGAAGTCGTTGATCTCGTTGGAGTAGGGCGTCGAGACGATGGGGCCGTGCGGTGTCTGCACCAGGTAGGGCTGGTCATCGTTCATCAGGTCGCAATAGAACTTCAGGCCCTTCTCGGCCAGGATGTCCGCCGTGTTCAGCGTGCCGCGCAGCGACGACGACAGCCAGCCTTGCGCCTTGCGGCCGCAGGTCTGTTCATAGACCTCCAGCGTGCGTTCGATGACGGCGCGTTCGGCCGCCACATCGCCGGCAAAGTTGGTCAGCAGCTCGCCCTGCTCGTAGTTGTGGGCGATGACCTCGCAGCCGCGCTTCAGTGCTGCCGTGACCATGGCCGTGCGGCGCAGGCCGGTCACGGCGTTCATCGTCACGGCGGGCTTGACGCCCATCTCGTCGAACAGCTCGTACAGCCGCCAGACGCCGACGCGCTGGCCGTACTCGCGCCAGCTGTAGTTGGGGAAGTCGGGCACATTGCCGGGCAGCGTGTCCGGCAGGATGGCGGGGCCGCCGGCGTAATAGGGCTTGTCGGTGTCCTTGATCAGGTCCCAGGTTTCGAGATTGATGGTCAGGAACAGCGCGACGCGCTTGTCGCCGGGCCAGCGCAGCGGCTGGCGTTCGGGCAGGGGGACGTAGTCGTAATGCATGGGAGTTTCCTGGCGGTCAGGAGATCAGGTCTTGCCGCGGCACTTCTGGCTGCGGTCGAGAAAGGCCATCGCGTCGGCCGCGCTCTGCGCCGCCTTGTCGACGATGAGCAGGTGGCCGGCGTCGCCATAGACGATGCGCTCGGCGCTGCAGGCATTCTTCAGCGCGGCGACGAAGGCGTCGGCGGTCCTGGGGTCGAGCGCCTGGTTCGCGGCGCCCCACAGCACCAGCGCCGGCGCGCGCACATGGCCCAGCACGCGCAGCGGGTCGCCGCGCTCGTAGAGCTTGCGGCCGGCGAGCGATTCCTCCAGCCGGCCCTGCATGTTCGTGAAGGCCAGCTTGCGCTCGACCATCAGCGGCGTCACCAGCGCCGGGTTGGCCAGTACGTGGCGCAGGTTCACCTCCACGTCGGCGGCGGTGATGACTGGGTCGCTGAAGATGTTGGCGCGGGCCTCGCTGGCGGGCGCCGAGGCCGGTGCGGGCGCGGTGGCCGGGCCGGCCTGCGGCGTCGGCAGGCTGGCGGTGGCGATCTGCGCCGGGCGCTTGCCGTACTCGACACCGGCCGAGTTCGCCAGCACCAGCGCGGTGACGCGGTCGGTGCGCGTGGCGGCGTAGCGGAAGGCCACCAGGCCGCCGTAGGACGTGCCGGCAATCGCGAAGCGCTCGACACCCATCTCGTCCATGAAGGCGTCGATCAGCGACAGCATGCGGTCGACCGAGTAGTTGCCGCTGCGTAGCGGGCCGCTCAGGCCGAAGGCGGGCATGTCGAAGCGCAGCACGCGGTAGCGCTTGGACAGCACCTCGGCCCAGCCGTCCCAGTCGGCCAGGTCGCCCAGCGTGCCCTGCATCAGCAGGATGGCCGGGCCGCTGCCCTGGTCCTTGTAGTGCAGGTTGACGCCGTCGACGTCTACGAACTTCGACTGCGCATCGGCAAAGCGGGCGATGACGGATTCACGGCTGAGCACGCGGGTGGTCTTCACCTGCGCCGCTGGCGCTGGCTGGGCCGCGGCGGACAGGCACAGCAGCGTCAGTGCGGCGGGCAGGACGTGGGACAAACGCATGGCAATCCTCAGGCAATCGTCAGGCAATGAGCGGCGTGGTGGCCGCATCGAAGCCGAACTCGGCGAAGTCGTCGCGCGGCACTGGCGCATCGGCCGAGGCCGTCACCAGATGCTGGTGGATGCGCAGGCCGTGGGCGTCGGCGCGCGTGGCGGTGTTGGTGGCGCGCGGGTAGCGGATGCGCTCGTAGCAGGCCAGCGCGGTCTCGACGTCGGGGCCGCGCGCCAGCGCGCGCGCCATCAGCACGCCGTCCTCGATGGCCATCGCCGCGCCCTGGCCCAGGAAGGGCAGCATCGGGTGGGCGGCGTCGCCGACCAGGCTGACGAGGCCCTGCTGCCAGCGCGGCAGCGCGGCGCGGCCGAACAGGCCCCACTTGAAGGCGCCGGCGCGGCACAGGCCCTCGATCATGTCGTCGGCCTCGGCGTGCCAGCCGGCGAAGTTGGCGCGCAGCTCGGCGGGGTCCGCCGGCAGCGACCAGCCTTCTTCCGCCCAGCTCTCGACACGCGCGAAGGCGACGACATTGACGGCGCTGCGGCCGCGCACGCGGTAGCGCAGCAGCGTGCGCTGCGGGCCGAGGAAGACGGCGGTGTCGGGCGTGAAGTCGGGGTTGCGCAGCGAGTCGACAGGCACCACGCCGCGCCAGGCGACATAGCCGGTGAAGGCTGGCGCGCCGTCGCCGTAGAGGGCCTCGCGCACGGCCGAGCGCACGCCATCGGCGCCCACCAGGCAGGTGCCGCTGAAGCTGCCGGCGGCCGTTGCCACCGTGACCTGGCCGCAGCCCTGGCTGACGTGCAACACACGGGCGCCCAGCTGCAGCGCCGTCGGGTCGAGGCGCTTCAGCTCATCCACCAGCACCGTGTGCAGGTCGGCGCGCAGCAGCTGTAGATAGGGGCTGCCCCAGCGGCGCTCCATCTCCGGGCCCATGTCGTAGGCCACCATCTCGGCGCCGCTCTGGTAGTGCTTCATGGCCGCGCGCTGCGGCCAGTTGGACGCGGCGCGCAAGGCCTCGCCGACCCCCAGGCTGTCGAGCGCGCGGGTGGCGTTGGGCGCCAGCGAGACGGCCGCGCCGACCTCGCGCAGCACCTCTGCCTGCTCCAGCACACGCACCGGAATGCCTGCGCGCAGCAGGCCGAGCGCGGTGCACAGGCCGGCGATGCCGGCGCCGGCGATCAGGACCGGCTGCTTGTCAAGGGTGCCGCTCATGCCTGCGCCGTTTCTTCAATGACCTGGTCGTAGCGCTGCTTGCTGTCGGCCTGCGCCAGCTCGTCGGCTTCCTTGCGGGTGACGTAGTACAGACGCTCGAACAACTGCTGGCGCTGCAGCTCGCGCGCGTCCAGCGCGGCCTGGTCCAGCTCCAGCGACTCGATCTCCTTGGCGAGGTCGATGCCGCGTTTGGCCGAGACCCGCTCGATGGCGTCGACGCGGTCGCGCAGCACGCTCAGCTCCTGGGCCAGCACGATGATCATGGACATCGCGTCGTCCAGGCCGGGCGTTGAATAGAACTGCGGGCGCTTGCCGCGCGAGTGACGCTGGGGCTTGAGTTTAGGGGTGCTCATGCCTGCACCGCCTTGCGTGCGACCAGCACTTCCCAGCCGCCACCGGGGGCGAATTCGCCGGCGGTGAACTCGCGGTCGGCCACCGCTGCCGTGGAGTCGCCGGTGTAGCCGGCCGCGCCCTCGGCACTGGATTCCAGAATGGCCATCGGTGCGGTGGCAAAGGCCACGCTGTCGGCCGGGAAGCCGGCGTCGGTCGCCAGCTTGATCTGATCGATCTCTCTCATCGCACCCCAGAACGGTTCGTTGTTGTACCAAGTCTCGTTGTCGAGGATGAACTGCGTGAACGGGCTCATCAGGTCGAAAGGCGGCAGGTCGGCGTGGATCACATAGCCGCCCGGCGACAGCAGGCGATGGCATTCGCGCACGATGCGCGGCATGGCCTTGCCGCTGGTTTCATGCAGCAGGATGTGGCTGACGATGAGGTCGAAGTAGCCGTCCTCGAAGTCGGTTTGCTCGGCATTCATCTGCGCGAAGTTCACGTCCACGCCCAGCGCCGCCGCACGGGCGTGGGCATAGCGCACCACCGGGCCGCCCACGTCGATGCCCCAGACCTCGGCATCGGGGAACAGCGTCTTGTAGGGCAGCGTGGAGTGGCCGACGGTGCAGCCCATGTCGAGGATGCGGCGCGGCTTGAAGCCGGGCAGCTTGCGCTGCACGTAGTTGCAGACCGAGCGGCCCATGTCGTCGTTCAGCGGGCCGGCAAAGCCCATGCCGTAGAGATAGGCGCCACGGTCGTAGAGGGCGGCCACGCTGATGTCGCCGGGGCTCAGCTCGCTGGCGTAGCCGCCGGGCATGCAATGGATGTCCAGCGCCGTCACATAGCGGGGCGGCACGAAGTCGGCATCGATGCGCAGCTGGGCGTCGGTCTTGGCGGACCAGGCCTTGGCGCTCTCGTTGAGCGCCGGCAACTCGCGCTCGACCGAGTCGATGACCGAGTTCCACATCAGCTCCTGCGCGATGCGGTTCAGCGCCGCGTAGTGCTGGAAGTAGAGGTCGGGCTCCATGACCTTGCGGATCTCGCGGCGGTCCTGCGGTGCGCGGCCGTGCTGCTGCTCGAAGGCCTTGGCGGCGCGCTGCGCGAACACCGGCTGCAGGCCCGGCAGCAGTCCTTGCTGCACGAACTGCTTGAGGCTCTTGGCGAACTCCTGCCGCGACGCCTCGTCGTGGGTGGAGCGGGGCAGCAACGGGTGCTGGGCTTGCTGGAAGGTATTGAGCACGGGAACTCCTTGGTCTCGAATGAATGTAGGACTCGCCCTCGCCGTGCGCGCGCCGGAATGGCGCGCTAGCCGCCAGACGAATACGCCGTTCCGGCTCAGCCTTTTTCGATGTCTTCCAGCAGCCGCATCACCGCGTTCTCGGCCGATTCGCAGGCCGCTTCCAGCCCCGCGTGCAACTTGCCGCAGTGCTCGCCGCCGAAGTACAGCGAGCCCACCGGCTGGTCCAGCAGCGCGGCGTAGCGGCCGATGCCGCCAGGCCCGAAACCGGCCACATGGCCGAGATTGAAGGGCTGGGTCGTCCAGTTGTGCACATGCGTCACGCGCACCGCGCCGACGGTGGACGGGCGCAGGCGGGCCAGCTCCCGCAGCACGAACTCGCCGACCTGGGCGTTGGGCAGCTTGTCCAGCGCGTCGGTGGCCTCGCCGTTGATGAAGGCCAGCAGGTTGCCGGGCGAGCCGTCGCGCGAGGGCAGCCTCAGCACGCGCTCGATGGGGCCGTCCGACCACAGCTCGGGCGACATCCCGTCCTTCTCCCAGAACGGCGTCTTCACTTCCATGAACACCTGCAGCAGCTGGCCGTAGCGGATCTCGCCCCAGGCCTCGCGCTGCTGCGCCGGGATGGCGACGCCGCGCACGCCGTCGATGCGGATGTTCTTCATCACCGACAGCGGGATGGTGCTGATGCAGGCGCGGGCGCGGTGCACGCTGCCGTCCTTGCAGTGCACGACCGTGCCATGCGGCCCGGCCTCGATGCGATGCACGACGCGCTGCAGCTGCACCGGCCGGCTCAGCGACGCGGCCATCGCATCGGTCAGTGCGCTGGTGCCGTCACGCACCTTGCTCTGGCGGCCGGCCTTGGCCTCCCAGCGGTAGACGTTGATCTTGCGCAGCACGTCCAGCGTGTTGGTCTCGTCGAGGTTGCGCGCGGCCGTGTTGACGTTGAACAGGCGCAAGGCTTCCTCGGACGCACCCTGCGCCTGGAAGAACTGGCGCAGCGACATCTTGTCGAGCGCGGCGAACTCGGGCTTGAGCCAGTCCGACAGCTCCGCCAGCGGGGCATTGGCCTTGGCGAGGTAGTGGCCGTACAGCTGCTGCGGCAGCATGGCGCGCTCGTGCGGTGCCAGGCGGTTCAGCGGCGAATCGGCCCAGGGCCGGTTGACGGCCGGCTGGCCATAGACGCTCATGGCCACCGCGCTGCTGCCGAGCGCCGACGGGCCGCCCGTCTGTTGATCGATCAGCGCCACGCCCAGCTCGGCGGCGTTGCCGCGCACGCGGCCGTAGCCGAAGCCGATCTCCACCGCGCCCATCTCGGGGCGGCCCGGCACGCCATGCTCCGTCCAGCAGCGGCCACCGACGCGGCCGCTGGCCTCCAGCACGGTCACGCTCACGCCGGCCTGCTGCAGCATGCGCGCCGCATGCAGCCCGGCGATGCCGGCGCCCAGGATCAGCACGTCTGCCGGCGCCGGTGCGGCACTGGCCAGGCCTGCGTGGCCACCCATCGCAGCGGCGCCAAGCGCCAGCACCGCGCGTCGATTCAACCTGTTTTCAGCCATCAGCAGTTCTCCTGGGCGGCCAGCGCGCACCTCTTTGATGAAATCAGTTAAGCATGCGAAGCCCTGCGCGCGCGAGTCGGCGAGGCCTTGTGTTCATGGGGTGATTTTTGAGATGCGGCGTGCGCGTCTTCGCTGCATGAACAGCGGCTGCGCCTGGCTGGCTGCGGCGGGGTGCAGCGGCTAGGGTGCTCATCTCCCACCGCCCCGCGTCCCGCCGATGAACCCCACGCCCGCCAACGAAACCCTTGTCCAGCAACTGCGGTCCGCGCTGGGCGCCGACGGCGTCAGCACCGGGGCTGACCAGCTGGACGTGCTGTCCCGCGATGTCTATGCGCAGGGCGGTGCGCCGCTGGCGGCGGTGCGGCCCGCCACGGTCGCGGCGCTGCAGGCGGCCGTGCGGCTTTGTGCGGCGGCCGGCGTGGCCATGGTGCCGCGCGGCGGTGGTGCGTCCTATACCGATGGCTATTTGCTGCCGGCCGGTGGCCATGTGCTGTTCGACACCGGCGCGCTGGACAGCATCGACATCGATGCCACCAACGCCGTCGTCACCGTGGGCGCGGGCGTCACCTGGGCGGCGCTGCGCGAGCGCCTGGCGGAGCATGGCCTGCGCACGCCCTTCTGGGGCCCGTTCTCCGGCCTCGTGGCCACGGTGGGCGGCGGCGTGAGCCAGAACACGCTGAGCCACGGCAGCGCCAGCCATGGCATCTCGGCGCAGTCGGTGTTGTCGATGGATGTGGTGCTGGCCTCGGGCGAGTTGCTGAGCACCGGCATCAGCACGGCCACCCGCTTCTTCGGGCCCGACCTGACGGGGCTGTTCACTGGAGACTGCGGCGCTCTGGGCATCAAGGTCGCCATCCGCCTGCCGCTGATTGCCGTGCGCAGCCACTTCGAGGCGCTGTCCTTTGCCTTCGAAGACTTCGCCCGCTTCCACGAGACGCTGCGCCTGGCCGCGCTGGAGGGGCTGGAGGACGAGCAGTTTGGCCTCGACCGGGCGCTGTCCCAGGGCCAGATCGGCAAGCAGGATGGCCTGGCGTCCAAGCTGCGCATCGCCGCCGAAGTGTTCCGCTCGGCGCCGAGTGCGTTGGCCGGCGTGAAGCAGCTGCTGCGCATGGCGGCGGCCGGCGACAAGGTGCTGACCAGCGGCGCCTACATGGCGCACTTCATCGTCGAAGGCACCAGCGAGGCCGATGCGCGCGCCAAGGCCGGGCGCCTTCGCGCGCTGGCGTTGGCGCATGGCCAGGAAATTGCCAACAGCGTGCCGGGCTTTGTGCGCGCGCTGCCCTTCGCGCCGCTGACCAACATCCTCGGCCCCAAGGGCGAGCGCTGGGTGCCGCTGCACGGCATCCTGCCGCATGCATCCGTGGCAGGCTTTCACGCGGCGCTGCTGGACTTCCAGGCGCGGCGTCGTGCCGAGATGGAGGCGCTGGGCGTGTGGATGGGCACGATGTTCGCGACCGTCTCGTCGACCGGCCTGCTCTACGAGATCGCGCTGTACTGGCCCGATGCGCCGACCGCCTATCACCAGGCCGTGCTGGGCGACGAACACCTGCGCAACGTGCCCGGCCATGCGGCCAACGCGGCAGCGGCGGCGCTGGCGGCCGATATCAAGCGCGAGCTGCTGGCGCTGTTTGCGGCCCATGGCGCGGCGCACTTCCAGATCGGCCGCGCCTACCGTTATGCCGACCGGCTCGACCCCTCGGCACTGGCCTTGCTACGTGCACTGAAGGTCACGCTGGACCCGCAGGGCTTGATGAATCCCGGCGCGCTGGGGTTGTGAGACCCTGCCGCTGTTCGCGGGGTGAACTCACCCGGTGATCCGCGTTGACCGACCCCGCCTGATTGCCTAGCCTGCCCAACTCGCCAGCCTCCCCGCACACCATGAGCTCTCTGTCTGCACAGCCCGCCGCGCTGCCATCCTCCTCGCCAGACGAGGTCAGCGAGTTCAGGCGTGACCATGCCTGGCGCGTGGTGCTGGCCGCCTGGATCGGCGTGGCCATGGGCCTGACGGCGCTGCCCTTCTACACGCTGGGCATCTTCGCCAAGCCGCTGGCGCTGGAGTTTGGGTGGTCGCGCTCGGTGATCCAGAGCGGCTTCACGTTCTCGATGATCGGCGTGATCTGCAGCGCCTGGGCGGCGGGCTGGGCGATCGACCGCTTCGGCGTGCGGCGGGTGGCGCTGTTCAGCCAGCTGGGCCTGGCCCTGGGCTTTGCGGCGCTGGCGGCGCAAACGGGCTCGCCCACGCTGTGGCAGGCCAACTGGTTCCTGTTTGCGGTGCTGGGGGTCGGCACCACGCCGCTGACCTGGTCGCGCGGCATCGCGTCGTGGTTCGACAAGCGCCGCGGCCTGGCGCTGGGCATCGCGCTCAGCGGCACCGGCGTGACGGCGCTGGTGGCACCGCCACTGGTCAACATGATCGTCGCATCCCACGGCTGGCGCGCGGGCTACCTGGCCATCGCGCTGGCCATCGTGTTCGTGGCGATGCCGGCCGTCTGGCTGCTGTTCCGCGAGAAGCCGCGTGCCGCCGCCGGCACCGCCGGCGCTTCGCCCGAAGGCGAGGGCCTGAGCCTGGGTCAGGCGCTGCGCACGCGGCATTTCTGGCTGCTCATCGTCGGCTTCTGGCTGATCTGTGCGGCGGTGTCGGGCCTGATCCCCAACCTCGTGCCCATGCTGACCGACAGCGGCCTGAGCATGGCCGAGGCGGCCGGCTACGCCAGCCTGCTGGGCCTGAACGTGATGCTCGGCCGCCTGCTGGCGGGCTGGTTGCTGGACCACTTCTGGGGCCCCGCCGTGGCCCTGGTGCTGCTGATGCCGCCCACGCTGGCCTGCCTGCTGCTGGCCGTGCCGCAGTGGCCGGGCGCGGCGGTGATGATGATCGGCCTGGCCGCCGGCGCCGAGTTCGACCTGATTGCCTACCTGTGTCTGCGCTATTTCGGCAAGCGTAACTTCGGCCAGATCTATGCGTGGCAATGGGTCAACTTCTCGGTGGCGGCCGGCGCGGGGCCGATTGCCTTCGCGATGATCTTCGACCGCACCGGCAGCTACCACGACGCGCTGTGGGTGGCGGCCGCGATGCTGGTGGCCGGCCCGCTGCTGCTGCTGGGCCTGGGCCGTTACCCGAAGGCCGCATCCGCGTCCTGAACCGTCGCCCCTAAACTCGGCGCGGACAGGGGCGCCGAGCGAGACGTGCATGGGTGAGCGGGATGAAATCAAGTCGCTGAAGAAGGCGCTGCGGGCGATCACGTTCCTGAATCAGCAGGGCGACGCCACGGTCACGCAGGTGGCCCAGGGCATCGAGGTGCCACGCGCCACGGCTTACCGGCTGCTGCAGACGCTGGCCTCCGAGGGCTATGTCGACAAGCTGCCCAACAGCGACATCTACCGCCTCACCAGCCTGGTCCGGCGACTGGCGGCCGGCTTCCAGGACGAAGACCTGTTGATCGAGATCGCCCGGCCGCTGCTGGCCGAGGCCCAGCAGGAGCTGGGCTGGGCCATCGCGCTGTCCACACCGCGCGGCACCGACATGGTGGTGCGCCTGAACACCGACCATGACTCCCCGCTGGCCCTGATCCGTTACGGCGTCGGCGCGTCGCTGCCCATCTTGCTGTCCACCTGCGGCTACTGCTACCTGGCGCACTGCACGCCGACCGAACGTGAGGCCATCGTCAGCTCCGCGCTGCAGCAGGCCGACCCTGCCGCGCCCGTGCGCTTTGACCGCCCGCAGATCCAGCAGCTGATCGACGGCGTGCTGAGCGACGGTTTCTGCCATCTGGAGTTCGACCACTACCGCGAGGGCAACCTCGGTGTGCCGCTGCTGCTGGCGGGCCGGCCGGTGGGCGGCATCGTCATGCGCTACATCAAGTCCACGCTGCGCAACACCGACCGGCTGCGCGAGGTCTATGCGCCGCGCCTGCAGCGACTGGCGCGTGAGGTGGCCGATCGGCATCCGCTTCATGTGGCCCAGGCAGTTCAAGGTGTGAATACGAAGGTCAGCGGCGCTTCCTGAATGGCAGTTGCAGCGCTAGTCTGCAGCCCATAAACAGGCAGCCCGGGGAGGCCATCGCATGAAGTTCTCGACAGGGCGGCACGCCGTCTGCCGATGCCGCCGTTGGCCGGTCGGCCCGGCGTGAGGATGGCAACCCATGCAGGCCATCACCTGGCCAACTTTGTCTGCGAACGGCGCCGGGCCGGTGTGCCGACGGCGGTGCTGCACAGCGCCAAGCGGTTGTTGCTGAACCAGCTCACGGCGTCGGCCACCGCAGCGCTGCTGCCCGCAGGCGCGGCGTTGCTGCAGCAGGCGTCGCGCGCGCCGGGGGGCGAAGTCCGCGGGGCAGTGACACGCCTGTGGTGGTCGCAGGCACAGGTGCCTGTGGCGCAGGCGGTTGCCGTCCATGCGCAGCTGCTCGGCATGCTGGATCTGGGTGACACGCATCTGCACAGCCTCGGGCGTTTTGCTGCTGCGATCGTGCCGCCGTTGCTGGCGCAGGCCGACATCGATGCGCATGAGGGCTGCGATGTGCTGGAGGCGCTGGCCTTGGGGCTGGAGGTGGAGATCGCCTGTGCGGGCCCGGCGTGGTGCGGCCCGCCCGGCCTTGGTGCTGCCGTGGCGCGCGGCATCCTGCTGGGGCTGGAGCCAGCGGCCTTGATGGCCACGCTGGCCGGGCTTGGCGGTGCGCCGGCGATGGCCGACGAGCGCTGCATCGGCGCGCTGCAAGACCTCGGCGGGCGCTGGCGGCTGCAGGACCTTGCTTTGCACTGCCGGCCCCTGCCGGCTCAGGCGCTGGCGCCGGTGGACGCGGTGCTGGCCTTGCGTGCGCAGTGCCAGGCTCGGCGACCGCGCCTGATGCAGCTGGGGGTGTCCGCGCAGGCGTGGCTGCTGCTGCAGGCGCCTTCCGTGGCGGACGACCTGCGGCGTTGCATGGCGGCCGCGTGGCTGATGGGGCGGTTCACGACCGATGAACAAGAGCCGGCCTGTTGGGACAGCCCCGCCGCGCGCGGGCTTGCCGCGGGCATCGACTTGCGGCCGGACCCGCGTGTCACCGGGCTCGAGGCCTGCAGCCTGACCGTTCACTTCGAGGATGGGACCAGCGAGAGCACTTACCTGGACGCCTTCCTGGGCAGCGCTGCCCAGCCCTTGAGCGATTCGCAGCTGAGCGAGCTGTTCCGCAGTGCGGCCGATGACTTGGTGCTGCCGCGCCGGGCCGGCGAGATCCTTCACGCGCTCTGGGGGCTGGACCTGGCACCCGACAGCCGGGTGCTGACGGGTTTGCTGCGCCTGGCCTGACCCGTCAGGCCGGGGCCAGCAGGTCGGCGCGCTCGGCGTGGCTGGTCGTGGGCTGCCCGGGGGCCTCCAGCTGTGCGGTGATGTCGCTCGCGGCGGCCCGCATGTCGCCGACATAACGGCGCACGGCCTCGGCCATCGGCAGGGCCGAGGCAAAGAACACCAGCGTCAAGGTGGCCACGACCTCGCCGTGCTCGAACACCGGCACGGCGATGGAGGAGGTCTTGCCCGGGAACTGGGTGTGCGGGTTGCGCTCCCAGGTCGCATAGCCGTTGCTGCGGATGTTCTGCACCAGGCGCTCGGTCTTGAACATGTCCAGCAGCGGTGTGCGCCGCTCATACGCTTCCAGCCCCGCGAGCAGGCCCAGCCGCTCGTCGTCGCTGAGATGAGCCAGGAAGGCATGCCCCGACGCGCATTCCAGCAGCGGCAGGCTGTAGCCCGGTGCGTAGTTGCAGAAGGTCAGCGAGCTGAGCGTGTGCGTCGAGTCGCGCACGATCATGCTGCGCCCGACATGGGTGGTCAGCGACACCGGCCAGGCGTGCTGCTGCGTCAGCGCCACCATGCGTGGCCGGGCCATCTCGATGAGGCTGCCGCGGTCCGCGTAGCCCAGCGCGAGCGACTGCACCAGCGCGGTCACGCGGTAGCGCTTGCTGCCTGCCTCGCACACTACCAGGCCCTCGTGCATCAGCGTCTGGATGATGCGGAAGGTCGTCGGGTAGGGCAGGTCGACCGCCTTGGAGATCTCCATCACGGTCAACCAGTCGCCGCGGTTGATGGCCTGCAGCACCGCGATGCTGCGGCTGACGGAACGGATCGGAACGCTTCTTTCCATGGTGGCACCTTCAAGGTCGGAGGATCGCTGCCGGCGCGGGGCTGGGGGTTCTGAGCCGGCGCCGGGTATGCGCAATGTGTCGCAAGCGGCATGCCGTGGGGGCTGGGGAAACGCCCATTCGAAACGCTTGACCGCAATGCGGGCAGGCTCAAGATTTCGATTGAAAGCTGTGCGCGCGCGAGGCATCTCCGCCCTGTGGAGACAGGCCGTGCGCAGGTGGCGTCGCGGGGCGTTGCGTCCGCACACTGTCGGCCCGCTCGTCACTTCCTGGGCAGTCCGATCTTGCAAGCTTTCTCCTTTCAAACCGTCCCGCAGCTGGTGGTCGAGCGCGGCGCCAGCGCACGCCTGGGCCAGTTGCTCGCGGCCCGCTTCTCCCTCGCCGCAGTCCAGCGCATCTGCGTTGTCACCGACGCCTTCCTGCACGCCAGCGGCCTGCTGGCACCGGCGCTGGCGAGCCTGCGTGCCTCGGGTTTCGAGGTGCTGGTGATCGACGACGTGCAGGCCGATCCGCCCGAGCCGGTGGTGGCCGCGGTGACCGCACGGGCGCGTGGCTTCGGCGCGCAACTGGTGCTGGGCCTGGGTGGTGGCTCGTCGCTGGATGTGGCCAAGCTGGTGGCCGTGCTGCTGGCCGGCACGCAGCCGCTGGCCGGCATGTACGGCGTGGACAAGGTGCAGGGCGAGCGCCTGCCACTGGTGCAGGTGCCCACCACGGCCGGCACCGGCTCGGAGGTCACGCCCATCGCCATCGTCACGACCGGCGACGCGTCGGGCAATGCCAGCAAGAGCGGCATCGTCGCGCGCCAGCTCTATGCCGACATGGCGGTGCTGGACGCGACACTGACCACCGGCCTGCCGCCGGCCATCACGGCCGCCACCGGTATCGACGCGATGGTGCACGCCATCGAGGCCTTCACCAGCCGGCGGCTGAAGAATCCGCTGTCCGACACGCTGGCGCTGCAGGCGCTCGACCTGCTGTCGCGCCATCTGCTGCGCGTTTGCCAGGATGGGCAGGACCTGGCCGCCCGCGAGGCCATGCTGCTCGGCTCGCTGCTGGCCGGCCAGGCCTTTGCCAACGCGCCGGTTGCCGCCGTGCACGCGCTGGCCTACCCGCTGGGCGCGCGCTTTCACCTGCCGCACGGCCTCAGCAATGCGCTGGTGCTGGCACCGGTGCTGCGCTTCAACGCCGAGACCGCGCCCGAGGGCTATGCGCAGCTGGCCGACGCGCTGGTGCCCGGCCTCAGTGGTGACATGGCCGCCAAGGCGCAGGCCTTCATCCGCCACCTGGAGGCGCTGATCGCCGCGACCGGCCTGGCGCTGCGGCTGCGCGATCACGGCATCACCGCCGACGCACTGCCCCGGCTCGCTAACGACGCGATGCTGCAGACCCGCCTGCTGATCAACAACCCCCGCGACGTCAGCGAAGCAGACGCGCTGGCCATCTACCGGAGCGCCTTCTGATGGCCACGACTGTCTCGCCGCTGGACCTGTTGGCCGACGCCACGCTGCTCAGGACCGACGCCTTCATCGACGGCCAGTGGCGCGATGCGCCGCAGCGCTTTGCCGTGCACGACCCGGCCACCGGCCTTGAACTCGCCCAGGTCGACAACCTCGACGAGGACCACGCCGAGGCCGCCATCCAGGCGGCGCACCGCGCCTGGCCCGCGTGGCGCGACACCACGGTCAAGCAGCGGCACGCCATCCTGCTGCGCTGGTTCCAGCTGCTGATGGCCAACCAGGAAGACCTGGCCCGCCTCATCACCGCCGAGCAGGGCAAGCCGCTGGCCGAGGCGCGCGGCGAGGTGGCCTATGGCGCCAGCTTCGTCGAGTGGTATGCCGAGCAGGCCAAGCGCATCAACGGCGAGACGCTGCCGCAATACGACAACGGGCGCCGGCTGCTGGTGCTGCGCCAGCCGATTGGCGTGTGCGCCGCCATCACGCCGTGGAACTTCCCGCTGGCCATGATCACGCGCAAGGTCGCGCCCGCGCTGGCCGCCGGCTGCACCGTGGTGCTCAAGCCGGCCGAGCTGACGCCACTGGTCGCGCTGGCCGTGGCCGCGCTGGCCGAGCGCGCCGGCGTGCCCCCTGGCGTGCTGAACCTGGTGACCGCCGACAGCGCCAACAGCATCGCCATCGGCAAGCGCTTGTGCGCCAGCGACGTGGTGCGCCACATCAGCTTCACCGGCAGCACCGAGGTGGGCCGCCTGCTGATGGCGCAGAGCGCGCCGACGGTCAAGAAGCTGGCGCTGGAGCTGGGCGGCAACTCGCCCTTCATCGTCTTCGACGATGCCGACATCGACGCAGCGGTGGAGGGCGCCATCGCCAGCAAGTTCCGCAACGCCGGCCAGACCTGCGTCTGCGCCAACCGCATCTATGTGCAGGGCGCCGTCTACGAACGCTTCCTCGACAAGTTCGTGGCCCGCGTCGCCGCGTTGAAGGCCGGCAACGGCTTTGCGCCCGACAGCACGCAGGGCCCGCTGATCGAGCCAGCCGCGTTGGACAAGGTCGAGGCCCACGTGGCCGATGCGCTGGCGCGCGGCGCCCGGCTGCTGACCGGCGGGCAGCGGCTGGCGGGGCAGTTCTATGCGCCCACGGTGCTCGCCGATGCCACGGCCGACATGCGCTGCGCCCGCGAGGAAACCTTCGGCCCGCTGGCGCCGGTGTTCCGCTTCGAGACCGAGCAGGAGGCCATCGCGCTGGCCAACGCCACCGAGTTCGGCCTGGCCGCCTACTTCTACAGCGCCGGCCTGGGCCGCTGCTTTCGCGTCGCCGAGGCGCTGGAGTACGGCATGGTGGGCGTCAACGCCGGGGTCATCGCCACCGAGCATGTGCCCTTCGGCGGCGTCAAGCAGTCAGGCCTGGGCCGCGAAGGGTCGGCGCTGGGCATCGAGGAGTACCTGGAGGTCAAGTACGTCTGCCTGGGCGGTATCGGCTGAAGGGGCCCGGTGTGCGGTGAGTGTTTCAGGGCTCACTCATGCCTGGCGCGTGCCGGGCGACCGGGTTGGGCGGCTCGATAGGCACAGGCTTGCCAGAGGCATCCACGGCCACCATCTCGAAGCTGCCCTGCAAGGCAACCTGCGGCCGGGTGCCAGGCGCGGTCTCGACGGCCGCGTGGACATCCAGCGTCATCGAGCTGCGGCCCACGCGCACCACGCGCGCATGCAGGTGCAGCCGCGATCCAACGGCCACCGGCTTCAGGAACCGGATCTCGCGCGAGGCGGCCATGACGACCGCCTGGCGGCTGAAGCGCATGGCGGCAAGCAGGGCAGTCTTGCCGAGCATGGACAGTGCCTCCGGGGCGGACAGCGTGCCATAGGGGTTGGCGTGCTGGGGCAGCACCAGCTCCGTGCGGGTCAGTTCGTCCAGCGGTGGGGCGGTCAAGGCCTGGATCCAGTCCATGGGTGCGGGGGTGTCGGTTGGCTCGCCATCGTTGCAGCGCGCAACGACTGCACCAAGCTCCGAAGTGGCCATGACCGCCCTGCGGCGTTGCTGTTGGCAATGATTGCGGCTGAGGGCGCCCGCCAAGCCATCAGGCGAACACAATCACGGCTGGGTTTTCAGGCGGGTTCGTGGCTGCCAAGAATCCGGCGCCGTCCTGGTCAGGGCGACGTGCTGGAGCTTGTCCCACGGCCAGTCCGTCGCCAGGCTTCACAAAAGCAACGAACCCAGGAGACCTTGATGTCCTTCCAAGAGCAGTACCGCCAGAAGCGCCGCTCCGCCGCCGAGTGCGCCAGCGAAGTCAGGAACGGCGACACCATCGTGGTGCCGACAGGCGCGGGGGAGCCCCCTGCGTTGCTGGGGGCGCTGTCCGAGCGCCGCCGGGAACTGCTCGATGTCCGCATCGGGCAGATCCTGCCGCTCGGCGCCTACGGCTATTTCGACCCCGAGACCGTCGGGCACATCCGTCACCTCGGCTACTTTCTGGGCGCCGCCTCGCGGCCTGGGGCGCAGCAGGGCTGGGTCGAGACGCTGGCGTGCAATTTCTCCGAGCTGCCGCAGATGATCCGGCTCGGGCTCACGCCCGCCGACGTGGTGTTCAGCCTCGCATCGCCGATGGACGAGCACGGCTACTTCGCCCTCTCGCTCGGTGCCGACTACACGATGGCCGCCGTCGAGCGCGCCCGTGCGGTGGTGCTCGAAGTCAACTCGACGGCGCCGTTCGCGCACGGCAACTGCCATGTGCACATCTCCCAGGTCACCGCCTTGGCCGAGAGTGATGCGCCGCTGCGCGAAGTCGGCCTGCCCGCCATCGGGCCGGTCCAGACAGCGATCGGCGGCTACGTCGCGGAGATGATCGAGGACGGCTCCACCTTGCAGATTGGCTACGGCGGCATCCCGGACGCCGTCGTGATGCAGTTGCGGCACAAGCGCGACCTGGGTGTCCACACCGAAATGATGGGCGACGGGCTGCTCTCGCTCATCGAATGCGGTGCCGTCACCAATCGCCGCAAGAACTTCCAGCCCGGCAAGGCGATTGCCACCTTTGCGCTGGGCTCGGCCAAGCTGTACCGCTACATCCATCGCAACCCGGCATTCGAGCTGCACCCAGCGGATTTCACCAACGACCCCTTCATCGCCGGCCGCAACGACAAGCTGGTCTCCATCAATGCCACGCTGCAGATCGACCTGTTCGGCCAATGCGGCTCCGAGTCACTCGGCGCCTCGCCCTACTCGGGCACGGGAGGCCAGTCCGACTTCGTGCGCGCCGCCAATCGCTCGAAGGGTGGCAAGTCCTTCATCGTCCTGCCTTCCACGGCGAAGGGCGGCACGATCTCCCGCATCGTGCCCACGCTCGAACCAGGCACGCTGGTCAGCACCAGCAAGAACGATGTCAACTACGTCGTGACCGAGTTCGGCGTCGCGCAGCTGCGGGGCAAGTCGATGCGGGAACGTGCCCGCGCGCTCATTGCCATCGCCCATCCCGACTTCAGGGCTCAGCTCGAGAACGCCGCGAGGGGCTTGAGACTGATTTAGGGAAGGTCTGCGAAATCCCGTCCACAACGGTCGATGAGATTGCAAGCGGGTCATGATGCTTGACATGCGCGAATAAAACTGCAGTCGAGCGTTGTGGGGCTTACCTCCCACAGCCTTTTGCCAGTGAACCCCTGGGTGGCCCCCTCAGAGCTTTCTCAAGCTCAGAATGGAAAAAGGACTTAGAGGCTTTCGCTTCTAAGTCCTTGATTTCTCTTCTTATTTTTGGTCGGGACGGCGGGATTCGAACTCGCGACCCCTTGCACCCCATGGAGTTATGCCGCGAATTTCGACGAACGTCACGGGACACTATTGGATGTAAAAACCGTTGTGCGACAACGGTTTGCGTTGACTTCGTCGTCTCGCTACGTTTTACTTGATGCCATCAAATCCGCGAGTTGGTTTACCCCTCGGTTTACCCCTGGAGGCACGGAGGCATGACTCGATATCCGAAGCAGGGCAAGGGCCGGAGATGGACGGTCAAGGAGTTGGGCGCCATCGATAGGACGTGGCGCGGCGACACGATCAGCGACGGCGATGGGCTGTCCGGCGAAGTCCGCGTGGCCGGCGACGACTCGGTCACTATTCGGTTCAAGTACGCCTATAAGTCGGCTGGCAGAGTTGCCTGGCATCAGTGCGGGACATGGCCGGTTCGGACTCTGGAGACCATTCGCGCCGAGAGAGATCAGGCGCGGCTACAACTCAAGCAGGGGGTGGATCCGAGCGACAAGCGCAAGGCGGATCGACTTCAGGCTCAAGCCCAAGTCCAGGCGGTGATCGCCAGGGCGGCTCGCGATGAGGCTGAGAACCTTCCACTTCGAGCGATGTTTGAAGCCTGGTTGGTCGACGGCGTGAAGCGTGCGGATGACAACGCTGAACTGCGGCGCAGCTTCGACAAGGACGTGTTGCCGCTGATCGGTGGCAAGCCCGTGAGGTCGCTGGACGAGGGCGACATCCGCGCGGTCCTGCGCGCTGTGATCGGTCGCGGCACCTATCGGATGGCCTCGCGGATCTATGCCGACCTGGTGCAGCTGTTTGCTTGGGCAGAAGCGCGCAAGCCGTGGCGCGCACTCATGATCGAAGGCAACCCGACCAAGCTGGTCGAGTTCTCCAAGCTACTGCCGCATGGATGCGACCCGGACGCTGAACGTGAGCGTGTGCTGTCGCCCGACGAACTACGCGAGCTGCAGGCAAAGCTGGCGGACATGGGGGCCCTCTATGCAGCGGCGCCAGCCGGAAGGAAGTACGTGGTTGATCGTCCGCTGAAGAAGGAGACCCAGCTCGCGCTGTGGATCTGCCTGGGCACGCTCTGTCGCATCGGGGAACTGTTGATGGCCCGCTGGGAGCACGTGAACCTCAAGGCGGGCGAGTGGTTTGTTCCGGCGGAGAACACCAAGACAGGTGTCAACTGGAAGGTCTATCTGTCGCCATTCGCGCTGCGGCAGTTCAAGGCGCTCCACGCGCTCACCGGTAAGACGGCGTTTTGTTTTCCGGCACGTGCGGCGAAGGGCGAGACGCCTGAGGCGCATGTTTGCGTCAAGAGCGTGTCCAAGCAGATCGGCGATCGTCAGATGCAGTTCAAGAATCGAGCCGGGCCGCTGAAGCACCGCAAACATGACAACTCGCTCTCTTTGTCTGGCGGAAGGGCGGGTGCGTGGACGCCGCATGACCTGCGTCGCACCGGCGCGACCATGATGCAGCAGTTGGGCGTCTCACTCGATCTGATCGATCGATGCCAGAACCACGTGATGGCCGGGAGTCGCGTCCGCCGGGCCTATCTGCATCACGACTACGCGGCCGAGAAGCGCGATGCCTGGGGGCGCCTGGGCGAGCGGCTGGATGTTCTGCTTGACCGCTCGACCCTCATTACGCACGGCGCGTGAAGTTTGAACGGTCGTGGGCGGGTGCGAGGAGGAGGCGTCGAAAACGCCCCTACCAGTCGCATGGCTACTGGGTTCTTGTCTCGTGTGGCTGCGCTGTTGCTGCGCTAGTTTCTGCAAAAAATCGTAGCGAGGATTCGTATGCAGTTCGGTCCTCAAGACGCGTGGCGCTTATGGGCTCGGTCGCTAGCTTGAGTCCACGTACTGCGGGTGCGTCTCCTGGCGCTTCGCATGGGCGTGAAGATTTGAATCAAGTCAACGAGCCGTCGACGCTGAAAAGCTCGAAGCTCGAAGCTCGAAGCTCGAAGCTCGATTTTCCAGCGATCCAGCTTGGCCCGGTCAAACGACCATTGATAGGCGCTGGCGTCTTGGCGCCGCCCCTGCCGACAGCTGCTCGCCGCTCCCTGGTCGCAACGCCTCAACGTCCCGCCGTGGTGGCGCGCCGAACAGCCTGGCGTATTCGCGGCTGAACTGCGACGGGCTCTCGTAGCCGACGTTGAAGGCGGCAGTGGCTGCTTCCGCGCCATCGCTCAGCATCAGTCGCCGCGCCTCGTTCAGCCTCAGCCACTTCTGGTACTGCAGCGGGCTCATCCCGGTGAGCTGCTTGAAGTGGTGGTGCAGACCCGACGCGCTCATCTGGGCGCGGGTGGCCAGATTCTCGACTCGCAGCGGCTCGGCGTAGTGGAGCTTCAGCCAGTCGATGGCGCGCGCGACGCGCTGGCTCTGGCTGCCGACGGACACGATCTGCCGCAGACGCGGCGCCTGGTCGGTGGCCAGCAGCCGGTAGTGGATTTCGCGCTGTATCAACGGGGCGAGCACCGGGATGGCCGCCGGTTCGTCGAGCAGCGCCAGCAGGCGCGTGATCGGCTCCAGCATTGCCGACGTGATCGCGCCGACACCCACGCCGACCTGCGGCGAACGCTCGCGCGGCGGCGTCTCGGCTTCCTGTGCGATCAGCTCGGCGAGCAGCCGGATGTCCAGCTGCAGCACGAGGCCGACACAGGGCTTGGGCACCGATGCCGCAACAACTTCCGAGTAGGCCGGCAGGTCCAGCGACGTGAGCAGAAATCGCCCGGCGTCGTAGACATAGCCCTCGCCGCCGACCAGCAGGCGCTTTGTGCCCTGGGCCACCATGACGATGCTTGGCGCCACCATGCAGACCACCGGACGAGCCGGCGCCTCACGCCGGAAGAGGCCGAGCTCCGCTATGGGCGTCGAGTAGTCCGCCAGGCCGCGTGTGTGCCGTTCGATGACGCGGGCAAGGTCGGCCTGCAGCGTGGCGATGCGGCTGCGACGTCCTTTCTCGGGTGGGCTCTGCATGGGACTGGTCAATGTGGCGACGAGCCTGGACGTTAGCCGAAGCGGGCGTCGCATTCCGGGCTTTTGGAGGATCAGGCAAGAACTCTGCAGCAACGGGCTACCGCCCGGCGGCGCTGGCTCAGAACAATGGCGCCACGCATCCAGGCCACGTCGGCGGCCCGCCGTTCGGTGGGAGCCAGGCCTTCATCTTCCGGAGCCGCACCCATGAGCACACCCCTGTCCCGCAAACGCTTTCTGCAAGGTTCTGCTGCAGCCGTGGCCGCAGCGCTCACCACCTCCCGTGAGGCCCTGGCGCACACCGCCACCCCTTCGACCGCAAAGCCCGCCATGCCGCTGACCACCGCTTGGGACAAGACCTTCCCCAAGAGTGCCAAGGTCGATCACCGCAAGCTGACGTTCAAGAACCGCTACGGCATCACGCTGGCCGCCGACTTCTACCTGCCGAAGAATTCCGGCGGACGCAAGCTGGCCGCGCTGGTGGTGTGTGGCCCCTTCGGCGCGGTGAAGGAGCAGTCCTCGGGGCTGTACGCGCAGACGCTGGCCGAGCGAGGCTTCGCCACGGTCGCCTTCGATCCCTCGTTCACCGGCGAGAGCGGCGGGCAGCCGCGCAACGTCGCCTCGCCCGACATCAACACCGAGGACGTCAGTGCCGCAGTGGACGTCCTTGGCCTGCAACCGGGGGTGGACCGCGAGCGTATCGGCGTGGTGGGCATCTGCGGCTGGGGCGGCATCGCGCTCAACGCGGTGGCGGTGGACAAGCGCGTCAAGGCAGTGGTGGCGAGCACCATGTACGACATGTCGCGCGTGATGTCCAAGGGCTACAACGACAGCGTGACCCCCGAGCAGCGCGCGCAGGCGCTGGAGCAGCTGGGCCGCCAGCGCTGGCTTGATGCCGAGAAGGGCAGCCCCGCAGTCGGCCCGGTGGCCAACGAGCTGAAAGGCGGCGAGCCGCCCTTCCTGGTGGAGTACGCGGGCTACTACAAGTCGCGCCAGCGTGGCTTCCACCCCCGGGCGGTCAACTCGAACGGCTCGTGGACGCTCACCACGCCGCTTTCGTTCATGAACGCACCATTGATGACGAACATCGCCGAGATCGCGCCGCGGCCCCTGCTGCTCGTTCACGGCGAGAAGGCCCACTCGCGCTACTTCAGCGAAGCCGCCTTCGCTGCGGCCGCGCAGCCGAAGGAGTTGGTCATCATCCCCGGCGCCAACCACACCGATCTGTATGACCGGCTGGACATGATCCCGTTCGACCGGATGGCCGCCTTCTTCGAGGCGAACCTGAAGCCGGCTGGCGTGGGCCATGCCTGAGACGCGCCGAACGATGATGCTGATGGCCACGCTCGGCCTGGGCGCTGCGCTTGCCGGCCCGTCCTTGAGCCAGGAGCCCGGGCCGATGGCGAATGTCAATGCGCTTTCTGTGCAGCAGCAGGCCATCGCGCCCATCACTGCTGCGGCAGCGGTGGGCGATATGCCGCGCCTGAACGCGGCGCTGGAGCAGGGGCTGGATGCCGGGCTGACGATCAGTGACGTCAAGGAGCTGCTGGTTCAGCTCTACGCCTATGCCGGCTTTCCGCGCAGCCTCAATGCGCTCGGCGAGGCAATGAAGGTGTTGCAGGCGCGCCGACAGCGAGGAGTGCAGGACGCACTGGGCCGCGAGCCTGCGGCGCCGGTGCCGACCGGCAGGGCACTGCTGGCGGCCGGCACCGCCAACCAGACGAAGCTATTGGGCGGGCCGGCCGAGGGCGCGCTGTTCGAGTTCGCTCCAGCGATCGACGAGTACCTGAAGACCCATCTGTTCGGCGACATTTTTGCCCGCGACAACCTCGACTGGCAAAGCCGCGAACTGGCGACACTCGGCGTGCTGGCGGCCTTGCCGGGCGTCGAGCCCCAGTTGCAAGCGCATGTGCGGATCAGCCTGAATGTGGGCCTGAGCGTCGACCAGTTGCGGCATCTGGCCGACGTGCTGGTGCAGCGTGGTTGGCCGCAGGCAGCGCAGCGCGTGCGCGAGGCTTTGGAGCGACAGGCGGCCGATGCTGCCAATCGCTAGCAAGGAGATCGCCTTGCACTCATTGGTTGATCACCGTGGCCGGCGTTGGCGTTGGCGTTGCGCGGCCGGGCTGGGTCTGACGGCAGTGCTCGCGATGGGCGGCGTCGCCAGCCTGGCCGCAGACGACCTGCGACCGCAACGAGCTGCCACCCAGGAGAAGACCCGGATGTGGATGACCATCGGCGGCACGCACCGCTTTGCCGTGGCCCTGGAGGACAACCCCAGCGCGCTGGCGTTCGTGCAGAAGCTGCCGTTGACGCTCGACATGCCCGACCTGAACGGCAACGAGAAGCACGTGCGCTTGCCGCAGAGCTTGCCGACCGACACCGCGCGGCCGGGAACGATCCGGGCCGGTGATGTGATGCTTTACGGCAGCGACACCCTGGTGGTGTTCTACAAGACCTTTGCGTCGAGCTACCGCTACACGCGGATTGGGCGCGTCACCTCGGTGGATGGGCTCGTGGAGGCACTGGGGTCCGGCAGTGCGCGCATCGGCTTCGCGGCGGACTGATGCAGACGACAGAGTCCGGGTGATTCATCAGCCGTCCGCTCACGGCCGGTGGCGTGGGGTCGGGGGCCGCAAGGGTGGCGTCGCCATCGTGGCGATGGATATCGCGCCAGATTGAAATCCCCAGGTCAACCAGGGGCGCAATCGCGCGCAGATGGAAGGCGGCGCGGTAATGGGTTTTGCTTTCGCAATGCGCAGCGAGGCCACCTTTGAGAACGGGCGCGTGCATCAGAGCAGCTTCCAGGACTAGGGTGCTGCTGCATGCGCAGTCGCACTGCGTCATCCGCGCCCATACGTTGGGTTTGCGGGGTGGCCGGGCCGCCGATGCTTCAGGTGGCGTCGGCGCTGACCAACCCGATCTCTGCAGCGACCAGCAAACGCATCCGCTCGCTGCCGGTTCGATATCAGCGGAGCAAGCCCGCTGCCTAGCGTCGCGCGCAACTGGCGCGGGTCCAGTGCCGAACACGGCCTGGCCGGGACGGCGCACTGCACGACGCACCCGCACTGCGGTCCGGAGGTTCGTCCGATTACGACGCCCGCGAGGCGCGAGCCGCTGGGTGGCCACGCGTTCGGGGGGGGGGCGACCGAAATAGTTGGCCGGCGATTGGCGGGTTTCGAATGACTCGTCCGTCATACATGGCAGCAACTCTTCAACACCGGAGCCCTAATCCATGAACAGCCTTCGCCTCAAGGTCCTCAGCGCGAGCATCGCTGCTGCTCACGCTGTCGCGCCGATTCGTCAGCGCCTGCCGGGCTTGCTTGGCGGCGCAAGTCTGGCTTGGGTTCTGGTCAGCCCCGCGATGGCACAAACCGTGCAGCTGGACATTCCGCCGGGAACGCTACAGGCCGCGCTGTTCGAAATTTCAGCAAAGGCCGGCGTTTCCTTGAAGTTCGAGCCCGACGCCGTGAGGAACAAGCGCGTCCAGGGCGCCAAGGGAGCCTACACCGTGGGTCAGGCCCTGGAGGCGGTCCTGAAGGACTCCGGGCTGCAGGCTCGCCGGGTATCGGACACGGTGTACAGCATCGAGCCCGCCCGATTGATGCCAACTCCCGCAGTTACGCCGGCTCCGCCGCCGGCTCAGGCGCCCGCACGTTCAGTCGCGCCGAAGTCCGAGGACAACGTGCTGCACACCGTCGTCATCGTGGGAGCGTCCACGCAGGAGTACGTAGCATCTCGAGCCACTACTTCGACGCGTACCAAGACGGCGCTTGGCGAGACGCCGCAGACGCTGGACATCGTCACCCGCGCGATGCTCGATCAGCAGCAAGCCACCTCCATCGGGGATGCGCTGCGCCGAATTCCTGGCGTGTCGTTGACCGGTGACACTGGCGTGCGGTCGCAGGCCTATATCCGTGGCATGGCAGCACCGGTGGCGGTCAACGGAACGACCGATGGGGCCTCTGGCGTTTCTGGCGCTGGCGCAGGTTCATCGGGCCTCAGCGTGCCGTTGGTGGCTGTGCAAGGCATCGAGGTCCTCAAGGGCGCCGACGCCATCGTGGCTGGCTCGCCGGGGAATTCGCCCAACTTCGGACTCGTCAACATCGAGTTAAAGAAGCCCCAGTCCACGCCCGTGCGTGATATCAGCTTCGAGGCCGGCTCCTTCGGCCACAAGACCATCGGCCTGGACATGGCCGGGCCGCTGGATGAACAGAAGTCGCTGACCTACAGGTTCGTCGGCGAGGTCTACAAGAACGAGACTGCACCAGGCGGCTTCACGGGCAGCGACGGCGCGTATATGGCGCCATCGCTCATGTTGCGCCACGAGGGCGGCTCATTGCTGGTAGGTGCGGAGTTGAAACGTGCGCGCAGGGCTGCGGCGATGTGGAGCTACATCGACTACGACGGTTCTATCGCCGACCCCGTACGGCCGCTGGGCAGCCGTGATGACCATCAACGAGAGCGTTCCGCCAATGCGTACGCCGATTGGACGCACAAGCTCAGCGGTGGCTGGGGCCTGCGCGTGCGGACCAAGCTTGCCCGGCTCGATGCTGGATACGCGGCATACAACGTCAACGCCGCTGACTACACATCGTTCGATCTATTCCCGAACAGTTCCCGAGCGGTGCTTCACAAGGCTGACTTGGATGTCGCCGCCGATGGCACGGTGCAATGGGGACAAGCGTCCCACAGGCTGGTAGTGGGTGCCAATGGGCAGCGCCTGTCCATCGACGTTGGCAATGCGCTTGACCTAATGTCGGTCCCAATCGGGCAGACCGCGCCACGCGTCGACGACTATCGAGGCCCTATGCGCGAACTCGGACAGGTGCGGGACACCAGTTTTTTCATCCAGGATCAGGTTCGCTGGGGCGACTTCTATGCATTGTTGGCGCTGACACGATCCTCCGAGTGGGGCCGCTTCTCCACCATTGACAGGCGTCTCGAGCGCCAAGGGGCGACGAACCCATCGATTGGTCTGCTTTACAAAATCAATGACAGCGTCTCCCTCTATGCCAACACGCGGCGCAGCTTCAGCTCGCAGGCGAGCGTCGTTCTTTTCGACGACACCGTTGCGCCGCCGCAGCGAGGCAGGTCCAGGGAGCTTGGCGCCAAGATCTACCTGAATGATGACCGCCTGACGATGAACGTCGCGCTGTTCGACAACGCCATTACAAACAGCATCGTGGAGCAACCCGACGGCGCCCACCTAGGGCCCGGCTACAGGAGCCGCGGCGTCGAGATGACGTTGGCGGGCGAGCTAGCGACTGGCGTGCGAGGCACGATGTCGTACACCCAGACCCGGCTTCTGTATGACCAAGTGGGGTTGCCCGACGATGCATTCCCTCGCCACGGCCTGCAGGCATTCGTGAGCTACAGCCTTCCCTGGGAAGCGCTGCGGAGTTGGACTGTCAGCGGTGGCGTTTCGGCGCGATCCGGGTACAACGTCGGGTACCTGAACCTCGACTATCTGACCGCGCTGATGAACGGAGACGCTGCCGTTCAGCCGGTTCGGCGCATACCTGGTCAATCGTCTGTCGATGCCAATATCAGCTATGTCGCCAAGGTCTGGTCGGCCACCCTGGGCGTCAAGAACCTCATGGGACGCAGGTTGTACGGCAACTTGGCGCAGCAACTTGCGGTTCCCTTTGAGTCCGGGCGCGTGATCACGCTGTCCGGCAAGTTCGCCTTTTAAGGCAGAGGCGGCACCGACATGATGCATACCCCAATCATCACCGTCACCGACGACTCGTTCGAGCGTGATGTGCTCGCGGCAGAGCTCCCGGTCGTCCTGGAATTCTGGGCGCCGTGGTGCGGCCCCTGCAAGGCCATAGCGCCAATGCTTGACCGCCTCGCCGAACAGCGCTCGGGCGCGCTGCGGGTCGCCAAGTACGACATCGACCAGTCCGACAGCAGCCGCGAGCGATTCGGCCTTCGCGGCGTGCCGACCCTCGTCGCCTACCGTCATGGCAAGGAGCTGATGCGTACGACGGGCGTGAGCGCCAGTAGCTTCCAGGCCATCGTGAGTGCTGCGCTGGGCAACGCCCAGGCCCCCGCCGCGTCGACGCTCAGCTTTAGCGGGGACGCGCTCTTGAAGCACAAGGCGGTCGCGTGCCTGCGGGCCGCCAGCCAGGGGGTAGGGGAGTCGCCCTTGCCATCTGCCTTGCTCAGCGAGCAGTTCGGAGGAGATGCCGCCCGTGCGCTGTCGCTGCCCGAGTTCGTCATCGTTCTGGCCGATAGCTTGCATGAACTCGTTGAACCGGGCAGCGACGATGACATCGCTGCACGATGGCTGGACGCCGTCCCTGTGGGCCTGTCGCTGGATGGACTGCTGGCCGGCCTCGCTCGCGTGACCCTGCACCACCCGACATTCGGCTTGCTGCCGAACCTGGCGGAAAACGCCAGCTTAGGCGCGCCGCTCAAGTCCTTTCTGGCCGACATGGCGACCCTGCAGCAGGACGATGTCCAGGGTGCAGATCCGCGCTGGGCTGCGCTGTCCGCCCGGCGTGCCATGCTGGAGTCCGACGCTGCTGGCACGCAGGATCAGCAGTATGTTCGCGTGCTCGCCGGCCTCGACAAGCCGGCAGCGGGGTACACCGCGCTTGATGTCGCGTCGCTTGTCCCGATGTGTGCAGCGCTGGGCTTGAAGGATGCCGACTTCCAGACCTCGCGCGAAGAGGACGCGGCGCTCGCGCAGCTGAAGGATCTCGTGGCGCCGTTGTTTGCAGAAGCCGCTCCCGATGGCCTTGATGACGCTGCAGCAGTGCGCTGGGAGCAGGACCGCGAACAGCGTGCCAATGCTGCAGCCGACGGTTTCTGGCGCCAGCATGAGTCTCTAGCGCAACAAGTTCGCGAGCGCGATGCGCGCATCGAAGCCATCCACGAGAAGCGACTGTCCGACGTCGTCGAAGCGCTGATGACCACCGTCCGGAATCACCGCTGACCTGCGCACCGCGCAAGCAATACCGAGATCACGCAATGTCCAGTTTCCGCTTGGTCGAGACGCGCCTGTGCGCGTCGCTCGACGCCACCGTTTCGATGTACGAGCACGCCGTCACGGGCGCGCGCCATGTCCACCTGCACAACAGCGATGAAGAACGCGCTTTTGTCATTGCCTTTCCGACATTGCCACAGAGCAACGATGGGCGCGCCCACGTGCTGGAGCACCTGTTGCTCTGCGGCTCGCGCCGCTACCCGGTGCGTGACCCGTTCTTCGCCATGATGAGCCGGTCGCTTGCGACCTACATGAACGCGTTGACTTACAGCGACCGCACGGTCTACCCGTTCGCAACGACGGATCGCGTCGATTACCAGAACCTCATGGAGGTCTATCTGGACGCGGTGTTCTTCCCGCGGCTGGACCCACTGGACTTCCTGCAGGAAGCGTGGCGGCCCGTGTTGGAGGATGGCCGGCTGGGTTTGCAGGGCGTCGTGCTGAACGAGATGAAGGGCAAGTACTCAGACCCTTCCCACGCCATCTACCTGGGCATCAATCGCGCGCTGCTCCCGGGCACAACCTACGCATTCGACTCGGGCGGTGACCCTCTGGACATACCGCAGCTGACACATGCGGATCTGGTCGAATTCCATGCGCACCATTACCACCCGTCACAAGCAGTCTTTATGTCGTGGGGTGACGTCGATCCGTTGGAGATTCAGGCGTGCATCGAGGCTCGTGTCTTGTCGTCGTTCGACGTCAAGCGTCCGCCCGTAGCCGCTGTGCCGGCCGAGTCGTGGACCGGCATGCGCGAGGCGACTGTCGACGTGCCGGCTTTGGGGACTTCTCACCAGGAACACGGCATGCAGCTCGCATGGCGGCTGGGCGATGAGTCAGACCCGGACGCGCGAATGCAGGCACGGCTTCTGGAGGCAGTTCTCTTGGCAGAAGGCGGTGGTGCGGTGCGAGCGGCTGTGGAGGCGGCTGGTTTCGGACGGCTCGCCGATCACACTGGCCTGGACACGTCCAGCACCGAGCTTGTGCTTCACATCGGCATGGCCGGCCTTGAAGAGTCGCAACTTGGCGCCGCGCGGGAGTGCATCCTGCAGGCCCTGCAGAAGGTAGCCCAGGAGGGCGCTCCTGCCGCGTCGCTGCAGGCTGGTCTGCGTGAGCTGCGTTTCCAGGAGCGCCGTGTCACCACGGGCGTGCAGCGCCTGATCGGTTTTGCCCAGGCCGCCGTGCGGCGGCAGAACGTTCTGGCCATGGTCGATTCTGAGGCATGCCTTGCGCGCCTTGCTCATGTGCTGCAGGAGCCCGGCTTCGTGCAGCGCCGCGTTCAGGCGCTGTTGGCGGATGCGCCGGCCGTCGCGGCGCATATCCGCCCCGATGCAGGCTTCCTGGTCCGGCGAGATGCGGACGAAGCCCAGTTTCTGGCGGCGTGGCAAGCCCGCTTGTCCGAGGCCGAGCGGCACGGCATCCAGCAGCAGGGCGAGGCACTGATCGCGCACCAACAGGCACCGCAGGGAGATGCGGACAAGTTGCTTCCGCGCATCAAGCCGTCTGATGTGTCTACGCAATCGCGTGTGCTGTTGCCGCTGCTGCCAGCGCTCTGGCAAGACCATGCCGTCACCTTGCCTACCAACGGCATCAGCCACGCTCTGATCAAGGTTGATCTGAGCCACGCCGACGAATCAGACTGGCCTTGGCTGCATCTGTACGCCGAACTGCTGCCCCAGCTGGGCGCGAGCGGCATGGATCACCTGGCGGCGGCTACTTGGCGGCGGATGCGCATTGCGGCGATGCGCGTCGATCTTAAGGCGCAGGAGACGGTCACGGTCGGCGCCCGGCTGGAGTTCACGCTGTCGGTCGACGCGCTGCGTGAGGAACAGGCCGCGCTGCCCGAGGTTTGTGCCGCCTGGCTGCTGGAACCAGATTTGAGCGACCGCGACCGCCTCCATTACCTCATCAACAACCACGTGAGGTCTCGCGTGGCAGGCCTGCAGGAAGAGGCCATGCAAATGGCGTCGCTTGAGGCGCAGGCCTGCGTCACGGGGGAAGGGTGGGTCGAGCGGGCCATCCAGGGCCTGCCGTCCCTGGCGCATGTGGCGGAGCTGCGGCAGCTTCTCGGCCAGGCGGATGGCGCGGGCATGTCACGCATCCAGCAGACGCTACGACGCATGCATGGCATGGTGTTGGCGAGCCCTCGCGTGCTGCTGTGCGCCGGCGTGGAGCAGGACGCACAGGCGCTGCTGGAGCAGTTGAAAGTCAGTCCGGGCACCAGTTTCTCTCCCCGACGTTTCGACGCGCTCATCGAGCGGCAGATCGCCGCCGAGCCTGCCGCGCTGGGCGTGTTCGCGCCCGCGCAGGTCAACCACTGCATGGCGGTGTGGAAGACACCTGCCTTGGGGCACCCGGATGCTGCGGCCCTCGCCGTCCTCGCCGAACTGCTACAGCAGCAATTGCTCCACCCGCTGCTGCGCGAGCAGGGAGGCGCCTACGGTGCCAACGCGGGCTACCAGCCTGACACCGGCGTTTTCATGTGCATGACGTTCTCGGACCCGCGGCTGGCCGCCACCTACCGCGACATCGAATCGAGCCTGAAGGCTCTGCAGGTGCAGGCGTTCACGCCGGTCGCGTTGGAGGAGGCCATCCTGAGTGTGATCAAGCATCTAGACCAACCGATGCGCGGGTTGCAGCAACTCCTGGTGGCTTGGTCACTGGGTCGTTCCGGCATCGAGCATGCGCAGCGGCAGCGTTTTCGTGATGGCGTGCTCGCATGCACGTTGGACGACGTGCGCCGCGCCGCGCGGGCCCATCTTCAGCCGTCACGAACACACCGTACGGCGGCCATCGGCTGGCTGGGTCAGGACACCGCCGGGCTGGGTGTCCTCGACCTGATGCAACGGGCGGGCGAAGTAGGGCTGGGCCACTGAGCCTCGTCGCGCCCCAAAAGTTTGCTCCATACCAGGACTATCCATGGACGTCGCTTCATACCGGGTCGATAGCAATTCCCGGGATTACCGGCTCAATGCCGTTCTGTTCGGGCGCATTTTCCGGCTCTGCCGCCTGTACTGGTGGCGCCCTGGCGCCTGGCGCGCCTGGGTGTCTCTCGGCATCATCCTGGCGTTGGTGGGCTTGATGGCTTGGTTGTCAAACTGGCTGTCGTTTCAGAACCGGGACATGACCAACGCGCTGGTCGGCAAGAACGAGCCGGCATTCTGGGGGCTGCTGACCGCGTTGACCTTTGGCGGGGTCGCCGCCACGCTTCTGACGATCCCGTCGAGCTTTCTGCATGACTGGGTGAACCTGGAATGGCGGGCCTGGCTCACGCGGCACATCACCGACAGCTACCTGACCAACCGCGCTTACTACGAGATCAATAGCGAAGGCCGCATTGACAACCCGGACCAGCGTATCCAGGAAGAGGTGGGGCCGGTGTGCGAGGCTATTTCAGGCATCCCGACCAATATCCTCAGTGCCTTCGCCAGCTTCGGCGTGCAGAGCGCCATCCTGCTTGGCATCTCGCCTGAGCTCTTTTGGATCACTATCGGCTTCGCGACGATTCAGTTGCTGGTCACGCTCAAGATCACGCAACCAACCATCCGCCAGAACTACGACATCACCATCTCGGAGGCCAACCTGCGCTACGGCTTGCTGAGCGTGCGCGATCACGCCGAAGTCGTCGCCTTCTACCGCGGTGAACAGACCGAGAAGGGCAACATTGCGAGTCGTCTGCAGGGCGTCGTGCGCGCCACCATGATCAAGATCCGGTACGCGGCGTTCATGAATAGCGTCACATCGTCCATGTCGGCCGTGTGGGCCTTCTTGCCGTATTGGATCGTTGTGCCTGCGTACTTGGCCGGCCGCATCGACTACGGCTCGATCACCCAGGCGCAGATGGCGGCGAGCCAGATCACGTTCGCCTTCATCGCCGTGGCCAACTTCATCCCACTGCTCTCGCAGCTGGCCCCTCATGCGGTGCGCCTGGGCCATATCCTGGAGAAGTGCGACGAAATCCGTCTCCGGCCCGATCAACAGCACGGAGCCATCACGTTGAGCAGTGGCGATCACATCGAGCTGCGGGATGTGTGCTTACAGACGCCAGGCTCCGAACAGGTGCTCGCGCAGCATGTCAGCCTCCGGCTGAACGACGGCGACAGCTTGTTGATCGTTGGCCAGACCGGTGTAGGCAAGAGCTCCGTGCTGCGCGCGATGGCGGGGTTGTGGAACCGCGGAAGCGGCCACATCGTGATGCCGTCACCGGATGACACGCTATTCCTGCCGCAGCAGCCGTACATGACGCTGTCGGACCTTCGCACGCAGCTCCTGTATCCCAACGGAGACCCGAAGCTCTCGGACAGCGAACTGCAAGCCATCCTCGAACGCGTCAACCTGCCCACCCTGGCCGAGCGCCACGGCGGCTTCGGAGCCGTGAAGGACTGGCGGCGCATCCTCTCGCTGGGCGAGCAGCAGCGCATCGGCTTTGCGCGTGTGCTGACGAATCGATCCCGCTATGTATTCCTGGATGAGGCGACCAGCGCCGTGGACGTGGTCACAGAAGAGCAACTCTATGGCGTTGCGCGTCGTGCCGGCTGTACGACAATTAGTGTTGGTCACCGGCCTTCGTTGACCGACTTCCACAATCAGGTTTTGAGTCTATTCGCCGGCGGGCGTTGGGAACTGAAGGCAACAAGCACGGTATGAATGGCGGTAGACGCGAGGCGCCGTGCACGCAAGGGCATCCCGTGATCGCGCGGCACACCATTTGCATGTGATTGGCGATTCAAGTCAAGGGCGAATCATGAGTGTGGAACTGGCGATTGGATCGCTGTATTCGGAGCACCGAAAGTGGCTGCAGGAGTGGTTCCGCCGCCGCACGGCCTGCACGCATCAGGCGCAGGATCTCGTCCACGAAGCCTTCCTGAAGCTCATTTCCTCCGGCACAGCGCACATCGACAACCCGCGCGGCCTGCTGACGATCGTTGCCCGGCAACTGCTAGTGGACAAGCACCGCCGGCAGGCCCTGGAGGACGCCTATCACGCACAGCTGGCCGATTCGCCTATGCAGGTGCATCCGTCTGCCGAGCAGCAGGCCCTCGTGCGCCAAATTTTGCGCCTGCTGGACGAGGTCCTCGAAGTGTTGCCGGAAGACGTGCGTGCCGCCTTCCTGCTGGCGCGGCTGGATGGATTGGGATACGCGGACATTGCCGTCGTCCTCGGTGTTTCGGAGCGTACGGTGAGCCGCTATATGGTGCAGGCCTATGAGGCCTGCTTGGTGGCACGCATGAAGCTCGATGAATCCCTCTGACTTGCGCCTTCTGAAGGAAGCCGCGCAGTGGCTGGCGCGTCTCGAGAGCGGCGCCCCCCGTGACCGAGTGCTCGTCGACATCGAGGCGTGGTGCCAGCTCAGCCCTGGGCATCGCAAGGCCTGGCAAGCAGCGGCGGAGTTTCACGAGGATCTGTCGGCTTTGCCTCTGCTGCCAGAGGCGAGCGCCGAGATTCTCGAGCGCGCGCAACGGTTGCGTGGACGGCGTCGAACCTTGGGGGCGCTGGCTGTGGCCGGCATCACCGTTCCGACGGCTGCCGTGCTCAGCGGGATTGTCCCGGGCAGGGACTGGCTGGCGGACTACCGCACTGCCAAGGGTGAGCAGCGCAGCCTGCAGGTCTGGGACGGCGTCGACGTGGAACTCAACACGGCCTCGGCCATGGACGTCAGCAATGATCAGGGTGAGCTCCGCCTTCGAAGCGGAGAAGCGTTCATCACGCGGGCGGGAAACTCCGCGACAAGGCGGATCGTCGTGAAGACGAAAGACGCCGTCGTCGAACTTCTAGGCGCCCGCGCCAACGTGCGGGTGACCGCGCAGGGAACCCGCGCCGCCGCTCTGTCTGGTGACGTGATGGTCCATGCGATGGGCTCCGGGCTTGGGCAACGGCTCACCGAGGGGCGAGCAGGGCTCATCCGTCAGGAGGTGCTGCAGATATCGCAGGCGAGCCCCAATGACGAACTCTGGCGCAAGGGGCTGATCTATGCTTCGGAGACGCCTCTCCCGGAGTTCATCGAGTCACTGTCGCGCTACCAGTCCGGGTTCATTCGTTGTGATCCCCTGCTGGCGGAAGTGCGCGTGTCCGGGGTCTATCGGCACAAGGACGTCGACGGCGTTTTGAGCTTTATTGCCCAGACCTACCCGGTGCGCATCCGGCGCATCCCGCCACTGCTGACCATGATCGAGCGCGCCTGAGCGTCGCCTTGACGCCCGAGTCCATGTTGACCATCGACGCCATCGACAAACGCATCCTGCAAGCGTTGCAGCAGGACGGCGAACTGCAAATGTCCCAGCTCGCGGAGCAGGTCGGCCTGTCACAGACGCCGTGCTGGCGTCGCGTCAAGCGGCTCCGTGAAGCCGGTGTCATTACCCGCAACGTCATGCTCGTCGACCCGCGCAAGGTCAACGTGGGCGTGACCGTCTTCGTGTCGGTGCGCGCCAGCATCCACACACGTGAATGGTTCGAGGAGTTCAAGGCCACCGTCGAAGCCATTCCCGAAGCTGTCGAGTTCTATCGTATGTCCGGGCACTTCGACTACCTGCTTCGTGTAGTGGTGCCCGACATTGCTGCTTATGACCGCGTCTACCAGCGGTTGATCACCGGCACGGCCCTGCTGGAGGTGAGTTCGAGCTTCGCCATGGAAGAGATCAAGTTCACCACAGCCCTCCCTCTGTCGTACGCCTGAGGGCGGCGGCATGCGCAAGGTGCTTGGCGCGCAAACGGATTGCGCGAGGGCCTGAACCAAGGCCTCAAAAGAGAATTGGCATCTACGCAGCGATTTCTAAAGTAAGCGTCACGCCGCCCGTTGGCGATAACGACGCAAGCTCCCATGGAAATCTATCTAGACGCCAATGCCACAACGCCGGTTCTACCTGAGGCGCGCGATGCGGCCCTGGAGGTGATGACCGCAGATTTTGGCAACCCCAGCAGCATTCACGGCACAGGCCTCAAGGCGCGCGCCCTACTAGACACAGTGCGGGCATGCGCGCGCCGTGTCCTCGGTGCGCCGACTGGCCAGTTGATGTTTCTGAGCGGGGCGACGGAGGGTATCCATACGGCTGTGCTGTCAGCTCTCTCGGCTTTGCGCGCACGACGAGACGGCGGCTACCCCATCCCCACGCTGCTCCTATTTGGCGCGACCGAACACAAGGCTGTGCCAGAGGCTCTGCACCATTGGAACGCGCTGCTGGGCCTGGGCATGGACATCCTGGCAATCCCTGTGGGGCGAAATGGCCGCCACGATCTTGACTGGCTGCGCCGGCATGCACCGCAGGCCGGGCTCGTCTGCACCATGGCTGCCAACAACGAGACGGGCGTCATCAGCGACCTGGACGGCATCCAGGCCGCGCTGGCCGGCTGCTCGGCGTTGTGGCTGGTGGATGGTGTGCAAGCTTTGGGCAAGCTGCCGCTGCACCTGGGTGAGCGGCCGATCGACTACGCGCCGTTCTCGGGCCACAAGCTTTACGCCCCCAAGGGCATCGGTCTGCTGTACGTTCGAGAGGGCGCCCCCTTCACGCCGCTGATCACTGGCGGTGGCCAGGAGGGCGCCCTGCGCTCAGGCACCGAGAACATGCCTGGCATCGCCGCGATGGGCGTTGTACTGCAGCGGCTACTGGCTGGCGGCCTGTTCGGGCCGCCTGGAACGCTGGAGGGCTACAGGGACTGCCTCGTGGCGGCGCTGGTGCAGGCTTTTCCTGGCGTCGTGTTCAACGCAGATCCCGCACTCAGCCTGCCCACCACGATAAATTTCTCCGTGCCTGGCGTCCCGTCCAAGGTGCTGTTGGACCTGTTCGATGCCGCGCAGATTCGCGTCAGCGGCGGGTCGGCGTGCGGGGCTTCCAAGGCCCGACCCAGCTACGTACTCAACGCCATGGGACTTGACGCTTGGCGCAGCGACTCGGCCGTGCGCCTGTCCTTTGGTCCCGCGTCCGGCGCAGCGCTCATCAACCAGGCCTGTACGCGCATCCGCAACTGCGGCGACGCGCTGCGTGAGAGCTGTTTCACGCCGGCCCCCCAAAGCCACGCAATGCCCGTGGACCGGATTACCCGCTTCACGTCTGAGGGGGCTGTCTGCTACCTCGTCGCGGACGCGGTTTCCCGGCGTTGCCTTGTCATCGACCCACTGCCGGAGCTTACACAGCCGCTGAGCCAGTGGATCCGGTGCCGCAGCTATACCCTTGCCGCGGTTTTGGACACTCACAGTCACGGTGATCATGTGTCCTCGGCGGCCGCCCTCTGGCAGGGCGTGCCCGCCATTCTCAGCGGCTATGCCGAGCACGATGCGCTCGGCTGGCCGGTGGGAGCCAGCAGGATCGCGCTGGGCAAACTGCAGCTCACGAGGGTGCCCACACCTGGCCACACGGGGGATTCCGTTGCCTACGTGTTGCAGGACGAGCAGGGGGAGCGTGTCGCGTTCGTGGGAGACACCGTCATGCCCGGCGCGCTGGGCCGCAGCGATTTCGACGTCAGCGAGCCCCTGATGTACCACCGCTCGCTGCGGCTGCTGGAAAGCGCCGTAGGACGGAATGTGCTCCTGCTGCCCGGCCATGACTACGACGACCGCTATGCATGCACTTTCAGCACCGAGATCGCGCGGCAGCCGCTCGTGGCTGCCGCCTTTGGCGACGCGGTTGACCCGGCGGCCTTCGCGGCGGCTAAGTCCGAACTGGAGCGCGACATTCAGCCCACGGCGTACCAGACGATGGCCTGCGGTGCGCGGGTGGACCGCTGTCTGCAGGCTGAGCCGGTCGAGCTGTCGGCCGACGCGCTGGCAAGCCGCGCGCAGGCAGGCCAACCAATCGTCCTTGTAGACGTGCGCGAATCGTACGAGCACCGGCTGGGGCACTCTGCCTCGCTGGGACGCGCCACGCGAAGGCAGGCCGTCCCTTTGTCGGCGCTGCTGAATGCCATCCCGGGCTGGTTGAAGCTCGACGACGACGTCATCCTTGTGCTGTTCTGCCGCAGCGGGAATCGCAGCGCACAGGCCGCGCGCGCTCTGCGACGCCTGGGGCTCGCGCAGGCGTGGAGCTTGGCTGGCGGCGTGGCGTTGTGGCCGCAATTGGGCGAGGAGGCTACCCCCGCCGGGCTGGCCTGACATGCCGATACGGACCTGTGTCGTCCGCCAAACGGGCCCAAGACGGCCTAGCCTGCTGACTCGGGGCCGGCCCCAATACCCCACCAAAGATGCAAACGCACGACCACCACCCCCTCATCATTCTGGGCTCTGGCCCAGCCGGATACACCGCAGCGCTCTATGCCGCGCGCGCCAACCTTCGGCCCACATTGATCACCGGCATGGCGCAAGGCGGGCAGCTGATGACCACCACCGAGGTGGACAACTGGCCGGCCGACGTCGATGGTGTGCAGGGGCCGGCGCTGATGGAACGATTCAAGCAGCATGCCGCGCGCTTTGATGCGTCGATGGTGTTCGACCACGTCAACGCGGTCGACTTGTCCACGCGGCCGTTCAGGCTCGAGGGCGGCAGTGGGCACTACACCTGCGATGCGCTCATCATTGCGACCGGAGCGTCGGCACAGTACCTTGGTCTGCCTTCCGAGACTGCTTTCATGGGTCGAGGCGTGAGCGCCTGCGCGACCTGCGACGGCTTCTTTTACCGCGGCCAGACAGTTTGCGTGATCGGAGGCGGAAATACCGCTGTCGAGGAGGCGCTGTACCTCAGCAATATCGCCGCCCGGGTGCATCTGGTGCACCGCCGCAGCAGATTCCGCGCTGAGGCGATCCTTGTTGACAAGCTCATGGACAAGGTTGCCGCAGGGAACATCGAGCTGCACCTCTTCCATACGCTGGACGAAGTGCTCGGCGACGCCCAGGGTGTCACTGGCGTGCGCCTGCGAAACACGCAGACGGGCGTTGCGGAGCAGATCGAGTTGCAGGGCTGCTTCATCGCCATCGGACACCGCCCCAGCACCGAGATGTTCCAGGGAGCGCTGGCGCTGAACGACGGCTACATCGTGACTCGTTCGGGCAACCACGGCTTTGCGACGATGACGTCGGTGCCGGGTGTTTTCGCTGCTGGCGATGTGCAGGATCGTGTCTATCGTCAGGCCATTACCAGCGCGGGCAGTGGTTGCATGGCGGCGCTGGACGCTCAGCGCTTCCTTGAGCAGAACGAAGCTCGATGAGGCCGCTTCGAGTGGCGATAAGTCTCCCGTGAGCTTCTGCCTGTTGAGCCTGCGAACTGGCCCGCCGGCTCGGGCGATGGGCGCAGAGCGGGAAACTCCGGCTACCAGCCAGCCATGACTGCTTGCAGCCTCGCGGCCACCAAGTCCTGCAGCCCATTCAATTGGATGCAGGTCGAGCCGGCGCCGCCGCGGGGCAGCCTGAATGATCTGGTAGACCCGATTGAAGGTTACTTTGTCACCCTGCCTGCCTGCCTGCCTGCCTGCGGTGCGGCAAGGAAGGCAAGCAGGTCGCCTATTGGGGCGGTTCAACTCGCCATATGCAGTCGTGAAATTTTGATAATCCAATTCAGCACGGCGTCCACTCGCGGCGCGATATGGCGGCGATGCGGCAGAAGCACTGCAGCGGGAATGAGTGGTCCGGAAAATTCAGGCAATACCTCGACCAGCTCCCCGCGTTCAATATGGCGTTGGTTCGTCGGGCGTGAGATCTGAATAATTCCAAGTCCGTTTAAGCAGGCGGCTTGGAGGAATGATCCGCTATTGACTGTGAGTGCGCTTCGCATTGGAATTGCTCGAACTGCGCCCTCAGATAAGTAGCGAAAGTATGCTCCCTCTTGATGCAGATTGTTGGCGTAGTGAATGATCCGATGATGTGATAAATCCTCAATCGAGGAGGGCATTCCATACTGGCGAATATAAGAGGGGCTTGCAAGATTGCACGCGTTCATCATCCCTATCGGTCGGACAACCATTTCTGAATCCGGCAGCGGGCCTATTCTGATCAGGCCGTCTACACCTTCTCTAACGATATCTACACGGCGGTCGTTGATGCTGATTGCCAGGTCAAGCTGCGGGTGTGCTGTGAGCAATTCCGGCAATTTCGGCAGTACCAATTCCTGCGCAAACAAGCCAGGCATGTCGATACGCACGGTTCCGCGCAAGTCCCCGGAGAGGGGGCGAAACATATTCTGTACTTGGTCAGATTCCAGCAGCAGTCCTTTGCAGCGCTGCAGAAACGCTTCCCCGTCCGGCGTGAGCCGAACATTGCGAGTTGTGCGCTGAAGAAGCCGCGTGCCGACGTCGGCTTCGAGAGACTTGACAATTGTCGACACCCGGCCCTTGACCATGCCAAGTTGCTCTGCTGCCTTGGTGAAGCTGGCCAGCTCGGCAACGCGGCAAAAAATCTGCAGATCGTTCAAGTCCATTTCATTGTTCCTGTACGGAGAACAGCGAGTTCATTTTCAGCTAATTTATCTTCACTTTATAGAACCGTAAAGTGCAGAGCATCAAAACTGATCCTCCAGGAGAACTGCATGAACAAGACAACATCCCCCAACCGCATCGCTCTGGTCACCGGAGCCAGCCGCGGTATCGGCCGCAGCACGGCCCTTAGCCTTGCGGCTCATGGCGTCGATGTCATCGTCACTTATCTGAGCAGCGCCGACGAAGCGGCAGCAGTTGTTGACGAGATCAAGTCCATGGGGCGCCTTGCCGTGGCCCTACAACTAGACGTCGGTGCCGCACACACCTTCGCCGATTTCGCCGGCAACTTGCAAATCGCTCTGCGCAACACGTGGCAGCGTGACCGGTTCGACTATCTGGTCAATAACGCCGGGACCGGCGTGTACGCTACCATCGCCGATACGACGGAGCAGGAGTTCGACAAGATGATCAATATTCATCTGAAAGGCACCTTCTTTCTCACACAGAAGATGCTGCCGCTTCTTGAAGATGGCGGACGAATTCTCAATACCTCTTCCGGGCTGACAAGGTTCACCTACAGTGGCTATGCTGCCTATGCGGCGGCGAAGGGCGGCGTTGAAGTGCTGACGCGTTTTTTGGCCAAGGAGCTGGGTTCGCGTCATATCAGCGTGAACACACTTGCGCCGGGCGCGACGGAAACGGATTTCGGCGGGGGCGCGTTGCGTGACGACTCGGAACTGAATGCCCAATTTGCTGGCATGACGACGCTCGGTCGCAATGCGGTTCCTGATGATATTGGTGGCGTTGTCGCCGCGCTGCTTTCCGAAAGCGCGAGCTGGATTACCGGTCAGCGCATCGAAGCATCGGGCGGACTGCTGCTTTAAGCAGGCCACGTGCGCAATAGTTGCAGGCAAAGCGCTTCAGTGCTTCCACTTCAATAAGACCAAGGTATTACGCGGGGCTTGTCGATTCTTTGGTTGAGGATCGATGAAAGCCGCAGATCGCCTTGAGAAATGCCTCGGGTATTTCGCCTCAGATTTGGAGTCCTTGGCCCCCACGAGGCGCTTCGTGGCTATTTGCACCGGCTTGATGTTGCCGGGGCTCGCAGAAGCGTTGAGCCCATTGCGGCGCGTGGGTACCCTTTTTGCCAGTGAGCGACATCAGTCGCTGCATCCCTTCGTGGCGAAGCCTGTGTGGTCCGACGCGCAAATGCTGCGTCGTGTCTGCAGGCTTTGTCTTGCATGATTGATTTCTCTAGGTGTCGGCAATGGATCAGGGATGACACGAGGCGTAGGCGCGGTCCCCTGTGGGAACAGACTTTTCAAACCGCATGCGCTTGTCGAAGTCCGTCCTGACCCGGACCCCCAATCGCTCGTGCAGTCCGATCTATCCGAGCAGCGGGCTGCGGTGATGTGCGGCTGATCGCGGTGGTTTCAGAACACCTAGCGCCTCTGCATTCATGAACACGGTTCATGAGGTCGTGCAGCGGCGCGCACCTAGTCGCGCCTGGGCGGTCCACGTACCGTTCTAACCTGGACGCCAACGACCACCTATGACCACGCCCGGGCCTGTTCGACAAGACGAAGACACTTCCGCCGCCCTCCTGCGACCCGTGGAGCGGCGGCGAGGCCAACTGCGCAGAACCGACGGAGTCGACACCCGTCAGCTGAGCGAGGACCATGCACCGGAGATGACTGTGCTGCGCGCCGCCCAGGCCTGGCTGGCGGCTGGCGACAGTGTCTGGATGGCCACCGTCCTGGAGACCTACGGATCGGCGCCGCGGCCCGTTGGTGCGATGGCAGCGCTGAACGACCGTGGCGAAGTGGTTGGCAGTGTGTCGGGTGGATGCATCGAAGACGACATCACCGACTGGCTGCGGCGCGACGCACAGGCTTGCCGCCAAGGGATGTCGCTCACCTACGGCGTCAACGGTGATGAGCGGGCTCGGCTTCGTCTCCCGTGCAATGGGCACCTGCGGGTGTGGCTGGAGCCGGCGGCACCGGCCGTGCTGCGCGCGCTGACACAGCGCATCACTGCAGGACGCCTGGCACGTCGAGCCCTGCGGTTGTCGGACGGCTCGTCGACCATCTGTGACGCCCTGCCGGGTGAACACAGCTCGCTACGGGATGAGAATTTCCAGCATGTGCTGGGTCCCCGACATCGTCTTGTGCTGATCGGCGCCAGCGATGTGTCTCGCTATGTGGCGCCCATCGCGCTCACGCTTGGTTTTGCCGTCCAGGTCGTGGACCCTCGAACCGAGTATCTGTCGGGCTGGCCACACCCCGCCTGCGAACTGGTGTCAGACATGCCTGACGACTTCCTGCAGCGGTGTCCCGCCGATGTGAACACCGCTGTCGTCGCGCTGTCCCACGACCCCAAGCTGGACGACCTCGCGCTGATGGAAGCCCTGCGCCAGCCGGCGTTCTATGTCGGCGCGATGGGCTCGCGGCGCACGACCGACGCCCGCAAGGAACGGCTCGCCCTGTTCGACGTGCCACCTGATGCGCTCGCGCGGCTGCGCGGGCCGGTCGGCATGGACATCGGTGCTCGCACGCCGCCCGAGATCGCCGTCTCTGTTGCCGCCGACCTCATCCAGATGCTGCGCGCCAACGCTGCTGAAGCTGAATTCATGAACACGGCTCATGAGGCCATGCACGCCCCGGCACCTAGTCATGCCGGGGCTTGCCACGTACTGTCCCCACCCCCGAACGCCCACGTCTTCCAACCATGACCACACTCAAGATCAACGAGCAGATGCGCAGCACCAGCGCTCCCGACGAGATGCCGCTTCTTTGGGTGCTGCGCGACGAGCTGTCGCTGACCGGCACCAAGTTTGGCTGCGGCATGGCGCTGTGTGGCGCATGCACGGTGCATCTCAACGGCCAGGCCATCCGTTCCTGCCTCACCCCTGTCGGCTCGGCGGCCGAGCAGCCGGTGCACACCATCGAGCACATGCAGAGCGATAAGGTCGGCCGTGTCGTGCAGCAGGCCTGGGTGGACCTGAACGTGGCCCAGTGCGGCTACTGCCAGGCGGGTCAGATCATGAGCGCGGTCGCGCTGCTCAAGACCAGCCCCAAGCCCAGCGACCGCCAGATCGACGACGGCATGAGCGGCAATCTGTGCCGCTGCGGCACCTATCCGCGCATCCGCGCCGCCATCCAACTGGCCTCGCGCCGCCTCGCCGGAGACAAGGCATGAACCCCGCTGATTCCTCATTGGTGCGCCGCCGCTTCCTGCAGGCCTCGGCCGCGCCCTTTGCCCTCGTCATGGGCCTTGATGCCGCTGCGCAGGATGCGGGCCCGAAGAAGTACGGCGCCGACTCCATGTCCGGTGGCACGGTGGGCAGACCCGAGGTGTTCGTCTCGATTGCCGGCGACGGCACCGTCACCATCGTGGCTCACCGGGCGGAGATGGGCACGGGCGTGCGCACCACGCTGCCGATGGTGGTGGCCGACGAGATGGAAGCGCGCTGGGACCGGGTCCAGGTGGTGCAGGCCCCGGCAGACGAGGCGCGTTACGGCAACCAGAACGTTGACGGCTCGCGCAGCGTGCGTCACTTCTTTGCGCCCATGCGCCGCGTCGGCGCCGCCGCGCGCCAGATGCTGGAGGCCGCTGCGGCCGCGCGTTGGGGTGTGCCCGTGGGCGAGGTCAGGGCCGCGCAGCACGAGGTCTTGCACACACCCAGCGGCCGGCGCCTTGGTTTTGGCGAGCTTGCCGTCGAAGCGGCCAAACAACCCGTTCCAGCCCGCGATCAGGTGCAGCTCAAGAAGCCGGCCGACTGGCGCTACATCGGCAAGGGCAAGACCACGGGCATCGACCAGGCGGCCATCACGCGCGGCCAGGCCACCTTCGGCATGGACGCGGTTCTGCCGGGCATGGTGTTCGCCGTCGTGGCCCGCCCGCCCGTCGTCGGCGGCAAGCTCAAGCAGGCCGACACTGCGGCGGCGCTGAAAGTGCCCGGTGTCATCAAGGTCGTCGAGATTCCCGGCTTCCAGGGGGCGCCGGTCTTCCAGCCTTTGGGCGGCATCGCCGTGGTGGCCCGCAACACCTGGGCCGCCATGCAGGGGCGCGCGGCGCTGAACCCGCAATGGGACGACGGCCCGAACGCGAGCTACGACTCGGCCGCCTTCCGCCACGAGCAGGCGCAGGCGGTCAAGTCGCCGGGCACCGTCTACCGCAACAACGGCGATGCGCCCAGAGTGATCGGTGAGGCACCGGGCGAGCGTCGCTTGTCGGCCGACTACTTTGTGCCGCACCTGGCGCACGCCACGATGGAGCCGCCTGTCGCCACCGCCCTCGTCAACGACCAGGGCTGCGAGATCTGGACCTCCACGCAGAACCCGCAGGCCGCACTGGACGGCGTGGCGGCCACGCTCAAGCTCAAGCCGGCCCACGTGAAGGTGAACGTGCTGCTGCTGGGTGGGGGCTTTGGCCGCAAGTCCAAGCCCGACTACGTGACCGAAGCGGCGCTGGTGGCGAACGCCATGCCGGGTACTCCGGTGAAGCTGGTGTGGACCCGCGATGACGACATTCACCACGGCTACTACCACGCGGTGTCGCTGGACCACCTCGAAGCCGCCGTGAAACCCGATGGCCTGCCTGAGGCCTGGCTGCACCGGACGGCGGCGCCCACCATCACCTCCCTCTTCGCGCCGGGTGCCAAGGCTGCGGCGCCGTTCGAGACGGGCATGTCGGCTACCAACATGCCGTTCGCCGTGCCCAACGTGCGAGTGGAGCGCGCCGAGGTGTCGGCCCATGCGCGCATGGGCTGGTTCCGCTCGGTGGCCAACATCCCGCACGTGTTCGCCACGCAGAGCTTCATCGCCGAGCTGGCGCATCGCGCGAAGCAGGACCCGCTGAAGTACGCCCTGGCGATGTTGGGGCCTGACCGCAAGATCGATCCGACGACGCTGTCCGATGTCTTTAACTACAGCGAGTCCCCGGTCGACTACCCCATCGACACCGGCCGCATGCGCGCCGTCATCGAGGCAGCTGCCCGCGGCGCCCGCTGGGGGCGCAAGCTGCCCAAGGGCCACGGGCTGGGTCTGGCCTTCGCCTACAGTTTCGTCAGCTACACCGCGACCGTGGTGGAGGTGGCTGTGGGCCGCAAGGGCGAGCTGACCGTCGTGGCGGTGGACATGGCGCTGGACTGCGGCCCCCAGGTCAACCCCGAGCGCATTCGCGCGCAGATGGAGGGCGGTGCCGTGATGGGGCTGTCGCTCGCGATGAGCAGCGAAATCACGTTCGAGAACGGCCGCGTACAGCAGAGCAACTTCCACGACTACCAGGTGCTGCGCCACGCCCAGTCGCCCCGCATCATCCGAACGCATCTGGTGGGCGGCGACACCCGCCTGCCCCCTGGCGGCGTGGGCGAGCCGCCGATGCCGCCGGTGGCCCCGGCGCTGACCAACGCGATCTTTGCAGCGACCGGCAAGCGCATCCGTTCCCTGCCGGTGCGGGATCAGTTGAGCCAGGCGTCAACGTAACGGGCGCTCGCGGCCGCCCAGCGGATTGCGCGCCGCGCTTGCCGCGTGCTTTAGGCGCTGTGGTCAGGCGTTGTGCTGGCGAATCGCCTCGATCACCACCTGCAGCGCCCGCGAGCTGGCTCGCCGGCTCGGGTAGTAGGCGTGGAAGCCGGGGAATGTCGGGCACCAGTCCGGCATGACGGCTTGCAAGCTCGCGGCGGCCAAGTCATCCGCCACCAGCTCGACCGGGACGAAGGCCAGGCCAGCGCCGCTGCGGGCCGCGGCGACCATCTGGTAAACGCCGTTGAACTTGGCGCGCCCTCGCACCCGGGCCTGCACGGCCTTGTCGCCCTGCTGGAGTTCCCAGGCATAGAGGCCGCCGCTCGACGTGAGGCGCAGGCTGATGCAGTCGTGCGCCAGCAGATCTTGCGGCGTGGTGGGCCGTCCGTGCGCCGCGAGGTAGTCCGGGTGCGCCACGATGGCCATGGGCACATCCGGGCTGATGCGGACCGCGACCATGTCCTGGTCCACCTGGTCGCCATGGCGCACGCCGATGTCATAGCGGTCCGCGACGATGTCGGACAGACCGTAGTCCACGTTCAATTCGATGCTCAGTCCCGGGTGTGCAGCCAGCAAGAGCTGCAACCGGGGCCAGAGATAGCGGTCGACCGCGTAGTCAGTCGCCGTGATGCGGATTGCCCCCGCCACCTGGTCCTTCAACGAGCTCACCGCGCGCAGCGAGGCTTCAATTTCGGCAAAGCGCGGCGTGATGGTCTTGAGCAGGCGCTCGCCCGCTTCGGTCGGCGCCACGCTGCGCGTGGTCCGCGTCAGCAGCCGAACACCGATCCGGGCTTCGAGCGAGCGCATCGCGTGGCTCAGTGCCGATTGCGACATGCCCAGCTGCGCGGCGGCACGAGTGAAGCTGCGCTCACGTGCGACAGCGATCAGATAGACCAGGTCCTGTAATCCATCTCTCATCGCGAGGTGTCCTGGCGGGTCACGCCGAGTTCGCGCGAAGGCGTCGGCGCGAAGCCGCCATGGCCGTCGCTGCCAGCAGCAGCGCCGAGGCGCCGAGGAAGGTCGCCTCGACCGACCGGTGGTCGAGCAGCGTGCCGCCCAGTCCGGCGCCGGCCATGATGGCGAGCTGGATGGCGCCCACCATCAGTCCACCACCGGCTTCCGTCTCGTCCTGGACTTCCTGGGCCAGCCAGTTGAACCAGGCCACCGGCAGGGCGGCGTTGAGCGCGCCCCACACGGCCAAGCCTGCGGCGGTGAGCCACACCACGGGTGCCAGCTCGATCAGGCTCGTGGTGACGATGGCCAGTAACAACGGGCAGATCCAGAGCAACTGGTATAGCCGTCGGGACAGCAGCGCTGTCGCACCGGACGTGCCAACGAACCCGGCTGCCCCCATCGTGAGCAGCAGCAAGGACAGCTGCGCGACGGAGGCATGGGCGCGGGTTTCAAGAAAGGGACGGAAGTAGGTGAAGGCCGCGAACGCACCGGAAAACGCCAGCATGGCGGCCATCACGGCGGTTCGGACGTGCGGACGCTTCAGCAATCCAAGCACGCGCGACGGCGGGATGGCTCGCATGGGTGGCATCTTCGGCAGCGCCAGGGCCTGCCAAAGCAGGGTCAGCAGGCCCACGGGCACCAGCAGCCAGAACACGCCACGCCAGCCCATCACGCTGCCGAGGTAGCTGCCCACCGGCGCCGCCAGTGCTGTTGCGGCGGCGTTGCCCATGTACATCACGCCGAGCGCGCGGGGCACTTCCGGCGGGGACACGAGCTGCATGACGGTGGCCGTGGCCAGTGACCAGAAGCCGCCAATCGTGATGCCCAGCAGAGCCCGGGCCACCATCAGCACGCCGAAATTCGGTGCCTCGGCAATCAGCGCGAGCGAGGCGACCATCACGGCCGTCAGCGTGATCAGCACATGCCGGCGGTCGAATCGGCTCGCGACAGTGGCAATGATGAGACTGGTCGCCACCGCGAAGAAACCGGAGATGGCGATGGCCTGGCCGGCCATGCCTTGCGTCGCATGCAGGTCCGACGCAATCGGCGTGAGCAGGCTCACGGGCATGAACTCCGAGGCAATCAGCATCGCGACGCAGAGCGTCATTGAGCCCACGGCGCCCCAGGCCTTCTCCGTGTGCGCAGGCGGGATCGTGGCGGATCGTGTGTGAGGCGTCATGGCGGGCGCGTGTCAACCTTGCCCGCTGACACGAGGGCGCCGCAGGCAGGCAGGAGGGAGGTAGAAGGAGATGTCCCGCGGTATGGCTCGCGGGAGCGGGCGGAGCGATGGCTCGAGCAGCGTCGCTGGGTTGCCGGGACTGTAGGCAAGGCGATGGCTCAGGACTAGCCGGCACCCGTCGCATGGCGCTATGAACCTGGCTCATCAATCAGCACCCCGGGGCCGCAATGGGGCGGGATTCATGAACTACACGGATAGGGCCACGCCGCTTCGGCCGTGCAGCCAGCGCTGCTGCGCACCCGAATTCCTGGGTTGATGCCGCTGCCCCCGCCGACACCAAGGTGTGTCCCGGGCCAACCTGGCGACCTGCACAAGGACTTCAGCGACGCGGATCGCCCAATCCTGGCGGACCGCATCGAGCGCAGCATCGAACGCCTGACAGCACTTGGCCGCAGTGTGGCGGAGGTGGTGCTGGTCGTTCCTCGATGCCGCCTCAGCGGGGCATGCGGATGGCCTCGATCACCAGGCTCAAGGCGCGCGAGGACTGGTGACGGCTTGGGTAGTAGGCATGAAGCCCCGGAAAGGTCGGGCACCAGTCCTGCATCACGCCGACGAGGTGCCCCATCTGCAGATGCGGGGCGACCATGTCCTCGGGCAGGAACGCCAGGCCGACACCGGCCAGCGCCCCGTGCAGCATCTGGTAGGCGCCGTTGAAGACCGCCTGGCCGGACACCCGGGCCTGCACCTCGCGTGAGCCCTGCTTCAGCTCCCAGGCGTACAAGCCACCACTGCTGGCGAGCCGCAGTGCGATACAGCTGTGCTGCAGCAGGTCCGCCGGCTCCTGTGGCGTCCTGCAGCCGGCGAGGTATGCCGGGCTGCCTACGATGTGCATGCGCATGTCGGGCGCGAGCCGTACCGCAATCATGTCGCGGGCCACCTGGTCACCCCAGCGCACGCCAATGTCGAAGCGGTCGGCGACGATGTCTACCATGCGGTAGTCCGCACTGACCTCGACCTTGAGGTCGGGACAGGACTTGAGCAGCGGCACCAGGCGGGGCCAGAGGACGCTGTCCACCACATGGTCGATGGCCGTGATGCGGACCGTGCCACTGACCTTCTCGCCAAGGTCGCTGACGGCCTGGACCTCGTCTTCGATTTCCTGCAGGCGCGGCGCGACGGTGGCCATGAGCCGCTCCCCGGCGTCCGTGGGAGAAACGCTGCGCGTTGTGCGGGTCAGCAGACGCACGCCCAGGCGCGCCTCCAGCGCCTTGACGGTATGGCTGAGCGCTGACTGCGAGACGCCGAGCTTGGCGGCGGCGCGCGTGAAGCTCCGCTCCTGGGCCACAGCCAGAAACGCAAGCAGGTCTCCAATGGAGTCGCGAGACATCAGTTCCCCTGGAAATTCAAGCGATAGATAGACCCCTGCCGCGCATTGTCTTCTGGTGGCGGCCTCGCTCCTCTTGCCGGCCCACGATGCCGTGGGGGGCGCCAACGACTGCCTTGTCGCGCCTACGCGCAAAGCATGAAGTCTGGATGAGCCGCCAAAAAGAAAGCCCCGGTCAATGCCTGGGCTGAACCGCCTCTCGCTGCTACGACAGGCGCCTGCTCAGGGAGGAAAAGCAGGGGGCCGAAGCCCGAGGTCAATGTAGCGCATCCGTGGTGGTGCCTGTGGTTGAACGCCGCCGTCGGCCGAGAAGCCGCAACCAGCGCGAGACCTATGAGACGGCGATGGTTCAATGCAAGCCCGTTGAACTTTCTACTGACCCCGTGCGCGGATTTCCTAACCGGCTCCGGCCTCTCGCGATCCTGATCCTTGCGTTGCCCGCGTGGGCGATGGCTTCCACGTCCTCGCTGGAAGCAGCTCGACTGCCGACATCGTTTGCTCGGTGCCCGCAGTTCTTCCTGGGACAGAAGTCTCCTGCGGTGCAATCCGGACCGAAGCTGCGGGAACTCTGCTTTAACGGCTTCGCCGTGTTGCACAGCGGAGTGACGAAGACACCTGTGTTCGCGGCGCAGCGCGTGAACAAGAAGGCCCTGGGCGGTGTCAAGCGCCAGCGGTCGGATCGCTTCTTTGCCGATGCGCGCCTGCCACGGTCCGAGCGCGCGGAGCTCGAGGACTACAAGCGGTCCGGGTACTCCCGCGGGCACATGGCGGCGTCGGGCGACATGGCGACCGAAGAAGCGATGGCTCAGTCGTTCTCTCTGGCCAACATGGTCCCCCAGTCGATTCGCCATAACTCTGGCGCGTGGTCAAAGATCGAGCAGGACACACGCAAGTACGTCCAGCGAGCAGCAGGGGATGTCTATGTAGTGACCGGCACCGTGTTTGGCGACGGCGGGGAACGGATCGGCCCCAATGGGGTCGCCGTGCCCAGCCATCTGTTCAAGTTGGTCCACGACGCGCATACCGGGCAGACCTGGGTGCACTGGCAAGCCAACCGCGACGATGAGAGGCCGTCCAAGCCGATCAGCTACGCAGAACTGGTGCGCCGGACGTCCGTCGAGTGGCTGCCGATGCGGACTCGATAGTCCCGGTGGTCCTGACAGCCAGGGTCAGCGCAGGCGCAACATGTGGTCGGACTCGCCCTTCTTTACTTCGACCGCCGAGTCCAGCGCCTTCACCATCTCGGCGAAATTGGCGTGTCCGTGGTCTTTGGGGTCAAACGTCGGGTCCAGACGCTTGACCATGTGCCAGACGGAGCCTTTGTTGACCCAGGGCTCTCCCTTCGCTTCGGCCAGTAGCCGTACTGCGCGCTGCAAGATTTCGGCGGCCGGGTCCGCCGGTGGCAGCGTGATGGCCTTCTCACCTACCGCGATGGGGACGTCGAGCACGGGCGCTGCCACCAGGGTGTCGTAGTAGCGGAACTCGTGACAGCTCTTCGCCCAGTGCCGGTTGGTGTTCTTGCGATTGCCGATGCCGATGAGCATCCGTCCTGCAGCCTTGATCTTTTGCGCGACCGGCATGAAGTCGCTGTCGCCGCCGATGACGATCACCGTGCCGATGTGGGGGAAGCGCGCTATGTCTTCTGTCGCATCCAGGCAAAGCTTGATGTCCGCGCCGTTCTTGGCAGCGGGGGCTGCTGTTTGGTGCGTCCGCGGTTGTGAGGGCCGTGTGGGTGCCGCGTGGGTGCTAGGGCCAAGCGGTACGTTGCTGCAGACGCCGGTTCGGGCACAAAAAAAGGCCTGCTGCGCGAGGCAGCAAGCCCAATGCCATCGGGTCAGAGCGACCCATGGCAACTGCGGGATGCGTGTGGGCGGTCAGGCGGCCGTTGCCAGCTCCTGGTGCCTCAGCTGCAGCGAGCTGAGGCTGTCGTTGCAGCCGGCCATCGCGGCCTCGTGCTGGAGCCGGCGTGCGTTGGACTTGTCCAGCATGCGGGTGAGCTCGGGGCGGTCGGCGATGCGCCGGCGGGCCTCGTTGATGGCCGGCGCAAACTCGGGGCTGACCCGGACCTTGTGCGACAGGTAGGCGTCGTGGCGATCCGGGAGGACCGTCCACCAGGCCACGATGCTGTCGGGGTCGTTCAGGTTCAGAAGCATGCTGGCACTCCTTGGGTGTCCGGACTGAGGGCTCGGGGCAGGTGGGCGCTGGCGGTGGCTGTCGCGTTGCGTGGGAGAGCCAGCCGCTGTGCGGCGTGGGATCGCTCCCTGATTTCTTGTTCCGCGGCGGCAATGGGGCAGACCTGGGCAGCGATCGCGAGCCAGCGGTGGCCAGCGGCAGTGGCCTGAGCACGGGAGTTGCAGTAGTCGCTCATCCCGAAATGAGCGGTGAAAACGTTCAGCCACTCATGCTGCGTGTAGGCGTAGCGGGCCGTGACGATGACGTCGATGCCAGCCGCGCTCAGCGGGTCGATGTCTTCGATCGATTGTTGTCGGGGTGGCTCTGCCAGGTAGGCGGCGTCGAGGGCGTCGCGGGTGGCATCGGTCCAGCGCGTGAGGGCAGGTGGATGGATCCCGCGCCAGCAGGCCTGCAGGCCGCCAGCTTCCTCGAATGCAGCCTTGGCGGCCAGCACCTGCCATGCGCCTCCCAGGCGTGCCTCCAAGGTCGCACAGGCGGCTTCCATGGCCGTAGCAGGCACATCGGTGCCATAAGGGTTGCTGGGGAAGTAGGCGGTGTAGGGCCTGGTGTTCATGCACGTCTTCCGTGGGGCGTGAAGTGGCTGCCGGCGTCTCGATGACCTGGATGCCTGAGCTGCGGGCTCTGAAGGGCTTGTTTGCAAATGGGAACTGTATGCGCATACAGTATCGCAGGCGAGGGCGGATGTCGAGGCTGTCTGCCAATTACTTGTGCAGAGCCTGGCGCTCATCCACGCGATGCGGGGACTGCTGCGCTGCCTTGCCGATCCCACTCTCGGGCGCCATCCGGCGCTGAACTGAGGCGTGCTGCACATGCGGGTCTTGAGCTGCGCGGCCCTCCCGTGCTCGGGGATCGCGGGCCTGCTTCCTTCAGGCTGCGCGTGAACGGGCCCGCTTGGCGAACAGGCTGGTCCTGATTGGCTGCGCTTCGCGCGAGGCCATCCAGATCGCCGCCCCGCCCACCCGCCATGCCCGAGGCCGGGCCGCGAACAGCCGGCAAGCGCTGGCGGCCTGAGCTTGCAGGTCGAGGCCTGACGAGGGCGAGGGCGGGGCTGCTATGGCCCCTTCCTTGCGCGGCGCTGTTGCCGCAAGGTCGGTACCTATTCCCGCGTCCTCTGCCTGGTGCGCCGCCCTAAACTCGAAGGTGAGCAGGGGTAGCGCGGCTGATGAGGTTCCGCGCAACAGGTCCAGTCTTCCACTTCGATGCACATGCGTGGCTTCATTCGATTTCTGCTGGCGATGGCGGTCGCGTTCATCGGCTGGAACGCCGGTGCGCGGCTGCAGGTGTTCGAGCCGGCAACGCTGGTCGTCGCTGACAAGGAAGCCACGACGTACAGGGGGCGGGGTTCCCGCGAACTGCTCACCGGCGACTGGGCCATTGAGGTGCAACCTCAAGTGCGAATGTTCGTATCCCAGGACAATTTCGGCGCTCTTGAGTACCAGGGGGGCGGCCTGAACGCGTACGCGCTCGGCGCTGTTTTTGCAGGCCTCGTCGGGGCGCTCCTCATCGGTTTTCCCGGTCTTGCAAGGTGGGTTGTCGTTGCGCGTCGTGTTCGTCCATTCGCGACAGGTGGGGCCACAACCCCCTGAACACCGAGCCGGGCGAACCGACTCCCGGACTTCCCGCTCTCACCGCTTCATGCCATGGCCCGGCAACAGTGACGTCAGCTTGAAGCGTTGAGATCGTTCGTGTGACGGCGGCGCGGATTGCGCCGTGCCGGAGCTGTGCCTGCTGGATGGGCGGCTCTTCCGGACGTTCCCCCTGGACCGCCGGGGCAACACCCCTCCTGGGCGCCGCTGCGCAGCGGCGCGGCGTGCTTTGCACGCGGCGCTTGGTTTGCGCGGCTCTCCCGTGCGCGGGCATCGCGGGCCTGTTTCCTTCACGCTGCGCGTGAACGGGCCTGCTTGGCGAACAGGCCGGTGCTGATCGGCTGCGCTTCGCGCGTGTCCGGCCAGATCGCCACCCTGAGCACCCGCCATGCCCTAAGCCGGGCTGCGAACTGACACCACGGCTGCAGGTCTTGAAGGGAATACAGATCAAGAAATGGCCCGCAAAGCGGGCCATCAGGGATTTGTTTGGCTTGACGGACGGGGAAGCCCCTGTAGTAAAGAACTCTTCGTTTCTTGAGGGCACCCCTACCTGTCGAGCGTGTCGTTTCCGCTGCCCCAGTCCGGGCACCTCCAGGCGCCGTTCTGGCCGCAGTTCCACCTCAACCAGCTCGTCTTCGCGGCGGGCGGCGTGGCCAAGTTCCGCTGGATATCGCCGGAGATGGCCTTCGCCGTGCTGCTGGGCTTCACGGTGCTGTGCAGCGGCATCGCCATGTGGCGGCTGAGCTTCAGGGCCTGATGTTGGCTGCGCCCACATGTCCGCTGCACGGCCTGGCACGCGCAGCGACACATCGCCCGTCACATCTGAGCGACAACCGCCGGGCGATGCCGTAACGCCGGCTACTTCGAGTCGAAGCCCACAGCACGGTACTAAGTCACCGGAATTGGTCGTTGACGGCGGCGTACCACAACGGTGCCGCACGCCCACAGAAAGTGCGTGAACAGCTTCTCATATAACGTCTAACCTGCAAACTCAGGCAGCCAGACAGCACAAATGCTCGCTAACGTTCGGAAATGGTTTCATTTAAATCATTTTCAAAGGACGACGCATGACTTCTTCTACTTTGCGGCTTCTGTCTGTCGCAGCCGCCGCAGCCGCCCTCTCCCAATCGGCCATGGCCGCTACCGCCCTCGGCGAGCATTTCACCTTCAGCGGCTTCGGCACGCTGGGCGCGGTGCAAACCAATTCTGATCAGGCTCAGTACGTCCGCGAGGAACAGGTCAAGGGCGCAACCAAGAGCGCCAGCCTGATGGTCGACTCCAACCTGGGCCTGCAGCTGACCGCCACGGCCAACGACTGGCTTTCGGCCACGGTGCAGACGCTCACGACGCAACGCCATACCGACAAGCTCACGACCCGCTTCGACTGGGCCTACGTCAAGGTCACGCCCATCGAGAACCTGAGCATCCGCCTGGGCAAGGTTGCGCTCCCCAATTTCCTGGTGTCCGACTCGCGCCGCATTGGCTATGCGAACACGGCGCTGCGCCCATCCAACGAGGTCTACGGCCTCGACGTGCTGCACGGCGGCCTGAAGGGCGTGGATGCCAGCTATGCCATCCGGCTGGGCGGCGGCACGCTGACCGCACGCGCGCTCGCCGGAAAGTCCTCTTACGACACCGCCGATCTGCACCTCGATGTCGACAAGGTCCGGAGCTTCAATCTGGTCTGGGATGGCGACTGGTACACGTTGCGCGTGGTTCAAACCAAGGCCAAGCCCGATGTCACCCCCATCGCGGGCCCGGGCGTCAACGAGACCTACACCTTCAACGGTGTGGGCTTCACGGTCGATCAGTCAAACGTGGTGCTGCAAGGCGAATACGTGCAGCGACGCTCGAGCAACTTCGCCGCCCTGATTGCAGCCAATGCCTGGTACATCCAGGCCGGCTACCGGATGGGCAAATGGCTGCCTTACGCGTCGTTTGCCGAGCGCAAGGCCGCGAAGAACAGCGTCGTCGGTCCGCAGAACACCGTCGCCCTGGGTGCGCGCTGGGATGCCCTGTCATCGGCCGCAGTGAAGTTCCAGCTGGAGCGTGTGAACCCCAAGAACACCGCAGGCGCCAGCTTCGCCAACGTCGTCAACGGGGTCATCTCCAAGCCTGTGACCACGATGAGCGTGGCCATGGACTTCGTCTTCTGATCGGGGGTCAACGTCATGAACCGCAATCTCTACCTGACCCTCGTCACCCTGCTGCTGGCCAGCCAGGCGGCTCGCGCCGACATCGTCGTCGTGGGCAACCCCGGCGCTGCACCACTGAGCAAGGAACAGATCTCCGACATCTACCTGGGCAAGAGCCAGGCGGCCGTGCCACTGGACCTCCCGGAAGCCTCGCCCCTGCGGGCCAGCTTCTACGAAAAAGCCACGGGCAAGGACCCGGCTCAGATCAAGGCCACATGGGCTCGCCTGGCTTTCACGGGCAAGGGCCAGCCGCCCAAGGAGGCCGCAGACGCCGCCGCCGTGAAGAAGGAAGTGGCGGCCAATCCGAAGGCGATCGGCTACATCGACAAGAGTGCCGCCGACGCCAGCGTCAAGGTGCTGCTGACCCTCCCCTGATCGTTGCGCAGCGCACAAAGCGAAGACAGACAAGGCTCGATCATGAAACTTCGGCAACGCATCTGGATGCTGCCCACCCTGGCGGCGATGGTGTTCGTGATCGGCATCGCCATCACCTACGCCGTCGGCGCCCGCACCTCGGCAGCACTGGAGGGTCTCAGGAACGCCGACTATCCCGCGAAGGAGTCCATCAACCGCCTGGCCCAGGACGTGGAAGACTTCCGCTCGGCCGTGCAGGCCGCTGCCACGGAGGGCGATGCGGACAAGGTGCGCGAGGCCCAGGTCCAGGCCGACCGTGCCCAGAAGGAGCTTGAGCTGCTGCTCGGGCTGTCTTTCGAGCAGGACCGCGTGCTCAAGCTCAAGCAGGTGCTGGGCAGCTATCTCCCTGCCGCGCTGCAGGCCGCCAACGCCATGGCCGGCAAGGGAGAGGCCGGCGACAGCATTCAGCGCATGACTCAAGGCAAGGCGCAGTGGGATCAGCAGATCGAGGAGCTGCGCAAGGTGGCCCAGGAGGCCGTGGAGCAGGCACAGAGCGACGTCGGCGACGGCGTTCAGCGCGGGCAGGCCGTCGTCATCGGGCTTGGTGTCGTCGTGCTGGTGTGCCTGGGCATCGGTGCCAAGCTGATCGTGAGCTCCGTCTGGCGCGAGCTGGGCGAGGAGCCCGAGTCGCTGCGCCGCATCGCCGACAGCATCGCTGCGGGCGACCTCAGCGTGGAGGCGCACATCACCGAGCACGAGACGTCGCTACACGCCGCGCTGCTCAGGATGACCGTGCAACTGCGCGGCACGGTGCGCGGCATCCGCACGGCGGCCGAAGCCGTCGCCCAGGCCTCGGCCGAGATCGCCGCCGGCAGCCAGGACCTGAGCGACCGGACCGAGCGCATGTCGGCCAACCTGGAGCAGACGGCCAGCTCGATGACCGAGATGTCCACCACCGTGCGGCAGACCGCTGCCAGCGCGGAGCAGGCGACCAGCCTCGCCCGCCAAGCCAGTGACTCGGCACAGCACGGCGAGGCCATCGTCAGCGGCGTCGTCGGCAACATGACCGAGATCACCCAGGCTTCAGGGCGCATCGGGGAAATCATCGGCGTCATCGACGGCATTGCCTTCCAGACCAACATCCTGGCGCTGAATGCAGCGGTGGAAGCCGCCCGCGCTGGCGAGCAGGGCCGCGGCTTCGCCGTCGTGGCTGGCGAAGTGCGTTCGCTGGCTCAGCGCAGCGCGCAGGCCGCGCGCGAGATCAAGCAGTTGATCGCCATGTCCGGCGAGAAAGTGGCCGAAGGCGACCGGCGCGTGCGCGAGGCCGGCCAGGCGATGCAGAACATCCTGCTGTCCGTGCGCCACGTCGCGGGCATCATCGACGAGATATCCACCTCGGCGACCGAGCAGGCGCGCGGCATCGACAAGGTCAGCACCGCTATCTCGGAACTGGACAGCGTCACGCAGCAGAACGCCGCGCTCGTCGAGGAGTCGGCCGCCGCCGCCGTGGGCCTGAGGCATGCCGCGCTGGAACAGTCACAGACCGTGGAAGCCTTCAACCTGGGTCGCGAAGCCTGACGGGTTCAGCCCCGCGACCGCACCGCGCCCGCAGACAGCGGGCGCTGTTCATTTGCGCCCAGCATGGGCGAACGCCTACGGGAGCAAGTCCTGTCGTCCGTTGGTCATGACGAACGAGGCGAAGCGCAATTGCGTGAGGGCGACCGAACGTGGCAGGGATGCGTGGAGCGTAAACCTAGAAACCGCAGTTGCTCGCGCTGAACGCGCCTGATAGCCGTGGGCATCCAGTCGTCCCATCTCGAACAGCACTGAAGCGCCCGTGGCGATCGTGCCTACCAATTGGAACAGGTGGTCACCTGTACCACGGCCTCGAAGAACTGCTACCGGACCGCTGGCGGCCTGCCTGAGGCGCCTGACGCTGGGACGCATCAGCCAGTTAGTGACCGCGCAGGCCCACCTCCGCGCCCAGCGGATGGGTCTGGAGCAGAAGGTAGCGCTGACCGACGAGATATTCAAGGAGAAGCCCACCTCGCTCGCCTCGATCCTGGTTTTTCCGCGCATGGGCGTGGCCATGCAGCAGTTGGATGTGGCGATTCATGTCCTGTTGGTCACGTTCCAGGCGAGGAGCCGCGGCGCTCACGAGTGGCCCGTGGTCACCGGGGACATCCAGGAGGTATGTCTGCAGCGCCTGAGGGCCGGTGCGCGCTTCAACGAGGGGCTGCCGCCTGAGTTGTTCGTCCAGAACGTCCAGCAGTTCTGTGACGAGCATGCCGGGCGCTTCCTGCTTGCGTTCGTCTACGGCTATCTCGGTGAGTCCGACCTCTGTTCTGTGCGCACCGAGGCCGAGAAGTACTTGGTACTGGCCACTCTCAACCTCTTGGAGTACATCGCCTTCGTCGGATCGGTCTCAGCGGCCAAATGGCTTCGCGTCCCGGCCTGGTCAAGGTGGCGCACCCGGACGCTCACCGCCAGCGCCGCGTGCACGGCAAACAACTCAAGCTCGACTTGGCAGGCCCCACGAGCACGAAGGCGAACGGCTGTGGGAGTACGCCGTGCTGGTCACGGATGCCAAGTTGCCGATCGATGCTGTCATACCGCTCTACCGCGACCGTGCCGACTGCGAGCACGGCTTCGACGAGCTGGAGAACCAGCGGGGTATGAGCGGCTTCACGACTGACATCAGCCGCTGTCAGGCGCTCGACGCCTTGATTTCGAGATGTTCACGGTTCCGTCAAGCGCGCCAGTACAGCAAGCAGGGTGGCCAAGCCTACGGGCTTTGAGACATGCTCATCACAACCCGCCAGGAGTGAATCGCGGACGTCCGAGGCAGAGGCGTTGGCTGTCAAGGCGACGATCGGCGTGCGTAACAGCGCGTTCTGCGACTCGATCACCCGCCACCGTCGGGTGGCTTCCAAGCCATCCATCTTGGGCATCAGCATGTCCATCAACACGAGGTCGAAGGACTTCTTCTCCAACGCCAATAGCGCCTGCTCACCATCGACGACCCGCTGGATATGGTGCCCCAATGGCTGCAGCATGCCTTCAATGACTATGACGTTGACATCATTGTCCTCCGCCAATAGCAAAGACAAGGACCTTGTGGGCGCGATGCGCTCGAGGCGCGGCCGCGGATGGGCGTCCTGAGGCGGCATGGCTTCGGGGAGCTTCAGCCGCACTTCAAATACGCTCCCTTGCCCCGGATCGCTCTGCACGCGGACGTCACCTCCCATCAGCAGCGCCAGGCTGCGTGTGATTGACAGACCCAGGCCCGTGCCTCCGAAGTCACGCTGGATGTCCGCGCCAGCCTGTTCGAACGGTCTAAAAATGCGTTCCAACTTGTGCGATGCAATGCCGATGCCGGTGTCTTTCACCCTTATCAGCAAGAAACCAGGATTGGCGTCCGTCTTGGCTTCACGAAGCAGTTCTACCGTCACGCCACCGCGCTCAGTGAACTTGATGGCGTTGGCTACCAGGTTGGCCACGATCTGCGCCACTCGTGGCGCATCGCCCAAAACCCAGTCCGCGCCCTCGGTGCGCGCAAAAACTCGCAGCCACAAGCCTTGCTGCTGAGCACGGGCCCGTTGCAACTCCAGCTGCAGCTCAACCAGATCGACCACGTTGAACGGCTTGGACGCGAGCTCGAGCTTGCCGCTCTCTATGCGAGCGTTGTCCAGAAGGTCATTGATCAGCGCGAAGGCTTGCCTTCCAGCGTGCGACAACACCTCGAGCTGACGCGCCTGCTCCGCCCCTAGCGGTGATCGTGCAAGTACCTCCGCCATTCCCAATACCGCGTTCATCGGAGTGCGCATCTCGTGACTTACCTGGGCCAACAACTCGGTCTTTGCTCGGCTTTGGGCCTCAGCCAAACCGCGTTGATGGCTCAGCTCCAACTCGCGCCGCCGCGCTTGGCGTTGTCGCTCCAGCGCAGTGAAGAGCATCGCCAGACCCAGGAGCCATAGCCCCGCCGCAGGCGCCCCCAGCCATCCAGCCTGAGCGCCGGCCCAGGCCAGGCCGCCCATACCTAGCAAGGCCAGCAACGCCGCCGGCGCTTGCCGGCGCCACACCAAAGGCAAGCCTCCCAGCGCAAACAAGATGAAGTTCAACATCTGCACGGTGGGGCCGTCACTGCGAAGGATCGCTTGCTCGCCGGCGCCAAGGGCCTCGAAGACGGCGGCGTGCCAGGCGGCACCCGAGAGCCGCCCATGTGGCGTCATCACTTCGTCTGCAAAGAACGCGCTGCTGCCGACGAACACGCTGCGGCCAGTCAACAACCGAGCGAGCTCGGGGTCGTGGGACTCGCCCAACGCGGCGCGCATCAGGCGCGTCCAGCCCAATCGCGGCAGAGCGCCACCGTCTGCCGGCCAGCGCAGCTTCAGTCGCCCTTCGCCATCCACCGGCCAACGCCGCTTGCCCACGATCAGTTCACCGTCTCGAAACTGCCAGCCGGCACCTCCATCGGCGCGTATCCGTGCGGCCAATGCTAGGCTGGGTAGGCTGTGTCCATGCACGCGATGCAGCAATGGCACCTGGCGGAGGATCCCGTCGTCATCGAGCCGCGCCGAGATCACACCCAGACTGCCGGGGGACGTCAGCACCGCCATCAAGGGATCAGCGGGCACGGTCAGACCCTCCCAGGTCACCCCCGGTCCATCGCTTTGCGCCAATCGCTTCAGTGCTTGCCGCTCGGCTTCGCTGGGCGGCGTGAGTTCTACCGTGGCACGTCCCGGGAGCAAACCTGCCGAGGCCAGCACCGTTCGCGGCGATTTGGGCAGAGCCATCGCAAGGCGTTCATCTCCCTGGCGAGGGCCGGCCAGCACGATGTCAATGACAACCAACTCAGCCCCTACTTGCCGCAGGTAGTCGAGAAGCAGGGCATAGACGTCTCGCGAGTAAGGCCACTCGCCCAATGAGCCACTCATGCCGCGTAGCGAGGGGTCATCAATATCGACCAATACGCTGCTCGGCGGGTCGACCAACGTCGACGATGCAGCGCGCTCCAAGAGATCGCTCCAAACGCGATCCACACGGGACTGCAGCCCCAGCACGGTCAACAGCGTCCACAACGCAAGGGCCATCGGCAGAGCAAGCCACCGGCCTCGAACGAGTGCTAGAGCATGCACACGTGCATCGCCTTTCAGTGGCGACAGCGCAGCCCTAAATTCCGCAGCTTGCCTCATCGGCAACGCCCGCTGGCGGGGATGCCGCGTAGCACGCACCGAAGGCTGGCATCCTCTGGCGGTGCCTGGCCCGTTTTGGGCTGCATCACGGCAGTGCTGCCGGCAGGGGTTGTGCCGGACTGAGCGCCCGCGCGACGCAGGGCAACCATGACTGGTCAGCGTAGCTTTCCGGTCTCTGTTCCCATCCGTGGATGGTCAGCGGAATCGCTTGGGGACAGCCATTACCAGATAGCTTCAGTATCTGAAAGACCGGCGGACTGGCAGCAGCCTCTGCCAGCGACGTGTGAGCCGCCGCCGGCATGTCGGCAAATAGATTCGAATCGAGAATCAGCGAATCGATGTCCCCCGCCTGCAGGCGTTTCAGCGCGTCGCTAGGGTTGGATGCCATGCTCGCGTCGACACCCTTGCCGCGGAGCTGCTCGCCCGGCACGTCCCGCTCTACCGCGTCGGCATCGACCAGCAGCATGTTGCGCAAGGTATCGCGCCCCCGACTTCGGTGCCGGCTGCTTCGCCTTTGCAGCCAATATGGCGATCTCGACGACGGAGCCGTTCCCAGGCTCGCTGTGCACTTCAACCCGTACCTGAGCCAACTGCAGTTTCTGGTTGAGGCGGGGCAACTCAAGGCTATGGTCTCCGAGCGTTGGGTGACTGCTCCTTGCCGTACCCGCTCAACTAGCTCCGTGCGGGTCGCTTCATCCACGCGGACGTCGGTGTCGAAAACCAGGAATGTGAACGTCCATTGCTGGATTGATTTCGGGCTGACCCTCAGGCTCATTCGCACCATGCCTTGGTCGGTGACCGGCGTGAACAGCATTCAGGCGTCCTCCATCGTCCCTGTCGAGCTTCGGACGCCTGTTCGCCTGACGCGGGGTTCAGTTTCCGGGGCGGAGGTAGATGCTCGCTCATGTGACTGCAAACTGGTAGCGGTCGTCGCCGGCCATTGCTGGGCCAAGGCTTGCGCCTGCGCTGCCTCCATGGGCCGGCCATAGAAGTAGCCCTGCGCCTGACGGCAGCCCACCGCCTCCAGCATGGCGGCCATTTCGGCCGTTTCGACGCCTTCTGCGATGGTGTCCAGATTCAGCGCCTGTGCGAGCTGAACGATCGCACGCAAGATGGACCTGGCGTCGCGCGCTTTGTCCTGAGCTGCAGTCTGCGCTGACGCTGCCAAGACGAACGAGCGGTCCACTTTGAGTTTGTCGATGGGCAGCCGCTGTAGGTAGGACAGTGATGAGTAGCCGGTGCCGAAGTCGTCGAGCGCGATTCGTACACCCAGTTGCCGCAACCCGCCGATCACTGCGATTGCTCCCTCACTGTCTTGCATCAAGGCCGACTCGGTCAGTTCGAGTTCAAGGCGGCTGACGGCCAACCCACTGCGGTCCAGCGCCGTGCGCACGGTACCGCGCAGGTCGGAGCGATCGATCTGAACAGACGAGACGTTGACCGCCACGCGCAGGTGCGGCGGCCAGGTCGCTGCGTCTTGGCAGGCCTGCTCCAGCACCCACGCGCCCAGCACGACGATCAGCCCGTTGTCTTCTGCCAGAGGGATGAACTCGGTCGGCGCCACATTGCCCCGCGTGGGGTGTTGCCAGCGCACCAAAGCCTCGAAGCCGACAAGCGCACCGTCGCTGAACCGGACCTGAGGCTGGTAGACCAACCGAAACTCGTGCCTTTCCAGGCCACGGCGCAAGTCGCTTCGCAGCTGAAGTCGGCGCCGAGCATCTTCATCCATGCTGGTGTCGTAGAAGCAAAGCTTGTCGCGACCGCTGGCTTTGGCCGCGTATAGCGCGAGGTCGGTGGCCCGTTGCAGCTCGACAGGCGATTGGCCGCCCGTTGGGGCGCTGGCGGCGCCCAGGCTCGCCGCCAAGTCGACCAGGTGCTCATCGTGCAGCCATGGCTCTGTCAGCGCATCACGTACGCGCTTGGCGAGAGCTTCTGTTTCAGCGCGATCCAGTCCTTCAGGCACCACCCACGCGAACTCGTCACCACCCAGGCGCGCCAGCAGCGCGTTCGCCGGCGTGGCCGCTTGCAGCCGCCGAGCGACTTCGCGCAGAAGTTCATCGCCTGCCAGGTGCCCCAGTGTGTCGTTGACATGCTTGAAGTCATCAAGGTCCAGCATCAGGAGCGTGCACCCCCGAGCCTGCTCGTCGGCGGACGCAAAGCAGTCCTGGAGTGCCTGGCCGAATCGATACCGGTTTGCCAGGCCCGTGAGGCCGTCGACGTTGGCCAAGTGCCTCATCTCCGCTTCACTCTCCCGAGCATCGGTGATGTCGCTGCTCACGCCACGCCAGCCCTCGAAGGCGCCGCGTTGCCCGATCAGCGGCTTGGCGGTCAACGACCACCAGCGCACGCCATCGGCGCCGCGCGCTGCCACAGCAAGCGCGGAGAAGGGCATGCGGCTGCGCAGATGCGCCGCAAGTCGGTTCAGCGACGCTTCTGCTTCAGCATTGCCCACCGGGAGCCGTTCGCCGAGGACAGCCAGTAACTCGCGGCCGAGCAAGGCCGAAACGTCTTCGCCGACTGACGAAGCCATGCGCGCTGACACGTGGCACAGGCGACCCGAGGCATCCACTTCCCAGAGCCAGTCGCGGGCATGGTCCTCGAAATCTCGCAGCAGCAGTCCCACGACCTGACGCTGCTGTTCGATCGCCGTCTCAGCCATCAGGCCTGTCACAAAACGCCTTGAGGCGACGAGAACGGCGCCGACGAGGTAGGCCGCATAAAACAGCAGCAGGCCCGCGATGAGCGTGAACTCGCTCCCGTAGCGCAGCAGCAGCCCGACGGCAGAGCCGCCGCACAGCAGCAGTACCCAGGCGATCCCGGCTGCAGGCATGACGGCGAACTGCCACGCGCCGGTGGCTATGAAGGCCGCACCAATGGCAGTTACCACGATGCGACTAGAGATGTCTAGCACGCCGAACAACTCGACGAGCGCGAGCGCGTACAGCAGGGCGCCCGTGCCAAGCATGGCTGACAGCCAGGCTGCGGTGAGGTGTGAGCCGGCATCACTTGCCTTGCCGCGTGCGAACCGGCGCCACGCCAGTACATCGCCGATTGCGATGAGCAAGAGCGACGCCGCCCAGAACACCAGGGCTGGGGCATTGATGCGTCCCCAGGCAGTGCTTAAGCAGAAGACGACCAACAAGACCGTGGCCAGGCTGGCCAGTGGCAACTGCTCAGCCAGTGCCTGACATTGCCGCGCGCGATAGTGCCGGGCCAACTCGAGGCCGGCAGTCGGGTCACACCAGAACGCTCGAATTCGGTCGTACCTTGCGGTTTGGGCCCCTCCAGCCGGGTCGAGTTGCGTCAAGCTCTTCCGGTTCTTGGCAGCGCTCAGATAAGACGGCTGTTCGGTTGGGGGCAGATGCTCAGTCACTTCGCGGAGAGCTGGTTGATTAGTCACTAGCGCCCCAAGGCAACCCGGACGCTGCAGCCCGCCGGGCTTTGCGCCGAGTGCGTCGCACAGCCTCGAAACCCTCTTTTCCCCCATGCTGTAGTGCGTTCAACATCCCGACGACATCAGCGACGCTGGTGGCTTGCAATTCGCTGCGATACCGCTTCAGCACGGTGGCCAGCAGCTCACGCGGTAGGCCCAGGTGGGTGGCCAGCACGACAAAGGCGGCCGCTGACAGGTCGGCATGCAACGCGCAAATGGCGCCGATGCGCTCCAAGGCTTCGGCCGGCGACGCCACGTGCTCTGGTCCAAGCCAGCTCCAGTCGGTGGAGGGCGACACTGTATTCATGGCACTGACTTCAGATGCCAGAGGGAAGGCGGAATCCATGCACTGTGCGCAGCAGCCGCTCGGCCTCGCTCTTCAGCTCGCCAGCTGCGGCAGCCGACTGCTCGACCAGCGCCGCGTTCTGCTGCGTCGTGCTTTCAAGCTGCTGTAGGGCACCACCGACCAGGCCGATGCCCTGGGTCTGCTCGTGAGTGGCACTGGAGAGCTCTCCCATCAGCGCCGTGACCTGCTGCACCTGACGGACGATGTCATCCATCGTGCTGCCGGCCAACTCGACCTGCGCACTGCCGGCATCGACGCTCTGCACGCTCTGCCCGATCAGCACACGGATTTCGCGAGCGGCAGCGGCACTGCGCTGAGCGAGGCTGCGCACCTCGCTGGCAACCACGGCAAAGCCTCGCCCTTGCTCACCGGCGCGCGCGGCCTCGACCGCTGCGTTCAGCGCCAGGATGTTGGTCTGGAATGCAATGCTGTCGATCAACGCGGTGATCTCGCCAATGCGTCGCGACCCCTCTGAGATCTGCTGCATGGTGGCGACAACGGTCCCCACGACCTCGGCTCCCCGGCTGGCGACATCGCTGGCATTGCGGGCCAGCTCGGCCGCATGGCGCGCGGTGTCAGAACTGGACTTCACGGTGCCCGTGAACTGTTCCATCGCCGAGGCGGTCTGCTGCAGGTTGGAGGCCTGGAGTTCGGTGCGATGGCTCAGGTCCAGATTGCCGCCTTCCATCTGCTGGGCGCCGGTGGCGATGGCGTCGCCGGCGTTCGACAACTGCTGCACCATCGCGCGCAGTTGAACCGTCATGCGCTGCATGGCAGCCATCACGCTGGTCTGGTCGGTGGGGTGGACGATCAGGTCACGCGTCAGATCCCCGGCAGCGACCGCGTTGGCCGCTGCGGCCACGTCGGCAGGCTCGCCGCCCGTGGCCCGCAAAACGGAGCGCAGCACCAGGGTGCCCAGACCGGCCAGCAGCAGCGCGGCGGCCGCGCCTGCGGCCAGCACCCCGATCTGGGCACCCCGGGTGAAGCGATCCTGGTCGACCATTGCCGCGTCTGCATACTTGGAAGCAGCATTCACGGTCTGGTCCACACCAAGCCGGTGGGCATCGAACGCCTCGCGCAGTGGCGACATCGCGGCCTGCACTGCGGCTGCGTCCCCGGCTTTCAGCGCCGCGATCAGGGCCGGTGTTGCAGCGAGCATCCGCTGGGCGCCGTCGTGTTGTGCACCCTCCAGCCGCTCGGTGACGCCAGGGATGGGGTTGCCTTTCCAGTAAGCGATGCGGCTGTCATAGTCCTTGCGCAGGCGATCGATTTCCACTTCGGCGGCCTCGGGCTTGATCTGTCCGCCTACGGCCAGCGAAGCCACGAGCTGGACTTCCTGCAGAAACAGCGGCGGGGGCAGCACATCGGCCGTCAGATCCTTGGCTGCGAGGGCACGCGCCGCCGCGCTGCCGGCCAGGTAGGCGCTGCCGAGGCCAGTGGCCGCCACAACACCGATGGCGAGGACGGCGCCACCGATCAGCAGTCGAATCGATCCGCGAAGTGTGTTCATGGGGTTCATAGCTTGCGTCCAAAGAGGGGGGACCTGGCCCAGGCGGCGGTCCCGTCGTCGTGCTGCAGGGCTTGTCTTTCGAGAAAGCCCGGCACCTGAAACCCACGAACGTGGGGACTGTTGTCGGTTGCTTGATTTAGCGTTACAGAGACAGCCCCGCGCAGCGGCACGCGCCGCTGAGCGGAAATCAGCGCAACGGCTTCCGCAGGCTGCAGATCAAGCGGGCGCGCTAGCAGCAGGAGCGCAGTTTTCGAGCCGAAGACACCCACATCAATGAATGCCAAGCGAGTAAGTGTCTCATTTAAGCCCCTTGGCGGTGTTTTCTGACGTTTATGGCCACATAAATGGTTGGTCGAGGCAGCGTGGTGAAATGTAGGTTGTCTTGGCAAGGATCTGAAGTTCGGATCTGTTTGCGCATCGCGAATGCCGTGCACTTTGCACAATCGATTGCAGCGAGTCGGTGCTGCCAGCACGTAGGCGTTCTCGTTCTGGTAGCGCACGAGGGCGCTCGACGACGTGTAGCCCTTCGGAAAGGTCGGGTGCCCAGCTAGGCGGAAGCCCGCCGCACGCCTTGCGGCAACGAAGTGGTCGATCCTGGTCTAGGTGTCGTTTCCCAAGAGGTTGTTCACCCGAAGTAGTCGGGGAAGATGGAGGTTCTCACGCCAAACCATCAACCCCAGACAACCTCGGATGAACAGCCATAAGAATGCCTCATTAACGCCGCGAG
>Ga0114942_1000003_pt1 | contig 82539 bp, 75 predicted proteins | sample LowerColdCreek_FD_88674 | JGI IMG/M metagenome (GOLD analysis project Ga0114942, IMG submission 88674) | Groundwater microbial communities from Cold Creek, Nevada to study Microbial Dark Matter (Phase II) - Lower Cold Creek | ecosystem: Environmental > Aquatic > Deep subsurface > Groundwater ... | reverse complement strand
CGGCCTGGTAGAGGCTGACGGGCTGGGCCCAGGCCACGCGGGCGTCCTCCGCCACGGCGGCAGCCGCCTCGGCGGGGCTGCGGGCGTCGCCATCGGGCAGGCGCATGACGAAGCAGTCCACGCCCGCCAGCGGCATGGGCCAGTCGCTTCGCATCTGCAGCCCGTGGCGGCGCGCCAGGTCTTGCGCGACCCGCTGGCGCGACTGGCGGCCCACAGCCGTGCCGTAGCTGCCGGCATAGCTGCCGTCGGGCCGGTAGTGCGCCTTGGGCAGGGTCAGCATGACGAGCACCTGGCGCTGCGCCTCCTCCGCCTGCGCGAAGGCGCGTGGCGCGGCCATCATCATCAGCAGCGCGGCGAACAAGCCCAGCCAGCGCTTCATCGCGCCGTCCCGGGCTGCAGGGGCTCGGCCAGCGCCACCAGCGGCGACGCGCGCAGCGCCGCCAGCCCGCGCGGCTCGACGCGCAGCAGCCAGGCGCCGGTCTCGGTCGGCCCGGCGACGACGCTGGCGCCTTGCGCCTGCAGCAGCTCGCGCAGCGCCTGCTCGCTCGTGCCGGGCTTGAACATCACGAGGGCGTCCGCCGCCACCGGCGCAAGGCCAGGCGTGGCGGCCGCAGACAGGCCCTCGTAGCCCGGCTGGTCCACGCGCGCCTGCAGCCACAGACCCAGCAGCAGCGCACAGGCTGCGCCCTGCAGGCCCAGCGCCCAGGGCATCCAGCGCGACGGCCGGCGCTGCGGCTCGGGCTGCATGCGGGCGTGCAGCCTGGCCAGGCCGGCCGCCACGTCGCCACCCGCCGGCGCCGCACCGGCCGCGTTCAGCAGCGTTTGCATCGGTCGCTCGGCGGCCAGTTCGTTGCGGCAGTCGGCGCAATGCAGCAGATGCCGCTGCACGTCGGCCATCTCGTCGTCGCCCAGCTGGCCACGCGCATACCAGGGCAGCAAGGCCTGCACGGCCGCGTGTTCATCGTGTTGTTCCATCGGGATCACCACACTCATGACAGTTCTCCATGATGACCGGCCAGGTCATCCAGCAGCAGGCGCAGGCGCCGCCGCGCATAAAACATCCGCGTCTTCACGGTCTCCGCCGGGCAGCCCACCACCTCGGCGATCTCGCCGTAGGCCATGTCGTGGAAGTAGCACAGCTCCACGACGGCCCGGTGCTCCGGCGACAGCTCGGCCATCGCCTCGCGCAGCCGGCCGCGCAGCTGGGCGAGGTTGAGCTGCTCGGCCGGCCCCGGGCCGGTGTCGACCGCCTCGGGCTGCTCGCCCTCGTCCATCGGCAGGTCTTGCCGGCTCAAGGCCTTCAGCCCCTTGCGGTAGGCGATGCCGAAGATCCAGGTCGACAGCTTGCTGCGCCCGTCGAAGCTGTCGGCTCGCTGCCAGACGACCAGCAGGGTGTCGTTCAGCGCCTCCTCGATGGCCTCGGGCTGGCGCATCATGTGCGTGAGGAAACGCCACAGCCGCGGGTGATAGAGGCGGTAGAGCGAGTCGAAGTCGGCCCGCTGGCCGCGCTGCACGCCGGCGAGCAGGGCCAGTTCGACCGCTTCCGAGGCCGCTCCACGCGCTGCCGGCGGGGCGGCCTCGCGGTGCTTTCGGATGCTGGGCCAGATGGACATGCGCGTGAGTACCCCGCCGACGCTGGAAGGTTCAAAAGGCATCCTAGGTGGGTTGCCGGGCTGGGGGTCTGCGTGCACGGTATCGTTGCGGCCATGAGCGATGCTGGCACCTTGTCACTGCCCGAACAGCCCCAGGCCTGGGACGCCGGCTCCGCCGACGCCGAGCCTCAGTTACTGGCCAGCGGCGGGCGGGAATGGCGGGTCGGCGGCGACTGGACGCTGCTGGCGCTGCGCGGTCGCTACGAGGAGTTCCGCCAGCGCGTGGCCGACGCCGTGGCCGCGGGCGGCGACCCGCTGTGGGACCTCCGCGGCATTCAGCGGCTCGACACCGCCGGCGCGCTGACGCTGTGGCAGGGCTGGGGCAAGAAAGTGCCGGCCCGGCTGCTGTGGCTGCCCGAGCACGTGACGCTGTTCGCACAGTTCCTGCAGCCCGCCGCCGCGCCGAAGCGCCGCGCCAGCCTGGGGCCCGGCCTGGCCTTCGCCGAGGCACGGCTGATGGCGTTTGCGCAGCATGCCGTCGACCTGGTCGCGCTGACCGGCCGCCTGCTGCTGGACGTGGTGCAGCTGCTGCGCCACCCGTCGCTGATCGGCTGGCGCGAGATCTCGGCCAACGTCTACCGCACCGGCGCGCAGGCGCTACCGATCACGGCGCTGGTGGGCTTTCTCGTCGGCCTGACGCTGTCCTACCTGATCTCGCGCCAGCTCAAGACCTATGGCGCCGACATCTTCGTCGTCAACATCCTGGGCCTGGCCGTGCTCCGCGAGCTGGGGCCGCTGCTGGCGGCCATCATCGTGGCGGGCCGCTCGGGCTCGGCGATGACGGCGCAGATCGGCGTCATGCGCGTGACGCAGGAGCTGGATGCGCTGTCGGTCATGGGCATCTCGCACACGGTGCGGCTGGTGCTGCCGAAAGTGCTGGCACTGGCCATCTCGCTGCCGCTGGTGGCGCTGTGGACCAGCGCGCTGATGCTGCTGGGCGGCATCGCGGCCGCATCGGCACAGCTCAAGCTGGACCCGGTGCAGTTCCTGCACCTGCTGCCCAGCGTCGTCGAGCCGGTGAACCTGTGGCTGGGCTGGATCAAGTCGGTGCTGTTCGGTGGCCTCATCGCGCTGCTGGCCTGCCATTTCGGGCTGCGCGTGAAGCCCAACACCGAGAGCCTGGGCCAGAGCGTCACGCAGTCGGTGGTCACGGCGATCACGCTGGTCATCGTCGTCGATGCGATCTTTGCGGTGCTGTTCTCCAACGTGGGCATCTGACGACATGGCAGCCCCCACGTGCGCTTCACTCTCTGCCCCCCAAGGGGGCGCGTCAGCGCCTGCGGACGGCCGCGCGCCGCTGACGACCGAACCCATCATCGAAGTCGACAACGTGACGACCGCCTTCGGCAGCCACGTCATCCACCGCCACCTCAACCTCACCGTGCACCGCGGCGAGGTGATGGCGTTGATCGGCGGCTCGGGCTCGGGCAAGACGACGCTGCTGCGCCTGCTGCTGGGCCTGGACGTGCCGCAGGCGGGCACGGTGAAGATCTTCGGCCACCCGCTGGGCCGCTGCGCCGTGCGCGACCTGGAGCGCGTGCGCTACCGCTGGGGCGTGCTGTTCCAGGCCGGCGCACTGTTCTCGGCGCTCAGCGTGTTCGACAACGTCGCACTGCCGCTGCGCGAGCTCAAAAGCGTGCCGGCGGACATGGTCGGGCCGCTGGTCATGCTCAAGCTGGCCCAGGTGGGCCTGAAGCCTGACGACGCACTGAAGCGGCCTGCCGAGCTGTCGGGCGGCATGGTCAAACGCGTGTCACTGGCGCGGGCGCTGATCCTCGACCCGCAGCTGCTGTTCCTCGACGAACCCACCGCCGGGCTCGACCCGGACAGCGCCAAGCAGTTCGTCAAGCTGCTGCGCAAGCTGCGCCAGGAGCTGGGCCTGACCGTCGTCATGGTCACGCACGATGTGGACACGCTGTTCGCCGTGGTGGACCGCGTGGCCGTGCTGGCCGAGCAGCGCATCCTGGCCTGCGGGCCGCTGGCCGAGGTGGCGCGGCTGCCCCACCCCTTCGTGCGCAACTTCTTCCTCGGTCATGTCGAGCGCTGCGCCGAGGACGACCTGAAGCGCTTCCGCCTCAGTCTGGACGACACCAGCGAGGACGGCGGCGTGCCCGCTGTTCTGCGCGAAGAAAAAACCACCTGACTCACCGCCATGGAAAACAAAGCCCACGCCCTCGCCGCCGGCCTCTTCTTGCTGCTGCTGGGCCTCGCGCTCGCAGCCAGCGTCGCCTGGTTCCAGGGCGACACCACCGAGCGCGTCCACTACACCGTCGTGTCGCGCAGCGGCGTGCCGGGGCTGAACCTGAAGGCGCCGGTCAAGCTGCGCGGCGTGGACGTGGGCTGGGTCGAGAGCATCGCCTTCGACCCCGAGGACCCGCGCCAGATCCTCGTCGGCATTGCCGTGGACGCCGCCGCGCCGGTGTCGGCCAGCACGCATGCGCAGCTGGGCCTGCAGGGCGTCACCGGCCTGTCCTTCGTCAGCCTGGAGGAGGCCGACACGAAGGCGCCGCTGCAGCGCGCCGCGCCCGGCGCGCGGCTGGCGCTCAAGCCCACGCTGCTGGACCGCCTGGCCGAGAGCGGCCCGCTGCTGCTGGCCGGCTTCGCGGAGACGGCCGAGCGGCTCAACGCGCTGCTCAGCGAGACCAACCGCACCCAGCTCAACCGCAGCCTCGTGCAACTGGAGCAGGCCGCCAGCGACACCAGCCGCCTGATGGCCGCACTGCAGCCGGGTGCGCGCGAGCTGCCGGTGTTCCTGAAGGACGCCGATGCCACGGCCAGGCGCGCGACGGCCGCGCTGGGCGAGATCGAGGCGCTGGCGGCCGACAGCCGCGCGCTGGCGCAGGACCTGAAAGCCCGCGTCACCGTGCTGGACCGGCTGGACGGCGCCGCCGCCCAGCTGCAGACCACGACGCGCAACCTCGAACTGGCGCTGGTGGGCGACACGCCGCAGCGCACCCGCCCGCTGGTGGCCGACCTGTCCGCAGCCAGCCGCAGCGTGGAGCGCGCCGCCACCGACCTCGGCGAGCAGCCGCAAAGCCTGCTCTTCGGCCGCGGTGCCCGCGCACCGGGGCCGGGCGAGACCGGCTTTGCCGAACGGCTGAAGGACGGCAAATGAAGCGCGTTGCCCTGTTGACCTTGACGCTGACGCTGGCCCTGACGCTCGGCGCCTGCTCGCTCGCGCCCACCGCCCCGGCACGCGCCATCTACGACCTCGGCCCCGCGACCGCTGCTGCGGCCAGCGGCGGCACGCTCACCTGGCGCATTGCCGACGTGACCGCCCCGCCCTGGCTGGGCGGCGAGGGCATCGCCTACCGCCTGGCCTTTCAGCAAACCCAGCGCCTGGAGCACTACCGCGACAGCGTCTGGGCCGCGCCGCCCGCCGCGCTGCTGACGCAACGACTGCGCGAACAGCTCGCCGCCCTACCCGGCTGCGCCGGCCGGCCCGCCGGCCTGCTGGCCATCCACCTCGACGAGTTCGAGCAGGTCTTCAGCAGCGCCGGCAGCAGCCAGGCCGTGCTGCGCGTTCACGCCACGCTCTGGCCCGCGGGCGGCGGCGCGGCGCTGCAGCAGCACTGGCGACTTGAACGCGCCGCCCCGCCCGACGCGGCGGGCGCCGTGCGCGCACTGGCGCAGGCGGTGGACGATTGGCTGCCGCAGCTGAGCGGCTGGCTGGCCACGAGCTGCCGGTGAGCGCGCCCCGCATCGCCCTGGCACTGGTGCTGCTGCCCGTGCTGGCCTGGGCGGCCGTCACAGCGGCGCTGTGGTGGACGCAGGAGAGCCTGCTCTTTCACCCCGAGCCGCTGCCGGCCGATGCGCGCCTGTCCATCGAGCCCGATGTGCAAGAACGCCTCGTCGACGTGCCCGGCGCGAAGCTGTCCGTGCTGGAGCTGCGCCTGCCCGAGCCGCGCGGCGTCGTGTTCTTCCTGCACGGCAATGCCGGCAACCTGCAGAGCTGGTTCACCGACACCGAGTTCTATCGCCGCGCCGGCTTTGACCTGGTCATGCCCGACTACCGCGGCTACGGCAAGAGCACCGGGCGCATCGAAAGCGAAGCGCAGTTGCACGCCGACGTGATGGCGGTGTGGCGCGAGGTGGCGCCGCGCTATGCAGGCAAGCGTGTCGTGTTCTACGGCCGCTCGCTGGGCACCGGCCTGGCAGCCGAACTGGCGGCGACCGTGCCGCCGGACCTGACGGTGCTGGTGTCGCCCTACGCCAGCATCGTCGGCATGGCGCGTGGCCACTACCCGTGGCTGCCGCCGCAGGTGGTGCGCTACCCGCTGCGCACGGACCGCGTCATCGGTCGCATCCGCGGCCCGCTGCTGCTGGTGCATGGCGACCGCGACGAGCTCATCCCGTTCAGCGAGAGCGCCAAGCTGCAGGCCATCGCGCCACACGCGCGGCTGGTGCGCATCGAAGGCGGTGGCCACAACGACCTGCAGGACCTGCCTGCGTATCGGCAGGCCATGGCGGACGCGCTCGCGGCGTTGCGTTAGACGCTTCGTCAGGCGCGGCGGCGGCGCAGCCAGCCCAGCAGCAGCAGGCCCGCACCGGCCATCGCCCAGGTCGACGGCTCGGGCACGGCGCTGAGCACGTCGCCGTCGCGCAGCGCCAGTGCCTGCATGGGCACGCCCTTCTCGTTGAGGCCCTGCAGCCCCAAGCCGAAGTGGTAGCTCCAGGCGTAGCTGGCATGGCCGGTCACGCCGCTGCCGCTCCAGTAGTTGCCCGGTTGCAGGCCCGTGAAGCCGGCGGTGTTGGCCAGGCCCCAGCTGGCGCCCTGCCCGGCCCAGCCGCAGAACTGGCCGGCCGTCGTGTAGGCCGTCGCGTTGCCGAGCGTGACCTGGAACAGGTGGGCCAGCTCGCTGTACCCGCCCGGGCCGCCGGTCGGCACGTTGTAGCCGCAGTCCCCGCCGTTGTAGGTGACGAGGGTGCAACCGGGGAAGCCGGTGTCCAGCGTCGTCGGCAGGCGCCAGTCGTCATGGCCGCCCACTTGCAGGTCGGACGCCCAGTCGCGCGCCTGGGCCCAGCTCTGCAGGCCCGGCGCGCCGGCCTGACGCAGCCAGGTCACGTCCAGCACGCTGTCGTAGAAGAAGGCGGCCTGGGCGCTGTCCAGCGCGACGGCCTGGCCTTGCAGGTTGCGGGCTTGCAGCGTGGCCTGCCAGGTGCCCTGGCCGGGGATGGCGGTGGCGTGGGACGCAAGTGAAAGCGTGGCGAGGGTGAAGGTGATCAGTGTTTTCATCGCCGTTCTCCGGGAGTCGTGCGCAGGTGGTGGGCTCAGGCGGTGATGGCGCGTCTGCGCCGCTGGACAACGCCCAGCGCGGCCAGCCCGCCGGCTAGCAGCGCCAGGCTGCCGGGCTCGGGCACGGGCACGGCCGGGGTCATGAACTGGCCGGAGGCGGAACTCGTCGCAACGCCGCCGGGCAGCGTCCAGCTGAAGCGCAGGCCGTTGCTGAAGTCGGCGCTGGAGACCGGCGCGTGGACGTCGGGCCGGGCCACGGTGTCGACGAACAGATCCGCAAAGATGAAGACCGTGGTGTCGCCAGCCAGCAGGGCCAGGTCTTGGTTGAGCACCGTCGTGCCCGAGCTCAGGTCGACATGGGGGGCGTAGCTGTCCAGGCGGCGCCAGAAGTCTTCATGTGCCGGGCCGACGTAGAAGCGCCCCGTGGCCGTGGCACCGTCGCCGGTCAACGTGCCGTCGATGCTGATGCGCAGCTGCGCCGTGCCTGCGCTCGGGCCGTTGTGGAAGGTCACCGTGTCCCAGAAGCGGCTGGAGGCACTCGCCGTCATGAGGTTGTAGCAAGGCGGGCAAGGCGCCGAGTAGGCCGTGGCGCCCAGCGAGCCGTCGCGCAGGCTGGCCGACGCCGTGGCATCGATGTAGGTCGCCGGGGGCATGGCGGACACGGCCAAGACCTGGCCTTCACCGCCCTGGTGCGCGCCGCCCTGGGCGCCGACGTAGGCGCCGTAGACCGGCGCAGCATGTACCGGCGCAGTGGCCAGCAGGGTGGCGCTGGCCAGAGCCAGTGCAAGCGTCATCGAGATTCTCTTCATCACGTTCTCCGTTTCAGTCAATCAAGTGGGGGTGTTCATCAGCGCTCGTGCGCGAGCGGCGAGCTGCTCGGAGTGGGTCAGGCGCAGCGGTGGCGCCTTCAGCGCGGTGAAGGCGTTTTCGGCGGCCAGGGCGCACAGCTCGGCCGCCACGCCGCCGGCCTCGCCCACGCAGACCAGGCGGCCGGTGCGGCGCACCGAGGCGAGCACGGCGGCGGTGTCCAGCGGGCGCAGGCTGCGCAGGTCGATGACGTCGGCGTCCAGTGCCGGCGCCACGGCCAGGCAGGCGTGCACGGCGGCGCCACAGGCCACCAGCGTCAGCGTGTCGCCGTGGTGGCGGATGAGCGCCTGGCCGGGCAGGATCAGCTCGTTGCCGGCCACGTCGGCAGCCTCGACGGCAAGGCCCACGTCGCTGAACAGCAGGCTGGGCCGGGGCTGGCTCAGGGCGCCGCCCAGCAGGCCCGCAGCGTCGGCCGGCGTGCTGGGCATCAGCACCTGCAGGCCGGGCAGCTGGGCGAAAACGGCCTCGGCGCCGCTGCGGGCCAGCAGCACGAGCGGGAACTCGGCACCGCCCGGGCTCAGCCATGCGGCGTTCTCCAGCGAATACAGCGCGCGCAACGGCGAACAGCCCAGGTCCACCACCGGCCGCAGGCCCATGGCGGCGGCGCCCATCGCGCAGCCGATCAGCGCGGTCTCGGCCAGAGGCGTGTTGCGCACGCGCTCGGCGCCGAAGGCCGCGAGCAGCGCCGGGCAGCGCGTGGCCACGCCTGGGCCGAGAAAGATGACGCGCTCGTCCGCCGCCATGGCCCGTTGCAACGCGGCCATCAGCGCTTTTTCAGTGGTCAACAAAGGCATGGCGGGCTCCCCAGGCGCTCGCGGGCAACGGCCTCGCGCTGGCCCAGTTCCTCAGCACACAGCTGCAGCCGGCGGGCTTCGCGCTGGATGGGGTCTCGCCGCAGCCAGTGGTCGTGCTCGCTGTCGCACAGGCAGGCGGGCTTATCGGGCTCGCTGTGGCCACGCTGCCGGTAGGTCAGCAGCTCCAGCAGGCAGGGCCGGCCGCTGCTGCGGATCTGCGCGACGGCCTCGGTGGCAGCCAGATGCACGGCCTGCACGTCGTTGCCGTCCACCACCTCGACCGCAAGGCCATGGCCCCGCACCCAGTCGGCGATGGACTCGCCCGGCATGGCCTCGCGCCTGTGCACGTCGCCCTGCCACTGGTTGTTCTCGCAGACGAACAGCACCGGCAGTCGCCAGGTGACCGCCAGGTTGACGGACTCGTGGAATACACCCTGGCAGGCCGCGCCGTCGCCGAAGAACACGGCCGTGATGCCCTCCGGCTGGGCGCCGAGCTTCTGGGCCAGGGCCACGCCGGTCGCCATCGTGAGGCCTGCGCCCGTGCGCGGGGATGTGAGCACGACGCCGAGCGACGGCGCGGTCATGTGCGGCCCGCGGCCGGCCTTCGCCTCGGCCAGCAGCTGCCCCGGCGGCACACCGCGCGCCAGCAGGTGGCCGGCGTTGCGGTGGTGGCTGATCAGCAGGTCTTGAGACCCAAGTGCGGCAACGACGCCGACGGCGCAGGCCTCCTGGCCGAGCGCGCTGCAATGGCCGGGCTGGCGGGCCGCGATGAGCTGCTGCTCATAGGCGCGGATCAGCAGCATCGCGTCCAGGTGTGCAAGAGCGTTCGACATGGTTCAACCCGCGAGGCTCACGGTCGCGCCCTCAGGGCGGCGCAGCGAGGACGGTGGCTCGACGCTGCAGAACACGTTGCTGCGCGGCTGGAAGGCGCTGCAGGGCGTGGGCGGCTGGCTTGGCCGCACCCCAAGCGGGATCGCGGGAACGCGGGGAATGGCGATGGAATTCATGGCGTCGGATCAGTTCAGCAGCGCGGCGAGGCGGGCCAGGTCCAGCGCGGCGACGGCGTCGCGCATCGGCTGCGCATAGGCAGGGTTCTCGGGGTGGGTGCTGGCGCAGACGGTCAGCAGCTGGATGCGCGTGCGGTTGCGGGCGTCCCAGGGGAAGGTCGGGTCCAGCTTGACGAGGCGCTTCAGCGGCCGGCTGGCCTCGGCCGGCGTGGGCAGGCGATGCCCGCCGGTGCCCAGGCGGTAGGGCTCGCCGAGCTGGGCGGCAGTCATTGCGGCGCGGCTGCGGCGCAGGTCGTCCAGCTCGTCCACCAGCATCTGGCGGCTGCGCTTGAGCTGGGCATGGTTGGCGGCCTCACTGGCCTTGCGCTGGCGGGCGACGGCGAGCAGCAGGTCGGCGGCCTGGGCGTTCTGCGGCCGGACCTGCGCGGCCTGCCGCTCGGCGGCAGCCAGGTCGAAGGGCTGCAGCGCGCGCTCGTTGCTGCGGTCCCAGTCGACGATCTTGCGTTGCAGCTCTCGCTCGAAATAGGCCAGCATCTCGCCGACGTTGACCGGCACCCAAGGCAGTCGGCGGTCGGGCCCGATGACGGCGCAGCCGCTGAACACCGGCCAGCCCTGCATGGCCTCGCCGCGCTCGCCTTCGAGGTAGGCGCCGAGCTGCTCGTCATGCGCCCAGCGGTTCATCGTCGCCAGCGGCGAGTTGATGAAGACGCTGAAGCCGGCACGCGGGCCGATGCGCTGGGCCGCCTGGGCGTGGATGTCGCAATCCTTGCCCATCCAGGTCTTGGGGCCGAAGCCCTGGGCGTGGATGACGGCCTCGCGCGGGCGGCGTGTCGGCTCGTCGGAGTCCATGACGTGGCGGGTGATGCGCAGCCGCACGTCGGGCAGCGCCAGCAGGCCGGGGTTGGGCCTGGCCTGGGCCTCGAAGACGTCCATGGCGGCGTGCAGCGGCCTGAACGAGGCATGGTGGACGGGCAGGCCGTCGTTGCTGAAGGGCTCGGCGGCGTTGGCGGCCCAGCAGTGGGCCTGGGCGGCGCCGGCCGCGAGCAGCAGTGTGAGCAGGATTGCGTGCTTCATTGCGGCACCAAGGACCAGCGCAGGCGGGCATTGCTGAACACGCCGTTGAACTCGCGATGGCTGTCGGGGTCGACGAACTCGGTGTTCACGCGCTGGCCCAGCTCGGCGGGCAGCAGCCGCTCCTCGCCGAACTGGCGGCGGCCGGCCAGTGCGTAGCCGACAACGCGGAAGGACACGCCGCTGACCTGGGCGTCCAGCTCGTGCGTGCCGCCGTTCTGCGTGCGCACATGCCGGGCGCTGACGGACACGTAGCCGCCGAAGTCCAGCTTGCAGGTCGACAGGTCCACAAACGCGCGCAGCAGCGGCACGCCAGGCTGGGTCAACGGCGCGCCCTGGCCCGTGACCTCGACGGTGTCCAGCACATGGGCGCTGCTGTAGAACTGGTCCACGGCGACGCTGCCGCTGTCAGCACTGCCGGCGAACCACACATGGCCGACCGGCGACAACGGGTCGCGCTGCAGCTTGCCGGCGACACGGGCATGGTGGGCGTAGCGGGCGCTGCCCTGGTCGTCCGCACCAGCCCAGCGGTGGTCCAGTTCCAGGTCAACGGCCAATGTGTTGACGCCCTTGAGCCAGTCGCAGCCGGCCTGCGGGTCGATGACGGTCAGGTGGGCGACCAGTTGCACCGGGCCGTCGACGCTGTCGAAGGGGTCCTGGTAATTCACCGACACGGCCACCGGGTTCTGCGCCGGCAAGGCCGCCGGCGCGCGGTAGATGCGCTTGAGCGGGCCGATGCTGTTGCTGCCGGTCAGCGTGCCGACGCTGGCGCTGCCGCCGGCCACACCGTTGACGGCCCAGGCGTCGGCTGCCAGCGCCGCGCTGCCGTCGGCTTCGCAGCCGAAGTGCTGGTCCTGGCCGGGCATGGCCGCGTCGCTGCCACGGCCGCAGATCATCACGGTCAGGTCCTGCGTCTGCTGCAGACCCACGTCGGCGGCGCCGGGGCGCAGCTGCACGCCGGCGACCAGCGACCAGTCGCTGAAGTGCGTGGTCGTCGTGCGCACCACGCCGTCGCTGTCGGTGCCCGACCTGGCACTGCGCCAGGTGCCGTCGACACCTTGGGTCGCGATGCGCAGGTGCTTCGCGCCGTCGCGCTCGGCGGCGCTGGGCAGCCATTCCAGCGTGATCGGCTTCTCGGCCAGCAAGCCCTCGGGCTGGATGCGCCAGGCGCCGCCACGCGCGCCGGGCGCCTTGTTCTCGATGGGCTGCAGCGTGACCTGCTGCTCGGTGTCGAAGGCGCCAGCCGGCACGACGACGGCCAGGCCGTAGTCGGGCGCGTCAAGCCGGCCGCCGGCCGTGCCGATGCGGGCGCTGGCGACCACCGGGCCCAGCGCGGCGCCGACGGCGGTGACGGCCGGCGTCGGTGTGGGCGCTGGGGCTGGTGCCGGCGCAGGGGCCGGTGCGGGTGTGGGGCTGGGGGTGGAGGTCGGCTGCGAGGTCGGGCTGGCCGCATCGCCACCGCCGCCGCAGGCCTGAAGCAGGGCGGCGGCGATCAAGGCGCTCAGCAGGGAGGTGGGGCGTGCGTTCATGGCGGGGTCTCGTGGTTCGGGCAAAGCTCCGCCCTGCCGACGCGCTGCGGCATCGGCTGGTCGGTGGTTCGGGGTTGGGGTGGGTGCTGTTGCCGGCGTCTGTCCGGCATGGGAGCTACTGTGTTCGGCCCGCGCCTGGCGCGCTGCTAGTTGTCGGCTAAGGGTTTGTTAAGACTTTGCTAACTGCCGAGTTGCTGCCCGCCTGCCTATCATTCGGGCCTGTCGCCAACACCTCGTCGCCGCCTTGCCTCACCTCCCACCAGACTGGGCCGCCCACCTGCAGCAAGGTTGCACACTGCGCGTGGGATCGAGCACACCCGACGGCCAGCCCGAGCTGCATTTCGCCCACGGCGCCTGGGCGCTGCCCGACGGCCGCATGGAACTGCTGGTGCGCAGCGTGCCGGGTGCCGAGCTGCTGGCCGCCATCCGCGCCACCCGCCGCGTCGCCGTCTCGGCAGGCGTGCCCAGCACCTACCGCGTGCTGCACATCAAGGGCGTCGACGCCGAGGTGCTGCCCGCCTATGCAGAGCAGGGCCCGAAGTTCGCGCAGGGCTTCGAGGCCTGGATACAGCAGGTCGAGCGATTTGGTGCCGACCGCCGCCAGATCATGGCGGTGCTGGGTGAACTCACGCTGGCCGACCTCAGCTGCGTGCGCTTCACGCCGCTGGCCGCCTGGGACCAGACGCCCGGCCCCGGTGCGGGTCAGCCCATCGACCTCCTGCCATGACAGACACCCCTCAAACCGAGCGCCGCGCGCTCAAGCTGCGCGATGTGCGCCGCCTGCTGGAAGGCGTCATCCCGCCGGCCATGTGCTCGGTGGCCGCCGACGGCATGCCGCATGTCAACTACCTGTCGCATGCCGAGTACGTCGACGAAGAGCATGTCGCGCTGACCTACCAGTTCCTCAACCGCGCCCGCGCCAACGTGCTGGCCACCGGCCGCGTGGCGCTCAGCGTGGAGGACCCGATCACCGGCGTGTCCGTGCTGATGCAGCTGCGCTACCTGCGCACCGACACCGAGGGCCCGATCTTCGAGCGCCTGCGCGCCAAGCTCGCCGGCATCGCCGCGCAGACCGGCATGGAGAAGGTCTTCCACCTGCGCGGCGCCGATGTCTACCGCGTCGAATCGCTGCGCAAGCTCGACCCCGTCCACCCCCTGCCCGCGCTGGCGCCGCGCTGCGACCTCGCCGCCGGCGTGCGCCGGCTCAGCGAACAGCTCGCCGAAGCCGCCGACCTGCGCAGCTTGCTGAACGCCTTCACCGAAGGCCTGCAGCGCGACCTGTGCATCACGCACGCCATCGTCTGGCTGCTCGACGAGCAGCGCCAGGGCTTGTTCACGCTGGCCAGCATCGGCTACGCGCAGGCCGGCACCGGCGCCGAGCTGCCGCTGGCAGAGGCCGGCCTGGCCGGTGTGGCGCTGCGCGAGAACGTGCCCATCCGCATCGGCCACATGAGCCAGATGTACAGCTACGGCATGTCCTGGCGTACCAAGGCCGAGCAGTTGGGCCTGCAGGCCGCCATGGCCGACACCATCCCCCTGCCCGGCCTGGCCAGCCCGTGCACCCAACTGGCGGTGCCGTTGCGCGCGCGCGGCCGCACGGTGGGCGCCTTGCTGGTGGAGAGCGAACGCGACCAGTTCTTCAGCTACGACGACGAGGACGCACTGACGGCGGTGGGCGCCCAGCTTGCACAGGGACTGGCGGCGCTGCGCACGGCGGAACTGGTGGAGGAGCCGCTGACAGCCCCCGCGCCAGCACATTCGGCCGATGCGGGCAACGCAGCGCTGCGCGTGCGTCACTATCCGCGCGACCACAGCGTCTTCGTCAACGATCAGTACCTCATCAAGGGCGTGGCCGGGGCCATCGTCGCCAAGCTCGTGCGAGACCAGATCGACAGTGGCCGCGAGGCCTTCAGCACCCGCGAGCTGCGCCTGGCCGGTGGCGACCTGCGCCTGCCCGAAGTGCAGGACAACCTGGGCGTGCGCCTGCTGCTGCTGGAGCGCCGCCTGGCGGAGAAGGACTTCGGCCTGCGCATCGAGCGCGCCGGGCGGGGCCAGTACCGGCTCATCGCCAGCGGCCCGTTGAGCCTGGCGACCGACGGCGCCTAAACGTCCAAGGTGTAGACAGTGGCGCTCGCGCGCTCCGCCGCCGTGTGGCCGCCCAGCGCCCGGTCCCACTCGGGGCCGGTGGCGCCGGTGCTGGCGACCGCCGTCTTGATCAGCTCGAGCACCTCCTCGGTGCCGGCATCGAACTCCGCCACCTGCGTGTGGTCGGCCAGGCAGAGCCGGGCGAGGCCGCCGTCATTCGAGCCGATGACGACGAGGAAGCGCGACACCTGGCGGTGCGTCTGCCGGGCGTGCGCGGGCGGTACTTCATGGCCAAAACCGTCGTTCATGGGATCTCCTCATGCCGGGCCTCCATCATCCGCGCTGGCGCCACGCAGCGCCGCATCCCCACATGTTTCAGTCGGCTGCCCGCCGGCCGGGTGCTGCAAGTGCGCATCCGCTTGAGCAATTCACCGCTGCGGGCGCCTGCCTGGGTAAACCAGAGGCCCTGGACTGGACCAGGTAAGCTATCTTTATTGAACCGCTGTTTCATTTTTTGATCGTGAACCTCTCTCCCTCGGCCGCAACGCGGCCCGTGTCCATCGCCGCCCTGGGCGAATGCATGCTGGAACTGCAAGGCGAAGCCTTCGGCACCCTGCGCCAGACCTTCGGCGGCGACACGCTGAACACCGCCGTCTATCTGGCCCGCTGCGGTGGCCCCGACCTGCGCGTGCACTACGCCACCGCGCTGGGCGACGACTCCCTGAGCGCCGGCATGGTGCAGCGCTGGCAGGCCGAAGGCGTGCTGACGGGCCTGGTGCAGCGCCTGCCTGGGCGCGTGCCGGGGCTGTACCTGATCGAGCTGGACGAGGGTGGCGAGCGGCGCTTCCACTACTGGCGCGGCCAGGCAGCGGCGCGGGCCTATTTCGACTCCGCCAGCACGGCGCTGGAGGAGCAGGCCGACGCGCTGGACGCGCTGTATCTGTCGGGCATCAGCCTGGCCATCCTGCCGCAGGCCGGCCGCGAGCGCGTGCTGGCGCTGATGGCGCGCATGCGGGCCAAGGGCAAGGTCGTCGCCTTCGACAACAACTTCCGACCCCGGCTGTGGGATTCGGTGGCCGACGCGCGCTACTGGTATGGCCGCGCCTTCGCGGCGGCCTCCGTCGCGCTGATCACGGCCGACGATCACCAGGCCCTGCACGGCCTGCCCGACCTGGCCGCCGCGGTGAGTGCCGCCCAGGCGCTGCCGGTGCCGGAAATCGCCATCAAGCGCGGCGCGCTGCCGGCCATCGTCGGCGGCGAGGGCCGCTGGCAGGAAGTGCCGACCGAGACGGTGCCGCGTGTCGTCGACACCACTGCGGCGGGCGACTCCTTCGCCGCCGGCTACCTGAGCCGGCGCCTGCGCGGCGTGGCGCCGGCCGAGGCTGCCGCCTTCGGCAACCGGCTGGCGGCCCGGGTCATCCAGCACCCCGGCGCGCTGATTCCGCGCGAGGCCATGCAAGACCTGCTTCAGGCCTGACCCTATGCGACTTCTCTGCACCCTGGCCCTCGCGGCCACCGCCGGCCTGTGCCATGCGCAGACCGGCAGCAGCCCGCTGCACCCGGCCACCTATGTGCACGCGGGCTGGGCGCAGACGACTGGCGGCCAAGGGGGCAAGGTCCTGCGTGTGACGACACTGGCGGCCGACGGCGCCGGCAGCCTGAAGGCGGCGCTGGACACGCCCGGGCCGCGCATCGTCGTGTTCGAGGTGGGCGGCGTCATCGACATGGGCGGCGCGGGCTACAAGCTGCGCGAGGGCCGCGTCACCATCGCCGGCCAGACGGCGCCAGACCCTGGCATCACGCTGACCCGCGGCGAGCTCGACATCGCAGCGGCCGACGTCATCCTGCAGCACGTCAGCATCCGCCCCGGCGCCTATGGCCGGGCCAAGCGCAGTGGCCGCGATCAGGACGGCATCACCACTTCCGAAGGCGCGCGCCGCATCATCGTGGACCACTGCAGCCTCTCCTGGGCCACCGACGAGAACCTGTCCGTGGGCGGCCCGCGCTTCAAGGGTGGCACGCCCGACGCGTGGCGCGACGCCACCTCGCACGCCATCACCTACAGCCACAACCTCATCTACGAGGGCCTGGGCGAATCGGTGCACACCAAGGGCGAACACAGCAAGGGCACGCTGATCCACGACAACGCCAACCGCATCCTGCTGCTGGGCAATGTCTACGCCTCCAACCGCGAGCGCAACGCGCTGTTCAAGGGCGGCGCCTGGGGTGCGATGGTCAACAACCTCATCTACAACCCCGGCTCGCGCGCGGTGCACTACAACCTGATCGCCCACGAGTGGGCGAGCCAGCCGCACCAACTGGGCAAGGTGACGCTGCTGGGCAACGTCTACCGCGCCGGCCCCGGCACGGCCGAGCGGCTGCCACTGTTCACGCTCGGCGGCGTGGGCGACGTGCAGCTGTACGAGCAGGACAACCTGGCCCTGGACCGCCAGGGCCAGCCGCTGCCCATCACGGGCCGCTACACCAGCAGCGCGCAGATCGTGCCGGTGCGCGAGCCCTACCTGCCGCCAGGCCTCACCTCGGTGCCGCCGCGCGAGCTGGAGAAGCTGCTGCCGCTGTACGTCGGCTCGCGGCCCTGGGCGCGCGACCCGCTGGACTTCAAGCAGCTGTCAGACATCGCCGAGGACCGCGGCACGCACATCGACGACGAGACGCAGAACAACGTCGACGGCCTGCCCCGGCGCAAGGCCACGCAGCGCGCCTTCGTCGAGGCCGACTGGAACCTGGCCGACATGAGCCCGAAGGCTGGTTGGCAATCGCTGTTCGCGCAGGGGGCCAAATGACGGTGTTGCGCCGAGAACTGCTGGCGCTGCTGGCCGCGCCCGGTGCTGCGTTGGCTGCACCCGACTGCAGCGACACGCCCGGCCTGCCCTACCTGCCGCCCTGCAAGCCCTGGCCCAAGGGCATCGAGGGCCAGCGCAAGGCCGACATGGGCGACGGCCGCTTCCTCAACCCCGTGCTGGCCGGCGACCGGCCCGACCCGTCGGTGTTGAAGGACGGCGACGACTACTACCTGACGCACTCCAGCTTCGAGGCCGTGCCGGGCCTGCTGATCTGGCACTCGCGCGACCTCGTCAACTGGCGGCCCGTGGCCAACGCGCTGCTGGCGCCGGTGGGCAGTGTCTGGGCACCCGACCTGTGCAAGCACGGCGGCCGCTACTACCTCTACCTGCCGGTCAAGGCCCAGCCCAACGACATCCTCGTCATGTGGGCCGACCGCATCGAGGGCCCCTGGTCCACGCCGCAGCCGCTGGGCCTGCACAAGCACATCGACCCGACCCACGTCGCCGGCGAGGACGGCCAGCGCTGGCTGTATCTGTCCGGCGGCGACCGCGTGCGCCTCAGCGCCGACGGGCTGCAGACCGTGGGCGCCATCGAGCACATCTACGACCCCTGGCGCTATCCCGAAGATTGGGACGTCGAGAGCTTCTCGCCCGAAGGCCCCAAGATGCTGTTCCACGGCGGCTGGTGGCACATGGTGCTGGCCGTGGGCGGCACGGCCGGGCCGCCGACGGGCCACATGGTCATCGCCGCGCGCAGCCGCACGCTGGACGGCCCCTGGGAGCAGGCACCGCACAACCCGCTGATGCGCACGACCTCGTCGCGCGAGCGCTGGTGGTCGCGCGGCCACGGCAGCCTCGTACAAGGTCCCAAGGGCGACTGGTGGATGCTCTACCACGGCTACGAGCACGGCTTTCACACGCTGGGCCGGCAGATGCTGCTGGCGCCCGCGCGCTTCAGCGCCGACGGCTGGTTCCATGTCGACGTGGACGACGGTGTGCCCCTGCCGATGCCGGCGGGCGGCCAGGCCGTTCGCCATGGCCTGCCGCTGTCCGACGACTTCGCCGGCGCCACGCTCAAGCCCCACTGGCAGTTCCTCAGCGGCGGTCCCGGCCAGGCCGCGCGCGCCCGCGTGGCGGGCGGCAAGCTGCATCTGCGCGCCATCGGCAAGGACCCGGGCGACAGCCCGCCGCTGGGCTTCATCCAGGGCGACCCGGCCTTCGAGGTCGAGGTCGACGTGGACTTCGACGAAGGCGTGCAGATGGGCCTGATGATGTTCTACAGCCCGCGCCTGTACGCCGGCATGGGCGCCAACGCCAAGGGCTACCGGCTGCTGCGCTACGGGCTGGACCTGCGCGCCGCGCCCCGGCCCGCCGGCATCGCGCGCACGATGCAGCTCAAGCTGAAGTGCGCCCGCCATGTGCTGACCCTCTACAGCCGCCTGGACGCGAGCCAGCCCTGGAACAAGTTCCCGGTGCAGATGGACGTGACCGGCTATCACCACAACGTGGCGGGCGGCTTCGCCAGCCTGCGCCCGGCGATCTACGCCGCTGGCCAGGGCGAGGCCCGCTTCTCGAATCTGCGCTATCGCGCGATCGACTGATCTGGATGACCACATTTCTGCATTCGAAGTAAGGAGACAACGATGAAGACCCGTCTGATGCTGATCGCTGCGCTGCTCGCCAGCCCCGCCGCCTTCGCGCTGGAACTGAAGTCCGCCGATGTGCACAACGCCGACGACTACCCCACGGTGACCGCCGTCAAGCACCTCGGCGAGGTGCTGGCCAAGAGCAGCGGCGGCAAGCTGACCGTCAAGGTCTTCAACAAGGGCGCGTTGGGCAGCGAGAAGGAGACCATCGACCAGGTCAAGCTCGGCGCCCTGGCGATGACGCGCGTCAACCTGGGCCCGCTGTCGGCCATGTGCCCCAAGACGCTGGTGCCGGCCCTGCCCTTCCTGTTCCGCGACACGGCCCACATGCGCAAGGCCTATGACGGCGCGCCGGGCGAGGAGATCCTCAAGGCCTGCGAGCACCAGGGCCTGGTGGGCCTGGCGCTGTACGACTCCGGCGCCCGCTCGGTCTACGCGCGCAAGCCCATCAAGACGCTGGCCGACATGAAGGGCCTGAAGATCCGCGTGCAGCAGACCGACCTGTGGGTGGCCGCGATGACGGCCATGGGCGCCAACCCCTCGCCCATGCCCATCAGCGAGGTCTACACCGGCCTGAAGACCAATCTCCTCGACGCTGCCGAGAACAACGTCCCCAGCTACGAGGGCTTCCGCCACTTCGAGGCCGCCAAGTTCTACAGCCGCACCGAGCATTCGATGACGCCGGACGCACTGTTCATCAGCAAGCGCGTGTGGGACAAGCTCAAGCCCGAGCAGCAGGCGCAGGTGCGTGCCGCCGCCAAGGCCTCGGTTGCCGTGCAGCGCCAGAGCTGGGACGCCCAGGAAGCCAAGGCGCTGGCCACCGTCAAGGCCGCCGGCGCGCAGATCATCGACACCGATCGCGAGGCCTTCCGCCAGGTCGTGCAGCCCGTCAACGCCAAGTTCACGAGCACGCCCGAGCTGCAGAAGCTGGTCAAGGCCATCCAAGACATCAAGTGATGCCGATGTACACGAAGCTCTGCGCGGCGCTGTCGCGCTGGTCGCTGCGCGCGGCCGTGCTGGGGCTGGTGCTGCTGGTCGTCTGCGTGCAGTGGCAGGTCATCGGCCGCTACCTGCTGAACGACTCGCCGACCTGGACCGAGCCGGTCGCGCTGCTGCTGGTGCTCTACATCACGTCGCTGGCCGTCGCCGTGGGCGTGCGCGACGCCGGGCACCTGGGGCTGGAGTCCCTGGTGGCGCTGCTGCCGCGCACCGCGCAGCGCGTGGCCGAGGCGCTCATCCACCTGTGCGTCATCGTCTTCGCCGTGCTGATGGCCATGGCCGGCTGGGAATGGCTGACGCTGAAATGGGAAGAGCCCAAGCCGCTGCTGGGCGTGCCCGAGGGGCTGGACTATCTGCCGCTGCTCATTGCCGGCGTGCTCATCGTGCTGTTCTGCATCGAACACCTGATCGCGCTGTGGCGCAACGAAGAAGTCAAAGAGGCTGGGGTCTGAGATGGAGGGAATGGAACTTTGGGTCATGTGCGGCAGCTTCGTGCTGCTGCTTCTGCTGGGCGTGCCCGTCGCCTTCTCCATCGGCCTCGCGTCCGTCGCCACCGTGCTGGCGGCCGATCTGCCGATGGCCATCGTCTTCCAGAAGATGGTCGGCGGCATGCAGATCTTTTCCTTCCTGGCGATCCCGTTCTTCATCTTCGCCGGCGAGTTGATGCTGCACGGCGGCATCGCCGAGCGCATCGTCAACTTCGCCAACCGGCTGGTGGGCCATGTGCGCGGCGGCCTGGGGATGAGCAATGTGCTGGGCTGCACGCTGTTCGGCGGCGTGGCCGGCTCGCCGCTGGCCGATGTGTCGGCCATGGGCTCGGTGATGATCCCGCTGATGAAGCGCGAGGGCTACGACGCCGACTACGCCGTCAACGTGACGACGCATGCGGCGCTGGTGGGCGCGCTGATGCCCACCTCGCACAACCTCATCATCTACGTGCTGGCTACGGCCGGCATCGCGGCGGTGAGCGTGTTCAACCTCATCCTGGCCGCGCTGATCCCGGCGCTGCTGCTGACGATCGCCAACCTCGTCGCTGCCTACACGGTGGCCGTGAAGCGCGGCTACCCGACGCACGGGGCCTTCCCCGGCTGGGGCCCGGTGCTCGCGGCCTTCCTGGCGGCGCTGCCGGGGTTGCTGGTCATCGTCATCATCCTGGGCGGCATCCTCAGCGGCGTGTTCACCGCCACCGAATCGGCCGCCACCGCCGTCTGCTGGGCGCTGCTGGTGACCGGCTTGGTCTACAAATCCTTGAGCTGGAAGGGCTTCCTGGCAGCCTGCGCCAAGGCCTGCAAGACCACCGGCGTCGTGCTGCTGCTGATTGGCATCTCGGCCGCCTTCGGCTACTTCCTGGCGCTGTACGAGGTGCCGCAGAAGACCGGCGAGTGGCTGACCCAGCTCAGCGGCAACCGGCCCTGGCTGATCTTCCTGTGGGTCAACGTGCTGCTGTTCCTGCTGGGCACCTTCCTGGACATGGCGGCCACCATCCTGATCTGCACGCCCATCTTCCTGCCCATCTGCATGAAGGCCGGCATGGACCCGACCCAGTTCGGCGTTGTCATGCTGGTGAACTGCGCGTTAGGCCTGAACACGCCACCGGTGGGCAGCGTGCAGTTCGTGGGCTGCGCGATCGGCGGCGTATCGGTCGGCCAGGTCATGCGCTCCATCGCACCGTTCTACGGTGCGCTGCTGGCCACGCTGCTGGCGGTGACCTACATCCCGGCGCTGTCGCTGGCGCTGCCGGCATGGGTGGGCGGCTGATCCCACGCCGCCAGCTGCTGGCCGGGCTCGCAGCCTGGCCACTGGCGGCCGCTGCCGACAGCCTGGACGCCACGCTCGCCGGCCTGCAAAAGCGCTGGCGCCCTCGCCTGGCCTGGCGGCCCGATGCAGCCTGGCGCGCCGAGGCGCTGGCCACGGCGCGCAGTCTCATGCTGCTGCCCGGCGATGACGACGCTGGCGGCAGCGCCTTCGCCACCGAGGTGCTTGAAGAGCAGGACCGAGGCGGCCACGTTGCCCAGTCGCTGACGCTGCGTGGCGCGCTCGGCGACCGCGTGCCCGCCCTCTACCTGCGCCCCAAGGGCCCAGGCCCGCACCCGGCTGTCGTCGTCATGCACGACCACGGCGCGCGCTTTGACATCGGCAAGGAGAAGATGGTTCGCCCGCTGAGCGCGAACCTGTCCGCCGAGAGCTGGGTACAGCGCTACTACGGCGGCGCCTTTGTCGGCGACACGCTGGCGGATGCCGGCTTCGCGGTACTGGCCATCGACGCGCTCGGCTGGGGCGAGCGCGGTCGGCCCGGCTTCGCGCGCGACGACCAGCAGGCGCTGGCCAATCACTTGATGCAGCTCGGCCACAGCTGGGCCGGCGTCATCGCCAGCGACGACCTGCGCACGCACCGCTGGCTGCGCGAGCAGCCCGGCATCGATGCGCAACGCGTGGCCGTGCTCGGCTTCTCCATGGGCGCCTTCCGCGCCTGGCAATTGGCTGCTGTCTGCGACGAGGTCGCAGCCTGCGTTAGCGCGCACTGGATGTGCACGCGGGACGGGCTCTTGCGAGCCGGCGAACACACGCTTCAGGGCCAGTCGGCGTTCAGCATGGCGCACCCAGGGCTGGCTGCGGCGCTGGATCACCCGGACGTGGCGGCGCTGATCGCGCCCCGGCCGTTGCTGTTGTTCGGGTCTGCAGAGGACAAGCTGTTTCCGTGGGATGCGGCGCAGGCGGCATGGAGCCGGCTCGGTCGCGCCTGGCCTGCGGGTCGCGGCTTCAGCACACAGGCCACGGCCGGAGGCCACCGCTTTGACCTCAACCAGCAAGCCAGGGCGACCGCCTGGCTGTGGCACGAACTTCGCCAGCAAGCTTGAGGATGAATCGCCCCCAATCCCGGGGCGATCAGGGAAAGTCTGGCAACGGCTCCCGGCTGGCCGGGAGCCAAACTGCGGTCTACGGACTGCCAACCACCGCCATGAACGAACTGCTTGCCGCCTACCGGCACACCACCAACAACTGGGCGCAGATCGAGGCCAGCACGCAATGCGGCTGCTGCCACTGCGTAGAGCTGTTCAAGCCGCATGAGATCGTCGGCTGGACGGGGCTGACGATGGAGAACATGAACGATGCCGAGGCGCTCAGTCAGCAGACGGCCATGTGCCCGCGCTGCGGCTCCGAGGCGGTGCTGGGGGATGGCAGCGGCTTCGCCATCAACGCAAACTTTCTGGCGCGCATGAACGAGGCTTGGTTCCAGCGAACGATGATCCACCGACCTGCGGCGCGCAAGTGAGATTCGCAGCGCTTGCACTGCTGGCGGTGGCTGCCACCGCACAGGCGGCCGGTAGCCAATGCTTTGGCACGACCAGCAACGGCCGCATCGAAGGCAGCGTCGCGCTGCCCACCAGTGGCACCAACTTCTCGCCCTACAGCCGCCTTGCTGTGTCGGCCGGGCGCACGCATGTCCATGCCAAGGTGGCCGAAATCGTCACCGCCGCCTATGCCCAATTGGCACAGCGCGCGCCCGAGGTGCGCTACGTCTACGGCGAGACGGGCTGGCCGTCGGGTGGTCGATTCAAACCGCACCGAACGCATCAGAACGGCCTGTCGGTCGACTTCTTCGTGCCGGTGCGCGACCAGGCCGGCAAGTCCGTGCCCTTGCCGACGCCGGTGGGCGAGCGCTTCGGCTATGACATCGAGTTCAGCGCCGAGGGCCGCTGGGGCGAGTACCGCGTCGACTTTGAAGCGATGGCCGAACATCTCTACCAACTGCATCGCGCAGCCGCCGAGCGCGGCGTCGGCCTGGCGCTGGTGATCGTCGACCCGCCGTTCCTGCCCAAGCTGTTCGCCACGCCGCGCGGCCCCTATCTGCGGCATCACATGAGCTTCATGAAGGGCAAGCCGTGGGTGCGGCATGACGAGCACTATCACGTGGACTTTGCGGTGGCTTGCAAGGCGACGCGCTGAACGCCCAACGGCAAGACCAAGATGCTCGCCACGCTCGCTATCTCCGTACTGACACTGGCGCTACTCGCCATGCTCGCGGGAGGCATAGCTTTGTCGATCAGGCAATTCGTCTTTGTCGCTGATGCCTATAGGGTGCAAGGCACCGTGGTCAGCGAATGGCGCTACAAACTCCGTGGCAACCAGCGCTTCTACCGCGTCGAGTTCCAACTTCGCAACGGCCAACGCGCCGAGTTGCGCGGCTCGGGATTCCGCCCGCTGTTGGGGCAACCCATGCCGGTGCTCGTTAGAGAGCGCCCGGGTCATGGGCCGAAGGCGCAGATCGACGCCTGGGAGGAGCTTTGGCTCATACCGGCAACCATGCTGGCGATGGGCGGCCTTGGCACGATCTTGATGGCAGGTTTGATCTTCACCCCGGCACGTTGAATCGCATCGAACTCCTCGCCGTTTCGGCCGCAGTGAATGCTCGGCACGCGGTCACCAAGGGGCCGACCACCGGCCGCATCGACTCGCCTTAGGGCACCAGCGTCTTCAGCCCCGCCAGCTCCGGCCTGAGCTTCAACAGCCCCTCCAGCACCTGCTCCGAAAACAGCGCCGCGCCCTTCGGCCCCAGGTGGGTGCGGTCGAAGCGCGGCGGCGCCTCGGCCAGCGTGTCGGCCTGCGCCTGCCCCATGGCGGCGACGGCGGCGTGGCTGATGGCGTTCAGGTCCAGCACAGGCACGCCTTGCTCTGCGCCGATCTGGATGAGGCTCTCGGCCCAGGGCCGCAGGTCGTTGGGCAGCTCGCCAGCCTTGAAGGTGCGGCGCGTCAGCGGCGTGACGAGCACGACCTCGCCGCCCGCCGCCTTCACTTCCTTCACATAGGCCGTCATGTTGGGGCCGAACTCGGTGGCCAGGTCGGTCGAGCGGCCGGGCTTGCCGGGCTGGTCGTTGTGGCCGAACTGGATCAGCACCAGGGTCTTCTGCTTCGCAGCGCCGCCTTCGTTCAGCAGCGCCAGCACCGTGTCCCACAGGCCTTCGGCGCGGAAGCTCTTGCTGGAGCGGCCACCACGCGCGAGGTTGATGCAGGCGACCTGCTGGACGCGGGCGCACAGCGCATTGCCGTAGCCGCTGCGGGGCGCCATGGTCGAGTCGCCGACGAGGATGAGGCGCGGGCCGGTGGCGACGTTGGCCGTGGTTTCGCCGCGTGGGGCGGAGGCCGCCGGTGCGGGTGTCTGGGCCGAAGCAGCACCGGCCAGCAGCAGCGAAGCGAGAAGTGAGGGCAGCAATGTCTTCATCGTGGGATCAAGGTTTGGCGAGGGCCGGCCAGCCGGCTTTGGGGCTCATGTCGTCGAGGTTCCAGTCCTCGGCTTTGAACAGCCGGCGTGTCGGCGCATGGCGCGGGTAGCCCAGCGCGTTCTCCACTTCGGAGTCGATCAGCTTGCCCCGCCCCTGGGCCATGTCGGCCAGCACACGCGCGTCCAGCGGGTCGCGCGCCCAGGGCCGGGCGCCGACCAGCGGCGGCAGCTCACGCGCCAGGTCGGCAGCCGGGCGGATGGCCAGGCCCGGCGGCAGGTCGGCCTTGGGCGCGACGATGATCTTGCCGGTGGTCTGCGGGTTGTTGCCCAGCAGCGGCACGGCGCGGCCCTGGTTGTCGTGCGCGAGGTTGTCGGTCATGTGCAACTCCAGGTCGCCCTGGCCCAGCATCATGAAGAACGGCGTGCCGGGCACGGTGCTCGGGCCGTGGCGCAAGGCGTTGCCCACCAGTGTCAGCTTGCCGTTCTGCCAGGGCTGCCCCACCCACTCCTTGTCCAGCAGGTTGTAGTGCACGGCCCGGTCGCCGGGGTTGAAGATGTAGTTGTTGACCATCGCGCCCTGCGCGCCGCCCTTGAACAGCGCGTTGCGCTGGCGGTTGGACACATAGACGTTGCCGTAGATCAGCACCTGGCTGGTGTTGTCGTGGATGAGGCTGCCCTTGCTGTGCTCGCCCTTCTCGTGCACGGAGTTGCCCAGGCCCTCGTAGATGAGGTTGTGGCTGTAGGTGATGCGGTGCGACGTGGCCTTGCGCCAGTCCTCGGGCGTCTTGCCCTCGAAGCGCGGGCCGCTGGCCGAGAGGTTCTCGTCGGTGGCCCAGGAGAAGCTGCAGTGGTCGACGACGACGTCGCGCGCGCCGCCGAGCGCCGAGATGGCGTCCTGGTCGCCGCCGCCCTTCTTGGGCCGGCCGAACTCGCCGGGGCGGAAGGACAGGTGCTGGATGATGACATCGTGCGTGGCGATGGTCGTCTCGGCCTTGAGGAGGGTGATGCCCGGCTCGGGCGCGGTCTGGCCCGCGAGCGTCAGGAAGGGCTGCGTGATCTTCAGCGGCTGGCCGGCCATGTCGATGACGCCGCCGACCTCGAAGACGACGATGCGCGGGCCTGTGGCGGCGATGGCTTCGGCCAGGCTGCCGGGGCCGGCGGCCGCCAGCGTGGTGACCTTGATGATGCGGCCGCCCCGGTCACCTTCGGTCTGCGTCCAGCCCTTGTGGACGATGGCGGCGTGGGCGGGAGCGGCCGGCTGGGCGGGCGCAGGCATGGTCAGCAGCAGGCCGGCCAATGACACGGCGACCAGCGCGAGGATCTTGGTGCTCATGGTGTTCGGATGCGTCAAATGAAAAAGCGCGCAAGGGCCGCAAGGCCTGTTGCGCGCCATGGGGTCGTCGTGCTTAGAAGAACGAGTACTCGGCCGTGAACCGATAGGCGCGGCCCAGCACATCCGCATTACTGGTCAGGTAGCCGTTGTAGTTCGTGTTGGCCGTCAGCACCGGGTTGACGTTGGTCAGGTTGTTGATGCCGAAGCTCAGCTTCATGTTCTTGAAGCCGCTGTACGCCGCGCTCAGGTTGTACTGCTTGTAGGCCTTGACGTCGGTATAGGTCGAGGCGCCACGTGGCGTCAGGTCGTTCAGGCCGCTGCTGTAGCGTTGTGACAGTTGGGTGGACCACTTGCCCAGGCGCCAGTTGACGGCGGCCGTGTGCTTCCAGCGGTAGACGATCTGCTGCGTGGTGGCCAGGCCGGCGTTGGGGCCGGTGAACTTGGCGTCGCCGGTCAGGATGCCGACGTTGTCCAGCATCTGCCCGCCCTTCTCCACCGAGAAGGCGTACTTGTCGTAGTAGGTGCCGTCCAGCTTGAAGTTGAAGGTGCCCCAGTCGCCGGCCTTCAGTTGATAGGTGGCGGCAACGTCCAGGCCCCGCATGTTCATGTCGCCACGGTTGGCCTGGCTGGCCAGGATGTAGTCGATGGTGCCGTCGGCCTTGCGGATGATGTTGGCGGTGTATTTGGTCGGCTGCTGCCGCACTTCGGCCAGCGACAGTGCACCCAGCACGTCGGTGATGCGGATGCTCCAGTAGTCCGCCGTCACCAGCAGGCCCGGCAGCGGCTCGAAGGCGCCGCCGACACTCCAGCCCTTGGACTTCTCCGGCTTCAGGAAGCTGTTGTCGGGCGACTTCGTCCAGTAGTTGGTCGGGACGTCGCAAACCTGGGTGCGCTTGTCAGCCCAGGTGGTCACCGGCACGCCGGTGTTGGTGATGAGCGGCGTCACGCTGGGGCACAGCACCGGGTCATCCATCGTCTCGGTGCGAACCTCGGGCGTCGGGTTCTGGATGTCCATGATGGACGGCGCACGGAAGCCGGTGTTGGCTGATGCGCGCAGCATCACTTCGGCCATCGGCTGGAAGCGCAGCGACAGCTTGGGGTTGACCGTGGTGGTCTTCAGGTCGCTGTAGGTGTCGGAACGGACGGCGCCGTTGACGCTCCACATCTTGGTCAGCGGCGCGTCCAGCTCGATGACGGCGGACTTGATGTTGCGGTGCAGCTTGGCCGCAACGCCGGCCGGGTTTTCGCCGACGATGTCGTCCTTGGTGACGACGCCCGCACTGTTGACCGTCGTGACGTAGTCCATCGGTGCGGCGCTGACCTTGGCCTCGTCGCGGCGCAGCTCGCCGGTGACAGCCAGTGTCAGCGGGCCACCGCCCAGTTCCATCAGCTCACGCGTCAGCGTCACATCGACCGACTTGTTGTAGGCCTCGTTCTTGCGGTACGTGTAGTCACGCAGCTCGATGCTCTTCAGGTACTCCAGGCCGGCGGCGTCCTGCAGGCCGAACGGATTCAGGATGCCCTTGGTGAAGCCTTCCTGCGCCTTGCTGTACAGGATGTAGCCGCCGCCCGTGCGGGTGTTGCGCGTCGAGTGGCCGTAGTTCAGGCCCACGCGGTAGTCCCAGTTCCACACCGAGCCCTCGGCGCTCAGCACCAGGCGGTCGTTGAGCTGCTGATCGTTGCGGTAGGCCGAGCCCAGTTCGGCCGGGCCCCAGCTGAAGTGGACAAGCCGGTTGTTCATGTTCAGCGGGCTGACCACGCCGGACGTCTTCACCGGGTCGATGAACATGGCCGGCGAATTGGTGCCGAGGCCCGTGTTGCTGCCGACCACGTTGACCAGCGGCGTGATGCCCTTGCCGGGGTAGAACTTGCTGGTCGACGGAATGGTGTAGGTGGTGGCCGGCTCGTTGCTGCTGGGCACTTGCATGCCACGGTACTTCTGCACCGTGAAGTCGGCATGTGACAGCTCCAGGCTCACGCGGTGGCCCTTGCCGAGGTTCAGCGTGCCCTTGCTGTACAGGTTGCTGATGCGGCTGCCGTCGCTGATGGCAGTGAAGAAGTTGGGATCGCGGTAGCAGCCGGCGTTGCCGTAGGTCGCCGGCGTCGCGACGCTACCGGCGCCCAGCGTGGGCAGCGAGTACGGTGCCACGCAGCCGGTCGCGAAGCTGGAGTTGTAGTTGCTGTTGGCGCTGGCGCTGAAGCCGTAGTTGGCGATGGGGCTCTGGTTCTTGTTGCTGGGCGCGATCAGCAGGCCCAGCTGGTTCAGCGCCGTGCCGTCGTACAGCTCCGGGCGGTCACCCTGGAACAGCGCGGACTTGGTCTGGTAGTCCATCGTCGCGTAGACGTTCCAGCCGTCATTGGCCAGGTCACCGATGCCGGCGATGAATCCCACCGCATTCGTCTGGCCGCGGCTGCTGCGAGCGGGCGCGTTCAGGTCAACTTTGATCTTCGCGCCCTTGTAGTTGGGCAGCGTCAGGAAGTTCTGCACGCCGCCGATGGCGTCGGAGCCGTAGATGGACGAGGCACCGTCACGCAGCACTTCCGTGCGCTGCAGCGCCATGCGCGGGATAACGTTGGCCGACACGTACTGGTCCTGCAGCGGCTCGTTGGCCAGGCGCCGGCCGTTGAGCAGCGTCAGCGTGCGCATGGGGCCGAGGCCGCGCAGGTTCAGCACCGGGCCGGCCGCGCCGGCGTTGAAGCCCAGCGACTGCGACTGCGGCAGTTCCAGGATCAGGTCCTTCAGCTCGGTGTGGCCGCGAGCGTCGAGTTCCTCGGCGCGGATCGCGGTGACCGGCAGCGCGGTTTCACCGGCCACGCGCTTGATGGACGAGCCGGTGATCTGGATGCGCTCCAGCGTGGCGGCTTCCTGGGCCTGGGCCAGGCCGGTCAGCGCCAGTGCTGCGGCGGCGCACAGGCTCAGGCGGGGGCGGTAGCAGCGTTGCGAGGGGTTCATGGGTCTCTCTCCGTGGTTCGCGTTGTGATGTGTTTCAGGGCGCGGGCGCCCAGCCGCCGGGCGCGCCGGTGGCGATGGTGGAGCGGTAGAAGATCTCGGCGCGGCTGGTCAGGCCGGCGGTGCTGTCCAAGGTCTTGGCCAGTTGCACCGGCGTGCTGGCGCCGTTGACCACGACGTTGGCCAGGCCCAGGCGGGCGGCGGTGTTCAGCGGGTTGCCGTCCAGGTCCTTGCTGCCCCACTCGCGCCAGCCGGCCGCGTCGGTGGCGCCGCCGTTGGCCGTGCCGGCCCAGGGCGGCGGGTTGCTGCTGCAGCTGCCGGTGCCGGTGCCCGTCTTGCTGGTGCCGGTGCCCACGCACCAGCCCACCGGCAGGATGTGCGGGCCGATGCGGCTGTTGATGAAGGCGATGTTGTCGACATAGGCCGTGCCGGTGGTGCCGCCGCTGCGCGCCAGGTAGGCCGCCGTGACGCCGGGACCGGCCGTCAGCTGGCTGTTCAGGAACACATAGCCCACGTCGCCCGCCGTCGCACGGGCCTGCAGGATGTAGCCCGGCGAGCTGCTGGACGCGTCCAGCACGCTGCGGATCTCGCTGTCCTCGAACAGCGCGGCCATCACGTTGCCCCAGATGTAGTCCACGTTGCCGGCCACCAGCGACTTGTAGATCCACACATAGCCCTTGAGCTGCAGCGTGTCCTGCTCGGAGATGAAGTTCATCTCACGGGCCACCAGGCGGTGCGCCGCGGGCGTCGTGCTGGTGTTGAAGTAGATGGCCTCGGCCTGGTTGTCGTAGAGGGACGCGCGGCCGTGCGGGTTAGTGAGCGTGAAGTTGCGCAGCTGCAGCAGGTCGCTGTTCTCCACCAGCAGCACCGAGCGCCCGCCGCCCAGCACGCGGTGGCCCACGACGCGGCCGCCAGTTGTCAGCGTCGTGCCTGCCGAGGTCGTGCTGGCGCCACTGCCGCTGTTCAGCGACTCGAAGTTGACCCGGCCCACCTGCACGCCGTCGCGGCTCTCGCCGAGCAGCGTCAGGTTGGCAACGTTGCGCAGCATCAGCAGCTCGGGATAGAGCCCGTTGCGGATGCTGATGGTCTTGGGCGTAGCCACCGTGTTGCAGCCGCTGGCCGACGGGCTGCTGGTCGAGCAGTTGGCCATCATCCAGTTCAGCGCGCCCTGCACGCTGCGGAAGTCGGCGCTCGTGCCGTCGTCGTCCACGTTGACCGCAGTCTTGCTGACTGGCGCGCTGCGCGTCGTGAAGCTCCAGCTCAAGCCCGCGAACGGCGAGCCGTTGATGCGGCCGCTGAAGGCGGCGGCATCCACGGTGACCGTGTAGGCGGTGTCGAAGGCCAGCCGGTTGTTGTGCAACCGGATCACGGCCTGGTTGCCGCTGAGGCTGACCGGGCTGTACCAGACGAAGCGGGCGCGCGCGGCGTTCTCCGGCATGGCGCCCAGCGCCAGCGCGTCGATCTCGAGGTTGGTGCGCGGGATGACGGTCTGCGTGTCGGTGGACGACGGCGCGTTGGACAGGTCGATGCGGTCGACGACCGCGTTGTCGCTGGCGCGGCGCACGGTGATGAAGCCGTTGCTGCCGATGCCGGGTGCGGCGTCGAAGGCAAGGGCCAGCGTCGTGTCGGTGTGCACGCCGGTGGCATTGCGCGCCGGCTCCACGCTGCCTGGCACCACGCCCACCGAGCCGCTGCCCGTGACGTTGGTCGTCAGCTTGCCGGCACCGGCGCGGGCCAGCGCATTGGCCTTGACCAGCGCCGCCGGCCGCGGCGTGACGGCATAGGGCAGGCTCCAGCCCACGGCGCTGGACACCGGGCAGGAGCCCAGCGGCGCGCCGTTCAACGTCGAGCCGCTGTCGGCGAAGGCACTGGCGGCATCGGCATTCAGCGTCTGCAGCACCGACGCGCAACCCGGTGCCGCACCGGCGATGGCATGCACGTTGGCCTGCGAGATGACGCGTGCGCCCGTGCCTATGCCCACCGCATAGCTGTGCGCATAGGGCGACGCCGTCTTGCTGCCGACGTGGTAGTTGTTCAGCAGGTGCACCTGGCCGTAGCGAACCCGCGGCACGCGCTGCGTGACGTTGGAGAAGACGTTGTTGGCGATCGTGACCTTGAGCCGCCCGATGTCGGCGGTGTAGCTGTCGGAATGGCCGATCAGCATCGTCTTGTCGTGCTTGTCGATGAGGTTGTGGCTCACCGTCACGTAGTTGGCGCCGCGCGTGATGTCGATGGCGCCGTCGTGGCACTGCCGGGGCTTGCCGTTCTCGACGGGCAGCTGGTCGTCGGTGAGCGGCGCGTCAGTGATGGTGTTGCGGTCGATCCAGACGCGCTCGGCGCCCTGGATGCTGATGGCGTCATAGGCCGCGTTCCAGCTGCCGGTCGCGCCGTCGGTCGGGTCCCAGACCGGCGCCACGTCGCAGGGCGCCGCGATGTGCAGGTTGCGCACGATGACGTTGGCCACACCGATGATCTCGATGCGGCCGTTCACCAGGCCTGCGCCCGGGCCGGCGCCGATCAGCGTGGTGTTGGACGGCAGGCGCACGGCGGCGCGCTGGTCCTGATCGGCACGGCTCGCGAAGGGCTGGCCCTCGCTCATGTCGATGCGGCCCACGACCTTGACGATCTTGGGCAGGCTGCCGCCGTTGGCCAGCGCCGTCAGCAGTTGCTGACGGTTGGTGGCGGTGTAGATCTGCGCGGCCGCAGCGGCCGAGCCGCCGGGGGTACCGCCGCCCAGGGCCGCAAAGCCATCGGGCGGCGCGGCCTCGCGCGCCGGGTCGGTCTGGGAAAACGCAGGCAAAGCCAGGGCCAGCAGCGCGCTCAGCGCCGCAACATGCAGCTTCATGACGGGCTCCTCGAAGGAGGGGTTAGCGGTGCTTCAGGCGGCGCAGCGCCAGGCCCAGCAGGCCCAGGGACAGCAGCGCGGCAGGCGCGGGCTCGGGCACGGGGGCCAAAGCGAGTTGGGCCTCGACGTAGGCGTAGCCGGTATCGATGCGCGCATCCGTCAGCGTCAGGCGGACGGACTGAGGGCTCAGCAATTGCAGTTGCAACGAGCCGGACAGCAGCGGCGTTGCAGCGCTGAGCGTGGGCAGGCCCAGCTGCAACGCCGCGTCCGCGAAGCTCAGCTCGATGACGCGCGTGCCCAGCAAGCCGGTGCCGGTGTTGTCCCACAGCCGCAGCAGGCCGTCGCTGCCGAGGTCCAGCCCAAGGCTGTCGTCGGCGGACATGAACTCGAAGTCGCCATCGAGCAGGGGCGCGGCCAGGCCGGCAACGTATTGCTGGCTGTCGGCATCGAAGCCCCGCAGGCCGGCGGCGTCGCCGTCCAGCGTGCCGGTGACAGGCGTGCCCGGCACCAGCACGGCGGCCGAGGCCGCCACCGACGTGACCAGGCACGCCACCGCAGCAAGCAGTGAGTAACGCTTCATGGCAGGCCTGCGCGTCAGAACTTGTAGCGGGCGCCGACCGCGAACTCGCGGCCGGTGTAGTGGTTGACCACCACGTTGTTCATCGAACGCGAGATGAACTGGTCGTTGGGCTGGTCGGTCAGGTTGGCAGCCTCGAAGGTCAGTTCGATCTGCTTGTTGAGCTTGTAGCTCATCGACAGGTCGACGTTGAAGGTCTTGTTCTTGCCTGCCACGTCCTGGTTGTTGCCGGCCGGAATGGTGGTCAGGAAGGCCGCGCGTGCCGAGCTGGAGATCCGGCCGCTGAAGGTGCCGTCGTCGTAGTAGACCGACAGGTTCCAGGAGCGCGGCGACAGGTTGACCAGGTCTTCACGCACGGTGGCAGCGTTGGCGGCCGCCGACAGCACGTAGTCCATCTTGGACTTGACCTGCGTGAAGTTGGCCAGCACGCCGAAGTTCTTGCCGATGCCCGGCAGGAAGGTGAACGGCTGCTGGATGTTGATCTCGAAGCCGCTGAGCTTGCCGCCCGGCGTGTTGATGGGCGCGTTCACGGCGAAGATTTCATCGCCGTTGAAGTTGCTGGGCAGCAGCGACATCGGCAGGCCGGTGTCCTTGTACGGCACGTTGAGCGTGCGCGTCAGCACATAGCTCTTGATCTTCTTGTGGAACAGGCCCAGGCCGATGAAGGAGTTCTTGCCGTGGTACCACTCAAGGTTGCCGTCCAGCGTGGTGGCGCGGAAGGGGTCGAGCTGCGGGTTGCCGCCGGTGTAGCTCAGCGTGCCCGTGGTGGCCAGCGTGCCGCCGGGATTCAGGTTCTGCAGCGGCGGACGCGACATGACCTTGGCCGCAGCGACGCGGGCGATCAGGTCCTTGGACAGGTTCACCGAGACGTTGGCCGAGGGCAGGAAGTCGTTGTAGTCACGCCTCACGGTGACCAGGCTGCCGCCGCCGGTGGCCAGGTAGCCGCTGGCGGTGATGGACGTCTTCACGTGGCGAGCGCCGACGTTGCCGCGCACGGCCATGCCGGCCAGGCGGGTGTCGAAATCAGCCATCAGCCAGCTGCCAGTGTCGGTTTCGTCGATGGCGCGGTTGCCGCCACGGCCGGTACCGTTGGTGACGGAACCCAGACGGAAGTCGCCCGGACCGCCGGCAACGCCGCTCTTCAGGCAGTTGCAGTAGATGTCGTACGCGGCGGCGATGGCATCCAGGTTGGGAATGACCCAGGACGTGACGGAGCCGTTGGGCAGGTTCTGGCCCTTGCCGAAGCCGGTCAACATGGTCGTCAGGCTGCTTGGGATGACGTTGGCAGGCAGCGGCCCCATCGTCTCGTTGGCCGTACCGATGTTGACGCCGCGGCGGAAGTCGTAGCTGGTGAACTGGAACTTCTTCCAACTCACACCGCCCTTGATCGTCACCCAGTCGGCCAGTTCCCAGGCCAGATCCAAGGTAGCGACGTGCTGCTCATTGGTCACGCCGTTCGGGCGGATGCGGATTTCGCTGGGTGTGAAATTGTTGATGGAGGTCTGGGTCGTCGGCACACCATAGATCTTCAGCAGACCATTGGCGTCGGCGGGGTTGAGCGTCCCATAGGTGATCAGCGGTGCGCGGTCGTCGCCGCGAGCGTCATAGACGTAGCCGTTCACGTTGGGTGCATCCAGCGTGGTAGTGGTCTGGATGGGGTTGCGGAAACGCGACTTCGCGGTACCAAGGCGCGCAGTGGCCTTGATGGTCTCGCCGATGTCCTGCTCTAGGGTCAGCGTCGGCTGACTGAACTCGGTGCTCAGCTTGTCGAAGCGCTGCTCGGAGCGAACGTCCACGCCGTTGAACTTGCCGTAGATCAGCTGGCCGGCGGTGTTGTACTGCGCTTCGAGCACGCTGGTCTGCTGCTTGCCGCCGGCCGTCAGTGCGCGGCTGAACGAGATGGCCTCCAGGAAATCCTCTTGCCGGGTGGCTTCCAGCTTGGAGTACAGCATGTCGAAGGTCAGCAGCGTCGTGTCCGACGGGCGAACCTGGACGGAGCCGGTCAGGCCCAGGCGAGACTGGTCGTGCGTAAGGCGGCCATAGCGCGGCAGGCGCGGATGGAAATTGGTGGCCTTGCTGGCTTCGTTGTAGGCAGCGATGTAGCCCGCCTGGGTCTGGGCGTCGGCATCGTTCAGGCGCGGCGGCACCGTCGTGGCGGGCACCGTGGCGCCGGCCGTGCCGCACGCGGCTCCGCCCGTGGTGGGGTTCAACGTCGTCACGCCGACCGGCGAGCAGAAGCCTCCGCTGGACGGGCCGTTGTCCCAGCGCACCGTGCTAAAGCCCTCTTCGTAGACCTTGCGCTCCGAATAAGCACCCGACAGCAGCACGCCGATCTTCTTGTCGGCAAAGGTGTTGGAGATCAGGAAGGCGGTCTTGGGCGTGGTCTTGCCGGACAGCTCGTTGTAGGTGCCTTTCACGGACACGGCTGCCGCGAACTTCCTCAGGTCGAACGGGCGGGCCGTCTGCAGGTCGATGGTGGCGCCCAGCGAGCCTTCGTCCACGTCGGCCGAGCTGCTCTTGCGCACGGTCAGCGAGTTGAAGAGGTCGGCCGCGAAGACGTTGAAGTCGAAGGCGCGGGTGCGGTTTGCGCCGCCGGAGCTGTCGGTGCCGCCGGTCGTGGCCAGCGCCTCGATGCCATTGATGCGGGTGCGGGCGAAGTCACCACCCAGGCCGCGCACGGTGATGTTGCGACCTTCGCCGGCGTCGCGGTCGATGACGACGCCAGGGATGCGCTGCAGCGATTCGGCCAGGTTGGTGTCCGGGAACTTGCCCATATCCTCGGCCTTGACGACATCGACGATGCCCTTTTCCTGGCGCTTGGCGCTCAGCGCGCTCTCCAGCGAGGCGCGGATACCGGTGACCACCACGGCCTCCAGCTGCGCGGCAGGCGCGGGGGCCTGCTGGGCCCAGGCGGGGGCGGCGACGAGGGCGACGGCCAGAGCGACGGGATGAAGGGCCAGTCGGCGGGAAGGACGGAATGCGGGCATGTGGGTCTCCTGGTGCAAGGCCGCCTGGGCGTGCAGACGCTGGCGGCTCTCGGGTCTGTGGGTCTTCAACCCGGGCGCGCGCAGGGCGCCCGTTTATTTTCTGGACCCGGCTTCGCGGCAGTGCGAGCGCCAGGGTTGTCGCGGCAACTACAAGCAGTCGCCGCGTCGGCAAAGCAGGGCAAGCGGTTGGGCGACGTCTCCAACGACACAGATGCTCATCGTTTTGCGCTTTTCGCTTGTTGTGGACGATGATAGGGGGAAGCTGGCAAAATCGGAACAGTGGTTCACTAAATAGAAACCATGATTCCGCAACACTTTCAGCCCACCTAAGCTTCGGTCATCCCGAGATTCGGAACCGCGTTTCAACTCTAGCGATCCAATCACGGCAAGGTCTCGAGGCACCGCGTCACTCCGCCAAGATGTCACGGCGAGAGTCATTCGGTCGGGCCGTGTTCCTCTGACGCAACGCAACTGGTGCTTCACGCACCTTGGACTACTGACATGGTTCTTCAGAACTTCAACCTGGCCGGCAAGACCGCCATCGTCACCGGCTGCAACACGGGCCTCGGCCAGGGCATGGCGCTGGCACTCGCCCAGGCGGGCGCGGACGTCGTCGGCGTCAACGTCACCGACCCCGACGAAACCAAGGCTGGCGTCGAAGCCCTGGGCCGCCGCTTCCTGGACCTGCGCGCCAACCTCGGCGACATCAGCTGCATCCCCGACCTGGTGGCCCAGGCCAAGGCGCTGAATGGCGAAGTGCACATCCTCGTCAACAACGCCGGCATCATTCGCCGCGAGGACGCCATCAAGTTCTCCGAGGCCGACTGGGACGACGTCATGGACCTGAACCTGAAGTCGGTGTTCTTCCTGTCGCAGGCCGTGGCCAAGGTCTTCATCGCCCAGGGCAAGGGCGGCAAGATCGTCAACATCGCGTCGATGCTGAGCTTCCAGGGCGGCGTGCGCGTGCCTTCGTACACGGCCAGCAAGAGCGGCGTCATGGGCATCACGCGCCTGATGGCCAACGAGTGGGCGCAGCACGGCATCAACGTCAACGCCATCGCCCCGGGCTACATGGCCACCAACAACACCGCCGCGCTGCGCGCCGACGAGCAGCGCAACAGCGCCATCCTCGAACGCATCCCGGCCGGCCGCTGGGGCAAGCCTGAGGACCTGGCCGGCCCGGTCGTCTTCCTGGCGTCGACCGCTTCCGACTACGTCAACGGCTACACCGTCGCTGTCGACGGCGGCTGGCTGGCAAGGTAAAAGGCTCCTCGACCAGCCTCGCATCGCTGGACGCGAGCGAGTCTGGTCGATCCCCCGAGGGGATGGCGATGCTCGCGGCGTTGAGCCGCTCGCACATCGCCAGCGCGAGCCGGCTTGGTGAACTGGAGTCGGACACAAGCAGTCCCTGCGGACTGCTTGTGCCTACGACAGGCCAAAGGCCTCTGGCCTTTGGCAGCCCGGCGCTCGGCCCGCAAAATTCTTGCGCTGCACTGCCGCGAACGAGGACCCGCCATGAAATCCACCGAACGCAAGTTTGAATTCCTCACCCGCGAGGACCCCGACACCGGCGCGCGCGTCACGCGGCTGACGCCGCCCGACGTGACCTGCCATCGCAACTACTTCTATCAGAAGTGCTTCACGAACGATGGCCGCAAGCTGATCTTCGGCGGCGAGTTCGGCCCCCACCCCAGCCCGAACTGGAACTACCACCTGCTCGACCTGGACACGCAGACGGCCATCCAGCTCACCGACGGGGCGGGCGAGAACACCTTCGGCGGCTTCCTGAGCCCCGATGACAAGCACCTCTACTTCGTGCGCGACAAGCGCCAGTTCATCCGCCTGGAGCTCGCCACGCTGCAGGAGGAAGTGCTCTACGTCGTGCCCGACGACTGGGTCGGCTACGGCACCTGGGTCAGCAACAGCGCCTGCACCAAGATCGTCGGCATCGAGATCGCGGCCGCCGACTGGTTCCCGTTGAACACCTGGCAGAAGTTCAACGAGATGTTCGACAAGAAGCCGCTGTGCCGGCTGTTCAGCGTCGACCTCGCCACGGGCAAGCGCACCGTGATCCTGGAACAGCGCGGCTGGCTGGGCCACCCGCAGTACCGCCCCTTCGACGACAACACCGTGGCCTACTGCCACGAAGGCCCGCACGACCTCATCGACGCGCGCATGTGGTTCATCAACGAAGACGGCACCAACCGCCGCTGCGGCAAGGAGCACCTGGACGGCGAAAGCTGCACGCACGAGTTCTGGGTGCCGGACGGCAGCGCCATGATCTACGTCAGCTACAACACCAAGTCGCCCGAGCGCTGGATCTACAGCCTGGACCCGGTCACGCTGGAGAACAAGCTGCTGACCGCCATGCCGCAGTGCTCGCACCTGATGAGCAACCACGACGGCACACTCATCGTCGGCGATGGCGTGGGCAAGGTCAGCCATGACAGCACGGCAAGCAACGCCATGCTCGTGGGCGACCCCTACCTGCACCTGTTCGACCTGAAGGCCGGCACGACGCGCGCGATAGCGCGGCATGACAGCGGTTGGGATGTCTACAAGGACGACCGCCAGGTCACCCACCCCCACCCCAGCTTCACGCCGGACAACAAGCAGGTGCTGTTCAGCTGTGACAAGGAGCGCGCCAGCGGCGTCGAGCCGGCCCTCTATCTGGCCGACCTGTGAAGCAACCCCTGTTTGCGCCAGCCGTCGCACTGGCCCTCGCGCTGGCCGCCGGCCTCAGCCAGGGCCAGCCCCGCCCGCAGCTGACGCCGGAACAGGCGGCACTGCACACGACGGCCGCCTACCTCGGCGACTGGACGCCCGCCGCGCTGGCCGACCTCGGCACCGAGCCACCCGACTTCGTCGTCAAGCCGGGGGAGTCCCTGCAGGCCACCATCGACAAGGTGCCCGCTGACGGTTCGAAGCGCTGGGTCATCCAGATCCTGCCCGGCACCTACCGCGGGCCTCTGTGCATCAAGGACAAGGCGCCCATCGCCCTCATCGGCTCGACGCTGGACGCCAGTGCCGTCGTGCTGGTGGACAGCCGCTTCTCCGGCAAGCCCAAGGGCGAGAGCGAGCCCGCCCACCCCTGCTGGCCCGAGCTGGGCAAGACCACCATCGGCACCAGCGGCAGCACCAGCGTGCTGGTGCAGAGCAACGATGTGCAGCTGATCTCGCTGACCATCGCCAACGACGCGATGGACGGCGTGCGCCGTGGCGAGGCCTACCCGCCCGGCGTGGGCGAAAGCGGCGGCGCGCAAGCCGTCGCGCTGACGCTGACCGGCGACCGCATCCAGCTGCAAGGCGTGCGGCTGCTGAGCCACCAGGACACGCTCTACGTCAAACGCCGCGCGCCTGATGCACCCGCACGCCAGCTGATCCGCCACAGCCTCATCGCCGGTGATGTGGACTTCATCTTCGGCAGCGCGACGCTGGTCATCGAGCAGTCCACCATCCTGACCCGCGCCAACCGCCGCAAGCCGGGCCACGGCGGCATCATCCTCGCGCCCAGCACGCCGCCGGGGCTGAACCAGGGCTTCCTCGTCACGCACAGCCGCCTGGTCGCGGAGCCCGGCATCGGCCCCGGCGCCACGGCCATCGGCCGGGCCTGGGATGCTGGCGTCAAGGCTGGCACATGGACGGCCGGCGTCAGCCCCAGTGGCATGGCAGTCGTGCGCGACAGCGAGATCGGCGCCCATGTCGGGCCGTGGGCGCCCAGCACGTCGAGGCGCCCACCCGATTCGGCGCGACTGACCGAGTTCAACAACCGACAACCATGAGCCTCAACCGCCGCGACCTGCTGACCCTTGCCGCGCTGCCGACGCTGAACGGCTGCGCCTCCATGCCGGCGGCCGCCCAAGGCCCCCTGGGCTGGGCCGCCGTCGGCAAGACCACCGGCGGCGCCGGCGCCCGCCCCGAGCACGTCTTGGACGTGCGCGACCGCGCCGGCCTGGACGCGGCACTGCGACTGGGTGACGTGCCCAAGATCATCCGAGTGCACACGCTGATCGACCTGGGCCCAGGGGGCGTCGAAGCCTTCCGCGACCCGGCCTTCACGTTCGATGCGTTTGATCGTGCCTACGACCCCGCCACCTGGGGCCGCGCCGACCCCACCGGCCCGCTGGAAGAAGCGCGCGCGCGCTCGGCCAAGCGCCAGGCGGCCGCCATCGTCGTGCGCGTGCCATCCAACACGACGCTGATCGGCGTGGCGCCCGGTGCCGGCTTCCAGCACGGCACGCTGGCACTGAACAAGGTCGAGAACGTCATCGTCCGCGACCTGGACCTGTCGGACGCCTACGACCACTTCCCCGCCTGGGAGCCGCGCGACAACGGCCATGGCGAGTGGAACTCCGAGTACGACCCGCTGAGCATCACCGGCGCCCGGCGCGTCTGGGTGGACCACTGCAGCCTGAGCGACGGCAAGCGCCCCGATCACCTCGAACCCGTGCGTCTGGGCCGGCGCGTGCAGCATCACGACGGGCTGCTGGACATCACCCATGGCGGCGACCTGATCACCGTGTCCTGGTGCCGGTTCAGCGACCACGACAAGACCATGCTGATCGGCGGCGACGAAAAGCACACCGAGGACATCGGCAAGCTGCGCGTCACGCTGCACCACAACCACTTCCACAACTGCAAGGAGCGCACGCCGCGCGTGCGCTTCGGCCGCGTGCATGTGGCGAACAACCTCTTCAGCGCCGACCGCGCGGCGGACTTCGGCTACTCGCTGGGCGTGGGCTTCCAGTCGCGCATCGTCGCCGAAGGCAATGCCTGGAACCTGCCCGCCGGCCTTGGCGCCGACGCATTGATCCGCCGCCTGAAGGGCACGGCGCTCGCCGACCGTGGCGGCAACCGCCTCAACGGCCAACCCGTGGCACTGACGGCCGAGGGCCTGTCACCCGATGTCGGCTGGCACCCCGAAGACGCCTACGACACCACCGCGCTGCGGTCGGGCGACCCCAATCGTCTTGTTGAGCAAATCCGCGCTGGCGCCGGACCCCGCCGGGCCTGAGTCAGAATCCGCCCCTGGGAATCCCGAAACAAGCGGCCGAAAGAATCAAAACGATGGACGAAGACATTGGCGATGCAAAGCAGCCGGAATCGGTTGCGGCGGTACTCAAGGTGTTCGCCATCCTGAACGCGCTCGGCGAACGCAGTGATATCGGTATCACGGACCTGTCCGTGCGGCTGGCCATGCCCAAGGCCACCGTCTACCGTTTCCTGCAGACCATGAAGAGCCTGGGCTATGTGCGCCAGGAGGCCGACAGCGAGCGCTACGGCCTGGCCATGCGCATGTTCGAGATCGGCGCCAAGGCCCTGCCCTCGCCCGACCTCGTCGATCTGGCCAAGCACCCCATGCAGATGCTGGCCGACGCTACCGGCGAGACCGTCCACCTGGGCAGCCTCATCGACAGCGAGATCCTCTATATCCACAAGGTCGACTCGCGCCACATGCTGGGCATGTACTCGCGGGTGGGCCGCCGTGCGCCGCTGCACTGCACGGCCATCGGCAAGGTGCTGCTGGCCTGGGAACACCCCGAGCGCCGCGACCGCATCCTGGACGGCGCCGAGTTCAAGCGCTTTCGCGACAAGACCATCACCGAGCGTCCGGCCTTCCTGGCCGAACTGGCGACCGTCAAGGCGCAGGGCTTCGGCGAGGACCGCGAGGAATTCGACGATCACATCCGCTGCCTCGGCGTGCCCATCTTCGACCGCCTGGGCCAGCCCATCGCCGGCATGAGCGTGTCCTTCCCCACCTTCCGCTTCGACGTCGCCAAGGCGCCGGAGTACGTCAGGATGCTGCAGGCAGCCAGCCGCGACATCTCCGAGAAGCTGGGCTGCACGAACTACCCCATCCAGGTGTCGCAGGCCTAAAAAGCACGACCGTGCTTTTCTGTCGCGAGCGGGACGTGACCCGCAGCGACCCCCATGCTTCAATGCGATCCGTTGGCCGGGACACCCCCGGCCCTGGAGACACGCATGAGCACCACCAACCGCCAGATCGTCCTCGCCTCCCGCCCCAGTGGTGAGGTCACGCCCGCCAACTTCCGCCTCGTCGAGGCTGCCCTGGCCCCGCTGGCCGACGGCCAGGTGCGCGTGCGCAACCACTTCCTGAGCCTGGACCCGTACATGCGCGGCCGCATGAACGAGAGCAAGAGCTACGCGGCCTCGCAGCCGCTGGACGAGGTCATGATCGGCGGCACGGTCGGTGAAGTCGTCGAGTCGAAGAACAGCCATTTCGCTGTCGGCGACAACGTCGTCGGCATGGGCGGCTGGCAGGAGTACCAGACCGTCGACGCCAGCCAGCGCGGCGTGCTGCAGAAGGTCGACACGACGCACATCCCGCTGTCCGCCTACCTCGGCCCCGTGGGCATGCCCGGCGTGACGGCCTGGTACGGCCTCGTGAAGATCATCAACCCCAAGGCCGGTGAAACGGTCGTCGTCAGCGCCGCCAGTGGCGCCGTCGGCAGCGTGGTGGGCCAGCTCGCCAAGGCGCGCGGCGCACGTGCGGTGGGCCTGGCGGGTGGCGCTGACAAGTGCCGTTATGTCGTCGAAGAGCTGCGCTTCGACGCCTGCATCGACTACAAGCAGCATGCCGACGTGCGCTCGCTGTCGGCAGCGCTGAAGGCCGAGTGCCCGAACGGGATCGACGGCTACTTCGAAAACGTCGGCGGCATGATCCTCGACGCCGTGCTGCTGCGCGCCAACGCCTTCAGCCGCGTGGCGATGTGCGGCATGATCTCCGGCTACGATGGCCAGCCCATCCCGATGGCCGCACCCCAGCTCATCCTCGTCAACCGCATGAAGGTCGAGGGCTTCATCGTCTCCGAGCACATGGAAGTCTGGCCGGAAGCACTTAAGGAAATCGGCGGCCTCGTCGCCACGGGCAAGCTGAAGTACCGCGAATCGGTGGCCGACGGCATTGCCGCTGCACCCGAAGCCTTCATGGGCCTGCTCAAGGGCAAGAACTTCGGCAAACAGCTGGTGAAACTGATCTGATGCGCTGGACCTGCCTGCGCTTTGATGAACTGGGCGTGCGGCAGCTCTACGACGTGCTGGCACTGCGCTCCGAGGTCTTCGTCGTCGAGCAGAACTGCGTGTTCCTCGACATCGACGGGCTGGACCCGCTAACGCTGCATCTGCTCGGCACCGGCAACGACGGCGCGCTGACGGCCTACGCGCGGTTGATCCCGCCTGGCCTGAAGTCGCCGGACGCCCTCATCGGTCGCGTCGTCACGTCGCCGGCTGCGCGAGGCGACGGGTCAGGCCGCGCGTTGATGGGCGAGGCGCTCGCACAGTGCGGGCGCCTGTGGCCCGGCCATGCCATCACGCTGCATGCGCAGGCGCACCTGGAGCGCTTCTACGGCAACTTCGGCTTCGAGCCCGTTGGCCAGCCCTACGTCGAAGACGGCATCCCCCACATCGAGATGAGAAAGCCATGACGAAGCAAACCGCAGTCATCACCGGCGCCGGCTCCGGCTTCGGCCTGGAAACCGCCCGACTCGCCGCAGCACGAGGCATGAACCTCGTCCTGGTCGACGTGCAGGCCGATGCGCTTGAGAAAGCAGCCGCCGAATTCACGAACGTGGCCGTGCTGTCCCGCGTCGTGGACGTGGCGAAGGCGGACGCGATGGAAGCCCTGGCCGCCGCCGTGCAGGAGCGCTTCGGCGCGCCCCACTTCGTCTTCAACAACGCCGGCGTCGGCTCGGGCGGGCTGATCTGGGAGAACTCCCTGGCCGACTGGGAGTGGGTGCTCGGGGTCAACCTGATGGGCGTCGTCCACGGTGTGCGCCTGTTCACGCCCATGATGCTGGCCGCTGCGAAGGCCGACCCCGGCTACTGCGGCCACATCGTCAACACCGCCTCGATGGCCGGCATGCTGAACCCGCCCAACATGGGCGTCTACAACGTGTCCAAGCACGCGGTGGTGGCGCTGTCCGAGACGCTGCACCAGGACTTGTCGCTGGTGACCGACCAGATCCACGCCTCGGTGCTCTGCCCCTTCTTCGTGCCCACGGGCATCAGCCAGAGCCACCGCAACCGGCCCAGCGAGTTCGCGAGCGCCAAGCCGACCAAGAGCCAGCTGATCTCCCAGGCCCAGACCGACAAGGCCGTGTCCTCCGGCAAGCTGACGGCCGCCGACGTGGCGGCGCTGGTGTTCGACGCCATCGACCACCAGAAGTTCTACATCTTCAGCCACCCGCAGGCGCTGGCCGGCGTGCAGACACGTCTGGAAGACGTGATGCTGCAGCGCAACCCGAGCGACCCGTTCGCCGACCGCCCCGACATCGGCGCGGGCCTGCGCGCCAAGCTGCGCGCCGACTGAGGCCGCCAGCCCGGCGGGCGCCTGTCACTGGGCAGCCACGCGCCGTCGCACGCCCCTGTAACGCTCCGCACCGCTGACCGGTGCTGCCAGACCGGCAGCGCCGGCGCGCTGCTGCGCGCCCCTTCGGCGCCCGGCTGCTCAGGGTTCACGACAAGCTCGAAAGCCCCTGGAAATGGGATACTCATTCCACGGAACGATAGGTCACAAAAAATGAACCTGCATTCCATTCCAACAAGAGACAGCAAGACATGAGCAGACCGATCACGTTGAAGCACACGCTGAGCTATGGCAGCGCCAACCTGCTGGGCAGTGGCGCGCTGGCCATCGCCTCGGCGTGGCTGCTCTACTTCTACACGACCTTCTGCGGCCTGACGGTGGTCGAAGCGGCCACCATCTTCGCCATGGCCAACATCATCGACGCCATCAGCAACCCGGTGATCGGGTATGTCAGCGACAACTTCTACAACACGCGGCTGGGCCGCAAATTCGGGCGTCGGCGGTTCTTCATCCTGGTCGGCATTCCTGCAGTCCTGATCTATCCGCTGATGTGGTTGGAGGGTTTCGGCTTCTGGTATTACCTGACCATGTTCGTCCTGTTCGAACTGGTTTACACCATGATCATGGTGCCGTATGAAACCCTCGCCACGGAGATGACCGACGATTTCGCCGTGCGCTCCAAGCTGACGGGTTCCAAGGCCATGTTCGGCAAGGCGGCCAATTTCCTGGCAGCGTTCATCCCGGCCCAGCTCTTCCTCGTCTACAGCAAGGATTCGGCCACACCCTTCCTTCTGACCGGCATCATCTATGCTTTCATCATGTGCGGCGCCATGGCAGCGTTGTACTTCAGCTCCTGGGAGCGGCCGGTGCACGAGGTCGTCCAGGAGCGCGCCGGCAGCCTGTGGCAAGCCCTCAAGAAGCTGTGCAAGGACATGCTGTCCACGTTCCACCTGAAGATTTTCCGCAAGCACCTGGGCATGTATCTGCTGGGGTTTGGCGCGGAATGGCTGTTCGCCTCGATATTCACCTACTTCATCATTTTTGCGATCGGCCAGGACAAGGCCACGGTCGGTTATCTGAACAGTTTCAGCTCGGTGATGCAGCTGATATCGACCATGGCCTTCATCGGCCTGTGCATCAAATTCGGTTTCGCCCGGCCCTACCGCATTGCACTGCTGGTCGTCTGCGGCAGCGTGCTGGCCTATGCCGGGCTGTACTACCTGGGCTGGTCCAAGGAAACGACCGTCATCGCGCTGTTCGCCATCACGGCCGTCTTCGGCCTGGGCACCGGCGGCGTCTACTACATCCCCTGGACGGTCTACACCTTCCTGGCCGACGTCGACGAAGTGCTGACCGGCCGGCGGCGTGAAGGCATCTATGCCGGCGCGATGACCTTTGCCGGCAAGATCACCCGCTCCATCATCGTCTTCGCGATGGGCTGGCTGCTGGGCCAGTTCGGCTTCCTGTCGGGCCAGGCCACGCAGCCGGACACGGCCGTCAACGCCATCGTCGGCATCTTCACGCTGGGCGTGATCGGCCTGGGCCTGGGCGGCATCTACTACACCTACCAGATGAAGCTGGACCGCAAGAACCACGCGGTGCTGCTGCAGGAGATCGCCCGCATCAAGGCCGGCGGCCGCATCGCCGACGTCCCCGCCGAAGCCCGCGCCGTGGCGGAGGAATTGACCGGCTGGAAGTACGAACAGTGCTGGGGCAACAACCCCCTGGCACCCGAGGGCGGGAACGCGACGGTACGGGCCTGAACGACGCACGCCTCGCCGGCCACGGCGCGGCGTGCACGGGTTCCTAGAATCCGGCATGCACCTCAAAGAATCGCTCCCGGCCGACATCGCGATCATCGGCGGCGGCCCCGCTGGCTTGATGGCGGCTGAACTGCTGGCCGCGGCCGGCCACACCGTCACCGTCTTCGACGCCAAACCCAGCGTCGGCCGCAAGTTCCTGCTCGCCGGCATCGGCGGCCTCAACCTCACCCACGCCGAGCCCTTCGAGCCCTTCGTCGGCCGTTTCGGCGAGCGCGCCGCGCTGCTCGACCCGCTGCTGCGGCGCTTCGACGCCGACGCGCTGCGTGCCTGGGCCGCCGGCCTGGGCATCGACACCTTCGTCGGCACCTCGGGCCGCGTCTTCCCCAAGGACTTGAAGGCCGCGCCGCTGCTGCGCGCCTGGCTGCAGCGCCTGCGCGCGGCGGGCGTGAAGTTCGCGATGCGGCACCGCTGGACCGGCTGGGCCGAGGACGGCGCGCTGCGCTTGGACACACCCGAAGGCGAGCGCCTCGTCACGCCGCGCGCCACGCTGCTGGCGCTGGGCGGCGCCTCCTGGCCGCAGCTGGGCTCCGATGGCGCCTGGGCCCCCTGGCTGGCCGCGCGTGGCGTCGACGTGGCGCCCCTGCGGCCCGCCAACTGCGGCTTCGATGTCGGCGCCACGGCTGCCCATCCGGGCGGCCCCGGCTGGAGCGAACGCTTCGCCGCCGAGTTCGCCGGCCAGCCGGTCAAGCCCGTCGCGCTGTCCGCCGAAGGCTTTGCCAACCGCGCTGGCGAGTTCGTAATCACGGCCACCGGCATCGAGGGCTCGCTGGTTTATGCCGCGAGCAGCACGCTGCGCGAGCAGATCGCCCGCGACGGCTCGGCCACGCTGCACCTCGACCTGCTGCCCCAGCTCGCGCCCGAGCGCGTGCTGGCCGAGGTGCGTCACGCGCGCGGCAGCCGCTCGCTGTCATCCCACCTGAAGAGCCGCCTGCACCTGAACCCGCTCAAGCTCGGTCTGCTGCACGAGCTGCTGACGCGCGAGCAGATGCTGGACCCCGCCACGCTGGCCGGCGCGCTCAAGCACCTGCCGCTGACGCTGCACGCGCCCCGCCCGGTGGCGGAGGCCATCAGCACGGCCGGCGGCGTGCGCTTCGAGGCGCTGGACGAGCGGCTGATGCTCAAGCAGCTGCCCGGCGTGTTCGTGGCCGGCGAGATGCTGGACTGGGAGGCGCCCACCGGCGGCTATCTGCTGACCGCCTCGTTCGCCAGCGGCCGCGCTGCGGCGCAGGGCCTTGCCGCCTGGCTGGCCGCACGGGAGTCCGGTGCCCAATGACCAAGCCCACGACCTTCCACTCCGTCAAGCCGGGCATCAGGCTGGCCGAACAGGTGGCCAGCACGCTGGAGGCGGCGATCCGGGCGGGCCGGCTGGCGGTGGGCAGCAAGTTGCCGACCGAGGCGGAGCTGGCGGCGCAGTTCCAGGTCAGCCGCACCGTCGTGCGCGAGGCGATCTCGCGGCTGAAATCCCTGGGGCTGGTGGACGCACGCCAGGGCAGCGGCGTCTATGTGCAGAGCCCAGGCATCGAGCCGCTGGACTTCGACCGCGTGCCCGCCGCCTCGCTGGAAGCCGTGCTGCAGATCGTGGACGTGCGGCGAGCCCTGGAGGCCGAGGTGGCCGAGCTGGCCGCCGAGCACCGCACCGAGGCCGACGTGCAGGCCATCCGCGCCGCCCTGCAGGCCCTGACCGACGCCGTGGCCGCCGGGCATGAAGGCTCCGAGGAGGATGTGCGCTTCCACCGCGCCATCGCCTCGGCCTCGGGCAACCCCTTCATGATCCGGACGCTGGACTACCTGGCCCGCTTTCTGCGCGGCGCCACCCGCGTGACGCGGGCCAACGAGGCCAGACGCACCGACTTCAGCGACGCGGTCAAGCAGGAGCACCAGCAGATCGTCGAGGCCATCGCCGCCGGCGACCCGCAAGCCGCACGCGCCGCCGCCGCGCTGCACATGAAGAACGCCAAGCAGCGCCTGCGCCAGGCCGACCCGGCCTTCTGGCAGCAGGACGGCCAGCGGCTCGCACGCCCCCTGGTGGGACAGCGCCCCAAGTAGGCATCTCCGGCACCCGGGCCCGGCGCCGTCGAGGGCACCGGCGACACCCCGGCTGCGGGTTCTACGGATGCCGAACCCCTTGCCGTTTGCGCCAAAATTTGTATGATGACCTGACAAATAAGCGCACCGAAGCCGAACGCGGGCAGCGATCGGCGCGCACTCACCCTGGAGACTGATCCCATGTCCACACCTGCCTTGCTCGGCCTCGCCGCCGGGGGCATCGCCCTGCTTCTGGTCCTGATCGTGCGATTTCAGGTGCACGCCTTCGTCGCCATGATGCTGGTCAGCCTGCTGCTGGCGCTGGCCACCCGCATGCCCACGGGCGACATCATCAACACCCTCGTGTCGGGCATGGGCGGCACGCTGGGCTCGGTGGCCATCCTGGTGGCGCTGGGCTCCATGCTGGGTCGCATGATCGAGGTGTCGGGCGGCGCCGCCAGCCTGGCGCAGCGCTTCACACAGCTGCTGGGCCCCACCCGCGTGCCGGCTGCGCTCACCGCCGCAGCCCTGGTGCTGGCCATCCCGGTGTTCTTCGACGTGGGTTTCATCATCCTGGTGCCCATCGTCTACGGCTTCTGCAAGGCCGCCGGCGTGAACCCGGTCAAGTACGGCCTGCCGGTCGCCGGCATCATGCTGGCGGTGCACGTGGTGGTGCCGCCGCACCCCGGCATCGTCGGCGGCGCGGCCATCATCAACGGCGATGTCGGCTGGATCACGCTGATCGGCCTGGCCATCTGCCTGCCGCTGGCGCCGCTGGCCCAGGTGACGGCGAAATGGCTGAACCGCCGCGACTACGACATGCTGCCCACCACGGCCGAGCAGTTCGCCAACTTCGGCACTGCCAGCACGCCGAGCGCCGCCGACAACGGCCGGACACCCGGCGTGGGCACCGTGCTGACGCTCATCCTCGTGCCCCTGCTGCTGATCATGCTGGGCACCACCGGCGCCACGATGCTGCCCAAGGGCGACAGCTTGCGCACGGTGCTGGGCTTCATCGGCGCGCCAATCTTCGCGCTGATGGTGGCCGTGGGCCTGAGCTTCGTGCTGGTGGCCCGCCGCATGGGCTGGACCATGGCCAAGACCAACGACGTGATGGAGTCGGCCCTGCCGCCGGCCGCCACCGTCATCCTGGTGACCGGCGCCGGCGGCGTGCTTGCCAAGGTGTTGACGGTCAGCGGCATCGGTGCAGCGCTGTCGCAAACGCTGGTGGCCACCCACCTGCCGCTGATCCTGATGGGCTTCGTCATCTCCCTGGTGCTGCGCGCGGCCCAGGGCTCGGCCACGGTGGCCATCCTCACCACCTGCGGCCTGCTGGCCGAGGCCATCACCACCGGCGGCTACTCCGCGCTTCAGGTGGCGCTGCTGACCGTGGCCATCGGCTTCGGCGGCCTGGGGCTGTCGCATGTGAACGACTCGGGCTTCTGGATCGTCACCCGTTACCTAGGCCTGAGCGTGGGCGACGGCCTGCGCACCTGGACCGTGCTGACCACCGTGCTGGGCGTCGCCGGCTTCGCGCTGACGGCCCTGCTGTGGGCACTGGTGGCCTGAGCCACCCGCCCCTTCCCTCTCTCGACAAGGATTTCCTCATGACCACCACCTCCGTCGGCGTGATCGGCCTGGGCGCCATGGGCGCCGGCATTGCCAAAACCCTGCGCGCCAATGGCTTCGCCGTGCATGTGTGCGATGTGCGCCCCGGCGCGGCCGAGGCCTTCGCGGCTGAAGGCGGCACCGCGCACGCCACGCCGGCCTCCGTCGCAGCCGCCACGCAAGTGCTGGTGTCCGTCGTGGTGAACGCCGCGCAGACCGAAGGCGTGCTGTTCGGCGAAGGCGGCGCGGCTGCCGCGATGCAGCCCGGCAGCAGCTTCATCATGTGCTCCACCGTGGACCCGAACTGGTCGGTCGCGCTGGAAAGCCGGCTCAACGCGCTGGGCCTCCACTACGTCGATGCGCCCATCTCCGGCGGCGCCGCCAAGGCCGCATCGGGCCAGATGACCATGATGACCTCGGCCAAGCCCGAGGCCTATGCCGCCACCGACGCGGTGCTGAACGCCATGGCCGGCAAGGTCTACCGCCTGGGCAACTCTGCCGGCGCGGGCAGCAAGGTCAAGATCATCAACCAGCTGCTGGCCGGCGTGCACATCGCCGTGGCGGCCGAGGCCATGGCGCTGGGCCTGCGCGAGGGCGTCGACGCCGCCGCGCTGTACGAGGTCATCACGAACAGTGCAGGCAACAGCTGGATGTTCGAGAACCGCATGGCCCATGTCATCGCGGGCGACTACACACCGCTGTCGGCCGTGGACATCTTCGTCAAGGATCTGGGCCTGGTGCTGGACACCGCCCGCGCCAGCAAGTTCCCGCTGCCGCTGGCCGCCACCGCACACCAGATGTTCATGCAGGCCTCCACCGCTGGCTTCGCCAAGGAAGACGACAGCGCCGTGATCAAGATCTTCCCGGGCATCACGCTGCCGGAAAAGAAGGCCTGAGCATGAGTGCACCGAAGATCCTGCTCGGCTGCATCGCCGACGACTTCACCGGCGCCACCGACCTGGCCAACAACCTGGTGCGCGCCGGCATGCGCGTGGTGCAGACCATCGGCGTGCCCGCCGGCCCGCTGGACGTGCAAGCCGACGCGGTCGTGGTGGCGCTCAAGTCGCGCACCATCCCCGCGGCCGACGCGGTGGCTCAGTCGCTGGCCGCGCTGCACTGGCTGCAGGCCCAGGGCGCGCAGCAGATCTACTTCAAGGTCTGCTCCACCTTCGACAGCACGGCCCAGGGCAATATCGGCCCGGTCACCGAAGCGCTGATGGACGCGCTGGGTGCCGGCTTCGCGCTGGCCACCCCCGCCTTCCCCGACAACCAGCGCACGGTGTTCAAGGGCTATCTCTTCGTCGGCGGCGGGCTGCTCAACGAGAGCGGCATGCAGAACCACCCGCTGACGCCCATGACCGACCCCAACCTCGTGCGGGTGCTGCAGGCGCAGAGCACACGCAAGGTCGGGTTGATCGACCACGCCGTGGTGGCCCAGGGTGCGGACGCGGTGCGCGAGCGCATCGCTGCACTGCAGGCCGAGGGCGTGGGCCTGGCCATCGTGGACGCCGTCTCCAACGCCGACCTGCTGCGCCTGGGGCCGGCGCTGAAGGGCCAGCCGCTGGTGACGGCCGGCTCCGGCGTGGCCATCGCGCTGCCGGCCAACTTCGGCATCGCGCCCAGCGCGCAGGCCGCCTCGCTGCCGCCCGCCGGCGGGCTGCAGGCGGTGGTGTCCGGCAGCTGCTCGGTGGCCACCAACCAGCAGGTGCTGGCCTTCATCCAGACCGGCCGCCCTGCCCTGGCGCTGGACCCGCTGCGCATCGCCGCCGGCGTGGACGTGGCGGCCGAGGCCCTGGCCTGGGCCGAGCCCCACCTGGCCAGCGGCCCGGTGCTGGTCTACTCCACCGCCGAACCTGGCGCGGTGAAGGCGATCCAGGGCCAGCTGGGCGTGGAGCAGGCCGGCGCGCTGGTGGAACGCACGCTGGCCGCCATCGCCCGCGGCCTGCTGGCGCGCGGCGTGCGCCAGCTCATCGTGGCCGGCGGCGAGACCTCCGGCGCCTGCGTGCAGGCGCTGAACATCGCGCAGATGCGCATCGGCGCGCAGATCGACCCGGGCGTGCCCTGGTGCCATGCGGTGTCGGACGTGGCGCCCGAGGGCCTGCACCTGACGCTGAAGTCCGGCAACTTCGGCAGCCCGGACTTCTTCAGCAAGGCCTTCGCACAATGCCAGGCATGAACGCCCCCGCCTTTGTCGACGAAGCCACCGCCCGCGCGGAGATCTGCCGCGTCGGCCGCTCGCTGTTCGAGCGCGGCTATGTGCATGCCACGGCCGGCAACATCAGCGTGCGTCTGGCCGACGGCTTCCTCATCACGCCCACCGACGCCTGCCTGGGCACGCTGGCGCCCGAGCGCCTGGCCCGGCTGGACGGCGAGGGCCAGCAGCTCGGCGGCGACCGCGCCAGCAAGACCATCGCGCTGCACCGCCGCATCTACGCCGCCAGCGATGCGACGGCCTGCCCCGCCCGCTGCGTGATCCACACCCACAGCACCCACCTGGTGGCGGCCTCGCTGCGGGCCGACCCGGCGGCCGCCGAGCTGCTGCCGCCGATCACGCCCTACTTCGTCATGAAGGTGGGCCACGTGCCCCACATCGCCTACCACCGCCCCGGCGCCCCCGAGGCCGCCGAGGCCGTGGCCCAGGCCATCGCCCGCTACGCTGAAGCCGGCAGCCCCATCCGCGCCGTGATGCTGGCCCGCCTGGGGCCCAACGTCTGGCACGACAGCCCGGCCGCCGCCATGGCCGTGCTGGAGGAGCTGGAAGAAACCGCCCGGCTGCAGCTGCTGGCGCCCGCATCCCCGCTGGATGCCGAACAGATCGATGAACTGCGCCGCGTGTTCGGCGCGCACTGGTAGACCGCCATGCCCCGTTTCGCCGCCAACCTGTCCATGCTCTACAACGACGTGGGCTTTCTCGACCGCTTCGCCGCCGCTGCGGCGGATGGCTTCCGCGCCGTCGAGTACCTCTTCCCCTACGCCTTCGCCGCCGACGAGCTGGCCGCGCGCCTAAAGGCCCACGGCCTGCAGCAAGTGCTGTTCAACGCGCCCCCCGGCGACTGGGACGCCGGCGAGCGCGGCATCGCCTGCCTGCCGGGCCGCGACGCCGAGTTCCGCGAGGGCATCGGCCAGGCGCTGGCCTACGCCAAGGCGCTGGGCTGCCCGCGCATCCATGTGATGGCCGGCCTGGTGCCCGCCGGTGTCAGCCGCGACCTGGCCCAGGCCGCCTACGTGGCCAACCTGCGCCACGCCGCCACCGAGGCCGCCAAGCTGGACGTGGACATCCTCATCGAGCCGATCAACGGCCGCGACATGCCCGGCTTCTTCCTGAGCCGGCAAGACCAGGCCCACGCGCTGATCGCCGAGATCGGTGCCGCCAACGTCAAGGTGCAGATGGACCTGTACCACGCCCAAATCGTCGAAGGCGACCTGGCGATGAAGGTCCGCCAGCACCTGCCCACCGGCAGGGTGGGCCACCTGCAGATCGCGGGCGTGCCCGAGCGGCACGAGCCCGACGTGGGCGAGGTGAACTACGCCTACCTGTTCAAGCTGCTGGACGAACTGGGCTACGACGGCTGGATCGGCTGCGAGTACCGCCCCGCGCGCGGCACCGCGCCGCACGCCACCTCGCAGGGCCTGGGCTGGCTCAAGCCCTGGCTCTGAGGCCTTTTACACGGCGTTGCATCTCGGCCTGCCCGGCCCCCTAGGGTGCAGGCCAGGGCCGGGCAGGCGGGCACGGGGCGGCTCCTAGACTCCGCCGTCCCGTCGTTGAGCCTCTGCCCATGCCCCGTTTCCGCCCCTTGCCCCTGGCGCTGTGCGCCGCCGCTGCAACCCTGCTGAGCCTGCCAGCCACCGCCCAGGTCACCTTGCCGGGCGGGCCGGTCACCGCAGGCCCCGAATCCTTCTACGGCCTGCTGCTGAACCAGTGGTACGTGGCCGGCAACCACGTCAACGCCAGCACCTTCATCGACGGCGCCAGCGGCAGCCAGGGAGGCTTCCTGAGCTTCCCGACACCAGCCACGCTGTCGCGCACGGCCGAGGCCTCGCAGAGCAGCGGCAACAAGCTCGCCAGCAGCGCCGCCGCCGTGTCGTCCACGCGCCTGGGCGCCTTCGCCTCGGCCGGCGCGCCGCTGGAGCCCATGGCCACCTGGGCCGGCGCCACCGCCTACTCACTGGTGTCCTACTGGGCCGTGCTGGACCGCGACGCCCCGGTGCGTTTCGATTTGCACCTGGACGGCCTGCTGTCCACCACTGGCGGGCGGCTGAGCGGCCCTGACGCCTCAGGCGCGGCCGTCGCCGTGCTGGCTCACGGCTCGGAGACCAATCCAAGCAACGCCAGCCAGGCGGCCCTGTTCGCCCGTGCCGGCATCGATGTCAATGCCGAAGGCGATGCGCTGCTGCAGCAGCTCAGCACACTGAGCCCGAGCACCCAGACCCACCTGGACGCCTTCGGCGCCCAGTCCGACGCGATGCACCCGTCGATGAACATCGACACCGACCTGCACGTCACCGCCAGGGGTACCCGCATCGACTGCGACGGCTCGGAGCCTGCACCGGTCTCAGCGGCCTGCGGGCGCTACGTCTACTTCATGAACGTGTTCCTGTTCACCGGTGCGCAGAACGGCGGCATTGCCGACTTCTCGCACACCCTGCAGGTCACCGGCCTCAGCATCGACGGCGCGGCCACGCAGCCCTTCCAGGCGCTGTCGCCCGTGCCCGAGCCCGCCAGCGCAGCGCTGCTGCTGTGTGGCCTGGCGGCGCTGGGCGGCCTGGCAGCCCGCCGCAAGCACCCGCGCTGAAGCCCGCGACCCCGGCCCAGGCGCCCCCGGCAGCCAGGCCGCGCCTGCGAATACCCCATGGCAAAATCGCCGGCTTTTTGCCGCGTTGTCAGGGCCTGCTTTGGACCAATTGATCGTTTCCCAGATTGCCGCCGAACTCAAGGTTCGGCCCGCCCAGGTCAAGGCCGCCGTGGAGCTGCTGGACGGCGGCGCCACCGTGCCCTTCATCGCCCGCTACCGCAAGGAAGCCACGGATGGCCTGGACGACATCCAGCTGCGTGAGCTGGAGGCCCGCCTGGCCTATCTGCGCGAGCTGGCCGACCGCCGCGAGGCGGTGCTCAAGAGCATCGCCGAGCAGGGCAAGCTGACGCCCGAGCTGGAAGCCGCCATCCGCAGCGCGCCCACCAAGCAGGAGCTGGAAGACCTTTACCTGCCCTACAAGGTCAAGCGGCGCACCAAGGGCCTGATCGCCCGCGAGGCGGGGCTGGAGCCGCTGGCCGACAAGCTGTTCGCCGACCCGACGCTGACACCGCTCGACGAAGCGGCCAGCTTCATCAACGCCGAGGCCGGCTTTGCCGACGCCCACGCCGTGCTGGACGGCGTGCGCGACCTGCTCAGCGAGCGCTGGGCCGAGGACGCCCTGCTGGTCGGCAAGCTGCGTGAGTGGCTGTGGGCCGAAGGCCTGTTCCAGAGCAAGATCATGGACGGCAAGAGCCCGGACGTGCCCGACCACGCCAAGTTCCGCGACTACTTCGACTACGCCGAGCCCATCCGCACCGTGCCCTCGCACCGCGCGCTGGCCGTCTTCCGCGGCCGCACGCTGGAGCTGCTGGATGCCAAGCTGGTGCTCGATGAAGAAGTCGTCGCCGGCCAGCCCACCTTGGCGGAAGGCCGCATCGCCTCCCACCTTGGCTGGCGCCACGCCAACCGCCCGGGCGACGCGCTGATCCGCAAGACCATCTCCTGGACCTGGAAGGTCAAGCTGTCGCTGAGCCTGGAGCGCGACCTGTTCGCCCGCCTGCGCGAAGCTGCTGAGGCCACCGCCATCAAGGTCTTCGCCGAGAACCTGCGCGACCTGCTGCTGGCCGCTCCCGCCGGCAAGCGCGTCGTCATGGGGCTGGACCCGGGCATCCGCACCGGCGTGAAGGTTGCCGTGGTGTCCGACACCGGCCGCGTGCTCGACACCTCTACCGTCTACCCGCACGAGCCCCGCCGCGACTGGGACGGCGCCCTGCACACGCTGGCCAAGCTGTGCGCGACGCACGGCGTCAACCTCATCGCCATCGGCAACGGCACTGCCAGCCGCGAGACCGACAAGCTGGCCGGAGAGCTGATCAAGAAGCTGCAGACGCTGGATGCGAACGTCAAGATCGAGCGGGTCGTCGTCAGCGAGGCTGGTGCCTCCGTCTACTCGGCGAGCGAGTTCGCCTCCAAGGAGCTGCCCGACCTGGACGTGAGTCTGCGTGGCGCCGTGTCCATCGCCCGCCGCCTGCAGGACCCGCTGGCTGAGCTGGTCAAGATCGACCCCAAGAGCATCGGCGTCGGCCAGTACCAGCACGACGTCAACCAGAGCGAGATGGCCCGTGCGCTGGACGCCGTCGTCGAGGACTGCGTGAACAAGGTGGGCGTGGACCTGAACACCGCCTCGCAGGCGCTGCTGGCGCGCGTGTCTGGCCTGTCGGCCTCGGTCGCCAGCAGCATCGTGCGCTGGCGCGACGCCAACGGCGCCTTCCGCAGCCGCCAGCAGCTGTTGGACGTGACCGGCCTGGGCCCCAAGACCTTCGAGCAGTCGGCCGGCTTCCTGCGCATCCGCGGCGGCGACAACCCGCTGGACTTCAGCGGCGTGCACCCCGAGACCTACCCGCTAGTCGAGAAGGCGCTGTCGCTGCTGAAACGCCCGGCCGCCGACGTGGTCGGCCGCAGCGAGGTGCTGCGCACACTCAAGCCCGAGCTGCTGGCCGATGAGCGCTTCGGGCTCATCACCGTCAAGGACGTTCTGGCCGAGCTGGAGAAGCCCGGCCGTGACCCGCGCCCCGACTTCAAGGTCGCCCGCTTCAACGATGGCGTCGAGGACGTCAAGGACCTGCAGCCCGGCATGCTGCTGGAAGGCACGGTCAGCAACGTCGCGCAGTTTGGTGCCTTCGTCGACCTGGGCGTGCACCAGGACGGGCTCATCCACGTCAGCCAGTTGGCCCACAAGTTCGTCAGCGACGCGCGCGAGGTCGTCAAGACCGGCGACATCGTCAAGGTCAAGGTGCTGGAAGTCGACCTGGCCCGCCAGCGCATCTCGCTGACGATGAAACTCGATGCCCAGGCCCCGCGCGGGGCCAAGCAGGACAACAGCTATCGGCCTGCGGCCCGCAACGAACGTGCTGGCGCCAGCCCACGCGACGCACAGCCGAGCGGCGGCAACGCGATGGCCGCCGCGTTCGCCAAGCTCAAGCGTTGAACCACTGACCTTCGGCATCGTCACCCGGCGCTGCCATGATCACGGCCTGCGCCACGGTCCGCCCGTTGAGGCGCCCGAATCAGCAACTGGTCGCAGCGTGGCTGCGCGACAGCCCCGGCGCCCTTACCGTGCGCGCCGCACAGACACCCGGAGTTCCATTTGAAAACCCCCGCCCTCGCTTCCCTGTTGCTGCTCTGCCCCGCCCTGGTCCTGGCCCAGCAGGAAGTCGACCGCGCCGCCACATCGCCGACGCAGAACAGCCAGCTCGAACGCGTGTCCGTCACGCGCCAGCAGACCGACACCGACCTGCGCCGCCGCGAGCCCGTCGCCAAGCAGCTCTACGGCCGTGAGGAGCTGGACAAGTACGGCGACACGCAGCTCTCCGACGTGCTCAAGCGCCTGCCGGGCATCAACGTCTCCGGCGGCCAGCTGCGCATGCGCGGCCTGGGCGGGGCCTACACGCAGATCCTCGTCAACGGCGAGCCGGCGCCCCCGGGCTTCAGCCTGGACAACCTGAACCCCGCTCAAGTGGAGCGTCTGGAGGTCACCAAGGCACCGACGGCCGACCAGAGCGCCCAGGCCATCGCCGGCACGCTGAACATCATCCTGAAGGATGCGCCGCGTGTGGTGCAGAAGGATCTGCGCGTTGGCATGAACTACGCCAGCGAGAAGCCGGTCGTCAACGCCGGCTTCACCTATGGCGACCGCATCGTCGGCGGCGTGGGTTTCGTGTTGCCGATCTCGGTGTACCAGTGGAACTTCGTCAATGAACAAGAGGGTGACCGCGTGCGCGACAAGGGCACCACCGGCATGCGCAACGTCGGCCGCGATCGCGCCTTCGGCCGCGGCTTCAACATGTCGCCGCGCTTGAACTGGAAACTGGGCGATGACGAGACTCTGACGCTGCAAGGCTTCTTCGTGCAGAACCGCTTCCGCAACGAAGGCGAGAACACCACCGACGTACTGTTTTCAGGTGCCGGTAGCGTGCTGCCGCAGAGCCTGGTGGACACCACGCGCAACCGAGGCATGTTCTCGGCCAACCGCGTCAATCTTCAGTACAACAACCGCTTCGGCGAGGACCGCCGCATCGAGCTGCGCGCCGGCACTGGCAGCGGCGGCGCGGACTTCGACTTCGAGTTCTTCGGCCGCAACAAGGACGGCACGCAGGCCATCGACCGCTTCACGTCGGGCGACAACAGCAACCGCAACACCAGCCTTTCGGGAAAGTACAGCCAGTACGCGGGTGACGCCCACACCATCACGACCGGCGCCGAGCTGGAGCGCCGCACCCGCGACGAACGTCGCAGCACCAAGCAGATCGAGTACCGCGATCGGCAAACCGGCGAGCCGATTACCAACCCGAAGCTGGTGGACCTGCTGCCCGGCCTGGAAGGCCAGCCCTTCAAGGCGACCATCACGCGCTCGGCCGTCTACCTGCAGGACGAGTGGGAGATCAACAAGCAATGGTCCGCTTACGCTGGCGTGCGCCACGAGCAGATCAAGATGGCCAGCGAAGGCGACGGCAGCCAGTTCACCAGCACCAGCAAGGTCACGACGCCGCTGCTGCACCTGAACTTCAAACCCGACCCCAAAGGCCGCGACCTCGTGCGCGCCAGCTTGACCCGCAGCTACAAGGCCGCGGACATGCAGCAGCTCATCGCCCGCCCCACCATCAACACCGACTATGAAGTGCGCGGCCCGAATGCACGCATCAACACGGAACTCGCCCCGGACCGCATGGGCAATCCGCTGCTGAAGCCGGAGCTGGCCACCGGCCTGGACGTGGCCTTCGAGAAATACCTGCCAGCTGGCGGCCTGATGTCGGTCGGGGTCTTTCACCGCCGCATCACCAACCTGATCCGCACCGATCAACCGCGCCTGATGACGGTGCCGTACGCCAACACGCAGCGTTATGTCATCACGCAGATCAACCTCAGCAAGGCCACCACGCAGGGCCTGGAGTTGGAAGTGAAGGGGCGTGCCGGCGAACTGTTCCCGAACCTGTTCGAGCCCAGCACCGCCCTGAACCTACGCGCATCGCTGAACCTGTACCGCTCATCGGTCGGCGACATCCCCGGCCCCGACAACCGCCTGGAAGGCCAGCAGCCCTGGCAGTTCAACTTCGGCGCCGACTACCGCCTCAAGAGCCTGCCGATCAGCATGGGCTTCAGCGCCCAGATTGCGCCGGAGTTTGACGTGCGCCAAAGCGTGCTGCAGAGCCAGACCTCACTGGCGTCGCGCTCGCTCGACGCCTTCGCCGCCATGCAGGTCGGCAAGCAGGACAGCGTGCGCGTCAGCGTCAACGGCCTGTTCCAGCCCAAGCAAGGCACGCGCGTCGTCATCGTCGACACGCCGGACTACAACCTGAACGAGCGCCAGCCGGTGCCGTGGTGGTCCGTGAACTGGGAACACAAGTTCTGACTGCCCGCGCCGTTCCAACCGCTGCACGCTGGGCGGCCGGCTTCGGCTATCTTGTCGGGCGATGACCGTCTCTGCTCTTCGAGTATTCGCCGGCCCAATCGCCCGCGCGCGCCTGGCGGAGCGCGGCCTGCACGCAAGTGACGTCGGTTTGATCCCCGCCGCTGCCGGCGGCCCCAAGGGGCTGATCCTCAACGGCCTGGACCGCTTCATCTTTGGCGACTGGCTTGCGCAAAGCCGCCAGGTCATCCACCTGGTCGGCGCCAGCATCGGCGCCTGGCGCATGGCCACGGCGGCGTTGGCACACCGCGACGTGGCCACCGCGTTCAACGGGATGGCCGAGGCGTATGTGACGCAGGAGTACGAGGTACTGCCCGGCGAAAAGCGCCCGCGCCCGGAAGGTGTCAGCCGGCGGTTCGGCGAGATCCTCGGCGAGATCTTCGAAGGCCGCGAGGCCGAGTTGCTGGCCCACCCGCGCTTTCGGCTGCACATCGTCACGTCGCGCGGTCGCCCGGGTCTGCTGGCTCGCGAGGGCAGGCTGCGCACGCCGCTGGGCTACCTCGGCGCGTTCGCCGCCAACGCCGTGTCGCGTCCGCTCTTGGGTCGCTTCCTGGAACGCGTCGTCTTCTCCGACCCGCGTGACCACCTGCCACTGAAGCTGAACGACTTCCGGACTCGCGAGGTTCATCTGTCGCGCGCCAACCTGCGCGATGCGTTGCTGGCCAGCTGCTCCATCCCGTTCTGGCTGCAGGCGCAGCACGACCTCCCCGGCGCGCCGCGCGGCGCCTACTGGGACGGCGGCATCACCGACTACCACCTGCACCTGGACTACCGCGCGCTTCAGGCCGCCACAGCACCGCTGGTGCTCTACCCGCATTTCCAGCGCCAGGTCGTGCCGGGCTGGCTGGACAAGGCGCTCAAACACCGCCACCGCTCGACCGCCTTCCTCGACAACGTCGTGCTGCTGTGCCCGTCGCCCGAGTGGATCGCCTCGCTGCCCGGCGCCAAGCTGCCCGACCGCAGCGACTTCACCAAGCTGGATGCCGACGAGCGGCGCCGCCGCTGGCGCATCGCCGTCAAGGAAAGCCAACGCCTGGCCGACGAATTCGCCGCGTTGGCCCAGCGCGACTCGATTTCGGCGCTGCCGCTTTAGAATCCGCGCTCCCTCCCCTCACAAGAGCGAGAAAGGCACCCTGGTTATGACACCGCGAACTACGACCACCTTCACCGGCACCACCGGTAACTAGTCGGCCGCGGCTCGTCACGCCAGTCCTTTTCGGACTTCACCAATCAAGCGCGGCAAGTGGCCGCGCTTTTTTGTTGTCTCGCTTCTTTGGAGCACCCATGATTTCCATCCAACTCCCCGACGGCTCCCGCCGTGAGTTCCCCGCCGCGCTGACGGTCGGCGATGTCGCCGCCAGCATCGGCGCCGGCCTGGCCAAGGCCGCGCTCGGCGGCAAGGTCGACGGCCAGGTCGTCGACCTGAGCCACGTCATCGACAAGGACGCCCAGGTCGCCATCGTCACCGACAAGGACGCCGACGGCCTGGAGCTGATCCGCCACTCGACGGCCCACCTGCTGGCCTACGCGGTCAAGTCGATCTACCCCGAGGCCCAGGTCACCATCGGCCCGGTCATCGAGAACGGCTTCTATTACGACTTTGCCTACAAGCGCCCCTTCACGCCGGAGGACCTGGCCGCCATCGAGGCCAAGATGACCGAGCTGGCGAAGAAGGACGAGAAGGTCGTTCGCCGCGTGCTGCCGCGCGATGAAGCCGTGGCCCACTTCAAGGCCCAGGGTGAGGCCTACAAGGCCGAGATCATCGAGAGCATCCCGGCCGACCAGGACGTCTCGCTGTACAGCGAAGGCGCCTTTGAAGACCTGTGCCGCGGCCCCCACGTGCCCAGCACGGGCAAGCTCAAGCACTTCAAGCTGATGAAGGTGGCCGGCGCCTACTGGCGCGGCGACCACCGCAACGAGCAGCTGCAGCGCATCTATGGCACGGCCTGGGCCACCAAGGACGACCTGCAGAAGTACCTGACGATGCTGGAGGAAGCCGAGAAGCGCGACCACCGCAAGCTCGGCAAGGAACTGGACCTGTTCCACATCGACGAGCACGCCCCCGGCGTCGTCTTCTGGCACCCCAAGGGCTGGACGGTGTGGCAGGAAGTGGAGCAGTACATGCGCCGCGTCTACCGCGACAACGGCTACCAAGAGGTCAAGGGCCCTCAGCTGCTGGACCAGGGGCTGTGGGAAAAGACTGGCCATTGGGACAAGTACCGCGAGAACATGTTCACGACGGAGTCTGAGAAGCGCGACTACGCGCTCAAGCCGATGAACTGCCCCGGCCACATCCTGATCTTCAAGCAGGGCGTGAAGAGCTATCGCGACCTGCCGCTGCGCTTCGGCGAGTTCGGTCAGTGCCATCGCAACGAGCCCACGGGCGGGCTGCACGGCATCATGCGGGTACGCGGCTTCACGCAGGACGACGGCCACATCTTCTGCACGGAAGACCAGATCCAGGGCGAGGTCACGGCCTTCACGGCGCTGCTGCAGAAGGTCTACAAGGATTTCGGCTTCACCGAGATCATCTACAAGCTGTCGACTCGGCCCGAAAAGCGCATCGGCAGCGAGGAGAGCTGGGACAAGGCCGAGCATGCGCTGGCGGAAGGCTTGCGCGCTTCCGGCTGCGACTTCACCTACCTGCCGGGTGAAGGCGCCTTCTACGGCCCCAAGATCGAATACACGCTGAAGGACGCCCTCGGCCGGGAGTGGCAGTGCGGCACGATCCAGGTCGACCCAAACATGCCGGAGCGCCTGGATGCCGCTTTCGTCGACGAGGACGGCGAGCACAAGCGCCCCCTGATGCTGCACCGCGCCATCGTCGGCAGCCTGGAGCGTTTCATCGGCATCCTGATCGAGCAACACGCCGGCGCGCTGCCTGTGTGGCTGGCACCAACACAGGTCGTCGTGGCCAATATCACCGACGCACAGGCAGATTACGTGGCTGAAATTGTGAAATCGCTGCAAAAACAAGGGCTTAGGGCCTCCGCCGATTTGCGCAACGAGAAGATCACCTATAAAATCCGCCAGCATTCAATGCAAAAGCTGCCGTACATCCTCGTCGTAGGCGACAAGGAAAAGGCGAATGGCAGCGTTGCGGTACGCGCCCGTGGCAACCAGGATCTCGGCGTGATGCCTCTGCAGGACTTCCTCAACCGGATCTCCGCAGACATCACCAACAAGGTCTGACGCCTCCCGGGCGCGATTTGTTTTGTCTGGGCCCCTCGCCTTGGGGCCTGTTGAAAGGTCTACACCATCGCTACGTTTGCCGACCGTCGTGCGATTCCGGAGCGCAAGCACCGGTTGAACCGCGAAATCATGGCCCCTGAAGTCCGTTTGAACGGCCCCGAGAATGAACCCATCGGGGTCGTCAGCATCCAGGAAGCGCTGCGCATGGCGGGCGAACTGGACGTGGACTTGGTCGAGATCTCTGCCACCGCCAATCCGCCGGTCTGCCGGTTGATGGACTACGGCAAGTTCAAGTACCAAGAGCAAAAACGCGCCGCCGAAGCCAAGTCCAAGCAGAAGATCATCGAGATCAAGGAAGTCAAGTTCCGCCCGGGTACGGACGAGGGCGACTACCAGATCAAGATGCGCAATCTGCGCCGCTTCATCGCCGAAGACGGCGACAAGGGCAAGGTCACGCTGCGCTACCGGGGCCGCGAGATCACCCACCAGGACATCGGCATGCGATTGCTGGAACGGATTCGCGACGAACTGGCCGACGTGGCGATCGTCGAAAACATGCCGAAGCTCGAAGGTCGGCAGATGATCATGGTCCTGGCGCCGAAAAAGCGCTGAGACTCAAGCAGGTTTAACCGGCAGGTTTGGTCGCCTGCCGGTTCACAAGTCTCCTGAGGCCAACAAGCGTGACGGGCTCTTTCGTCACCGCCCCAGGGACACACTTAAAAGGAGCATTCACATGCCCAAGATGAAGACCAAGAGCAGCGCGAAAAAGCGTTTTCGCGTTCGTCCGGGTGGCACCGTCAAGCGCGGTCAAGCGTTCAAGCGCCACATCCTGACCAAGAAGACCACGAAGAACAAGCGCCAGCTGCGCGGCGCTGTGAACGTGCACGAAACCAACATGGGTCACATCGCTCAGATGCTGCCCTTTGCTGGTCTGTAATCCACTAACGACTCAAGGAGAAACACATGCCTCGCGTCAAACGTGGTGTTACCGCTCGCGCCCGTCACAAGAAGGTCCTGGCCCTGGCCAAGGGCTTCCGCGGTCGTCGTAAGAACGTCTTCCGCATCGCCAAGCAGGCGGTGATGAAGGCGGGCCAATACGCCTACCGTGACCGCCGTACCAAGAAGCGCGTTTTCCGTCAGCTCTGGATCGCCCGTATCAACGCTGCATCGCGTGGTCTGGGTCTGTCCTACAGCAAGTTCGTGGCGGGTCTGAAGAAGGCCCAGATCGAGATCGACCGCAAGGTACTCGCCGATCTGGCCGTGAACGACCCGGCTGGTTTCGCCAGCATCTTCGCCAAGGTGAAGGCCGCGCTCGCCTGATTGCGATTCGTCCCAACTTGCGTTGGGATACGCAACTTTCGGGGCCGGTCACTGCGTGACCGGCCCTTTTTGTCTTCGACGCAAGGGCTGCGCCCTTGTCATTCCGAATTCCGAATGTCTGATCTCGACGCTTTGCTGCAAGCGGCCACGGCTGATTTCGCCGCCGCGCCAACGCCCGCCGAACTGGAGAACGCCAAGGCCCGCTTCCTCGGCAAGTCCGGCCGCGTGACCGAACTGATGAAGGGCCTTGGCGCCCTGAGCATCGAGGAAAAGAAGAGCCGTGGCGCCGAGATCAACCAGTGCAAGGTTGCCATCGAGGCCGCCCTGACCGCCCGCCGCGACGCCCTGGCTGCCGCCGAGTTGGAGAAGCAGCTCAAGGCCGAGGCGCTGGACGTCACCCTGCCCGGTCGCAGCCGCGGCACCGGCGCCCTGCACCCGATCACGCGCGCGATGGAGCGCATCGAGGCCATCTTCGGCTCCATGGGCTTCGACGTCGCCGACGGCCCCGAGATCGAGACCGACTGGTACAGCTTCTCGGCGCTGAACAACCCCGAGAACCACCCGGCCCGCTCGATGCAGGACACGTTCTACGTCGACATGAAGGACGAGAACGGTGCCTGGCTGAACCTGCGCCCGCACACCAGCCCGATGCAGATCCGCTACGCGCAGGCCCATGCCAAACGCTATGCAGGTCAGGAGACGATGCCCGAGATCCGCGTCATCGCGCCGGGCCGGACCTACCGCGTGGACAGCGACGCCACCCACTCGCCCATGTTCCACCAGGTCGAGGGCCTGTGGGTGGGCGAGAACATCTCGTTCAAGGACCTGAAGGCGGTCTACCTGAACTTCATCACCGCCTTCTTCGAGACCGACCAGCTGCAGTTGCGCTTTCGCCCCAGCTACTTCCCCTTCACCGAGCCCAGCGCCGAGATCGACATCATGTTCGAGAGCGGCCCGCTGAAGGGTCGCTGGCTGGAGGTATCGGGCTCCGGCCAGGTGCACCCGCAGGTGATCCGCAACATGGGGCTGGACCCCGAGCGCTACATCGGCTTCGCCTTCGGCTCCGGCATCGACCGCCTGGCCATGCTGCGCTACGGCGTCAACGACCTGCGCGCCTTCTTCGATGGCGACCTCCGCTTTCTCTCGCAGTTCAAGTAACTAGAACGTTATGCAATTCCCCGAGTCCTGGCTGCGCGAGTTCTGCAATCCGCCGCTGTCCACCGAAAAACTGGCCGAACTGCTGACCATGTCCGGCATGGAAGTGGAAGAGCTGCGCCCCGTGGCGCCGCCCTTCCATGGCATCGTCGTCGCTGAAATCCTCGAAGCCGAACAGCACCCGAACGCGGACAAGCTGCGTGTCTGCAAGGTCAACGCCGGCGGGCCGGAGCCTCTGCAGATCGTCTGCGGCGCGCCCAATGCCCGCGTGGGCATCAAGGTGCCGCTGGCCACGGTTGGTGCTGAACTGCCGACCGATGACGCGGCCAAGCCCTTCAAGATCGGCGTCGGCAAGCTGCGCGGCGTCGAGAGCTTCGGCATGCTGTGCTCGGCCCGCGAGCTCAAGCTCAGCGAAGACCACGGCGGCCTGCTGGAGCTGGCGTCTGACGCCGTCATCGGCGAAGACATCCGCAAGCACCTCAAACTCGACGACACGCTGTTCACGCTGAAGCTCACGCCCAACCTCGGCCATGGCCTGAGCGTGTTCGGCATCGCCCGTGAGGTCGCCGCGCTGACCGGCGCGCCGTTGCTCAAGGCCGAGTTCGCACCGGTGAAGCCTGGCATCGACGACAAGCTGCCTATCCGCATCGAGGCGACCGATCTCTGTGGCCGCTTCTCCGGCCGCATCGTCAAGGGCATCAACACTGCCGCCAAGACACCCGCGTGGATGGTCCAGCGCCTGGAGCGCTGCGGCCAGCGTTCGGTGACGGCCCTCGTCGACATCTCCAACTACGTGATGTTCGAGTACGGCCGCCCGTCGCACATCTTCGACCTCGACAAGATCAGCGGCGAGCTGATCGTGCGCTGGGGCAAGGCGGGCGAGCAGCTCAAGCTGCTGAACGGCAACACCATCACCGTGGACGAGAAGGTCGGTGTCATCGCCGATGCGCGCGAGGTCGAGTCCCTCGCCGGCATCATGGGCGGCGACCACACGGCCGTATCCGACGACACGAAGAACGTCTACGTCGAAGCTGCCTTCTGGTGGCCCGAGGCCGTCATGGGCCGCGGCCGCCGCTACAACTTCTCGACCGACGCCGGCCACCGCTTCGAGCGCGGCGTCGATGCCGCGCAGACCGTCGAGCACATCGAGCGCATCACGCAGCTCATCATCGACGTCTGCGGTACGCGCGACACGCACGTCGGTCCGATGGACGACCAGTCGCCCAACGTGCCGGTGCGTACGCCGGTCGCGCTGCGCGTGGCACGCGCCGCCAAGGTCATCGGCATGCCGCTGACGCAGGCCCAGTGCGAAGGCGTGTTCACGCGCCTGGGCTTGCCCTTCACGGCTGCTAACGGTGTGATCACGGTGACGCCGCCGAGCTGGCGCTTCGACATCCTGATCGAGGAAGACCTCATCGAGGAAGTCATCCGCGTGCTCGGCTACCCGACGCTGCCGTCCACCGCACCGCTGGCGCCCATCGTCGGCCGCACAGGCTCAGAATCGCGCCAGTCCACACACGCACTGCGCCGTGCCGTTGCCGCGCGCGACTACTTCGAGACGATCAACTTCAGCTTCGTCGAAGAACGCTGGGAGCGCGAGCTGGCCGGCGTCACCGACCCGATCAAGCTGCTGAACCCCATCGCCGCGCCGCTTTCGGTGATGCGCACCAGCCTGATCGGCAGCCTGGTGCAGGTGCTGCGCCACAACCAGGCCCGCCGCGCGACGCGCGTGCGCGTGTTCGAACTGGGCCGTGTGTTCAAGCGCGACGCCGGCGTGGCCAATGGCCCGCTGAGCGTGGCCGGCATAGCGCAGCCGCTGCGTCTGGGCGGCCTGGCCTGGGGCCCGGCTGACCAGCAGCAATGGAGCCAGCGCGACCGCGCCGTTGATTTCTTCGACGTCAAGGGTGACCTGGAAGCGCTGTTCGCACCGCAGAAGCTGACCTTCGAAGCCTCCGAGCATCCGGCCCTGCACCCCGGCCGCAGCGCTCGCGTGAGCCTCAACGGCACCGTCATCGGCGTCGTCGGTGAACTGCACCCGCGCTGGCGCCAAGGCTATGAAATCAGCGGTGGCGCGCCTGTCATCTTCGAGCTGAACCTCGACGCCGCGCTGCTGCGCACGCTGCCGCAAGGCCAGCCGTTGCCGCGCCAACAGGCGGTGCAGCGTGACCTGGCACTAGTCGTCAAGGACAGCACCGCGCATGACGCGCTGATGGCCGCCATCACGACCGCCGGCGGCGCGCTGCTGCGCTCGGCCAAGCTGTTCGACGTCTTCAAGCCGGCAGCAGGCAACAGCACAGATTTGCAAGCCGACGAGCGCAGCCTGGCCGTGCGCCTCGAACTGCTCGATGACGAGGCCACGCTGACCGACGAACGCATCGACGCAGCCGTGGCTGCCATCGTCGCGGCCGTTGGCGACCAGCTCGGCGGCCGCCTGCGCGGCTGAACCTCAGGAGGAGGAACATACAAAATGGACGCGAACGACGTCAAGAAGGAAGCCGCAGCGGTCGTCATCGGCAGCCTGGAAACGCCAACCCTGACCAAGGCCGAACTGGCGGAACTGCTGTTCGACAAGCTGGGCCTGAACAAGCGTGAGTCCAAGGACATGGTCGAAGCCTTCTTCGACATCCTGCACGACAGCCTCGTGAAGGGTCAGGACGTGAAGCTTTCCGGCTTCGGCAACTTCAACATACGCCGCAAGGCGCCGCGCCCCGGGCGCAACCCGCGGACTGGCGAATCCATCCCGATCAAGGCGCGCAACGTCGTGACTTTTCATGCGAGTCACAAACTCAAGGGCTTGGTACAGGGCGAGGCGCCGCCCGGGGAAGACTTCGAGTAGAGTCTCCCCTCCCCACCAGAACTCATTGATTTGCAATGGAAAAGGCGCTTCCCGCCATCCCCGCCAAACGCTACTTCACCATTGGTGAAGTGAGCGAGCTGTGCGGCGTGAAGCCCTACGTCCTACGCTACTGGGAGCAGGAGTTCACGCAGCTCAAGCCCATGAAGCGGCGCGGCAACCGGCGCTACTACCAGCACCACGAGGTGCTGCTGATCCGGCGCATCCGGGACCTGCTCTACGACCAGGGCTTCACGATCAGCGGTGCTCGCAACCAGCTCAACGACGGCCTGCCGCCATCTGCAGCACAGAACTTCCGCGATGAAGCGGAAGCTGCCCAGGTGCTCGATGCGCTGGACGGCGGATCGGAAGAGGATGACGATCTTGATGCACCTCCTGATGTGCAGCATCTGCCGGCGTTGCGTTCGTCCGCAGCACATGCGCAGCCGCTGAAAGCGGTCGAAGCCTCGATGTCGCTGCCCGTCTTGGCGGTCGACCCGCTCACTACTCTGGAGCAGGTACGGGCAGAACTTCTTTCCATCCGCGCCAGTCTTCTGACTTGAATGCCATATTTTGAGCTATACTGATTGGCTCAGTCGGGGCGTAGCGCAGCCTGGTAGCGCACTTGCATGGGGTGCAAGGGGTCGCGAGTTCGAATCCCGCCGTCCCGACCAAAAATAAGAAGAGAAATCAAGGACTTAGAAGCGAAAGCCTCTAAGTCCTTTTTCCTTTCTCAGACGATTTTTCACTCCAGGGGTAAACCGAGGGGTAAACCGGCGCAGGGCTCTTGCGCCACGTCCTGATACAAGCTGGGACAAAAGGTTAGATCCCGCGTTAGCACGCAAAGCGTCGACCCGAGCATTCTGAAGGCCGTTGTCGCCGCCGTTGCAGCTCTCGGCGCATCACCGGCCAAGCCTGCGGCTGTACCACTGCGGTGGCAAATGCGCAGTATGGCGCCGACGTTTCGGAAAACCTGCAGTACGGGCCGGCTCGCTTCCAGGTCATCCGCCAGGTGAGGCACAAGCTGGCTTGCACGAAGTGCGAGGCCATCGTCCAAGCCATCGCACCGAGCCGGCCGGTCGCGCGAGGCATGGCAGGGTCTGGCTACTGACCCGTGTGATGGCCCAGGCCCATCTGTGTTGGCGCCGACCGAATTTTGAGCCAGCTCAGTTTTCGGTCGGCGCCAACACGCATGAGCGAGCCGAGCATCGATCCACGGCTGCTGGACGTCCTCCACCAGGCCAGCAGCCTGGAGCTGTTCCAGCTCAGCACCCTGATCGAGCGCCTGCTGGCCGACCCGCGACGCATCATCGCGGTCCGCAAGAACATGCATCTGGGCCAGACCGTGCGCTTCCTCGACTGGCGCGATGGCAGCCTGCGTGAAGGCAAGGTCGTGGCCCTGCGCGACACCCAGGTCACGCTGCAAGACCTGCGCGAGCGCCGGGAGTGGAAGCTGCCCTACGCGGCCATCGAGCCGCCGGCGTCCAACGCCGCGGCGCGACAAGCCGAAGCCGCGCCGGCACCCAGAGCACCTCGCCCCACGCGCAACGACTTCCGCTGCGGCGAGAAGGTCGCCTTCGAGGACAAGTACCTCAACACAGTCGTCGGCACCATCGTGCGCATCAACGAGCGCACCGCCAGCATCGATCCCGGTGACGGCACCAAGTGGCGCGTGGGCTTCGGGTTGCTGCGCCACGTGCTCGACATCTGAGCTGCTGCGCTTCGGTCAAGATGGCCGTCAGGCCGCGCTTACCTTCATTGAAGCGCTGCAGGCCTTGCCGAAGGACCAACGCGGGCCGAACCGGCTCGCGGCGCGCTTCATCGCGCTCATAGGCCAGCCGTACCACGTCGAGGCGCTGGCCAGGAGCGACGGCGTCGACACGGCTGAACTCGGGCGCCGGCGCCAGCAGGACAGCATCCCTGTGCTGGCCGACATTGAGGCGCTGCTGCTGGCCAACCTGCACGGCGTGCTGCCTAAGAGCCTGCTGGGCCAGGCACTGCACTACCTCTCGTCGCAGTGGAGCAACCTCAAGCGCTACGTCGAGGACGGCCGCTACAGCATCGACAACAACGTGCAGGAGAACGCCATCCGGCCCTTCTGCGTGGGCCGGCGCAACTGGCTGTTCGCCGACACGGTGCATGGCGCCAACGCCAGCGCCAACCTGTACTCGCTGCTGCAGACCTGCCGGGTCAACAACATCGACGGCTACCGCTACTTGCGCGCGCTCTTTGCTGCGCTGCCCAACGCCCAGACCGCCGACGACTACGCCGAGCTGCTGCCCTGGTCCATCGACCTCAGCAAGGTCTGAAGCTCAATTGCCCAAGTGCCCCCGGCGAGGCAAGGACGTGGTTCATTGAGCGCTGACGGACGCTCACGGCTTGATCAGCGCCTCGCTAGAAGCTCCCTTCCGAGAATGATCGATGAGGCATGTGGGGTCATCAAGGGGATCAGTGCTGCCAAGTCTCTAGGCGCTGCTTAGACCTACCAATGTCCAAGTCGCACCCCTAACTTCAAAATTGAACGCTCAAGTTCTTGATCGATTGAAGCTTCGCTAGCTTGATGGACTGGCGGACTCACTACATTCAGGCCAAACAAAAGTCTGCAAAAGATTAGCCACCACGCGGCAAGGGCTCCGCGGCGGAATCAGGGAGTGAGACTCATGTGGAACAGCGCAAATACATGCGCGGCTTGGTTAGGTGTGCCTATAGCCTCCGCGACGACAAAGATGTCGCGTCCGTGCGGAGCACGGTGGTTATCCATATCGACTTCGCTCCTGTCTGTGTTTCAAGTCGCTCCTGAACAGCGCGACCAAGTCCTATTGAAATGCGGCACGGCTGATAACGGTAGCCGAGACGCGCGCCTTGCAGCTGACGGTTGCTTGAGCCCAGACGCTTCGTTCACGGTCAAGTGGCGTCACTCGCCCATTTCGTGGCGTGTTCTGCCCGCTCGCAGTCGCCCTCCACGCCAAGCGAACTTGGCTCACAGAGCAAGTAGGGAGGCTTTCGTCGATGAGCGAAGCTAATCCTGCGAAGGACGCGCCCTGGAAGCAAGCCAGCGCAGCTCCGCTATTCCGTCCCGAAGTGGCTGCGGGTCGGGATGCGCAATGGCTGGGTGAAATTCGCCTCGGTCGTGCGCCCAGCTTTGGATTCCTAGCTGCAATCGCCTTTGTCATCGCAGCCGCCCTCATCGTCTTCGCGTGCTGGGCGGAAGTAACCAGAAAAGTTACAGCGCACGGAGTACTCCTGCCGACTGGTGGGCTCATTAACGTTGCCTCGCAGCAAGCGGGTGTAGTTGGGGCGGTGCTTGTGAACGAAGGCGATGAGGTTCAGTCGGGGCAGCCGTTGGTGCGACTAACGACTGCTCGTGTTACGGAATCGGGTGATGCAGCCCAACTAACCGCACAAGCATTTGGAGCTCGCAGAAGCGCTTTGGAAAGTGAACGAAGGCTGGCGGAGCAGAACATGCAGCAGCGCGTTGAAAGTCTCAATCAGCGCATGCTCAGTCTGCAGTCAGAACACAGGCAGTCGTCCGCAGAGGTGGATACCCACCGGCTCAGGCTTCAACTTTCGAAGAAGAGCCTGGATCGGCAGCAGCAACTTCAGCGCGAAGGATTTGTCGCTGCAGCCCAAGTGCAGCAGGCTCAAGAGGAACTACTGGATTTGCAACTGCGAGAACGCAATGCAGACCGCAACGTCCAAGCACTTCATCGCGAAATTGTGGCTGTAAGCGCCGAACGCCAAGCGATGCAGATTCAAGCGCGAACAACCTTCGCGCAATTGGACCGCAGTTTAGCGGCCTTGCGTCAAGAGATGACCGAAGCCGATGGGCGTAACGGAGTGATTGCCATCGCACCGCAGAAAAGCCGTGTCACGGCAGTAATGCTGAGTCTCGGTCAATCAGTCCAGCCCGGTCAAACGTTAGTTAGTTTGGTGCCGCTTGGAGATGATTCTGACAAGGGGGTTAATCCTGCCGAATTGCAGGCGCAGCTGTTCGCCCCGAGTCGTACAGCAGGATTCGTACGGGCCGGGCAGAAAGCATGGTTGAGGTATACGGCATTCCCATATCAAAAGTTCGGAGTTGCTATAGGAGAAATAGTATCGGTTAGTAGAAGTCCTATCGCACCGCAAGACCTTCCAAACGGCCATGCACAAGCTCTCCTGGCCGCAGTGCAAAGCAACGAACCCATGTACAGAATTATTGTGAAACTGCCGGCTCAGGTTGTTGACGCATATGGCAATTCCTTGCCACTCTCGGCGGGGATGAGCTTACAGGCAGACATTCGTCAGGAAAGCCGAAAGGTGTATGAATGGTTCTTTGAGCCACTTATCGCTGTGGCTCGGCGAGGAGTGTAGTCTTTGACAACAGTGAATTGTCTCGATCAAAAAAATGACGAAGCTCGTACTCCAAACCGAGATTTCTGAGTGCGGGATTGCTTGCTTGGCCATGGTTCTTGGACATCACGGTCACCATGTAGATCTGCATGAGCTTAGACAACGCTATGGTTCAAATCAGAAGGGCCTAACTCTTTCAAGTCTTATCAGCAAGGCAAACCTACTTGGATTGTCAGCAAGGCCTCTGAGGCTAGAACTCAACGAGCTCAAAGACCTGAAGCTGCCGGCCGTTCTCCATTGGGACTTAAATCATTTTGTAGTACTGACGAGGGTGCGAAACGGTTTCATAACCGTACTAGATCCAGCAGTTGGGGAGCGGAAATGGACATTGGAGGAGGCCTCTAGTCATTTCACAGGCGTCGCGCTGGAGTTCACTTTAGCCACGAGCTTCAAACTTAAAAAATCCTCTCCGCGCGTACGGATTTCCGAGCTTGTTGGAAAGGTCAATGGCCTTTGGCCCGCGTTTGCCAAGATCCTTATCGTGGCAGCGGTCCTGGAACTATTTGCAATAACCGCCCCCTTGTTTCAGCAAGTGGTAATTGACGAAGTCTTAACGTCGGGCGACGTAGATCTCTTGGTAGTGTTGACCATTGGTTTTGGACTGCTGTTGGTAACGCAGACTTTGATTGGTGTTGCCAGATCGTGGATGGTAATCGTACTCAGCCAAAGTTTGGCGTTTCACTGGACTAGCAATGTTTTCTCCCATCTCGTAAAACTGCCAATCTCATTCTTCGAACGGCGTCACCTTGGGGATATAAGTTCGCGATTCGGCTCCGTGCAAGCTATTCAGCGCACATTGACGACCGCTGCTATCGAGGCCGTAATCGACGGAATTATGGGCCTAGCAGCGCTAACGATGATGCTCGTTTACGCGCCGACGCTGGCTATTGTAACGTTGGTCGCGGTTGCCAGTTATGGAGTCCTGAGGTGGGCTGCGTACGTTCCCTTTCGCGATGCTGCAGCGGAACGTCTTATTGTTTCTGCAAAGGAGAACTCGCATTTTCTGGAAACAGTGCGCGCGATGGTTCCAATCAAACTATTCTGCCGGGAAGATGAGCGGCGTGTCCGCTGGCAAAACCTATTTATCGAAGTCCAGAACAGGGACATGCGTACCGCCAAAATGTCACTTGGCTTTAGCGTGGCTAACTCCTTTGTCTTCGGACTGGAGAATCTACTGGTGATCTCTATCGGCGCCAGACAAATCATTTCTGGGCTTAGTTCACCCGTTGCAAATGATGCGATGACAGTGGGAATGCTGTTTGCCTTTATTAGTTACAAGAATCAATTCGCCTCAAGGGTGTCTGGGCTAATCAATTACTCCGTGGAGCTGAAGATGCTAAGCCTCCATGCCGAACGTCTTTCGGATATATGCCTTGAAGCGCCGGAGTCGACTGGCATCCCAGACAACGATCTGGACCATCTGCCCGCGTGCATTCAACTTCGCGGCGTGAGTTTCCGGTATGCCGAAGGGGAGCCATGGATTCTCAAGGATGTAGATCTGACGATTGATGCAGGATCGAGCCTCGCGATAGTCGGACCATCGGGTGCTGGTAAAACCACGCTCCTCAAAATAGCGCTCGGCTTGCTGAAGCCGATTGAGGGTGAGGTGCTATATGGTGGACAGAAACTGGAGCATCTTGGCCTACAGAACTATCGCAGATGTATCGGCACAGTCATGCAAGAGGATGCTCTATTGAGCGGCACTTTGGCCGACAACATTGCCTTCTTTGACGCCCAAAAGAATGTCGATCGCATCCGTCAGTGTGCCCAGGCCGCGCAACTGCAGGAAGATATTTCACGCATGCCAATGGGCTATGAGACCCTTGTTGGAGACTTGGGCTCCGGGCTTTCAGGAGGCCAAAAGCAGCGAGTATTGCTTGCGCGCGCGCTTTACAAGCGGCCCCGGGTTTTAGCGTTGGATGAGGCAACCAGCCATCTCGACCTAAACAGTGAGCGTGCCGTGGTAGCTGAACTCAGACAGGCTCGCTTAACAAGGTTAATCATTGCGCATAGGCCCGAAACTATTGCTGGTGCTGAGCGTGTCGTGCAGCTGATGCCAACGCCTTTTGGCGCAAGACTTCTTGACATTCCCAGGGATATCCCGCCCGCAGTGGCAAAGAATCACGAGTGTGAGGCTTAAGGGCTTGCTAAGCACCATGGATGCACCATTGCCACCGATCTATTTTGGCCCAGTTACGTCATTACCCTCTTGGTACTGGGTTGGAAAAGATGTCGCGGAATTCATCGCAAGAACTCATGAGGTTCGGTATTTCTCAACAGTCGACGATATTCCGGAGTGCGGATTGGTGTTTTGGATTAAATGCCCTCCTGTTCTCCGCGACGCAGAAAGAATCGTCAAGAAGAATCTCACTCTAGTTTTCTTTCCAGTCGATGCGTTCATGAGTGAAAGCGAGATTGAATCGCAGCGCATCTTTGTTGAGCATGCCCGATTCATCTGTTTGCATGCTCAAAGTTTGAAACGATTCTTTGACCCCGAGCGAACAATACTCATTGACCATTTCAACAAATATGGCTTGCCACTGAACGAACGAGTATCTGATGGGAAAACGTTGCTTTGGATTGGCGGATTCCAATATATTCCGTATGTCTTGTCTGGGCTGCAGACTATTTCTTGGCGGCGTGAAAACATTACGCTTCTCACCGACCTGGATTCAGGCGCGGGCCGTGCAGCCGCTGAGAGAAACGGCAGGAAGGTGGGCTTGTACGACCCGATACGCGCACTAGCTGGCTGCGGGGTGAATACCGTGCGGTGGTCCGAGGTCGCCCAGCGCCTCCTTCTACGCAGTTGCAAGGCGGCGTTCGACATCAAGTTCCTCGATTGCTTTAATCAGTATCATAAGCCGCCTACCAAGCTCCAGAAGTATCTGGCTTCAGGGATCCCGTGTGCGGTGAACACTGGATTCCCTGGCGCCGATCAGGTTCATGGCGTACTGCCATTACAGGACCTCACGACGAAAACAATTGGGCATGGTGCGGATTTGTCCATGACGCACATTGGTCAAGCTCTGCGCCGAAGACTTGATATTTCAGCAATTGCAAGCGACTACTTGCGTATTGCCTTTCGAGCGGCCTACTCAATAAGTGATATTTCGCCTGAGCAAGTAGGCGTCGCATGATTTCTACTGTTCCAGCTGTGGATTTTATAACCACTTACACCTGTTCGACCAACAGCCGAGATGAGTTGCGACATGATCAGTGTGCATCGGCTGGTTCATTCATTGCATTCGTTGACGCACCTTCTACAGGAGCCGGGGTTTGGGAGCAGCGCGTCGCAACGAGACATTTCAGCTCAGCAAGGCGCAATGCGCGAATGCATAAGATTCTTTCTCACCACTATATAAACTCAGAGTATTCGATCTGGATGGACGCGAATGTGGCACTGCGAGTTTCAAGTCGGCAGCTCATAGACTCATGTCTTGAACATTCAGATATTGCAGTTTTTGCACATCGAAGTCGCTCTTGCACATACGAAGAAGCTAAACGTTGTATCGAATTGGGGCTCGATAAACGATCGGTTATTGACGAACAGATGGCGCGCTATCGGCGCTCGGGGTTACCAGAGGGTGGAGGGCTGGCCGAAACTACTGTCGTGATTAGACGGAACACTAGTCAGGTTAAGCAGTTCAATGAGTGTTGGTGGAGCGAAGTGTGTAGATATTCTGTACGAGATCAACTTAGCTTCATGTATGTCGCTCATTTGTTGGGAACAAAAATCAGCTTCATCAGACCAACGAAGTACGAGAACCCATTCTTTTGTATCACCAACCGACCAGCTGGCGCAGAGTTGCCACAACGAACGATTGGTGAGGGCCTCTCGTTCAAATACAAATAGCCCAGGCTTAACATGAATCCGCAAGATTTCCCGCAGCTATCTTTTCCTTTCACGGCGTCTCATCTACCCGAGGCTCGTGCGATCTGGATAAGCGAGAGGTACGCGAAGGGCGCGTCGGCTGATTACAAAGAGTTTGTTGACAGGTTCGCGTACCTTGTTCCAGGTGGCGCAACTTTTGACGGTCTTTCGTTTGATATCGACCGAACTGAACTGTTGTCTGGTGAGAGATACGGCGGTGGTGGTATCGGGTCGAATGGCGGCGGTGCGCGCTGCGGCAATATTGATGGATACCAAGTCAAGGGTGTCGGAAAGAATCTGCTCGCCGGTGATGCTGATATCCATCACACCTACGGTGGTTTTAAAGCAGCGTATGCGATTCATGAAGCGATTTACTCCCAGACCCTTAGTCAACTACTTCCGGTTGGTGTTGCTCATATTTTTGGGGTAATGCTGACCGGTCCACGGGCTGCCTTTGTCAAGGGTACCAATCACGGGTGGGGAGGAATGCTTGTCCGGGAGCCGGTGCTTCGTCCTGCAAGCTTCTTGCGTGCTGGATTGTTTTCTCTTCCGCAAGAACAAAGGAGCGATCTCCTATCAGATGTCTGGAGAGTTAGATCAGTGAATCGTGCGCTCTTACTAGAAAAGGGGGTTAATGGCGTAGTCCAACTGTTTGGAAAGTTTCTAGCAAATTCAGCTGACCAGTTCACGTTCGCCAGGCTTGCAGGACTGATGCACGGCGCGCTGACCCCGTCTAACCTTTGTATGGATGGTCGGTGGATCGATCTCACCAATACGACGTTCCTATGCACTTCAAAAAACTGGGCTGGGGGCAATCGCCAGACCGCCTCATTTCAAGAAGAACTAAGGGAACCCCTTCGGTTTGTAGCGGCGTTGGCTGAGACGTTCGGTAGGTTTACAGGAAAGGTATTGAACGTTAAGCCGCTAGCGGCCTACTACGAGGAATGCTTGGTGGAAGGTTTTAGGGCGCATTTAGACTATGTTTTTGGTCTTCCTCGCGGGCCCTTTTCAGCAGGCTACGGGCCATTGCTCGATAAGATTCTGCGATACGTACTCTCGTCAACTGAGAACGTCCCAACGGTCTACGACAGTTGGCCAATTGATCCGCCGATTTATGAACCCACCTTTGAGGCGATTGCTAAACTATTTGTCGCAGCTTGCTCCAACCGAGGTTCTGTGCTCAGCGTTGATTCCGATGAATTCGGACTTGGCCAACGAGAGATTGTTTCTTTTCGCAACTTGATCCTAAGTTGCAAAGGTGCGAAGCCAACTATAGGGTCAACGAAGCAATCCTTTTTGGTGGGTTGTGCGATCGCGAGCGCGAAGCGCCTTCTACTAAACGCGTTCTTCTATAAGGGAAGAATTGAAACTCAGGTGAATGGACTTCTCGATTCGAACAAGATCGAGAACCTTCAAGCCTATGTTGCGGACACGATAGCTTCATCCCAATGGATATTTAGCCGCGCTTTGGAGTCTCGTGTGGATTTGTTCAAGTCCACCAATATGATTATTCAGTATGACTTGCGAGCTGAAATTTTTGAAGTTAAGTCAAATGGCGGAGGATTGATTCAGTTTGCCTCAGCTCGGGAGCTTTCAATTTACATCGATCGGGTTGATTCATGTGAATTATTTTCAATCGATGATTTTGACTTCATTCCCTATTTAAAACGAGTGCTTTCGTTGATTCAAATGATGAGTGCGGAGGCTGAGCATGCACAGCGAAATTGATTCGGTCCTGCTGCAGTTGCTTAGATTGCGCGCAAAGAATAGTTTGGATACTAGTCCAGCCCTTCTCAATCAGTTGGAAAACTCGGTTGCCTTCGGACAATATAAATTGATCAATGACAGGCATGAGCGCTGTATTGGATATGTAGTTTGGGGTGAGTTTTCTAGAGAGTCGGTGGTGTGCTTCCGAAAATGGGGCGTCGTGCCTCATCGCCCGGAGGAGTGGTGCGAGGGAAAATTTCTGGTAGTTCTAGATCTCGTTGTAAGGCGAAGTTCTTACATTAGCCCTAATATGATCATCAAGTTGCTTCCAACAAGAAAATATGTGAGTTTTGTTAGAAGAGGGGAGTTGTATGTTCTTCAACCTCGCTCAGGCTTCAGACCTATATTTAGGACCAGGCTAATTCTTGGCGCTGATCCTTTGAGTGCTGCTGAGCAACGATATCCACACTCAAGAATGGGCAAAGAATGAGCATTGAAATATGCGCGATCGTAAAGAATGAGGCGAGGTACATCGCTGAATGGCTGGAGTACCACATTCTGTTGGGTGTTAGCCAGTTCACTATTTACGACAATGGCAGCGAAGATGAATTGAGCGCAGTGTGCAATCTATTTGATTGCGTCACTTTACTGCCGTGGCCTTATCGCGATTGCCAGCAGCGCACGGCTTATCAAGATTATCTTCGTCGAGAAGGTGAGAAAAGTATATGGACCGCCTTCATCGATGCGGATGAGTTTATTGCCCCCCCGCCCAATGTTGAATTGCTAAACATGCTTTCTGGGTTGGGTTCTGATATCGGCGGCATTGAAATGCCGTGGGTAATTTTTGACTCAAACGAGCATGACGTTGCGCCACCAGGGTTGGTTATGGAAAGCTATACCAGGGCCCATTCGATTGCTCCGCAGAGGAACGTTAAAACCATCTGCCGACCTAGAGCGGTGAATGTGGAAGAGTTTTTATCTCCGCATCGGTTCTCATACAACTTTGGATATCGAGCAGTCGAGGCTTCCATCCAACAACTTCCGCTGTTCCATTACATGTTGCGAAGTAGGGCGGATGTGCGGCTGAAAGTTGCGCGGGGTGATGTGTGGTCCCAGGAAACCGAGCGAAAGCGACTGGCCAATGTTGATAAGGCTGTGCAGTCGATTCTTGATAAATACGACAACGCCGATAGAAGCGAAACAAGAATGCTTGCGGTCTGCCCACAGATTCGAAAGCGTCTGGCGAATCGCGGTTTGATTGTCGGCGGTTGAAGCGACTTGACTAAACGCTTCATGAGTAGAGATGCAGCGAAGTGGTACGTGCTGAATTGCGCGCAACACGGTGAGTATAGAGATTGCGAAACTTCTTTCGCAAGGGAGCGGATCGTGCCCACGACAGATCCAACATAGGAGAAATCATGCGTACTTTGAGTCTCGATGAAGTTGATGCCGTTTCTGGTGGCGGCAAGGGTTGGTACAGTGATGGAGCTTCATGCGTCTTCATTGATGATGGTGGCATTCAGCAGGTTGTTCCAAGTCTTGTCGGCGACCTTGGCGCAATTATTATTGGCGGCTGGGCAGCTGCGGGAGAATACTTGCGAGGCATGGGCCTGTTTGACCAGTGGATTAACTACATTGGTTAACTAGTTTTAGATTATAAAATCTAACGCCGGGCTTATTGCCCGGCATCAATGTTATGCAGTGGTTGTTGCTTGTTACCTCTGGTCTCGGCCTCTATGCTTTTTGTAGGGCACTTCAGATCGCATTCGCAGCCGCGTTTGTTCCGAACGAATTCCATCGAGTTCTCGCTCATTCGGGATTTGAAAACTTGGTAGATATATTGTGGCCGTGCTTCATTGGCCCCATTCTTGAAGAGCTGATTTTTCGAAAGTTTCTTTTCGCGCAGTTGGAAAAGTATTTGCGATCGACGCTTGCTGCGGTGGCAGTATCGGTTGGTGCTTTTACATTGGCTCACTTCAGGAATTTGGACAGCGTATATATCGTGAATTCTGTGTTCTTGGGCGTTGTCTGCCACGTGGTCTACTTGGAAAAGCGTACTTTAGTTCCGCCAATAATTATTCATGTCATATTCAATTTGATCATAGCGATGCCTAAGCGTGACCTGCTAATATTGGCAGTGGTTCCTCGAGTTCAAATCTACGTAGGGACGGCCTGTGTAATTCTGATGTCGGCGTTTTTGACGGTATGGTCGATAATAGGGTTCAGAAGGTTGTCCAGATCAACTGTTGGTTGATGTTCGCGGCTTAGAAGAGTGCATTTACTGTGCAATAGTGTTACGCACCATTTCATGCCACGGAGGATTCGATCAGGCAGCTGCTGTGGCTGTTAGCGGCCCTTCGGAGGCGGCGCGGAACACGCGCGGAATCAGCGCTCGCGGACGCATCGATCTACGTCTACACCTACCTGTCGGATCTCTTCTCAGGCAACTACAGCATCAGCGATGTCGTGGACGACCTGAAGGAGCAATTCAGGCAGGACAAACTGCATGACTACAAACAGGTGCTGTTTGTCTGCCACAGCATGGGCGGGATCGTCGCCCGCAAGTTCATCGTCTCCCGCGAAGCGGATTTCAGTGGTCCAGGGCAGGCGGTTGGGCTGTTCCTGGTCGCCTCCCCTTCCCTGGGCTCTACGTAGTCGGCCCTGCAGAACGCCTGCAACCCGCATGAACACTAGTTTTTCGGGGTGAGTGCCGATGGTCGGAACTCCCAAGAAGATATTCAATCCATAGCAGTTGCTGGGAGTTTTTGGGAGGCGAGTCGATGGCCACGGATGACTTCTTCAGGGCACGGCTGGACGGCATGGTGGACCCGCGCCACCCGCTGGCGGTGCTGGCCCGGCGCATGCCGTGGGCGCAGATCGAGTCCACGCTCGCGCCGCTGTTCGCGCGCAAGGCTCGCTCGGGGAAGTTGATGGCCGACGCCGACCTGTTCGGCACCACGGCGTATGTGGCCGCCGGTGGCGTGAGCCGCGCTGGGCGCCCGCGTTTGCCCATCCGGCTGATGGTCTCGCTGCTGTACCTCAAGCACGCCTTCAACGAGAGCGACGAGTCGGTGTGCGAGCGCTGGAGCGAGAACGTCGTCTGGCAGCTCTTCAGCGGCATGGAGTACTACCAGAGCAAGCTGCCGTGCGACGCCACGCAGATCGGACGCTTTCGGCGCGTGCTGGGCGAGGCCGGCGTCGAGCAGTTGCTCAAGACCACCATCGAGACCGCGCTGGCGATCAAGGCCGTCAAGCCTGCCGAGTTCGAGCGCGTGATCGTGGACTCCACCGTGCAGGAGAAGGCCATCGCACACCCCACCGACAGCCGCTTGCTGGAGGTGGCGCGCGAGAAGATCGCGCGGCTGGCCCAGCGAGCGGGCTTGAAGCTCAAGATGACGCACGAGCGCTAAGGCCGCACGCTGCGCCGCCGCGCTGGTGGCTATGCCCACGCCAAGCAGTTCAAGCGGCTGCGCCAGGTGCTGCGCTGCCAACGCACCATCCTTGGCGTGCTGCTGCGCGAGGTGCGGCGCAAGATGACGACGCTCCCCCAGGCCGCGCAGGCGCAGCTCGACGTGTGGCTGCAGCGCGCCGAACGCATCCACGCCCAGCGCCCCAGCGACAAGAACAAGCTCTACGCGCTTCACGCGCCCGAGGTCGAGTGCATCGGCAAGGGCAAGGCCAGGAAGCCCTACGAGTTCGGCGTCAAGGTCAGCCTGGCAGTCACACACAAGAGCGGGCTGATGGTGGGGGCCAGGTCCTTCCCGGGCAACCCGTTCGACGGTCACACGCTGGCCGCCCAGTTGGAACAGACCGGCACGCTGCTGCAAGACATCGGCGTGGCGCCGAAGGTCGCGGTCGTCGACCTCGGCTATCGCGGCGTGGACCAGGAGATCGCGCCCGTGGCGCTGATCCACCGGGGCAAGTACAAGTCGCTCAGCCAGGAGCAACGGCGCTGGCTCAAGCGGCGCCAGGCCGTCGAGCCGCTGATCGGGCACACCAAGCAGGACCACGGCATGCAGCGCTGCTGGCTCAAGGGCAGCGAGGGCGACGCGCTGCACGCGGTGTTGTGCGCGGCCGGGTTCAACATCCGTTGGCTGATGCGGGCGCTGCTGCGCCAGCTCTGCGCCAGCGGGCTGAAGCATGTTTTTTTGGCCCTGATGACCCTATGCGCGAACCAGCTCACAGGCTTCGTGGGCGGCTTGCGCGCTCACGACAAGCCACAGCACCGTCCACACATCGGAATCACATCCTCATCGCCACTGCGCCGATGGACCCACGAGCTCGCCACGATCGCTTGAACCGGCGATTCGGAATTTTGCAGGTCCGACTCAAGATGCTGATCGACAACCGGGGCCTGGGGGCACAGCGCACGGAGTACGAAGCCCTCGACTATTCCTTCGGCCGCGTGGTGAAGTTCATCTCACCGACGGGAAAGACTACCGCCAAGGGCTACAACCGCGGCATCACGGCGCAAGGCCAGTTAATCCTTGAGTTCGCCGGCGGCGCGCGACGCGAATATCACTCCGGCGAGGTGGCCTCGCTCAGGGCGGAAGACTCGCCGGATCCCGACGAACCTCCGCAGGTCAAACGCTCGCCAGTCGAGCACATCGACGGGAAGCAGTATTTCCAGATCAAGGCACCCATGGTCGGCACCTTCTACAAGGCAGCCGGCCCCAACAGCCCGCCGTTGGTCGAAGTTGGCACGCCCATTGATGTGGGCCAGCCGATCTGCATCCTTGAAGCGATGAAGATGATGAACCCCATCGAAGCGTGCGTCGCCGGCATCGTTCAGGCATGCCTGGTCCAGAACGGACAGGCCGTCGAATTTGGGCAGCCCTTGTTCAACGTGCAGCTGACCGGCCTCACCGAAACGACCGGGCGGGCCAGTGGCATCCACTAGGCTGCAAGTACAAGTCGGCCCGCGACCGACGCCACCGGCCTAGAACTGACCCACTTCGCTGTCGTCAAGACGGGTTCACCGGCCG
>Ga0114942_1000002_pt1 | contig 88579 bp, 72 predicted proteins | sample LowerColdCreek_FD_88674 | JGI IMG/M metagenome (GOLD analysis project Ga0114942, IMG submission 88674) | Groundwater microbial communities from Cold Creek, Nevada to study Microbial Dark Matter (Phase II) - Lower Cold Creek | ecosystem: Environmental > Aquatic > Deep subsurface > Groundwater ... | reverse complement strand
GTAAAAAAAGGAAAAAAACTTTCTACAAGGGTAGATCTTACTCCGATGGTGGATTTGGGTTTTCTATTGATTACCTTTTTCATCTTCACCACTACCATGAGCCAGCCTACGGCTATGAAATTGTTTTTACCAAAGGATGCCGAAAATCCGGAGGATAATAACAAAGCCAAAGAGTCTGGTGCGTTAACTATACTATTGGGCAAAGACAATAATGTATTCTATTACGAAGGTATCTTGGCCGATCAAGGTGCTAACTTTAAGTCATCCAATTTTACTGATATTAGAAAAGTAATTATTGGTAAAAAGCAAAATACACCAGAAAAAGATTTTGTGGTGGTAATAAAAGCTACTGACGAAAGTACCTACAAAAACGTAATAGATATTTTAGATGAAATGACGATTAATGTAGTAAAAAGATATGCATTGGTTGATATTTCAGAAGTTGAGGCACAATTGGTCAAGTTATCTGAAAGTGGCACAAAATAATAAGATAACCAGTAGAGGAATTATTGTAAAGATTAATTAAAACATTGTAATACAATGGATGTAAATAAAATTTTAAACGCTGACATTTTAGATATCATCTTTGATGGCAGAAACAAAGAGTACGGTGCTTACGACCTACGCAAAACGTACCAAAAGCGTTTATTAACAGCTATAGTTGCTATGATATCCATTTGTGTACTACTATTTGTGGGTGCATACATTGCGAATAGCGCTAAAAAAGATGAAAAGACGCAAATTTTGGTACAAGATGTAGCGTTGGAAGATGTAAAACAGGATGAAAAAAAGCCTGAACCACCGCCACCACCGCCACCACCAAAACAAGATCCTCCTAAAATTGAAATCACTAAATTTACCCCACCTCAAATTGTAAAAGATGAGGAAGTAAAGCCCGAAGATGAGATTAAGGAAGTAGAAAAATTGGAGGATACAAAAATTGGTACTATTAACCAAGAAGGTGTGAAAACTGATGTTGTAGCCCCACCTATTGAAGAAAAAGGAACTGGTGTGGTAGAAGCACCAAAAGGGGAGGATTACGATTCTGAATTTAAAACAGTACAAATACAAGCCAAATTTCCTGGTGGAGACGCCGAATGGAGAAGATTCCTGGAGCGTAACCTTAACCGTGATGCACCTGTTGAAGGCGGTGCCCCAACTGGTAATTACACAGTAGTAGTATCTTTTCTGGTAGATAAAGAGGGAAATATCTCTGAGGTTAAAGCCGAAAATTCACCTGGATACGGAACTGCTGAAGAAGCGGTAAGGGTAATTAAAAGAGGCCCTAAATGGACGCCTGCCGTACAAAATGGTAGAAACGTTATTTATCGCCAAAGGCAAAGCATTACTTTCCAAGTAGCGGAAGAATAATATTTAAGAATAATACTTACTTTAAGTCCCTAAGAAATTAGGGACTTTTTTATTTTAAAAAATTAATATATGTAATTAACTAATTGTTAGCATTTTCTGTTGTTGAATTTGTTTTTTTCTACATCATATTGGCAAAATTAATTGCCATGAACACACAACAAATTCTCCAAGCATCTTATCTTGATTTGCTATTTGACGGAAGAAACAAACTTTATGGAGCCTACGAATTAAGAAAGCACTATCAAAAAAGAGGAACGATAGCCTTAGTAATTGCGGCTGTACTATCGGCAATTTTTGTTACTTGTATTCTTCTTTATTATAAAAGCCAAACGCCTGCAAACGTTCCGCTAATAGGTCCAATAATTGAATTGGTAGATTTACCACCAGTTAAAGAAAAAGAGCTTGAAAAAGAAACGCCAAAAGAAAAGGAGATAATAAAAAAACCACAATTCGCTACAATAAAAAGTGTAACGCCAATAATAGTTCCTGATAATATGGTGGTAGATAGTGTAGCAGTACCACAATTAACTGATTTAGACAATGCTGTTATTAGTAATGCCACAATAAGTGGAGCAAGCTTAGGTAATAACACGGTAGTAGCTAATAGTGCTGGCAGTGCTGATAGTGCAACTGTAGGTGGAGAAGATAATACCGAGTTTTTGCCAATTCAGAAAGAAGCAACATTTCCTGGCGGAATTGAAGCTTGGAAAAAGTTTTTAGAGCGTAATTTGAACAGAGATTTACCAGTAGATAATGGTGCGCCAGAAGGATTGTACAGCGTTACAGTATCTTTTGTAGTAAATGCAGAAGGGAAAGTTAGCGATATAGTTATTGAAAAGGATGCTGGCTATGGTACTGGAGCGGAGGCTGCTAGGGTAATAAAGAAAAGTGCTATTTGGATACCTGCATTGCAAAATAATAAGCAAGTGGTTTACAGGCAAAAGCAAACCATTGTGTTTAAAGTAAATGAAGGGTAGCATTTACTAAAAGCCGCAAAAAATAGGGGAGTAAGCATTTATTTTTTTGCTCCCCTTTTTATAGGTTTTTTATATTTCTTTTTCATCACGTCTTTTCTGCTTTGCTTAACATTTACCTTACTATTCTTTGCAGATTTTTCGTGAAAACTTGCCCCCTTTTCTTCTACCTTTTTCTTTTTGGGCTGAATTATTTTCATGAAAATTTTCGGCTTCTCCTCCTCAGTTAACGTGGTAGATATTGGTACATCTAAAGGCATAATGTTAAGTATAATTTGCTGCTGCATTAATGCTTCAATATTGGTTAATGCAGCTTTTTCTTGTTCGGTAACAAAGCTTATGGCAATGCCTTTTTTATCGGCACGGCCTGTTCTTCCAATTCTGTGAATATAATTTTCTGGTGTATCTGGTATATCAATATTAATAACATGGGTAACCTGTGCTACATCAATTCCTCTAGCAACAATATCAGTAGCTACTAGAAATAAGTAATTGCCGCTCTGAAAATTGTTAACGGTATTAAATCGGTTATTTTGTTCTTTATTAGAATGTATAACGCCAACGCGTTCTGGAATTTGTGCAGCTAAAGCTTCATAAATATCATCTGCCATTTGCTTGGTGGCAGTAAATACCAATACTTTTTGCATGCTACTATCATTGGTTACTAGCCATTGAAGAAAATTAACCTTGGTATAAAAGTTAGGTACAGAATAGGCTATTTGCGTAATATTGGCCAATGGTGAGCCTGCGGGGGCGGCTTCAATTCTTTCGGGATTGTTAAATAAGGTTTCAATTAATATTTCTACATCATTAGTAATAGTAGCGGAGAAAAGCATGTTTTGCCTTTTTACAGGTAACAACTCAATAACTTGAGTTAGTTGTGTTTTAAAACCTAGGTTAAGCATTTCATCCATTTCGTCAATTACCAGTTTTTTTATGGCTTTTGTTTTAATAGCACCATTGTATATTAAGTCAATAAGCCTGCCAGGGGTAGCCACTATTGCATCCGCACCTTCCTGCAATGCCAAACTTTGGGTATTGATATTTACACCACCATATACGCCAGCTACAACAAGGCTATTGTATTTGCATAATTTTTTTATGTCGTTTACTACTTGCATTACCAACTCTCTAGTAGGCACAAGTATTAGTATCTGCGGATTTTTTGCTGCGGAAAATTTCCATTGCATAATACATGGAAGTAAGTAGGCAAATGTTTTTCCAGTACCAGTTTGTGCAATGCCACAAATATCCCTACCAGCCATTGCTATGGTAAAAACTTTCTCTTGAATGGTAGTTGCTTCAGAAATACCAATATCTGTAAGAGCGTTTCTTAAAGCGTTATTTAAATTGAAATTATTGAATGATGGCATGTAGCAGTATTTATTGCTGCAAAAGTATTTGAATAAAGGTATACTATTGGCTAAAGCAAGTGTAACCTATAAATAGATAGTTAATGAGAGAAGGGTATAAGTTTAATGGTGCCCTATTTATTTCAATAGGTCGCAAGGTTTTAAGCCTGTATGCTTCTTAAAAGCCGCACTAAAGTGAGAGATAGAGGAGTAACCAAGTAAGTTAGAAACGTCGGTAACGCTTAGTCCTTTTTCGTACAACAAATACTTGGCGTGTTCCATTCTTTGTTGCTGATAAAAATCGAATATAGTGGTGCCAAAAAGCTCTTTAAAACCTTTTTTTAGGTAGCACTCATTAATAGCAACTTTACGGCTAAGTTCCTTAATGGTTATGGGGTCGCCAATATGTTGTAATAGTATTTCACGGGCTTGGTATATTCTATCTCGGCCACTTTCATCAGCTAAAAATTTACAAGTGAAGCCCTCTTCCTTCTCGTCAACCAAGCAGTCTAAGCTGTAAAGCAGTAATTCATGCACTTTGGCGTTAATAAAAATATTTTCTAATGCGCCAGTATAGCTATGGTTTAGTACATCATCCAAACTCCTTCTTTTGCGGCTACAAATTGGAAATGTTTTGGTAAATGAGTTAGGATATTTAAAAGCTAACACCTCATCTTTTCTATTGCTAACTTTAATATTGTGTACGAATTGGTATAAAAAATCTGCTGAAAAATGAAAGCTAAATACATCAATAGTATCATGCTTGCCCGAGCAATTTTTTGTGGGCAGTTCCGTGCATTGGGCACAGCTTTTTTCAAAACAAAATTTATTGCCCGAAATACAAAAGCGAAGTTCTAAGAAATTTTCCTTAGGGTTGGTGGGGGAATAGTGGTATACCATCATGCCCATATCATCACTATTCCAAGTTTGTTGTGCAAAATAGCGCCTAACCACGTATTGTATTGAGCCAGGTATATGCTGCTCCTTCATATGCAGTAGCGGCAATTTAGGCTCAATGGTATTTCTGTGTGCTACTTTTAATATATCTAGTGTTGCTAACATGCGATGCAAAATTAATGTATCTACATGCATTATTGTTTACTATATTGGTAAAGGTTGATTTTTTTAACAGATTAAGATATCTATTTCTGAATGCTGGGTTAATATTTTAGATCAATTTAAAGTACATAAAATGAGATAAAACAAAAAGCGAATAACGGTAATACAAAATATTGTAATTGATAATATTTATACGTTATTAGAAGTAAAACCTACAGCAAAAGCGTTAAGGATTGAAACGGCTACCCCGCTGAGGCTTGGGCAGCTTGGCTAGTGGCGGAGTAGTAGTGAAAAGCCTGTTAAAACGCCCAAAAAAGACTAGTAAAATAATGGGGAATTCTTGTGCATTTCTGCAGCCGGTAAGCCAATAAAATCAGCTATATTCGCCAGCCTACACATTACCATTTTATTAAAATATATTCTCATTTATGAGCGAAGAAAAAAAGGATGAAAACTTACCATTGAATCAACAGTACGGAGCCGATAGCATACAAGTATTAGAAGGCTTAGAAGCGGTAAGGTTAAGACCAGCAATGTACATTGGAGATATTGGCGTTAAGGGCTTGCACCACTTGGTATACGAGGTGGTAGATAACTCAATTGACGAAGCGTTGGCGGGGTATTGTAAAAATATATACGTTACCATACATGAGGATAATTCCATATCGGTAAAAGATGATGGAAGGGGCATACCAACAGCCATGCACACTAAGGAAAAAAGAAGTGCATTAGAAGTGGTAATGACGGTGCTACACGCCGGTGGCAAATTCGATAAAAATACCTATAAAGTTTCCGGTGGTTTACACGGTGTGGGGGTAAGCTGTGTGAATGCCTTGAGTAAAAAACTTTTGGTAACCGTAAGAAGGGATGGTAAAAAGTACGAGCAAGAGTATAGCATAGGTATACCAAAGTATGCGGTAAGAGAAATTGGAACAGCAGATACCACCGGTACCGAAGTGCATTTTTGGCCAGATGATAGCATATTTCAAGTATCAGTATACAATAGAGAAATATTGGAGGGCAGGTTAAGGGAACTATCGTACCTAAATAGAAAAATAAGCATTACCCTAACCGATTTACGTGAGTTGGACGATAATGGCAAAGCACATGAAACGGTATTCTACAGCGAAGGCGGTATTGTAGAATTTGTGGAGATGTTAGATAAGGCTAGCAATAGGCAAACTTTATTGCCCAACACCCTATTTTTTGAAGGACATGATGAGGTTAGCAATGTAGCGGTAGAAGTGGCAATGAGTTATAATAGTGATTATAAGGAAAACATATACTCCTACGTAAATAATATTAACACTATTGAAGGCGGAACACACGTTACAGGTTTTAGACAAGCCATTACCAGAGTTTTTAAAAGCTATGGCGATAAAGAGGGCTTATTTGAAAAGGCAAAAGTGGAGATAGAGGGAGACGATTTCAGGGAGGGATTAAGTGCGGTAATTTCCGTGAAAGTGCCAGAACCACAGTTTGAAGGGCAAACGAAAACTAAGCTTGGCAATAGCGATGTAAGTGGTACAGTGCAAACAACAGTAGCCAAAAGTTTGCAACACTTTTTAGAGGAAAACCCGAAAGAAGCAAAAAACATTATCTCTAAAATTATTCTTGCTGCACAAGCTAGGGTAGCTGCAAAGAAGGCAAGGGAAATGGTGCAAAGAAAAACGGTACTAAGCGGTGGCGGCTTACCCGGCAAACTAGCCGATTGCAGTGAGCGTGACCCAGAAAAATGTGAGTTATACCTTGTGGAGGGAGACTCCGCCGGTGGTACTGCCAAGCAAGGCCGTGATAGAAGTTACCAAGCTATTTTACCCCTACGCGGTAAAATATTGAATGTAGAAAAAGCAATGGAGCACAAAATATATGAAAGTGAGGAGATAAGAAATATATACACTGCATTGGGTGTTACGGTGGGCACGCCTGAAGACCCAAAGGCACTTAACATTGTAAAGCTACGCTACCATAAAATAATTATTATGACGGATGCTGATGTGGATGGTAGCCACATAGCCACCCTAATACTCACATTCATTTTTAGGTATATGAAGGAGCTGGTGGAGCAAGGTTATATATATATTGCCCAACCACCACTATACTTGGTAAAAAAAGGTAAGGACCAAGAGTATGCCTACTCCGAAGAGCAAAGAAGAGACTTGATTACAAAAATTGGTGGCGGTAAAGATGATAGCGTAACTACGCAACGATACAAAGGTTTGGGAGAGATGAATGCCGATCAGCTTTGGGAAACAACCATGGATCCATCAAAAAGAACATTAAAGCAAGTAACCATTGAAAGCGTGGCGGAAGCCGATAGGGTATTTAGTATGCTAATGGGTGATGATGTGCCGCCAAGGAGAGACTTTATTGAAAGCCATGCTAAGTATGCAAAAATTGATGTGTAAGTAACGGTTAGTGTATAAGCACTTGTTATTGGCCAATGTGTTAAAACTATTGCTTACTACATTATAAATGCTGATACTAATACAGTTTATTGAAAACAATGAATCTAAACTTAAAAAGAAAACAGGAAAGGCATAAAAATTTTGCGTAAATGCTACAATTTGCAATTAAAATTGTAGCTTTCAATATCTGAACATTTTTAACACTACAAATCAAAACTGATGGACACAAGTAAAATGATTAAAGCATATTGCTTAAAGACTAAAGAGAAGAACGTTCCTATGCAAGATGCAACTATTGTAAAAACTGCTAAAGGCGGTTACATGGCTTCTGGCCATGACGGAAAAGGCAATAAAATGGCTGCAATTATGAGCGAAGCAAAAGCTTTACAAGCAATTAAAGATGGTGTAGCTACAAAAGGATTCTAAGTACCTTGTAACACATAATGAATAGCCGATAGAAAAGGAAACTTTTATATCGGCTTTTTGTTTTCTGCAAGTTTTTTAAGGCTTATGCCAAGGGCAATTGTACCAAAAGCAATAACAGTTACAGAAAGCCACTTAGCGGTGTTGCTAACTACAACGTCGGAAGATTGTTGCCCTTTGTGAATACCAAAAAAAGCCCATGCTATTACAAAACAAAAAGCCCATTGCTTTTTATATAGGCCAAAGTAGGTTGCTAATACAAAAGCAACAAAAATCATATTTACACTCCAATTACTGGCTTCAATTCCCCAACCGCTCCATTTATAATACACCAATACCGCAGTTACATTAGCAACTGTGGCAACACATATCCAAGCTAGGTATATAACAAATGGAATATGTATTAATAAAGATTTTTTAAAAGATGTATGCTTACTTATTGCAGCATTTTTTATATAAATAAGTGTTAATGAAAGTAGTAAGCCAAGCATGATAATTACAGAAATAATAAGTTGCTGATAATGCCAAGCCAATATCCAAGCGGCATTTAAAAAAAAGTTGATGGTTGCTAAAGTGGCAATAATACTGTAGGCAGTAATTTTTGATTCTGAGCTAGGCTTAAAAAGTTGAATACTACTGAATATAAGGTACGCAAGTAAAAAGCTGTAGATAACGCCCCAAATGCCAAAGGTAAAACCAGCAGGCACAAATAGGTTGGGATATAGTGCACTTAGTTCCCCAGTATTCATTCCATTAATGGGTAAAATATTGGCCAAACTATTCATTACAATCATAGTAATGAATGCAAGAATTTGTAAGATGGCTAGCGAATTATTTTTCATACATCCTTTAGTTTAATTAGTAATTAGTTGTTATCGAATGCTATGCCAGTCTGCTACACTGCTTGTAAATCGGCTGTTTCAAGTACATTTTTTTTCATTGCAGTAATAAACTGCAACACATCAGTCATGGTTTTTATTTGTTCTATTACTAATAAAAAGTTTTTACCAGCTTGTTTTAGATGGCCTTTATTGGTACCAACTTGTAAGTAAGTAATGATATTTTTAAAGGTAGCTGATTCAAAATAGGGGCTATCATTTTTATTTACAAAATAGCAACGAAGGGTTTTTTCTTTCAGGCTCATTTTTTCAAAGCCTAATTTTATTGCCACCCAACGGCACCTTACCGTTTCAAACAAATCATCCACCTCGGCGGGCATTGGGCCAAAACGGTCAATCATTTCTAAGTGAAAAGCTTGTAATTCTGTTTCGTCTTTACAATTATCTAATCGGGAGTAAAGCGACAATCTTTCGGCAATACTTTCTACATAGCTGTCGGGAATTAGAATTTCTAAATCGGTATCAATGGTGCAATCATTTACAAAGTCGTCTTGCTTACTAATTTCATCTTTAAACAATTCTTTGAAGGATGATCTTTTTAATTCTTTAATAGATTCCTCTAATATTTTTTGGTACATCTCAAAGCCAATTTCGGCCATAAAACCACTTTGCTCGCCACCAAGCATATTACCAGCGCCACGAATGTCTAAATCTCTCATAGCTATTTGAAAGCCTGAGCCAAGATCGCTAAACTGTTCTAATGTTTGAAGGCGTTTGCGGCTATCGGTAGGTAGGGTGCTCATTGGCGGTGCTAATAAATAACAAAATGCTTTTTTATTACTTCTACCAACACGGCCCCTTAATTGGTGTAAATCGCTTAAGCCAAATTGATGTGCGTTGTTAATAATAATGGTATTAACATTGGCAATATCTACACCGCTTTCTACAATATTGGTACATACCAACACATCATATTTACGCTCAATAAAATCCATTATTTTATCTTCTAGCTCACTGCCTTCCATTTGCCCGTGGGCGTAAGAAATACTTAGGTCGGGGCAGCTAGCCTGTATCATTGCGGCCATTTCAGGCAGGCCAGCCACACGGTTATGAATAAAAAATACCTGCCCACCACGTTCGGTTTCGTAATAAATGGCATCCCTAATAAAATCGGCATTAAATATGGCTACTTCTGTTTGTATTGGTTGTCGGTTAGGTGGTGGGGTGTTAATAATGCTTAAATCTCTAGCACCCATTAGGCTAAACTGTAATGTACGTGGAATTGGGGTTGCGGTAAGTGTTAGGCAATCAACATTTGTTTTAAGGGTTTTTAATTTTTCTTTATGGGCTACGCCAAATTTTTGTTCCTCATCAATTATCATAACCCCTAAATCTTTAAACTTTACTTCCTTGCCAAGCAGGCCATGCGTACCTACAATAATATCTATTTTGCCCGCCGTTAATTTTTCTAAAGTTTCTTTTTTTTCTTTGGCCGATTTGAATCGATTAATAAAATCAACGGTAACCGGGAAATCTTTTAACCTATCGCTAAACGTTTTGTAGTGTTGAAATGCAAGTATGGTTGTAGGTACAAGTATTGCTGCTTGCTTACCTTCCACCACTACTTTAAATGCTGCTCTTACTGCAATTTCTGTTTTGCCAAAGCCCACATCGCCACAAACCAGCCTATCCATAGGGGCGGGGTTTTCCATATCTCTTTTTACATCGGCGGTGGCCTTACTTTGGTCTGGCGTATCTTCATAAATGAATGATGCTTCTAGCTCAGTTTGCATGTAATTATCTGGGCTAAAAGCAAAACCTTGTTGGGCTTTACGCTGGGCGTACAACTTTATTAAATCAAAAGCTATTTCTTTAACCTTTACCTTGGTTTTTTCTTTTAATTTATTCCATACATCACTACCCAATTTGTTAATCTTGGGCATGGTGCCTTCTTTACCGGTATACTTAGATATTTTGTGTAGGGAGTTAATATTTACGTATAAAATATCGCTATCCTTATATATAATTCTTACTGCTTCTTGTAACCTTCCATTCACTTCTAATTTTTGTAAGCCACTATAAGTTCCCACACCGTGATCTATATGGCTAACATAATCTCCTGGTTGTAAGTCTCTTAATGTTTTTAGGGTTAATGCTTTACTCTTGTTATATGCTTGCTTAACCTTGTACTTGTGGTAGCGTTGAAATATTTGGTGATCGGTATAGCATACAATTTTTATATCATCATCCACAAAACCTCCATGAATAGCTGTGCCAACTGGAGTAAATTGTATTTCCGTTTTTAAATCAGTAAAAATGGTGAAAAGCCTTTCCAATTGCTTTACTTGCTCGGCAAAAAGATAGATGGTGTATTGTTTTGCTTCGTAATCTTTTAAATTTTTAATAAGTAAATCAAACTGCCGATTAAATGAGGGTTGCACTTGCGTGGCAAAGGAAATAACTTCGTTAGCAAGCTGGGGTTTAAAGCCAAACTCAATAATGGTTCTATCATCTAAAGCTTTTTCAATTACCATATTATTGGTAAAATCGGCTTCATTTACTTGCTTCAAAATTTTTGTTTCATCATCTTCTTCCACCACTTCCTTTGCACTGGTGGGGTTATTTTTTAGGTGCTGTATGTATAGTAACAAATCCTCTTCCTGTACCGCAATTTTTTCTTTAATTACGTCCCAATCTTTCAGCCATACAATGGTGTTTTCGGGCAAATATTCTAGTAAACCTACTTTATCACCTGTATCAAATTGTGTTTCTACATTCGGAATAATATTTACTTGAAGTAGTTTTCTTTCACTTAGCTGCGTTTCCGGATTAAATATTCTTATGCTATCTACTTCGTTGCCAAACAACTCAACCCTATACGGCTTTTCATTGCCAAAAGAATAAATGTCTAAAATGCCACCACGGAGTGCAAACTGACCTGGCTCGTATACAAAATCGGTTCTTACAAAACCATACATTACAAATAATTCCAAAAGGCCATCTACATTTAAAGTGTCGTTGGTTTTTATGGAAATAATATTCTCACTTAAGGTGGATGCTAGAATAACCTTTTCAAAAAGCGCTTCGGGATAGGTAATAATTATTTTTTTATTGCCACCTTTTGCCAACTTGGTAAGCATTTCCGTACGTAGCATAACGTGGCTACTATTTAGCAAACGAAAATTTTTTCTATTCTTGAAGGAAGATGGAAAATAAAATAAATCTAAGGCGCTGGTAATATTCTCTAAGGTATTGTGAAAGTAAGCTGCTTCTTCCGCATCATTTAATACAATTAAATGGTTTTCGCCTTGCAATTTCTCCTGTAAAAACATGGATGCAACTACAAATTCTGCACTGCTACCTTGAAGATTTTTTAGAAATATTTTTTTTGCTAAATGGTCGGTTTGCGACAATAAAATTTCAGCCGCTAATTCATTTATGCGGTTATTTTTCTGATACTGCTCAAGCAGAAGATTCAAATTAATCATTCGCCGCAAAGATACTAGGTGCAGATAATATTTTGCAACAGTTACCATATATTTCAGTTAAGTTAGCAGATATAAAATGTTAACTTATGTTACAGCCTTGGCAAAATGCTACAGTAGTAAACATTATAGATGAAACGCCTAATACAAAGCGTTTTTTTATTGAAATAGCAGATGTGAATGAGTTTAATTTTTTACCTGGTCAGTTTGTTACTTTAGACTTACCCATACATGAAAGTAGAAACAAGCGCTGGCGTAGCTATTCCATAGCCTCCGCTCCGGATGGTACAAATATAATAGAGCTAGTTATTGTGTTATTGCCAACGGGCTTGGGCACAACCTACTTATTTAACCGTATTACTATTGGCAGTATATTAAGCCTTAGAGGGCCGCAAGGCGTGTTTGTTTTACCCAAAGATTTATCTACCGATTTATTTTTAATATGCACGGGTACGGGTATTGCACCATTTAGAAGTATGGTAAAATATATACATGATAAACAACTAGCTCACCGCAGCATTTACTTAATATTTGGTTGCAGAAAGCTTGAGGATACGCTGTATTTACAGGAGTTAACCGAGCTGGAAAAAAGTATGCCTAATTTTTATTACCTACCAACTTATTCTAGGGAAACAGCTGTTGATGTGGGTAGTATTGGATATGTACATGCCGTGTATAAAAAATTATTATTAGAAACTGGAATAGAAGAAAAACAATTTATGCTTTGCGGTTGGAAGGCAATGATAGATGAGGCAAAAGAAAACTTGTTAGGTTTAGGAGTAGATAAAAAAGCAATACATGCTGAATTGTATGGATAAAAATTACTGATTATGCAAGCACTCTTTAAAGTATTAGTAGCAATAATTGCTTTGGAACATTTTATAATTATGTATGTTGAAACCTTTGCATGGCTTACCCTTGGGCGAAAAGTATTCAGAGGGGCGCTACCTAAAGAGTTGTTTGAACCCGTAAAAGTATTTGCAAACAATTTAGGAATTTATAACGGCTTTTTAGCTGCGGGTTTGGTATGGAGTTTTTTTGCAACAGAAAAATATGAAACCGCCATTTTCTTTTTATTATGCGTATTAATTGCAGGATTATATGGTGGTTATACCGCCCAAAAAAGAATATATTTTGTGCAAGCATTGCCAGCTGCCATAGCTATAGTAATATGGTATTTTTCCAAATAAAAACAGCCCAACATATATAGTATTGGGCTGTTAATCATTCATTTATTTTGGTGTTTATGCAATTGCATTTATAACCAAATCTTTAATAGCGCTAATGGCTATTCTTTCTTGTAGCATACTATCTCTATGGCGAATGGTAACCATTCCATCTTCTTTTGTTTGATGATCAATGGTTACGCAAAAAGGGGTGCCAATAGCATCCTGCCTTCTATAACGCTTACCAATGCTATCTTTTTCCTCGTAATAGCATTTAAAAAATGGTACACATTGGGCTTGTAATTCTTTAGCTATTTCTGGCAATCCATCTTTTTTAGTTAATGGTAATATGGCCAATTTTATTGGGGCAATTTTGGTAGGAATATGCATTACCACACGGCTATCTGTTGTGCCATCTTCCTTTTGTATTACTTCTTCTTCGTATGCATGATTCATAATTAAAAGAAACATTCTATCTAGGCCAATAGAGGTTTCAATAACATATGGAATATAGTTTTGATTAATTTCTGTATCAAAATATTGCTGCTTCTTTTTACTGTATTCTTGGTGGCTCTTTAAGTCAAAATCGGTGCGGCTATGTATACCTTCTACTTCTTTAAAACCAAATGAAAACTCATATTCTATATCTAATGCAGCATCGGCATAATGTGCAAGTTTTACATGCGGATGGTACTTGTATTTATCAGCAGCAATACCAAGGCTTAAGTGCCATTGCATTCTAGCTTCTTTCCAATACTCAAACCATTCTTTTTGTGTGCCGGGGCGAACGAAAAATTGCATTTCCATTTGCTCAAATTCCCTCATTCTAAAAATAAATTGTCTTGCTACAATTTCGTTTCTAAAAGCCTTGCCTGTTTGTGCAATGCCAAAGGGCACCTTCATTCTTGCACTTTTTTGCACATTTAGGAAGTTTACAAAAATACCTTGTGCGGTTTCGGGTCTTAGGTAAATGGTATCTGCCTCTTCGGCCACAGAACCTATTTGTGTACTAAACATTAGGTTAAATTGGCGTACATCCGTCCAGTTACAAGTGCCGCTTATAGCGCAAGCAATTTTTTCAGTTTCAATTAATTCTTTCAATCCTGCAAAGTCTTCGGCTGCAAGTAATTTATCCATCGCATTAATAATGCTGCTTGCCTTTTCACTGTCTCCAGCCGAGGTTAATTTATCGGCATATGCTTCTAATAGGTGATCAACTCTGTATCTTTTTTTACTATCCTTGTTGTCAATCATTGGGTCGCTAAAATTATCTACATGTCCGCTTGCTTTCCAAGTGGTTGGGTGCATAAATATAGCGGCATCAATGCCCACAATATTGTCATGCAATTGCGTCATACTTTTCCACCAATAATCTCTAATATTTTTTTTCAATTCTGCGCCATATGGGCCATAATCGTACACCGCACTTAAGCCATCGTAAATATCGCTACTAGGAAATACAAAACCATATTCTTTAGCATGGGCAATTATTGCTTGCAATTTATTCTCTTGTTGTGTGCTCATAGCTGCAAATATAATTGTTGGGTGTTATATGGTAAAAGTAGCGTAGTAGAAATGCGGTTACTGCAATTTCTCATTTTCTTTATGCCTAACTGCATCTCTTGTATTTTTCTTTTCAAAATTCTTTTCTAGTGCTGTAGTTAAGTCAATACCAGTTTGGTTAGCTAGGCAAATTAATACCCACAACACATCTGCCATTTCATCGGCTAAATTTTTATTTAAATCTGTTTTTTTAAAGCTTTGATCTCCATAAGTTCTGGCCATTATTCTAGCAAGTTCGCCCACTTCTTCGGTAAGAATTGCCATATTGGTTAGTTCACTAAAATACCTAACACCAACCGTTTTTATCCAATTATCTACTTGTTCTTGAGCTTCTTTTATTAGCATAAAAAATTTATTTATTCTTTGTTTTTACTATCAATCCAAATGCTTACTGGGCCATCATTGGTAAGGCTTACTTGCATATCTGCACCAAAAACACCTGTGCTAATACTTTTGCCTAGCTTTTTTTCAATACACTCAATTGTCGCTTGATATATTGGTATGGCAGTAATTGGCTTTGCAGCTTTAATATACGAAGGTCTGTTTCCCTTTTTTGTAGTAGCGTGTAGTGTAAATTGGCTAATTAACAGCAAATTGCCATTAATATCTTTTATACTTAAGTTCATAACGCCATCACTATCGTTGAAAATTCTTAGTTGCACTAGTTTGCTTGATATCCATTCTACATCTTCTAAATTATCGGCTTCTTCAATGCCAATTAACACTACCATACCGTTTGCAATGCTGCTATGTACTTTGTTATTAATAGTTAGCGAAGCAGAAGTAACCCTTTGAATCAATACCCTCATAAAATAAATAACAATAAAGTAAAGTAACTTGTTAACAATGAATGCAATAGTACTTCAAATTGCAAGATTAAGCAAAGCCCCCGATGTCAATTAAATCCTTTAGAGTTAGGTTGTTTCTAAGTTTCTGGTCTGTTGCATTGTTATTACTTGTTTGGATTTCACTTTATTTTTTTCTTAATAAACGAGAGTCGAAGCGCCAAGAAATTGTTGAAGTAATTAATAATACACAGCAACAATATTTGCATCAAAATAATATGTTTCAACAGTTTATGTTAACTGGTTATAGGGAACCGAGTTTTTACTTTACTGGAAATCAGGTGTATTTAGATAGTTTTAGTCATTATCTGCTAATAAATAAAAACTTGCTTAACGAAATTCAAAATACAAGCCTTATTACAGAATTGGGCGTTGCAAAAGAAATTAGAGATATAGCAGGGATGAATAATAATTTATTAGACTCCCTAAAAATTTTTAAGAAATTATATTTGGAAAGGGGGTTTAAAGATTATGGTTTTGAAGGTACTATGCGTAACTACGCACATACAATTGAAGAAAAAAAATTATTACCCGAGAAGGACATTTTACAATTAAGAAGGCACGAAAAAGATTACATAATAAGAGCTGATTTAATGTATGTGAAGCAGTTTACAAAATTAATTGATGAAGATATTAACGCAACAACAAATAGTATAGTAAAAGAAAATTTGGAAGGTTATCGGCTTAACTTTTTACGCTATGTTGCTAATACAGAACGTATTGGAACAATGAATAACAATGGGCTGTACGGTTATATTGTTAAGGGGCTTGCAATGCAAGAGATGGCTTACTCTATTGTAAAATTTAAAACCCAAAATGAGCTAGCTGCCCTGCACAATAATATTCGAACTGTATTTATTGCTTCGTTTTTAACCTTGTTAATCCTACTTTTTCTACTAAGTAACTATTTATCTAAGCTGTTAAGTAAGGATATTAATGCACTTACATTTAGGGTTACTAAATTTTTGGAATCGAATTTTACTGATAGTATTGAAAAAATTGAGGCGACTAACGATAGATTTTCAATTGAGGAATTTACAAAATTAAATGATGGCTTTGCAGAAATTAAAACCAAACTGCAACATTCACTAAGCGAAATGAAGGATTCGTTTTTGAATTTTAGAACGGTATTTGAAGCTACAAATATTGGGTATATATTACTAACAGAACAGTTTGTTGTTACTGCATATAATGCAAAAGCTAAAAACTATTTACAGCAGAAGTTTAACATTGCTATTAATGAAAAGGAAATACTACAAATTAAGCAATTAGCAACGGGGGAGCTAATTAGTGAGGCATTGGTACTTAGTAAAATTGCCCACCACGAAGTATGCCAAATTGATATTGCTAAAAATGATGAAGGTGTTACTGAATGGTATAATATTAAATACTCACCTGTTACAAATAAGGTAAATGATATTGTAGGTATATTGTTTTCGATTGATGATATCTCAGAAAGAAAAAATGCGGAAACTGAGTTACAGCAATCTGTTAATTTAGTTACTGACCAAAATAAGCGTTTGCAGAATTTTTCTTACATCGTTTCACATAATTTAAGATCGCATACCAGCAATATTAAAGGCATACTGCACCTAATGAATATGCCAATTGCTAACACTGAAAAGGAAGGCCTAATAACACATTTGGGTACAGTGGCAAATGCGTTGGATGATACTTTGTTACACCTAAATAAGGTAGTAGATATTCAAAACGCCAACAAAGTGCATGTAGAACCGGTAGACCTTAATGAGTATGTACAGAAAGCCATATACATATTATCAGAAAAGATAAAAATTAAAGATGCAAGAATAGAAAACCTAGTACCAGAAGGTATGCAAGTGCAGCACAATCCTGCTTATATTGAAAGCATTTTACAAAACTTTATTTCTAATGCTTTAAAGTATAGTCATGTATTAAGAAAGCCACATATTAAGTTGTATGCTTATACGCAAACTAATGGAAAAGTATTGTTGCAAATATCCGATAACGGCATTGGTATTGATTTAAACAAAAATGGCGATAAGCTTTTTGGCATGTATAAAACCTTTTCTAATAACCGAGATGCAAAAGGCATTGGCTTATTTATTACTAAGAACCAAATTGAAGCAATGGGAGGCACTATTGAGGTAGAAAGTATTATTGATGTTGGTACTACTTTTAAAATAAATTTTGCGTAAGTATATATTGGTACAATAAAAAAAGGTGTAAAGCATATGCTTTACACCTTTTTTAGTGGGTTATGCTTTTGTAAAAGCCCATTTCATCAATTCCTTCCAAGTAGGCTTTTTACCATACATAAGTATACCAGTTCTATATATTTTTCCAGCTATCCAAGTTGTGCAAATAAAGCCGCCAATAAGTAATAGCATGCTTGTAATTAGCTGCCAATACGGTACGCCGTCTGGTACACCGTGTGCTATTCTACCCATCATTACTATGGGTGATGTTAGTGGAAAAAGACTGCCAAAAACTGCTAAGCTGCTAGAAGGGTCGTTAACAGCTTTGGTCATAATAACAATACCAAAAATTATAGGCATAGTTATGGGCAATAGCAGGCTCTGTGCATCTTGCGGGTCTTCATTAACGGCACTACCTACCGCAGCAAATAAGGCCGAATATAATAAGTAGCCACCTATAAAATAAAATATAAAGCATCCAATTATTAGCGAAAAGTTAATGCTTTGCAAGCCATGCATTAGCTTGGCTACGCCTTCAGGTTTTACTTGTTGCACAGCAGCCGTCATACCGGGTTGCATATTCGTTTGCATACCAGCTTGTATTTCTCCACTCATACTCGGAAAAATTAAGGGTAGTAATAAATTAAGACCAATACCTAGCAACATCCATATTATAAATTGCAGCAATCCAACACCACCAATGCCTAAAATTTTACCCATCATTAGTTCAAATGGCTTAACGCTACTTACTATAACTTCCGCAATTCTGTTCATCTTTTCTTCCATAACCCCACGCATTACCATGCTGCCATAAATGAAGAGTACTATATATATTAAAAAGCCACTTAAGTAACCAACGCCATAGCTTACGCCAGCTTTTAAGTCATCATCTTCTTTGCCGTCAGCCGAAATGAATTTTATTTCATTTTGTTGTTGCAAACTATCTAGTGTTGTTTTATTAATATTCATCGCTAACATCCTTTGCTCTTCTAATGCATTGCTGAATATTCGTTGAATTTTTTCTCTAGTCATTAGCCCTAGTGTTTTGCCCGATACCAATTGTATAGTATCATTAGCATCTACTGTTTTTGGTAGTAGCACGTAGGCGTCCGCTTTTTTATCGGTCAACATTTTTTTTAACTCAGCAACTGGTGTTGCTCCTTTCCACTCAAAAGCGATATCCTTTTTGTCAGAAAATTTTTCTTTTAAAATGGGTGCTTCATCTACAACAACAATTTTAAGGTTGTCGTTAGATTTTACCGAGAAATAGATAATGAAACCATAAAATACAAAAATGATTACAGGCAGTAAAATGGTGGTAAGCAGAAAGGTTTTTTTCTGCACCCTACTTAAGAATTCTCTTTGTGCTATTATAAATATTTTGCTCATATAAATTAGAAAGGTTTGATTGTTAGCTAATTAGTTTTTTACTTGTTCAAAGGCTCTAGCAGTGCTGTTGGTTCCTTCTACTAATTTTATAAATATATCGTTAAGAGAAGGCAATACTTCGTTAAAAGATTGTATTTCATAACCATTTTGTAGAATGGTTTTAATTACTTCATTATTACTAACAGCTCCATTTTTTTGAATAATTAAATTGTTGTCTTTATTACTTTTAATGGTAAATAGTGGGGTGTTTATATCTACTGTATTATCGTTAGTGTAAGCAATGGTAAATAAATGATCTTTATAGTTTTGTTTAATCTCATTTACGGTGCCATCAACTACTTTTTTACCAAGGTTCACAAGTACAATATGATCGCATATTTCTTCTACTTGTTCCATTCTATGTGTACTGAAAATTATAGTAGCGCCTCTTTGTGCTAATCCATATATTTCTTCCTTTATTAAATTAGCGTTTACGGGGTCTAATCCGCTAAAAGGTTCGTCTAGTATAATCAGTTTTGGCTCATGCATTACGGTAGTTACAAATTGTAATTTCTGGCTCATTCCTTTACTTAAGTCTTCAACCTTTTTGTTATACCAGCTTTGCATGTCTAGCTTCTCAAACCAATATTTAATTTTTGCATTAGCTTCATTTTTGGTTAAGCCTTTTAGCTGTGCTAAGTACATTACTTGTTCGCCAATTTTCATTTTTTTATATAGGCCCCTTTCCTCTGGCATGTAGCCAATTTCTCTAGCATCTTTCAATGCATTAAATGGTTTTCCATCAAACAATATTTCACCACTATCTGGGTAAAATATGCCCGTAATCATTCTTAATAATGTTGTTTTTCCTGCACCATTTGGTCCTAGCAGTCCAAATATTTTGCCTTTTTCAATATTGAAGCTAATATCGTCTACTGCTTTTTGCGTAGCATAATGCTTTTTTAAGTGTTTAATTTCTAATAAATTCTCCATAATTTATTTTGGTATTTTGAGTGCAATAGTTATAGGTGTGCAAAATTAATATAACCTTACAAGCAAGCATTGGTTTATTATAAACGGGCTTTTTTCTATGTGCAAGGCAATGAGTCATTTAAATTTTTAGTGCATAAATAATTAGTAATTTGTGCTTGCATGAAATCAATTGCTTTACTTATTTCACTTCTTCCTTTTTTTTCATATTCGCAAATTACTTACCAGCAGGTTTTTGTAGCTTGGGATAGTGCTAAAATCTGTGATAATATTAGCATTATTCCTATTTTTTTAAAGGAGCAAGCTAACTACAGCAGTATAGTTTCCTTACAAGAAGCCTTAAAAAGGAAGCTAGTAACTATTGAAGAAATAAGGGGAACTAACCAAGCAGATGTACATACAATAACCATACATAATAATAGCAAACAAGCTGTTTTTATTAGTAGTGGCACTACAATTAGCGGTGGAAAGCAAGATAGAATAATTGCAGAATCGGTTATACTTCAGCCAAATGCGAAGAATAACTATATTGCTACGTACTGTATTGAAAAGGGAAGATGGGTAGATAAAGCAAAGCCCTTTAAAGATGCAGCTATGGCCGATTATGAGTTGAAAAAAATAATGATTATTGCTAAAAAGCAAAATGCTGTATGGCGGTTAATAGAAAACAGTTTTAAAGCCGCTGGCAAAGAAGCCCTTTTGGTGCAACCGTATCTTTCTTTGCAAAAAAATACAAAGCCTATTCCCACGGTATGCGATTCGTTGCTTTCTGTTTTTTTTCAAAGGCACAAAAACGAAACAATAGGCATTATTGTACTTAAGAATGGTATACTATTAGGCTGCGAGGCTTTTAATTCACCAAGTTATTTTATGGTAAATTCAACCGCTATTGTGCAAATGTTTTATAATGCTATTCGTATAAATCATAATCAACCCACCGCTAAGCAGCAACTTATTAGTTATGCAAACACATTATTCAGTAGCGAAGCTTTACAGAAATCTTTTCTGAAATATAACGGTGCTTTTTATGAATATAACAAGCAAGTAATTCATTTAATAGCATACTAGGCTACATTTGCATTATGTATTATTGGGTAAAAACACCACAGTTCGTTAAGCGAATATTTCGTAAGTACCAATGGCATGTTGCTACTACCCAACCAACTATTTTTTTAACTTTTGATGATGGGCCGCATCCTACGGCAACGCCCTTTGTATTGCAATGTTTGCAGCAGTATAATGCAAAGGCAACTTTTTTTTGTATTGGAAAAAATGTAGCATTATACCCAGCAATTTATGAGCAAATAATAGCGGAAGGGCATAAGGTTGGCAACCACACTTACCATCATTTAAATGGGTGGAAGGTAAAGCAGCAGCGGTATATAGCTAATGTGCAGCAAGCTAGTAATGTTATACAAAGTAATTTGTTTAGGCCACCTTACGGTAAAATAACGCCTTCAATTTTTAAAGCACTTCGTATAAAAAATCCTGATATCAAAGTAATTATGTGGGATGTATTATCTGCCGATTTTGATACTAAAATTTCCACAGATGCTTGTTGGCTTAATGTATTGAATAATACGGTAGCTGGCTCTATTATTGTATTGCATGATAGTACTAAGGCATGGCCACATATGCATATTGTACTACCAAAAATATTGGCTCATTTTAGTGCATTGGGTTATCAGTTTAAAGCAATAGAATAGTTTTTTTTCTTCAATTCCATTTTTACACGTTTTTGTAAATATGGAATCCATTCCATTTTTACATATTTTTGCAAAAATGGAATTGTATGATTCAGCGTATTATTTTTGATGAAGCAAAGTACCTGCTAACACAGTTTAGAGCATTGTGTATAACAGGCCCAAGGCAAAGTGGTAAAACCACGTTAAGTAAGTTGCTTTTTAAGGGCAAGCCTTACATTACTTTCGAAAATCCTGAAGTACAAGCCGAGGCAGAGGCCAATCCAACCGCATTTTTGTATAAATACCGCAAGGGCGCAATATTTGATGAAATACAAAGAATACCTATTCTATTCAGGTATTTACAAGAAGTATTAGATAACAATAAACAGCGTGGGCAGTTTATTTTAACAGGTTCTAATAATTTTTTATTACAAGAACAAGTTTCCCAAACGCTTGCTGGGAGGGCGGGATACTTATCATTACTGCCTTTATCTTATGCAGAAATAAAACAAGCAAATATTGCCTCAGCTAGCATTTATCAACATATTCTTAAAGGAGGTTATCCGGAAATATGGGATCAAAAGTTGAATCCGCATAAATGGATGGAGAGTTACACACAAACCTATGTTCAAAGAGATGTAAGGTTGTTAAGAAATATAACTAACCTAGCTGCCTTCACAAGGTTTATTGCCCTTTGTGCTAATTATGCTGGTCAAATTGTAAATAGAGATGAGCTTGCAAAGCAAGTAGGGGTAGATACCAAAACAATTCAGGCATGGTTAGGTATTTTAGAAAGTAGCTATATTATTTTTTTGCTTCAACCTTGGCATAATAATTTGAATAAGCGAATTATTAAAAGCCCTAAGCTTTATTTTTATGATACTGGTTTGCTTTGCTTTCTACAACGAATAAAAACACAAGCCGATTTATTACAGCATCATTTATACGGCGCCATTTTTGAAAATTGGGTAATTACAGAAATTAAAAAGAATAAGTATAATATTGGCGAGTCTGCAGGTATGCATTATTTTAGAGACAGTGCTGGTAATGAAGTAGATATTATTTTACAAAAGGGTGATGCTACAATAGCCATAGAAGTTAAAGCTGCTAAAAAGTTAGATACAGCCTTATTAGGTGGATTAAAGTATTGGCAAAAGTATCAGCCAAATACACAAACTATTTTAGTATATGGCGGTACAGCCTCACAAGAATTAAGTGCAACTAGCCATCTGCTACCTTGGCAAGAAGTTGTTTTTATATAAATCGTTCCTTACTAATAGTCTTTAAGTATTTATTAGCTATTCACCCATTACTTTTGCCCAGCAAAACGATTATTTATTTAAAAAATGTTACAATGGAATACCGTATAGAAAAAGATACCATGGGTGAAGTAAGTGTACCAGCCCATGTATACTGGGGCGCTCAAACCCAACGCAGTATTGAAAATTTCAAAATTGCACAGGATATAAATAAAATGCCCAAAGAAATTATTGCAGCATTTGCTTACCTAAAAAAGGCCGCAGCACAAGCCAATAACCAACTTGGCGTTTTGCCTACGGAAAAAATGGAAGCCATTGCAATTGCTTGCGATGCTATATTGGCGGATAAGCTAACAGAACAATTTCCTTTAGTGGTATGGCAAACTGGTAGTGGCACACAAAGTAATATGAACGTAAATGAAGTAGTAGCCTACTATGCCCATGTACAAAAAGGCGGAGCACTAACTGATAAAGAAAAATTTTTACACCCAAATGATGATGTAAATAAAAGCCAGAGCAGTAACGACACTTTTCCTACAGCAATGCATATTGCTGCATATAAAATATTGGTAGAGGTAACCATACCCGGAATAGAAAAATTAAGAGACACACTAGCTGCAAAAAGTGAGGCATTTAAAGAAGTGGTAAAAATTGGTAGAACGCATTTTATGGATGCTACACCACTTACCCTTGGGCAGGAGTTTAGTGGTTATGTTTCTCAGTTAAATCATGGTATTAAAGCCATCAAAAATACATTAGCTCACTTAAGCGAATTAGCGCTAGGCGGCACCGCAGTTGGTACAGGCATTAATACACCCACTGGTTACGATGTATTGGTTGCAGAAAAAATAGCTACGCTAACAGGGCTTCCTTTTATAACTGCGGAAAATAAGTTTGAAGCATTAGCTGCACATGATGCTATTGTAGAAGCGCATGGTGCCTTAAAAACAGTAGCAGTAAGCTTAATGAAAATTGCTAATGATATTCGCATGCTCTCAAGCGGGCCAAGAAGCGGTATAGGCGAAATTTTTATACCCGATAATGAACCTGGAAGTTCTATTATGCCAGGCAAGGTAAACCCTACACAATGCGAAGCACTTACCATGATTGCGGCACAAGTTATGGGTAACGACGTAGCAATTGGCGTTGGTGGAGCAAATGGGCATTTTGAACTAAATGTGTTTAAGCCCGTAATGATTTATAATTTCCTGCATAGTGCCCGATTAATTGGCGATGGTTGCGTAAGCTTTACTGAAAAATGCGCTGCAGGTATTTTACCACTGCATGATAATATCAAAAAACATGTTGATAATAGTTTGATGTTGGTTACAGCTTTAAATACGAAAATTGGTTATTACAAAGCAGCAGAAATAGCACAAACAGCACATAAAAATGGCAGCACTTTAAAAGAAACAGCTGTAGCACTTGGTTATCTTACCGCTGAGGAATTTGATGCATGGGTAATACCTGGCAATATGGTAGGAGAGGTTAAATAGGTAGAAGAATAAACTTATTTTTTGATAAACATTATAAAAATCTGTAGTAGGTGTTACTGCAGATTTTTTTTATTTGGGCAGTTCCCAAAGCGGCTACGCAAAAGGCACTGAAGCTTTGGGCCGGGCTGCTTCATGGTTCGCTTCGCTACCGTGTTGGCACTTTGTGCTGCACACCCTCACTGCGTTCGGCATTCCGCATCCCTACTGCATTTACTGCACCTTAAGCATCGTTCTTACTTGCTGGTTAACCATGTTTTGCAACCTTGCATAGTACACGCCATTAGGATAATTTGCTGCATTAAATACTACCGTATAAGTACCGGCTGTGTATACTTTGTCTACAAGGTTTTCTACTACCCTGCCTGTAGTATCAATAATTTGAATAAGGGTATGATCGCCAGTTGTTTTAAAAGTTATTACTGTAGAACTAGTAAAAGGATTTGGATAATTACTTATTAAAATATCACCAGCTAAGTTTGCCGCTTTTTTGCAAGATAAAGTATTTACTAGCGGTAAAGTTTGAAAGTTCTTTAGCATTATTTGGCTTAAGTCGGTTTCACTTACACATAGCCAATTGGCAAGCATAGTAGCGTATACGCTTCTGAAATCGTACTGAAAAGGTAAGTTATCGCCCACTGCTACGTTTGTAGCTATATTAGGGGTGTTGCCAAGTGTGCCACCCAATACATTTTTACCAAAAATAAATAGTGGGGCTGCTGTGCCATGATCTGTACCTATGCTTGCATTGCTTTTTATTCTTCTACCAAATTCACTAAAAGTCATTCCGGCAACTCGGTGATCTATTTGTAAAAATTCCAAATCTTTTTGAAAAGCTGCAATAGCATCGCTTACGTTTTTTAACAAATTGGCATGGCTTCCGGTTGTAGTATCAGTATTATTTACTTGTATTGCGTGGGTATCGAATCCGCCATAATTTACCATGTACACCCTTGTTTTTAGCCCACCTTTTATAAGCCTTGCTACAATTTTTAGTTGATCGGCTAAGCTATTAGCAGTAGGGTAAGTAGCTTGTGTAGGTACTTTGCTTGCAGCATCCTTTATTACCGATGCATATTGTTGCGTTTGTTGTGCTACAAGCCTTATATATTGTAGTTCTTTCCCTGCTGGTGTATTAGGCGCAGTATCAGAAATACCGTTTATTAAGTTATAAAAATTTGAAGGGTTGGTAATACTCATACCCATGCTTACAGCAGGGCCTTGTAGAGTAAGAGAAGTAGCAGAGCCAATTTGTATTGCCAAAGGATCTTGCATAGCACTATTAGGATAACCATTGGGGAAATTAGGATACTCGGTATTCAAGTATCTACCGGCCCATCCACTATTTACAACGTTATTACTATCACTTGCACTCATCCATATATCGGTGGCTCTAAAATGTGAGAAGCTTGGTTGTGGGTATCCAACGGATTGTACAATTTTTAATTTACCATTATTGTACATATCTCTTAGCCCCGTCATACTTGGGTGTAAGCCTATGGCATTATTATTGGTTAGTTTTAACGCCTTATTTTCTGGTATAAAAATATTTGCTCTTGCGGCAGCATAATTAGCGTGAAACTGTATTGGGATTACGGTGTTCAATCCGTCATTGCCACCATTAAGTTGTATAATTACCAATACATGATCTGTTTCGGTATTAGCCGCAAGCAAAGACTGTAAAAAGGGGGACGAGTTGCCGAATGCATGGAAAGAAAAGCCATTGATTAATGAAGGTAAAGCAACACTTGCCTGCACCGCATTTTTTAAAAAATTTCTACGTTTCATAACAAAAATTTTAGGCTAATTGGTATTCTGCTAGGTTCATTAAATATTTAGCTAAATCTCTCAATTTGTTTTTTACAGAAGTTGCATTTGCGGTATTTGTAGGATTGTTAATAAAAGTTATCCAAGCATCTGTCCAATAATAATCACTTGTTTGACCGCTTAATAATATATCTTTTTTCAACTGTAATTTAGAATTGTTAGATAAGGGAATTCTGTAGAAGTATTGCACCATTGTATCCACCACATTATCTGGGTTAGATGGGTTAGTGAAAAGCTTTGTTAGCTCCGCTGCATCATACATAATTTTTATACTGTTAAATGTGTAACCATTTACCACCATAGTATCCGTATATTGGTTTCTTTTCGGAAGGGTATCACTATTTATCCATATTTCATAAAACTGTGGTGCTTGGTAATAAGCTTTCCATCCGCTAACATCTGGCGGATCGCCAATATTTTGTTGCATATTACTACACCAATTTACCAAGTAGTTATACATTCCATAACTAGAGGTATAATCACTACTGGCAGGAAATTTTACCCCAAATTCTCTACAGCCGCCAACTACTAAATCTACTGGGCTTTTTATTTGGCAGCCAATAGATAAGGTATCATAAAAGTGTTCACTTTCTAGTAATGCTTTAAGTACTGGTTTTATCTCATAATTATTAGTTACCAACAAATTAGCAAGCGGTATAATGATGTTTGTTTCAACAGTTGCATCAATATCATAATACACAAACCAAGTGTATAGCTTTCTGCAAATAAATTTTGCTACTTCCGGCACGGTAAATATCATATTTATCAAGTCAGTCAACTCTGCCTCCCCAGCATTTGCACCAGTACGTCCGGTAATGATTGTATTGTTGTAGAAAGCGGAAAATTGTTTATTTGTAGTATCATGCCTAGCAGTATCAAAATAAGATGAAATGGTACTAGCATTATTACGCCAACCTGTAAGTACCCTTGCAGCAGCTTTTACATCGGCTTCTGTAAATAAGGAGTTAGGGCCTTTGCCACAGCAAAAAAGCTCTTGTAATTCCCTTGCATAGTTTTCGTCGGGGGCGGTGGCTGTATTCAGTTGGCCATTCAAATACACCAACATAGCGCTATCAGTAGTTACCAATTTTGTAAGGTTTTTTACATTGCCCAATGCATTTAATCTTAATAATTGGTGATGCTTGTATATGTATTGTGCATTTCCAACATCAGCCGTTTCAGTGGCAAAGTGGTTGTGCCAGAAAAGGGTCATTTTTTCTTGTATACTTCTTTGCTGCTTAAGCATAACGCCCATCCACCATTTTTTAAAAGAACTGCGGCGTAAACTATTAATGGTGCCATCGGTATTTGCATCATTTACCCAAGTACTACCAGCTGCAATATTATTATCGGGTACTAAGGTTGTAGCAGGTACGGTATATTCTTTTACAGGGGGCTGAGGAGTTAGGAGGCTACTAGTTAAAAGTTCATCTACCGTTTCGGGTAAGGTTTTATTTTTAAAATAGGCTACATCAGCAAATGCAGCTCCAAACATTGTTCTTTTTAACAAGTGAATAATTTGCTGTTCCCCAAAAATTCCTATATACTTTGTTAAGCCGGTTAATGGTGGTGGTGCAGGGGTAGAGTTGCTATTATTTATAGATGCTGCCATGCTTAGTGGGTTTATAATGCATACTTCATTAATTGCATTAATTGAAGTGTAGTTACTTTCAATGTACTACAAATTTTCAAGGCTGTTAAAAAACGATATGTTAGATAAGTAAAATTTAATTAATGAATAAATACTCTAACCTTACTTTTTACAAGCTCTTGTAATGAAAAAATCCACCCGTTTTAGGGGTGGATTTTAGCTAAGCACTTGCGAATTATTTTATTGCCTAATAACTTTTATTTTCTGCATTTCAATACCATCTGATACAATAAAATGATACACACCAGCAGGTTGATTATTAAGTACATTTTTAATACTGTTTCTTACCAAGTCAAAACTGCCTACCACATTTTTAAGTAATGTTCCTTGTGTATTATACACACTAATAATTAATTGATTATTAGTATTAAGTGTATTTCCTGCTAATAATTCTACAGTGGTTGTTACTGGGTTAGGAACTACCTGCACCATCATATTATTGGCAGCTAATTGCACAATAGCAATTTTACTGAAGCTGAATTTACCATCATTATCTATTTGCTTAATGCGATAGAAAATTTTCTTTGCGTTAGCTTCATCTATATACTTATAACTATTAAAGTTAGTAGGGTTACTATTTGCTAATACAAAGCCTAAAGTTGTAAAGTTGTTGCCATCGGTAGAACGTTGTACTTCATAACCTTTATTGTTGGTTTCGCTTCCCGTATTCCAATTCAATTGTACTTTTTTACCAACCAATGTAGCAGAAAAATCTAACCACAGAATAGGTAATACAGCTGCATCACTATACACACTAAATGTTCTGAACCTAGTAATATTAGCCGCAGAAATTCCATAAGGGTTTGAACCAGTTGCAGCAGCATTTGCGGAGGCTCTTAACCAGCTAGTATTATCATTATTATTTCTTGCTACAAAAGCATTGTTTCTTGTAAAGCCACCCAATTCATTCGCTGCATTCCAACTAAAACTAGCACTAATATTTGCGCCAGCAGTGCTTGGTTCTATTTGCCAGCTATTATTAATTCTTCCTGTTGTGTTTAAACTATTTCCATTAATTCCATTTTCTAATACAGATTCAAATGTTCTTACAGCTACATTGCTTGCAGTGCCGTTATTGGTTAATGTTACTGGGGTAAACATGCTGTTGCCAATAGGAAAATCAACTGATGTGGTAGCCACTTGCCTTACTAAAGAACCACCCGTAGCCGCAGTATTTAGCTGTTGTACGTACCTACTAGCGTTAGCGCCAGTAATTGTAGCACTTGTACCCATTGTTAGGTTACTAGCGCCTAATACTATTCTGCCAGCGGTTAAGGTAAGTTCATTGTTAATGGTAACTGCTGCATTTACTGCTACATTCAAAGCGTTGTTAACTTCTAGTTGGTTTATTGTTACAGCACTACTAATTGTTTGTAAGGCTGTTCCATTCATTCTTACTGTTCCGTTAATGGTAGCAGCACCACCAGAAATATTTTCTAAAACAGTTAGGCTAAATCCGTTGCCAATGGTTGCTGTAGCTCCATTTTCTATTATTAAACTCTTACAACTAGTATTTGCGTTAAAGTTTGGAGCAGGGGAAGCATTAGCAGGAATAACTAAGTTAAGTGTTGATACTGGTAATTTACCTTCTTCCCAATTGCCACAATCTGTAATACTGTTGGTGCCTTTGTTGCCAGTCCAAATTGCTGCACGGTTTCCCACAGCATTGTTGGCAGCCCTAGTATCTACTACGGCAGGCGCCGTGTAGGTAATATTTACCCAGCATTTTTGAGAAGCGGTTGTAGTGGTGGTATTTCTAACTTTTACTACCACCCAACCTGTATAAGTTGGTGTATAATTTGCGGTAAGCGGGTTAGCGGTACTTGTGCTTCCACTTACCTCATGAAGTTTGTTTCCATCCAAATCCCAAAGAGAAATGGTAAGATTGGTGCCATCCATTTCTGGCTTAACAAAGTAAGTTATCTGCTGCCCGCTGGCGGTGTATATTTTACCCGCTACTCTTTGGTTGGTGCTATTTGCTGGCAATGCACCTCCCTGACCCAAGCTCTCACAATGGCTATCTCCAAGGTCATCTGCCATTTCCCATTCTTGTTGGGTATTAGTAGCACGGGGTTGATTGTAACTAGCTAAATAATTGTACAAATCATTTACAGAAGTTACGGTAACGTTTGGCGGAGCTGGTGCCCAAATAGAATATCCATGCCCAAATGCATTACTAATATTATGCCCTACGGGAGATGTGCTAATAAGCACTCTTTTATCATTGGCAATAGTTGTAGTTGTTATGCCATGGGCTCCTGAATAATCGTACAAAACAGTGCCAGCAGGCCAAGCAGCATTTACAGTAACCCATACTTGTTGATCGGCTGTGTTATTATTTGCTGGGGTGAAAAAATCAGTAACGCCAATAATTGCTTTACCAACTCTTTCAAACACTACATGATCTCCGCTTGTACCATTTTGATAGAAAGCAGCTGGCGAAGCTGAGGTGGGTACGCCATAATCACCATCTTTAAAGTTCAAAACCTGATGAGCTTGCATTAGGTTTACAATATCTCCCCTAATTGGTAAGTCGGTTGTGTTTGTTGGTAAATGACTGTATCGCTTTCCAGTAGTGCCAATATCAAATATATCTTCAAAAAATACTAGTGGATTTCCGTCCATCGCTACGCAAGCAGCGTAGGCTGCAAATAGTCTTGGCTCTCTAGGGTCTAAGTGCTGACCATTACCTCCTAATTCACTGCTGGTGTTCCAGCCGGTATTATCATTTACACCCAATGGTTGTAAAAAATTACCGTTGGAAGTAAGCCTTGGTCGGTAAGTATCGTGGCTATTAACAAATGAAACACTACGATGCACTCTTTTATTTCCTGGATAATCAAAGAAGCGGAAAGATTGTTGTTCGCCAGGTAAGTTTTGCATATTAAAGCTACCATTGCTACGCACCATTTGGTACAAGCCACCATTGCCAGAGGTATTATAACCCCTTAAGCCAAAGTCAAAAGTACCTGTATGTTTTTCATTCGTTACACCATTTGGTGCTGTAGGGGATGCTATATTGTTAGCGTAATTGTCAATATCATTTTGGCTACCAATCCATTCACCTACGCAAAACATATCCTGTCCGCCAGCTTGTAAACTAGTTAAGCTACTATTGTATTTACTATGCCATATGCCAGTTTCTTGGGTAGATAAAGAAAAATGCTTTACCGCATCCCAACGCCAACCGTCAGATCCAGTTTGTTTTTTTAACCAAAGTAACCAATCACGGCTTTGGTTGGTCATATATCCACTTGGTTGTACTGGGTTAATATAAGCCCTAGTAACACTACCCACCGCTACAGTGCCAGATGTGGGTATATTGCTACTTTGCCCAACCGAACCGGCAGTATAATCAATATCGGGACCCCAATAAGTGCTGTTAATATCATTACAACTACTATTGCAGTTGAAGAAGTTTTGGTAGTTTTTAGGCCATCTTCCGTTCCTTGTCCAATAGTCATTGGTAAGTTCATCAATGGCAGGTGTGCTATAACTTACATACCTGAAATTCTTAAACCCTGAAGCGGTGTTTGTGGATCCTGAAGCCGGATCTTGCCCGCCAGCACCTGCAGTACCTAACGGTGCCGAAGCACCAAAAGTATTTACACCGCCACCTGCATCGCCATTGTGATTCAATACTATATCGTGTATTACTTCAATGCCATTAGCGTGCATTACTGCAACCATTCTAAGAATATCATCTTTACTACCAACACGGGTACGCATTCTATCATTTAATGGGTGCCCATTACCTTTTTGGCGTTTATCGCCTAAGTCGTAATTGTCAAAAGGCATATAGCCAACGAAATCGGGGGAAGCGTTTTTATAAGCAGGGGGAATCCAGATTGCGTTGAAACCAGCAGCCTTAAGCCTTGGGGCAAGCTCTGTTAAATAATTGGCCCAGCCAAAGCGGTAGTTTTCATTCCAATAATCCCACCAAAAGGCTTGGAAGATTACTTTTTTTACTTTTTGCTGAGCAAAGGATTGTGAAAGAAAGGAGAGGGATAAAAGCATGCACAAGCATAGATTCATCCACGGTAGGTGGCGATTTTTTTTCATATTTGGCAATGTTTAAAGAAGCAATTTCTGTAAAATTATGGCTTGAAAATTCAAATGTGTAAGAAATACACAAAACTTTTAAAAATAAATTGTCGAAAAGTTAACAGAATGGTGGTAAAATATTAATTTCAAAAAACGATTTGCTAAACGATACGCTTTAAACCTGTTTGCTTTATGAAAAAAATGGTACCCGCCATAGCACCATTCGGTGCACTTATTTACGCTAAAACTATCCCTCCAGATTATTAAGCATTTAGTTAAACTATTTAGAGATAGTTATCCATAATTCATTCGGCTTATTTACTTAGAAATACATCAAACAATAAAAATTAAAAAATGAAAAAAACGTTACTACTTGTTTGTGTTATGGTAACACAACATTTGATTTATGCACAATTTACGACACCAACTATTGACGGTGGTATAGGGTCTAATGAATATGGTACGCATACAAACGGCAACAACCAACAAGTTAATAATTTGACTTGGTATATGACTTGGGACAACACCTACCTATATATTGCTGTATCTAATTATACAAATGCGAATGATGCACTAGTATTCTACATTGATGATAATCCACTTGCAACGGTTAATGGGGGTGCCAATTCTAACGGCTCTCTTACTGGAACTGGTTATGACGGCTTAACTGCTACACTACCGTTTAGGGCCGATTGCTTTTTGTATTTGAAACCTGGATATGATGATTATAAATATCACAATAGCTCAGGTGGATGGGGATTATCTACTACCAATTCTTTAACTAAGTCTTATAATGATGGTAATGATGTTTTTGAAGTTAGGATTCCATGGAGTGCTGTAACTAATGGTGGGTCGAGACCTTCTTCATTCAATTTTGTTTGCTTTGGTGGTTATAACACTGGTTTATTTGCAGATGTTCCCTCATTGAATCCTGATGGAACTATGGCTTCTGTCGTTCTATCATATTATCATTCAGTATCTGCAACTGATGATGGTAGTTCTGTTAAACCATTTAGTAGAATAAGTTATGCCACTGCTTCAGGATCGCAAACCTTAAGTACGGCTACAAATCTTTTCGATATGACTTTAAATGGGTCAACTGCAACCTTATCTGCTGCACACACAATAGCTAACAAACTAGCGGTTGCAAGCAGCAGCACCTTGAATACCGGTGGTAACCTAACAGTACGTTCAGATGCCTCTGGCACTGCTCGTATTGCCAATTCTGCTGGTACTATCTCAGGTAACATTACCGTGCAAAGATATGTACCTGCTAAGTCTGCCCGTAAATGGAGCTTTGTAGCAAGCCCAGTTCAAGCCACCATTCGTAGTGCATGGCAAAGTCAAGCATTCATCACTGGTGTTGGTACTGGCGGTACAGCTTGTGGCACAACTGGTGGTAATGGCTCTGTTGGTACAGATAAATACAATACCAATGGGTTTGATGTATCATTGGGTAATGCTGCTAGCTTAATGCAGTACAATGCTACCCAAGTTAGTGGTAGCCGTTGGGTAAGTGTAGCAAATACATCTACCAACTTAGTTCCTGGAAAAGGTTATAGGATGAATATTAGAGGGGAAAGAGGATCAAATGATGCAAACTGTGCAAATCAAATATCAAGTGCAACACCAACTGCCCCTGCTGCTGTAACGCTCAGTGCTACTGGCGCTTACCCTACTGGTAGTGCATTGCAAGCCACGGTATTTGGTACAACCGCAACGGGTGGTAGTAATGCTTTTACCCTGTTAGGTAATCCATTTCCAAGTGAGTTAAGTTTTAGTGCTGTTCAAGCCGCAAACACTACTATTGGTAGAAAAGTGTGGATGTATGTGGGCAGTAATACTGGTTACTCTAGCTGGAACAATGGTACAGCTAGTGGTACATGGCCTGCCGGTTACCAAACAGGTTCTGATGTAACTATACCGAGTGGTTCTGCCTTTTTTGTTGAAAACACAAACAGCGCAGATGCTACCGTAACATTCGCAGAAGCACACAAAGAAGCAACAGTAGTAGCAAACGGAAATACATTCCAAAGTAGAAACACTCAAACACAAAATACTTGGAATGTGGTAAGAGCTACTTTACAAGAAACCAATGGTAATTATTTTGATGATTGTATTATTCGTTTTGGTAATAATGCTGGCATTGATAATAATACTTATACTGGTTTTGATGGTGTAAGCCTTAATACAGGAAATAGCCAATATATAGCAAGCTATAAAAGTGGGGTTTCAAGCGTATTAACTTTTAACACACGTAGCCAAAACTATACAAATGATACCGTAAAATTATTTGTGAAAAATACGGTGAATGGTACCAGCCAATTGAAGTTCACTGAGCATACAAATATGCCTGGAGAAATAATATTAAGGGATAAATTTTTGAATGCTACGCAAGATATTAAGGCAAATGCTTTTTACAATTTCAATATCACTACCGACCCATTAAGCCAAGGAGGAGAAAGATTTGAATTGGTGTTCCGCAGTGCAAGCACTTTACCAGTACAATTTGTAACGGTAAATGCAGAGAAAAAAGCAACTGGAGCACAAGTTAATTTTACTGTTGCTAAAGATGAAGAAGCCAAAAACTATGTAGTAGAAAGAAGCAATGGCAATGCAAACTTCACTGCAGTTGCAACCATTGATAGCAAAAACCAAACAGGCAATGTAAGCTATACTGCATTAGATAATCAAGCCATACAAGGTACGGTACTGTACAGAGTAAAAGCCAATAGCAAGAATGGTGGATATGTGTATAGCCCAACGGTAAAATTAGCTGGCGATAAAGGAGCGGTGCAATTAACGCTGTATCCTAACCCAGTAAAAGAAACCTTGAATATACAAACAGAAGGTACAATAGCAGGGAAGGTAAGTATACGTATAGTAAACCAATTGGGCGAGGTAATGCAAACGCTAAATAATGTGGTAATAAGCAATAGCCAAGTAAGTATGAATGTGGCGAAGTTACCGGCAGGCGTATACCATGTAAGCATTAGCAACGGCGCAGACTATACAGCTAAGGGAAGCTTTGTGAAATAATAAAGCTCCTCACACTGAGCCTCGGTGAAGTGCTTTGTCGAAATATTGTTGTCACTCTGAGCGTAGTTGAAGTGTTCGTAGAAGTGCTATTGAAGTGAAATGAAGAAAGCTTGTTGTAAAATCTGGAATGTCGAAGGGTATGTCACCGTAAAATGCTTCTACAAAGCTCAGCAGGACAGCAGAACGGAACTAAGCATTACAGTTGAACGAAGCCTAGCATTATAGATTAAGCGATTTAATAATGAACTTAAAAGCTAAAATGCAATTGCAAGAATTGGAATTTTAAAGTAATAACGATTTAAATAAAACAAATGAAAAAAATATTAATGATACTTGCCTTATCTGTTAGTTGTTACACTGTAGCACTAGCCCAAGATCCGGAAGACAATACAGATCCATTAACCAATGATGTGCCAATAGATGGTGGTATTAGTATATTATTAGCTGGTGGTGCAGCGTATGGAGTTAAAAAACTAAAAGAGAAAAAATCGCTTAACAATAAAGCATAAAATTTACGAGAGTAATTATTTTGCAGCCCTACATTTATAGGGCTGCTTTTTTTATATAACTTACCTTGCTATTAATAGGCCATTATGAGAATTACTTTTTTTTCTGCAAAACCATACGACATTAGCTTTTTTAAAGAACACAATAAAGAAAACCAGGAACTGATTTTCCATGAAGTGCCACTTGATATTCATTCTGTGCAACTAGCTAATAACTCCACCGCAGTTTGTGTTTTTGTGAATGATAAGGTAGATGCAGTGGTTATGGAAATGCTTTCGAAAATTGGTATAAAATACATTGCACTTAGGTGTGCTGGCTTTAATAATATAGATTTAGTAGCTGCTAAAACTTTAGGTATAAAAGTGTGTAGGGTGCCAGCTTACTCACCAGAAGCAGTGGCGGAGCATGCAGTAGCATTACTACTAACACTTAATAGAAAAACGCACAAGGCATATAATAGAGTTAGGGAGCAAAATTTTTCCTTAAATGGGTTGCTTGGTTTTGATTTATATGGTAAAACTGTAGGGGTAGTTGGTACTGGAAATATAGGAGCAGCTTTTGCTAAAATAATGATTGGTTTTGGATGTAAAGTATTGGCTTTTGATGTAGTTGCGAATAAGCAGTTAGAAACTTTAGGCGTAGAATATGTACCCTTAATAGAACTATTTAATCAAGCAGATATTGTTTCGTTGCATTGCCCGTTGAATAACCAAACCAAGCATATAATTCAAAAAGATACTTTACAAATGATGAAAAATGGCGTTTTCATTATTAACACAAGTAGGGGTGGATTGGTTAATACAAAAGATGTAATTGATGGCCTAAAGCAGCAAAAAATAGGTGCGTTAGCATTAGATGTTTACGAGCAAGAGGAACACCTTTTCTTTAATGATTTATCCGATGTTATAATTGAGGATGATGAAATTCAACGATTAATGAGTTTTCCTAACGTACTTATAACAGCGCACCAAGCTTTTTTTACAAATGAAGCTTTAACAGAAATTGCTTTAAAAACTTTTGACAATCTTAATCAACTAGCCGTTTCGGGAAATATTTCTGATAAGGCAGCGTTATTAGCATAGTACATGTTCACAAATAGAATTCTTTTTTTAATTTTACTTCAATGAAAATGAAAAATATAATATCCGCTACAATGTGCTTATTAGCATGTGTACTTTTTTTAGCCTGTACAAAAGAAGAAAGTATTGAAGGCGGTGGCATAAGTACTGCATCGGGAAGTCTTAAAGATACTGCTGGTAATTGCGTTCCACCTGCGGTGCTGGGTAATTATGTTGTTGGTACTGCCGTTACGGATAGCAATTATATTTTAGCCGCAGTTAGGGTACAGGCCATAGGCAACTATAAAATATTTTCAAGTACACAAAATGGTGTATACTTTACTGATAGTGGTTACTTCAGCTCTACGGGTACAAAAGTGGTAAAGTTAAAAGCCATTGGCACACCCACTTTAGCAGGTACTAACACTTACTCATTAACATTCGATACTTCTATTTGTAGCTTTAGTATTGTGTATAATACAGCAGGTAGTGGCGGTGGAACAGGTGGCGGCGGTGGCGGTGGTACCGTTAATATTAATGACAACGATTCGGCTTGGCAATTTGTAGAGAATGGAGTTTTTTATCATGGTCCATTTACTAATGTTACTCTTAACGTTACGCCAGCGCCTACCAATGTAGTAGCATTTAATATGATTGGTGAAACTTTCTTAACAGGCGATACAAGTATATCTTTAACGGTGGGTAACCGTAATGGTACGCCAATTGTTACCGGTAATTATCCTTCTAACAACAACTCTGTAGGTTCTACTTTTACGTTTACGGATGATGCTGGGGCATTACCTGTAATACTAATGAGTGCTTCCCCAGTAACGGTAACACCAGGGGTTAATCTTACTTTTATTGTAACCGCATATGATGCTACCACCAAAATAATTGAGGGCACATTTTCTGGTACGGTAGCCAATACCGCTGGTACAGGAACTAAAACAATTACTCTAGGAAAGTTCAAAGCACAGGCTCAGTAACACACAAATGGCCACTATTTTTTATAACCAATAGGCTTAGGCTTATTGGTTTTTTTTATGCCCATTACGGTCTTATGTTCAGTAAGTTTTAACAGTTTGTCAAAATAAATTTTCATCTTCATTGTACAAATCCCAATAGTATGAAAACAACATTTTTATGCAGCATACTTTGCTGTTTTTTGGCACTAAATGCCAATGCCCAAAACGCACAACTTCCCGAGTGGGGCCCCGCAAAAGTTACAAATGCATTATTCTATTACCTGCCGGCGCTTAACTTGTATTATGATGTACAGTTAAAAGAATATGTGTATCAAAAAAAAGGTAAAATTAAAAAAAGCAAATCCTTACCTGCCCATATTGCTGAGCAAGATTTATATAATGTATATAAAGTAATAATTAATATGCCAAAGCCTTACCTAAACATAGAAAGCGATAAGGTTAGGTATGCTGCTTTTATGGTAAAGAGAGGACAACAAACCATACGGGATTACGAAATACTAGAGCGTATGAACAACTTACAGCTAGATGATGCAACTACTGTTGCTACAACAAATAAGTAAGCAATTTAATAGGTGTGTTATTGGTTACTTTACAGATTCCCATTCCTTAGTTTCAAAATTATATTGCTTTATCACCCTTGCGGGGTTGCCAACAGCAACTGAATAGGGCGGTATACTTTTAGTAACTACAGCGCCACCGGCAATAACACTATTTCTACCAATAGTTACGCCAGCAGTTAGTACCACGTTAGCGCCAATCCAGCAGTTTTGTTCTACAATTATTTCAGCTGTGGTGGTGCCTTGGGAATGTATGGGTTTTGTAACATCAGTATACACATGGTTAAGGCCGCTAGCTACAATATTCTGAGCAAATATTACATCGTTGCCAACGGTTACTGGGCCAATAATAGTATTGCCAATACCTATTAGGCTTCTATTGCCAATTGTTACCGCACCAACGCCATTATTGATGGTGCAAAAAGTTTCTATAGTGGCATCTTCACCTAAGCTAAAAGGGTTGAAAGGAAAAAGATCTAACCGGCAATTACTTCTAATTACACTACCTTTTGAGTGGGTATGATAAAACCTGTTTAGGAATGTGCGTACCCACCACCTTGGTCTTGCTTGGTTAGAAGGAATTAAAAGCCAATGTGCAAATTTTTTTACACCGGCATTACTTTTTATGTATGAAGCTATAGACATAATGGCAAGGTTAATATGTTGGTGCATTTAAAATAAGTATTTTGAAATTGTAACACAATAATTTTTTGCATTATTATATTTTATATCTTAATGCTTTATATGATGCTTATGTTATGTATTGTTAATTTTTAATAGATAACCCTTATTTTGCACGCAGCATATTATCTACACAAAACCCTAAACTAATCTTCACACAACATATCAATAATACAAACTATGAAAAAGCAAATATTAATGGTAGATGATGATGTGGTAATACTAAAATTACTTAACCATGTATTACACCATGATTATGATGTAGTAATGCACAAAAGTGGTATTGATGCTTTTGCTTGGCTTGAGGAAGGTAATTATCCATCTATCGTTATTTCCGATTTAGAAATGCCTTATTTTCCTGGCCAGTCATTTGTAAAAAATTTGAAAATTAGTGGCTTTTACAAGGATACACCAGTTATTGTGCTTTCTGGTATTCATAACCTAGAAGAAGAAATAGCCAAAATGCCTTTTAAAGTGGATGCTTACATAAGAAAACCATTTAACCCAACAAAGTTGAAAGAAGTGTTAGAAGAAATTCTTAAAAAACAAGCTAATTAATCATGAGCCAACCAACCTGGAATGATCATGCAAGCGCAACAGCCATAAGGGTTGCAGCATTAATAACCTCTTCTCCGGCCGACTATTTTTTAAATGAGCTTCCTGAGTTTGCCATCGATTGTTTTACTGATATTAAAAATTTTGAAGCTTATTTATTAGATAGATCAATTGCTACTTTACCCGAGGTAATATTGATAGAAGTTGACAGCACTGTTAATGCTATTTCTGTAATAGAAAGAATGAAGAAAAATCCTTTACTAAAAGGGCTAATTATAATTATGTTGGCTAAGGAAAAAAATAGCCAACTTATTAGTGAAGCAAGAAAGCTTAAAGTGCATGACTTTTATTCAATTCCCTTTACCAAAGAGGTGTTGGTAGAAAGAATACAATTTTTAGTAAAATTCAAATTTATAAAGCCAACAATTGCCGATTTGGGCGAGGGTATACAAGTAACCTACCAACTACCTTGGGCTAAAAGGGCTTTTGATATTGCCTTCTCTGCATCATTACTTATTGTGGCATCGCCACTATTATTGGTAACTGCTGCATTAGTAAGGTTAGAAAGTAAAGGGCCAATTATTTATAAAAGTAAAAGGGTAGGAACGGGATATAGAATTTTTGACTTCTACAAGTTTAGATCTATGCGGCCAGATGCCGATAAAATGTTGGCAAAATTAGCCGCCGAAAAAAATCAATACGCTGTAGAAGAGGCAGGAGCTACACAAAGTGCTTTTGTGAAATTAAAAGACGATCCGAGGGTTACAAAAGTTGGTAATTTTATAAGAAATACTAGTATTGATGAATTACCACAGTTATTCAATATTTTAATGGGCGATATGAGCACAGTAGGTAATAGACCATTGCCATTATATGAAGCCGAAATGCTTACGGGGGATGAATGGGCTACTCGTTTTCTTGGCCCAGCAGGCCTTACCGGTTTGTGGCAAGTAAGCAAAAGAGGCAAGGCCGATATGAGTGAAAGAGAAAGAAAAAAATTAGATAATTTCTATGCTGAAAAACATAGCTTTTGGCTAGATATGAAAATACTGGTAAGCACAGTGCCAGCACTATTTCAAAAAGAAAAAGTATAACCCTTGGGAATTTTATTTAATAAACTAACATTTGCTTTTTTAGCCACTCTTCTCTTTTTTTGTGTTAACGCACAACGTGAAAGTATGCTGCCCGATGTTAAGGCAGACCTATTATTGAAACTTATTGATACTGCTAAGGCTAACTACCCTAAAATGAAGGTTTTTGAGAATAAACTTAAGGTGGCCGATATAATGATTAAGAAAGAAAGGTTAGGCTATTTTGACATATTTACTTTTTCGTTCTTATATAGTCCCAACAACACTACTACACTGGTAAACCCAAGTTTTTTGAATGGTTACCAAGTAGGGCTATATATTAATGTTGGTCGCTTATTGCAAGTGCCAAAAAGTATTAAACAAGCAAAGGAACAGTACGCTATTGCAAAGTACGATAAGCAAGAATATATGCTTAATTTAGAAGCAGAAGTAAAAACGAGATATTATACTTACTTGCAGCAACTAGCCACCTTAAGAATGTATGCAACTACACTAACTGACGCTGAGAGTAGTGCCAAACAAATAAGGTACCGATTTGAAAAAGGGGAAGCTAAGTTTGAGGAGTACAACGGTTCTTTAATTTTATACGGGCAGCAAGCCCAGCTTAAAATACAAACCGAAGGCACAATGCTAATTGCTAAAGCAAAACTTGAAGAACTTATTGGCAAAAAAATTGAAGACGTAAAATAATGGAATTATCTAATTTTTTAAGGTTACTATATAGGCAAAGATTCACGCTGATGATTATTCCTATCATCACCATTATTATTACTTTTTTTCTTACTCGTAATTTGCCAAATCAATATTCATCTAAAGCACAAATTGCAACGGGCTTAGTTGATCAGTCTCAACAAATTCTTAACCAAAGAGTGTTAGATCAAGAGTCTAAAATTAACCAAGAGTTTCAGAATCTTATACAAATTATGCTAACCAAGCATATTTTAGATCAAGTTTCTCTGAAACTAATTATACACGATTTTACAAGCAAAAAACCTTTTCTTGAGCCAAGTAAATTAATAAAAACCCTTAACCCATCGTCTCGCCAACATGCTATTCAGGTGTTTCAAGAAAAGTATAAAAGCAAACAGCCACTTTATCTATTTAATGAAGATCAAAAAGGACTTGCTAAAGTTATTGCTTCCATGAAGTATGATGAGGAATCGTTAATGAAGAATTTACGAATCTATCGCTTAAATAACTCCGATTTTATTCAGGTAGAATTCGATTCTGAAAATGCCGATTTAAGTGCATATGTGGTTAATAGCTTATGTAGTGAGTTTATTAATTATTACACCATTATTCTTAAAGAAAATCAGTTAAAAGCAGTTAATTTTTTAGATAGTGTTTTAGGAAAAAAAGAAGGCGATTTAAATGGAAAAATTGCACAGTTAAAGGGTTATAAAATTGAAAATAGGGTACTAAACCTTAACGAACAAGCAAAACAATTGTATGAGCAATTAGGCGAGTTTGAAACAAAAAAGCAAGCAACAGAGCAGGAAATTATTTCTACCGCAGGGGCATTAGCGGGTATTGAAGCAAAATTTAACCCGAAAGAAAGGAAATATTTAGAGGCGGTAATGAGCAATATAAATATTGAAATTGCTAAAACGAAAGATGAGATTAGCATAGCGAATGATGGGTTGGTTCGTAGTAATTTTGACCCAGTATATGATAGAAAAATTGACTCTTTAAAAACGGTATTAACGGAACAAATTATAAGCTCCTCCGATAAGTATATTTCTAGCCCATTGGTTGCTAAAGAATCTTTAATTAACCAGAAAATTCAATTACAAATTAACCTTGACCTAGCAAAGAACAGCGTTAACTCCTTAAAAAATGAAATTACTCGGCTTAATAAAAGATTTGATCAATTAGTGCCACATGAGGCGGTTATACAAGGCTACGAAAATTCAATAAATGTTGCAAGCCAGGAATATATTGAAATATTAAAAAAGTTTAACCAAACAAGTTTAGATTCAAAACTCTCTATTCGCCTACGCCAATTAGAAACTGCAATGCCTGGTGCATTACAGCCATCAAAAAAAATGCTTTTGGTTATTCTTGCAGGGGTTATCAGCTTCGTTTTCTGCGTAATAGTTTTGTTTGTTTTGTTTTATCTAGATGATACTATTAAAACTGCAAAAGATTTAGCCAACCATGCAAGATTACCGGTGTTAGGGCAGCTTGATTTGGTAGAAGGCAAATCATTGAACTTAGCCAGTATATGGCAGGGTGGTAATGATTTACATAATATTTTAAAGGATCAATTAAGGTCTTTACGTTTTGAAATTGATCAAGACCTTTCAGGCCATAAATTACTTGTGGTTAATAGTATAAAGAGAAATGAGGGAAAAACTTTTTTTGCAGTTAACCTTGCATACGCATTTTCTGCCGCTGGCAAATCAGTATTACTAGTTGATGGTAATGCCGCCAATCCATCCATAAGTCAGTACGCAAAGGAGAAAATTTTCTTGGAGGATTATTTGCAAAACAATGCTTCGGTGCCCACGCCAGCATTCAATGCAGATATTGTGGTAATGAGTAATAAGGGCGGCGATGAATCTTTACTAGAACTTGCAAAAGAACATACCGTAAGAGAAAAATTAGTGGTATTAAGAAATACTTTTGATATTATTATAGTTGAAGCGCCAAGTATGATAAATATGAATAAAGCAAAAGAGTGGAATGTATTTGCAGATAAAGTGGTAACCATTTTTCAGGCTAACCAAACCATTAATGAAAAGAAAATGGATCACTTTAAATATTCACAACAGCTTGGTGATATTTTTAGTGGATTAATATTAAATAAAGCAAGTGCACCTTATAAGAAAAAAGGCATTAGAAGTGCACTTTTAAGTAAGCTAAAAAAGTAAAATTTTCTTATGCAATCATTAATGCAACTGCTATGGCAAATACTTCAAATAACAATAGGGTATAACTTGGTATTGCCTATTTTTCTGCTCATTGCTTATGTATTATTTGGGTTTTTTTACAAAAAAAAATTAGCTACACCCACTCATCAAACTATTGATTATGCTATTATAGTTACAGCGTATCAACAAACTACCTTTTTACAGCAAGTTGTTGCTTCTTTGCTTCAATTGCAATACACTAATTACATCATATACCTTGTTGCAGATAATTGTGATACAAGTTCCCTAGAATTTAATAACAGTAGGGTAGTGCTACTGAAACCCCCAACTACATTGGCAAGTAACACAAAAAGTCATTTTTATGCAATAGATAATTTTGTAAGAAATCATACCCACTTAACTATTATTGATAGCGATAATTTAGTAGAACCTAATTATTTAAATGAGCTAAATATTTATTTTGAAAAAGGTTACCAAGCAGTACAAGGAATTAGAAACCCTAAAAATCTGAATAGTACTTATGCTTGCCTAGATGCTGCAAGAGATATTTATTATCATTTCTATGATGGTCAAATACTTTTTGCATTAGGTTCTAGTGCCACTTTATCCGGTTCAGGTATGGCATTTACTGTGGAGTTGTATAAAAAATGTTTAGGCAATAAGCCTGTTAGTGGTGCTGGCTTTGATAAGGTATTGCAATATGAAATTCTAAGTCGAGGTTACAGAATTGCTTTTAATAAAAATGCTATTGTGTATGATGAAAAAACAGCAAAGGCCGATCAGTTGGTTAATCAGCGTGCAAGATGGATTAACACTTGGTTTAAATACTTTGGTTTAGGATTTACGCTACTACTTAAGGGCCTAAAAAGTGCAAGTATTAATCAAATATTATTTGCCATTATATTGCTTAGGCCGCCATTATTTATGTTCTTGTTATTAGGCATTTTATTCACCATCTTCAATTTATTTGTTGCACCTATTGTAGCAATTTATTGGTTAGCTGCATTTTTGTGTTTCGTAATAAGTTTTCTACTAGCACTTTTACTAAGCCCAACCGATAAGCGTATTTATGCATCGCTGGCTAATATTCCTAAGTTTATGTTTTTTCAAGTGGTTTCATTGTTAAATGCAAGACATGCAAATAAGCGTTCAGTAGCTACCGTACATACTTTTGAGGATAATGAAAAACTTAAGTTGTAATGAATAAAAACAAAATTTTTCCTGAGCCAATTAACGATTATTATTGGCAACTTACCCCAGGGCAAAAAATTGCAAGAAGGGTAGCAATTGCATTTGCTGCTGTTAGTACATTCTTTTTCTTTTTTAAAATTCTATTTCTTTGATTCGGGAAATAGAAATATCATTAGGTTCTAAACTAAAGCAAAAAAGCACCTTTAGTAGCATTTACTTGTACTTAAGGCAAAAAGTATTAATTGAAAAATTATACAATCGGCAAGGATACGCAATATTATTATTCTCAGCATTGTTCATTGCATATGCAATTTATTATTTGCAAATAGCGGGTGCGGCTTTGGTATTAATAGCCGTATGTGCATTGCCATTTGTTTATGCAATTGTTGCATATCCTAGCATTGGTATTTTAATTATTTTAACCTCTGCCTATTTAATAATGTGGGTATTGCGAATGGGGGTTAATTTTCCATTGGGCACGTTAATGGACGGCATTGAAGTGCTATTAATTTTCGGATTTTTTTTGCAGATTAAAAGGAATAAAGACTGGGAGAGGTTTAAAAATCCTGTAAGTATTATTGTACTTATCTGGATTGTTTACAACATTGTACAATTTGCAAATCCTACGGCTGAGTCTAGGCTAGCGTGGGTATACACCATTCGATCGGTGGCTATTGTAATGTTATTGTATTTTATTTTCGTTTACAATATACGCACTATGCAGCTTATAAGAATTATTATGAAGCTGTGGATAGGGTTGGCGTTTTTTGCCGCATGCTATGCTTTTAAGCAACAGCATTTCGATTTTTTTCCGTTTGAAAAGGATTGGCTTTACTCCGATCCCAATATTGAACAGTTATTATTTATCGATGGGCAATGGAGAAAGTTTAGCATTTTCTCCGACCCTGTAGCATTCTCTTATAATATGGTAGGTGCTGCCACCATTTGTATATGCTTGGCTAGTAGTAATGCTTTTAGCAAGGCGAAGAAAACTATATTATGGGTTATTGCTTTTTGGCTATTGCTTAATATGTTATACAGCGGTACAAGAGGGGCTTATGTATTGTTACCAGCTGCTATGATTTTGTATTTTATTCTCAATTTTAGTAAAAAAGTTTTACTGGTAGGTTCTATCGGGGCATTGTTTGTGCTGTTCTTAATTTTTGTACCTACTAGCAGCCCAACCATTGTGCGTTTTCAAACGGCTTTTAAGCCAAATGACGATCCATCATTTAACGTTAGAAAGAATAATCAAAAGCGTATTCAGCCTTATATTTTATCGCATCCATTGGGTGGTGGGCTTGGTGCTACGGGCACATGGGGGCAGCGATTTGCCCCGCATTCATACTTGGCTAATTTTCCGCCAGATAGTGGCTACGTAAGGGTTGCGGTGGAGTTAGGCTCAATTGGGTTGGCAATTTTCTGCTTCTTCATGTTTGTAATTTTACGACAGGGAATTAACTCATTTTTCTTAATTCAAGATCCGGAGCGAAAGGCCTACTGCTTAGCCATGACGCTGGTAATATGTGCTTACAATATTGGTAATTTTCCACAGGAAGCCATTGTGCAATTTCCTTCAAATATTTACTTTTATTTGGCTGCCGCACTAATACAAGTGCTTTATAGGATGGATTTGCAACAACAAAAAGAAAACGATGAAAAACGCCTTACCCTTGCAAAATAGAGATATAATTATTGTAGGCTTACAGCCTTGGGATACTGAAATTGGAAGTAACTGCAAAAATATAGCGGTAGAAATGAGTAGGCATAACCGGGTGCTATATGTTAACTCTCCGCTTGATAGAATATCTATTGCTAGAGGAAAAAATGATGAAAAAATACAAACAAGGCTACAAGTAATTAGTGGTAAAAAACAAGGGCTGCAACAAATAGATACAAATTTTTGGCAGTACTACCCCGATACAATTATAGAGAGTATTAATTGGATAAAGGTTACCCCAATTTTTTCTTTTTTCAACAAAATAAATAATAGAAGAATAGCTAAAAGTATTCAAAAAGCAATAAAGCAACTTGCTTTTAAAAACTATATATTATTTAACGATAACGATATTTTTAGAAGTTTTTATTTAAAGGATTTTCTACAGCCTGCTGTTAGTGTTTACTATTCAAGAGATTACTTATTGGCCGTAGATTATTGGAAAACGCATGGCTATAAATTAGAGCCAGCAATAATTGCAAAATCGGATGTATGTGTAGCCAATTCCACCCACTTAACCAATTATTGTGGGCAGTACAATAAGAATAGTTTTTACGTTGGGCAGGGATGTGATTTAAGTATTTATAAACAAGTTGCAAGCAAAATACCTGATGATCTATTGCCAATTCCTAAGCCAATTATAGGTTACACAGGTTATATAACAGCATTAAGATTAGATATAAAATTGCTTGTAGCTATAGCGAAAAAGCAACCAACTTGGCAGCTAGTTTTTGTAGGGCCAGAGGATGCAGACTTTGCAAGTAGCGAGTTACATTCATTAGCAAACGTGCATTTTTTAGGGGCTAAAGAACCAGAAACATTGCCAGCTTATGTTAACCAATTTAATGTATGCATTAACCCACAAATATTAAATGAAGTTACTATTGGTAATTACCCTAGAAAGGTAGATGAGTATTTGGCATTAGGTAAGCCTGTAGTAGCAACTGAAACGGAAGGGATGGTAATTTTTAAAGACTATGTATATCTTGGAACAGGGGTAGATGCCTATATACAACTTATAGAAAATGCGTTAGCCGAAAACGACACAAATGCAGCAATGGTTGAGGAAAGGAAGGCGCTAGCTTTTAGTCATACATGGGAGAATAGCGTACAAGAAATTTACAATGCCATTAAGGTAGTGGAGCAATAATGGTTGTTGAAAATATTTTTATTTACTTAGTATAATCTTCTAATTTTTCTAGAATTGCTGCATCAACCGATTCATCAAATTTTCTTGCAAATAATGCATCGGAAGCTATTAACTCATTAAAATTATCACTGCGTAAAATTGATGGATTTGCCGTATCCTTCGGCCAATGCATATGCCATAAACTTCTTAGAATAGCATGCTTTTTTTCATCGGATTGCATAAGAATAGATTGAATAATAAACTCGTCAGAAGCCCAGGTGTACTGAAGAAATTTTACCAATTCTGTATCGCTTTCAAGCCGGTTTAAAATTGCTTTTGCAGCTGCTAAGGATATAGCCCACCAGCCAGAGCCTGGCCCACCATATAAAGGTGCACCTAGCGGAATTTCCCTTTTAGGCATAAACTTGCTCATAAACCATGCTATTCTATCTTTGCCTTTGAATTCTTTTTCAGTAAAGTGTATTTGCTCAATTCTTTTATTACAACCCTTCCACCAAGCAAGGTTATTTTCCTCATGATAAATAAAACTATTATTAGTATGCTCTTGAAAAAAACGATGAATGTATTGGTTAGATTTTATGGGAAAATCTTGCCCGCTCATAACTGTAAAAGTGCTAAAAATGTTTTGTGCTATTGCGGCTTTTAACGCAACTAATGTGGCGCCAACAATACTATACCCTCCCCATTTTACGTTTATTTGCTCGGTTAGTACCACCGTTCGTTCGTTATCTGCTAAAAAAGTATAGTTATCTATTGCTTCTTTTTTATCTACATGTATAAAAAAATAAAAGTTGGGGTGAGTTAGTTTTTTAATAAGCCTATCTACCTGTTTTGCATCTTTATGCACAAGTAATAGAAAAGCAATATTGTTGGTAGTTTCGGTATTCAAGGGCATAACAGAATTATTTTTCAGCAGTTATTAGGATTATTGAATTATATAAATTTATCTATTTTTCCTATTAAAGAAACCACTTGGTATAAATTTTTTAAAATAATATTTTCAACCTATTTAAGTTGATTTATATTACAAATTATTAAGCTATTATATTATAAATAAGTAACGTTCGATTCGTTTATTTTCAAAAGAAAATTATGCTAAAAAGCATTTTGCAAAAAATACAGAACAGACACTTCTTATCCTTAGCGGGTAATGCTTCTATGTCAATTCTTGCAATGCTTTCCTTTGCAATTTTATACCGAAAATTATCCGTTACCGATATAGGGTATTGGATTATTTTTCAAACGGCTTACTCCTTAATGGATACCTTTCGTTCGGGGTTTTTAAATACTGCAATTGTTACTTTTTATGCTGGCACTTCCACGCAAAGAAAGCAGGAGGTAACAGGCTCATCATGGTTTATTGCCTTTGTAATTACTGGCTCACTTTCCCTAATTAGTTTCGCTTTTTCTTTTATTCCTTTCGGTTTTGATTCATTGGGGGTACAGCTTTTTTTAACGTGGGGCGGAATAACTTTTGTTGCCACCTTACCAAGCTTTATTGCAGCATGTTTGGTTCAGGCCGATGCCCAGTTTGATCGTTTTTTAGTAATAAGATTTATAAGTCAAGCATTATTTATAATAATGTTGCTTGTAATGCCTTTTTTTATAGAAATGAATGTAAAAAATGTTGTTATTGCTAACTTAATAGCGGCAATTATTACTAGCTTTTTTACCCTTATTTTCAGGTGGACCCAAGTAGCTACAATTGTAAACCGTAGCAAAGCTTGCGTTAAAGAGCTGTATGCTTTTGGTAAATATAGTTTTGGTTCTTACCTAAGTTCTTCTTTGTTTAGAACCACAGATAATTTTATTATTAATACCCTTTTGGGGCCAGCAGCGCTAGCAGTATATAACTTAGGAATAAGGTTAATGGAAATTGTAGAAATTCCTTTAAGGGCGTTTGTAGCTACCGCATTGCCAGAGCTTTCTACCGCATACAACCAGCAAGATAAAAATGGTGTAATATATGCAACGCAAAAGTATATTGGAATGCTAACCATTGCTTTGGTGCCAGCCTGCTTAGCAGCTGTGCTATTGGCTGATGTGGCTATTAATATTATTGGCGGCCCTAAATACTTAAATACGGAGGCGGCAAATGTGTTAAGAATATATATGGCTTTTGCCCTTATGTACCCTCTTGATCGTTTTTTTGCGGTGGCATTGGATGTAATAAAAATGCCCAAAATTAATTTTTATAAAGTACTTGCTATGCTTGCTGCCAACGTGTTGGCAGATTATTTTGGTGTGCTTCTTTTTGGTAATATTTATGGAATTGCAATGGGTACGTTTTTCCCAATATTAATAGGCACTTTAATTGGTTATTATTATTTAAATAAATACCAGCCATTTACTTTTTTTAGCATTTTTAAAATTGGGTACGAAGCCACCAATACTATAATTAAAAATGCTTTTTCTGCAATAAAGTATGCTTCTAAAGGAACAGTTTAGTTTTAAAAATATTGCTTTTTTTATCAGTATCATATTGATAGTAAAAGGCATCTACTGAGCTTGCAATTATTTGTAATCCAAAATGTTCAAACATGTTTAGTGGATCTACTTGTATATCATTATTTACAAAAAATTCTATTTGTAAATGCTGCCCTTTTTTTCCAAATAAATTATTGTAGATAAGTACGGGTTCATCGGTTAAGCCTTCTAGAAGTTGAATAGGGAGCGGCAGCTTAGTGCCAAAGTCGGTTTTGGTAATAAATACCTCATTTTCGTAGCAATCAATTTCAATTTCAAAATTGCCAACATTGGCGTGCTTAATAGCGTTGGTATACATTTCTACAAAAAAATGCTTTATCTTTTTTTCTTTATCTGCGGTAATTTTATTAAGGTAACACTCTTTTAATATGCTAAGTAATTTTTGCAAATTAGGCAATATAGAGTGGCTGTAACAGCTACAGGTAATTAGGCATTTATAGAATGAATGTTCATTCATGTGGTTGCTTTAGGCAAGTGCAATAAGGTTGGGTATTATGGTAAATACCTTATCTAAGCGAATAAGCTTAAATAAGTCTTCCACATCTTTATTAAGGCAAGCCACAATTATTTCGGCATCATTAGCAATAGCATGCTTAAGTGCTGCAACCAATGCTCCTAAAAATGAACTATCAACATAGGTTACTAAGTCGAACGACACTACAATTTTTTGTTTTCCTTCATCAATCAACTTTATTAATTGCTCCTTAAACTTGGCTGAATGATCTAAGTTGGCCTCGGCTATTAAAATGGTGGCTACTGTGTAATTATTAATTTCACTAATCTTACAAGTTATCATGAGGTTTTTTTTAAAAAAAGTAAGCTAGCATCATCCACCGCTTCCTTCTTTTTTATTTGCGTAAAAATACTAATATATTCTTCTTCTTGCAACATCCAATTTGTCCATTCTTTTTTAAAAGAGTCATAATCACTTTTCTTAATATTATTTACTATTCCGTCAATTAATCCATCTGTAAATATTGCAAGGGTATCATTATTTTGCAGCCATATTTCCTCTTCTTTGTATACGGCTTTTGTACTAAGCCCAAGTAGCCAACCATCTGCATGTATGGTATTAAGTGCTTGTTTTTGGTGGTTAAAAAGCATTATTGGTAAATCACCGGCACCGGCGTAAGTAATTTTTCCATCGGCATGGTTAAGCACTAGTATAGATAAGCTACACAGCATATCTTGCAGGGTATCATCTTGGCAAATAACATGGTTAATTTTTTGCATTATGGCAGCTGGGGAAGTAATACTATCTAATACGCATATGCGTATGGCACTGCGTATGTAACTAAGAATGCCAAACGCAAAAAACCATGCTTTCCATTTTTTACCCATTACATCGCCAACAATAAAGAAGGTGTGCGATTTTTTTATGGTAATACAATCAATAAAATCGCCGCCGGGAAAATCTTTATAGGGCTTATGCAAAAAGCCAATTTGCCAATTTTCAATTACAGGTTCTTTGTGCGGAACCGACTTAAAATTAAGGGCTTCAGCAGCTATTTTTAACTCATCAACCGATGTTTGGTATTGCTCTTCAACGGTGTGTAGCACATTATTTACTTTAAAAACAATAACATCAATTGGGGTATCTTTTGTTATGTAATCTATTGCTTTTAGGTTAAGCCCTTCAAGCATTAAATGCTTGCTTTGGTGTGCTGTTAAGAATACAAAGGGAATTTTTCTGGTAGCTTCATTTTCTATAATTCTTTCCCTTAGGTAAAAACCGTTTTTTTCGGGCATTTCATAGTCCGATAAAATAATATCGGGCTTTGTGTTTACTAATATGTCCAAGGCCTCATCGGCACCTTCGGCCATGTAGCATTTATAGTTAGCATTTGAGAAGGCTTTTTCTAGCACTTTCAGCATTAGCACATTATCATCTACAATTAGTATTGATTTTGATGAATTTTCTAACATTAGTAATTACTCCGCTTGTTTTTGAGATATTGTTTTAATAATTATATACACGCCACATAAAATAATTAATAGCGAAATAACATCCATAATAGTTACGCCATCATCCTTAGTAAAGTAAAAGATGGTAAACATTTCAAAGTTGGGTGGTGCAGGCATAATTATCATACCAAAACCTAGTATAATAAGTACAATACCAATTAGGCTTACAACAATTGTTTTTAGCCAGTTTCTTTTTATATAGTTTTTGGAAAGCTCTGAATCTAACTGATGCTCATTCAACAAGGTTGAAAAATTATTAAGCATATCTAGCCTAGAGAGGCTGTCGTTTTCGGCCACTTTTTGAAATGCTTTTATACTGCCGGCAGCATCAATTTTTGCATCGAAAGCTTTATTAATTTTAGCTCTAAAGGATAGTACCTTTTGGCTATCAATATTGCTATTATTAAGTAAGTTAATTAGCTCATCTAATTTTGTTTCTATATTTTCCTGGTTGTTCAGCAATTTTATTTGCTCTACTTGCTCTTCAATAGTTTTGATATTGCTCAATATTAAATACTTTCAATAAATATAAAATTTCTCTACTAAACCAACTCAGTAATTATGAAAAAGGTATCTATTATTACTGTTAATTATAACCAGCCAAAGCTAACAGAGTTGTTGTTGGCATCTTTAAGGCAAGTAAATACATACGATAACATTGAGATAATAGTGGTAGATAATGCAAGCAAACTTAATCCTGTACCTAATTGGGAGTTGGCTTACCCTAATATGATATTTATAAGAAGCGATGAAAATTTAGGCTTTGCAGGTGGTAACAATATTGGTATTGCAGCGGCTACTGGCGAGTTTTTATTTTTAATAAATAATGATACGGAGGTTACCCCAAATTTAGTAGAGCAGTTGGTAAATACCCTTGAGGATAACCCGAATGTTGGGCTTATTTCCCCTTTGATTTTATATTACGAACAACCAGAAATAATACAATATGCAGGCTTTACCCCAATGAACTTTTTTACTGGCAGAAACAAAGCTATTGGACAGTTTGAGGTTGATAAAGGTCAGCGAAATTATATTGGCCCAACAGGCTATATTCACGGTGCCGCAATGATGTTAAGAAAGGAGCATGCCACATTGGTTGGCTTAATGCCCGACCATTATTTTTTATATTATGAAGAAGGGGATTGGTGCGAAATGTTTAAACGGAAAAATCTTGAAATTTGGATAAATGGACAAGCCAAAATATACCACAAAGAATCAATGAGTGTTGGTAAAAATAGTAAGCTAAAAGCCTATTTTATGAATAGAAATAGAATACTATTTATCCGTAGAAATGCATGGTTTTATCAAGCATGGTTTTTCTTATTTTATTACATACTTATTGTAACCCCTAAGCAAATAGTTGAGTATATTAAAAATGGCGAAACCAAGTTTATACCAATGCTGCTAAAAGCCATTTGGTGGAACATGACCAATAGTAGAACTAGTAGTTATTTATATATTCCATCATAATTATTTAAAAACCTTAACTCCTTACTATGTTGAAAGTATTACTGCTTCTTTCATTGTTTTTAGTGTTTTATACTTTTCTCGGATACGGAATATTATTATATATTATTATTAAAATAAAACGGGCTTGGAAAGTAACAAATGCTAACTGGTTTACGGAGCAAGAAATGCCAACATTAACCTTAGTGGTAGCTGCTTACAACGAGGTGTATATAATGGAGGATAAGATTAAAAATACACTTGCACTTAATTATCCAAAGCAAAAACTTTCTCTTGTTTTTGTAACAGACGGCTCTAATGATGGCACGCCAGAAGTAATACAACAATATAATTCTATTAAACTATTACACAAGCCAGAGAGAAGCGGAAAAATTGCAGCAGTACACCGTGCAATGCTTGAAATAGATACTGAAATTGTTGTATTTACCGATGCTAACACTTTTCTAAATACCGATGCTTTACTACTAATTGCTAGGCATTATAAAGATGAAACAGTAGGGGCGGTATCTGGTGAAAAAAGGGTATTTAGCAACACCAATGATGCTACGGTGGGTGAAGGAATTTATTGGAAGTATGAGAGTGCATTGAAAAAGTGGGATGCGGAATTGTATTCAGTTGTTGGTGCAGCGGGGGAACTATTTAGTGTTAGAAAATCATTATACGAAGCCGTGCCGATCGATACCATTTTAGACGATTTTATGATATCGCTTAAAATAGCAGAAAAGGGTTATAGAATAGTATATGAGCCTGCTGCTTATGCACAAGAAACTAGCTCTGCCAACATTCAGGAGGAGCTGAAACGTAAGGTGCGTATAGCGGCAGGAGGCATGCAATCTATACTTCGTTTACAATCATTAATGAACCCTTTTAAGCATCCAATTCTTAGCTTTCAGTACATTAGTCATCGGGTACTCCGGTGGACGGTAACCCCCTTTTTATTAATTATTTCTTTATTGCTTAACCTTGTAATAGTAATCAATGGTGCAAGTGTATTTTATAATACATTGCTGTATGCACAAGTTCTATTTTATATAACTGCACTGCTTGGCTGGCTTTTCGAAAGTAGAAATATGCGTATCAAGTTGCTTTTTATTCCTTACTATTTTTGTATGATGAACTATGCGGTACTGGCTGGTATAATTAGGTATTTAAAGAAAAATCAATCTGCCGCATGGGAAAAATCGAAAAGGCAAACTGGCACTTTCTAGTAGATATTTAAAAATAAATTAAAAATAGAGCCTGCATGCAGGCTCTATTTTTTAATGTATACTCCCAATATGGGAATATTTTTCGAGTGCCTTACTTATTAAATTCTGTATAGTTTTTTATATCGAATTTATTGAATGCCTTGTCTGTATTTATTTACAGCTTATTTATTGATAACTAAATATTGAAGTGGATAATAAAAAAAATGAGCCGAGGTAGAAACCTCAGCCCGTTTTTAATCCGTACCCTATGAAAACAGGTTAAAGATATAATCTTTTTTTAATTTACCAAATTAATGTAGGGTTATATTTTGGGTATTCCCATTTATTGTTAAGGTAGCTTGGTTATCGCAGTTACCTGTTCCAAAATCAATAACACCAGTATTGGAATTTCTTGTTATTCTTTCTTGGCCTTTAACAATCCAACGGCAAGTGAATTTTCTAATTAGTGGTTGTAATATTTCTTTACTCCATTGTCTTGTGTTGTTACCAATTTTTACAGTTCCATTTGCTACGCCTGTAATGCTAAATATATCGTCAATGGGCGAACTTGGTGTTCCGTTTCCTTCCGTTTGTAACCAAGTTTTATTTTTATTCCAAGCAATATAGTTGCCACTTGGTCTTGTAAGTTTTCCATTTACTACTATAGTATTAAAACTTCTATTGTTGCTAGTACTTACATTTTTTACAGTGTGTGTACCTTCTACCTTAGTGCTATCTACAAAATGGTTATCAAATGTTGTAGTTGCTTCACTATTTGCCATGCTCATTCTACCGGTATATACCGTAATTATTTTACCCCTTCTTATTCTACCATCTGGTCCAATACAGCCATTGCCAAAGTTGATGGTAATTGTTTTTGGAAATACGTTTGGTGCCAAGGGTACGGTTGTAATAGTAAAGCATCTCTGTGGCTGCTGTGGGTTGGTACCGCTATCAGTTCTCGCAGTAATAGCTTCATTATCTGTGCCATTGGTTCTGCCAAATATGCCAATACCTGTTCCAATACCAGCATCTTCATTTACACCCATTACATTGTCGAATATTGCATTGTACACGTTATCCGCTTCCTCGTCTGAAACGGAAGCTTCAGCCGTCGCAGCAGTTTCTAATACTAGGTTTTCATCGGAGCTGTCTTTACTTTTTTGGCATGCTACTAGGCTTATGGCAGCAAAGCCTATAGTTAAATAGCTTTTGAAAGAATTTTTAATTGATTTCATGTTGGTAAGTTTTTAGTACTGACTTAGCCCTAAAACTTTAGTTTAATTCTTACTTAAAAAATGTGAATTTTGCCACATGAATTGGATTGATACACACTGTCACTTGTATGATGAAACTTTTATTAGTGATTTCGAAATGGTAATAAAAACTGCAATTGAATCCGGAATTTCAAAAATATACTTACCAGCTATTGATAGTAGCAGTCATGCAGCAATGTTATCTTTAGAAAGTAAGCTGCCGAGCTTATGTAATGCAATGATGGGGCTGCACCCTTGCTATGTTAAAGAGAATTACTTACAAGAGTTGGCTATTGTAGAGCAATATTTAGTAGATGGAAAATTCTGTGCAATAGGTGAAATAGGGTTAGACTTTTATTGGGATAAAACATTTGCCGACGAACAGTTAACCGTTTTTACTACACAAATGCAATGGGCAATAGATGCCAATATTCCTATAGTTATTCATTCACGCAATGCCACACAAGAAACATTAAATGCCGTAAAGCCATTTGCTAGCAAAGGATTGCGGGGTATTTTTCATTGCTTTAGCGGAAGTTTAGAAACTGCAAAGCAAATAATTGACCTCGGTTTTTTATTAGGTATTGGTGGGGTTATTACTTATAAAAATGCAGGTATTAAAGAAGTGGTTAAGCATATTAGCTTATCTAATATTGTGTTAGAAACCGATGCACCCTATTTAAGCCCTGTTCCGTTTAGAGGCAAGCGTAATGAACCAGGCTATATACCCATAATAGCTAGGCATATAGCTGATGCAAAAGAAATTGATATTGATGAGGTAGCCGCAATTACTACAGAAAATGCAATAAATATTTTTGGCTAAATATTTATACTTTACCTACATTGGTTTTTGCAATACATTTGCACACCTTTTATAAATGGAGACTTGTCCGAGTGGTTGAAGGAGCACGCCTGGAAAGTGTGTATACGGGAAACTGTATCAAGGGTTCGAATCCCTTAGTCTCCGCTCTTTTATTCACTACAGTATTTGTAGTTTTTCTTGCTCAAGTTGTGCGCTGAGTTCCATTTTTTTTAAAGCACTTTTGCTTAACAGGTTTATAAATTTTAGGCAAGATAATTGTACCAAAAGTTAATGTATAAAAAGTAGACTATGCAGCCCAAAAAGAAAGTTGTGGTTATTGGCGGCGGATTTGCCGGAATACAATTAGTAAAAAATCTTAATGAAGACCTTTTCGATGTTCTTCTAATCGATAAAATTAATCATCATCAATTTCAGCCACTTTTTTATCAAGTAGCTACTTCTCAAATAGAGCCTTCAAGTATTTCTTTTCCGCTGCGTAATATTTTTAAAAGGAAAAATAATGTGCAAATTCGGCTAGCAGAGGTACTAAAAATAAACCCTTTATCTAATAGCTTAGAAACAACAATTGGCACTTTTTTTTATGATTATTTAGTTATTGCTATTGGCTGCAAAACCAACTTCTTTGGTAATGAGGAAATTGGCAAAAATTCTTTAACACTAAAAACCACTTATGATGCCATTAACGTTCGTAACCATATATTGCAAACATTCGAAAATATTATTTCCGCATCCGACGAGGAGAAACAAGCACTAATGAATTTAGTTATTGTTGGCGCTGGACCCACAGGGGTAGAATTGGCAGGGTCTTTTGCAGAAATAAAAAAGAATATACTGCCAAAAGATTATCCTGGTATTGACTTTTCTAACTTTAGCATAACACTTGTTGAAGGTAGTAAACACACATTAAACAGCATGAGTGAGAAAGCTAAAACAGCCTCACAAGATTATCTACTAAGAATGGGTGTAAATATTCTTACAGAAACAATTGTAAGTAATTATGACGGAGCTGTACTAACTTTTAAAGACGGCAAAAGCCTAAAAACAAAAACAGTTATTTGGGCGGCTGGTGTTACTGGTAATATAATTGATGGGCTACCAAAGCCAGCAACTACTTTTGGCAGCAGGTTAAAAGTAGATAGAAATAATAAAGTGATAGATACTTCAAATATTTATGCTGTGGGTGATATTGCTTATATGGAAACTCCTAAATACCCTAAAGGGCATCCTCAACTTGCAAATGTGGCAATTAATCAAGCTAAAAACTTAGCAAGAAACCTTAAGAACTTAACCAAAGGAAAATTATTAACAGAATTTGAGTACAAAGATTTGGGTTCAATGGCTACCATTGGCACAAATAAAGCTGTGGTTGACCTGCCATTTGTAAGTTTTAAAGGCTATTTCGCATGGCTAATTTGGATGTTTTTGCATTTAATGCTAATCCTTAGCGTAAAAAATAAACTAATAATTTTTATCAATTGGGCTTGGGCTTACATAACAAAAGATACTTCGCTAAGGCTTATTATTGCCCCAAAAAATAAAGCTACCCTTACCAAGCAGGTATAGCACCTTAGTTACGATAATAATTTAGAAAAAGGCTTGTGCCCAATGGCAAAAAGGATTAATAATTACCCCTACAAGTCATAATAGCAATATAACTGCTGTTAGTAATAATTGCTAAATCAATCTATACCATAGTTTTATGATAATCTTATAAAATTAGATTAATCCGCTAATTTATTTGATACCCTAAAACCCATTGTATGAGAACAACTATGCATGCTATAAAGCATACATCCCTAACGGCGAGTAACCTAGTAAGTGAGCCACACATCAGCTATCTTGTTTATTTGCCAGATGCATAGTAAGTGCTAGCTAATCGTTCAATAATTTTTACCCATCATCCTAACAAATACTATCATGAAATTCAAACTAATGCTCACAGTAGCAGTAATAATACTTGCAACTGCTGCATGTAAAAAATCAGTAAAGGACGAGGTGGTTATTCCACCAACAACACCTAATCCATCACCCGCCAAAGTAGCACCCGATGGGTTTAATTGGACTACCTCCAAGCAGGTTAATGTAGATGTTCGCTTACTATCTAACAATAACGAAGCTTTACAAGGGGTTCGTTTGTCATTATTTGCCCCTGGCAAATTAGCTGCTGGCGACGAAATATTTCAGGCAATATCCGATAATAGCGGCTACGTTCGTGGTACTGTTACCATACCTAGTTATATTGATACCCTAATAATTGATCCTGCTTACGTAGGCTTACCCCGTAAGGTGAAAGGTTTTTTTACTGGCGGTAATCTTACGGGTACAATAGGTGGTGCTAATGGAAGTTCTGGTAATATTGCTGGTCGCAGTTACAACCAAAATAATGGTCGTAACTATTTTGATGCAAGAATATATGCAGGCGTTTTCTACAAATACATGGGTACTTATGATAATGCAGGAAAGCCATCTTATTTAGATCCCATACCTGATGTTATTTCTGCTGGCTTATTAAGCCGTGTTAATGCTTCTTTACCCGAGCGTAACGATTTACCTTCTAGCAGCCCATCATTTTTTAGCAGTAACGTTAACCTTAACCTTAATGTAAGCCAAACGGCAGATGTATGGGTAACCTTTGTTTCGGAAGGGGCAGGATATAAAAATACCTTAGGCTACTATAAGTATAACACCAATACACCACCTAGCAGCCCCACTGCTATCGATACCATTTTTTATATCTATCCTAATGCCTCTTTTTCTACTGATGGCGGCGGGTTAAAAAGTGGCGATAGGGTTAAGCTCGGTAATTTCACCGCAGGCACTACCATAAGCTTTGTATTATTAGCCAATGCTTGGAGCGATAATGATAGAAAGGTAAACGAAACAGCCACAAAATACTACTCTAGGCAATCCTTTAATAGCGGCGAAGAGTCAATTACATCCAAGTATCAACACGGTGTACAGTTATACGATGCAACCGAGAATTTATATCTTTTCGGTTTCGAGGATTTGAATAGAAGCAGTGGTGGTTCCGATGATGATTTTAACGATCTTGTATTCTACACCAAGGCTAATCCTGTGTCAGCAATCGGTGGCGGTACAATCCCTCCTGTAGTAGTGCCTGTAGATTCTGATAATGATGGCGTGCCAAATACGGTAGACGATTTCCCAACCGATCCTACAAAAGCATACATAACATACTACCCTTCAAAATCTACTTTTGCAACACTTGCTTTTGAAGATTTATGGCCAAGTGTAGGCGATTATGATATGAACGATATGTTAATTCGTCAGCGATTCACTTATATTTCTAATGCACAAAACAATGTGGTAGAGTTTAAGGCCGATGTGGCATTGGGTGCTGCTGGCGCAAGCTTTAAAAATGGATATGCAATTGAGATGCCCGTATCAGCCACAGCCATTGCCAGTGTTACTGGTCATTCAATTACCGGCAGTTATATTACCCTAAATACCAATGGCACCGAGAAAACTACTGGTACATCGCAAAATGCAATTATTGTACCTTTTGATAATCATAGAAATATATTATCCGATCCCAGCGGAGCCGTATTCTTAAACACCGTTATGGCCAATGCCAAAATAGCGAGTGATACGGTAAGAATGGTGGTTAAGTTTACCACCCCGCCAGCACTAGCTACCATGAGTTATGCAGCCTTCAATCCGTTTTTAATAAAGGATGCTGTTAGAGGCACTGAAATACATTTGCCCGGCTACAAACCAACTGTTATGGCTACAAATTCCCTATTTGGCACTTGGAGCGACGCTACCAATATTGCTGCAAACAAGTATTATCTTACCGCTACCAATTGGCCTTGGGCTATAAGCTTTGTGGGCAATTTTATACACCCCATTGAGCAAGCAAGCATTACAGAAGCTTACCCTAACTTCCTAACATGGGCACAAAGTGGTGGACTAACACTTACTGATTGGTATAGCAATACCGCAGCTAGCTACCGCAAAACATCTTTACTGTACACTAAATAAATAAATTTTTTGTTTGTTTTTTCAATGCCCCTGATGCGTTTTCAGGGGCATTTTTTTATTTCAAATATTTTGGGCGTTTCCACAGCTATGCCACGCCACAGCCAATGCCAATGCTGCAAGCTGTGGTCAGGCTTTTGCTACAAGTCCGGCACAATGCTCCGCTACATTGCTTCACCGGGCTTTTCGCTTCAATCCTTAACGCGGCTAATGTGATTATTGAAAACCGACATCATTCCGAAGTCATCATTTACTAGCCGAGGAATCTGATGTTAATATGCTAATTAGCTAATGTGCTTATATGCTAATTGAAAGCCGAAAAGCTGCGTCTTTTCGACATATCGTTTACGAATGGAGAAATCTCATTTTTATATATTTATATTCTAATGTGCTTATATGCTGATTGAAAGCCCATTATTCTCGTCATTCCGAAGGCATCATTTACGAGCCGAGGAATCTGATGAATTCTACTTAATATTTATTGAATTGATGTTGGGCAGATTCCTCACTTCGCTGTGCTATGTTCGGAATGACGTACTTTTTTCGTCATTCCGAAGGCACCGTTTACAAGCCGAGGAATCTCATATTAATTTGAAATGTGCTAATTCTATAATGTGATGATAAAGAAGGTGAAATGTGTAGGGAGAAGGATAAAACGGGGCATATTCTAATTAGCCAATGTGCTGATGTGCTAATTGAATGTCTAATAAAACGTTATTCCTAAGTTCCGTTGAAAATTGTTTTATATTACCAACCCAGCATTGGCAATTTTATAAACTGGCAGGCTAAGCGTTAATATTTAAGTAATATTTGGAGCCTCGTTTAAGTGCATTTTTGTTCCCCTAAATAGAAAGAGACCGCAGCAGGCTGCGGTCTCTTTCTATTTAGAGATATTTTAATGGAGTATTTACAAACTAGAATTCATCTTCATTAAACATGAAATCTTCCTGAGTTGGGTAATCTGGCCATATATCCTCAATACTTTCATACACTTCACCTTCGTCCTCTAACTCTTGTAAATTCTCTACCACTTCTATTGGTGCGCCTGAGCGTATAGAATAATCTAATAATTCGTCTTTTGTTGCTGGCCAAGGTGCATCCTCTAAATAGCTTGCCAATTCTAAGGTCCAAAACATAATTTACCTTTTAAATTTTGTGCAAAATTAGCGAAATATTTTACAATTAGTACTTTTTATTATTGTTTCGCTTTTTTCATTTTTCGGAAAAAAAATTCCAAAAAATGAACTTTTAATTAATTTTTAATTAATTAAAGAACCTTTCTCCTCTGCTTCTCGTAACTTCAAAACATTAATCCTTCGAATAGCTTTTTAAGCCATCATCCGTATTATGAAACTACAACTGCCAATATCATTCGCATCTATTTGCATTGTCCATATTCAATCGCTTTTGTGTATTCCTCAGTATAATTCAATTACAAATAGCATTAGCTCTGCAATTCCTTTTAGCAAACTTCTTGTTGCCATAGCCTTAATATTTGGTACAACTTATAACAGCGATTAATTAATGGGGGTTAATTATGAGCTGTTACTGCTGTACGAAAGTGCAGCAGTTTTTTTATTACTATAGCTTCATAACATTTACTTTTACCAATATAAAAACTATAAGTAACCTGTATGCTAAAAGCTGCTGGAATTAAAAAAAAATACGACCAGTTACAAGTATTAAAAGGGGTAGATATACAAGTAAGCAAAGCCGAAATTGTATCAATAATAGGCTCTTCGGGTGCTGGCAAAAGCACTTTGCTACATATTTTAGGTACATTGGCCTTGGCAGATGAGGGTACTATAAAAATTAATGATGTGGATGTACATCACCTTAAACCTAAGGCTTTGGCGGCATTTAGAAATAAGCATATTGGTTTTGTATTTCAATTTCATCATTTGCTGCCAGAGTTTACTGCAATTGAAAATGTATGTATGCCCGCTTGGATTGCTAACGATAGGGGTAAGGAAATTATAAAAAAAGAGGCGGCACAATTATTACAGATGCTTGGTTTAAGCAATAGGGCACAACATAAGCCACAAGCGTTAAGCGGTGGTGAGCAGCAAAGGGTAGCAGTTGCAAGGGCACTAATTAATAAGCCTTCTATTATTTTGGCGGATGAGCCAACTGGTAATTTAGACACTACCAATGCCGCAGAAATGCATCAGTTATTTGTACAACTTAGGGATGAATTTGCCCAAAGTTTTTTAATTGTTACGCATAACTTGTCGCTAGCTAACCTTAGCAATAGGGTATTAAAAATGCAAGATGGTATAATTATTAACTAACCCTTGGTTTCCAAGGTATTTCCGCAACTTCAAATAAATGACCCATATAGCGGGCAAGTACAAACAAATAGTCGCTAAGCCGGTTAATGTACTTAATAACCAATGGTTCCACATACATTTCTTGTTGCTGCATGTTTACACACATTCTTTCACACCTTCTACATACGCACCGGGCTACGTGTGCGGTTGAAATTGCAATGTGACCACCAGGTAGTATAAAACTTTTCATGGCGGGTAGCACATCGTTCATAGCATCAATTTCCCTTTCAAGTAGGTTTATATCATTTTCCTTAAGGTCAGGAATTTTCATTATTGGTTCTTTATCGGGGTCGCAAGCCAGTGATGAGCCAATGGTAAATAATCTATCTTGAATTTCTTTTAAAATGTCTTTCGTGTGTTTATCTGTCAAGTAATCGCTAACTAAGCCAATGTAAGAATTTAATTCATCAACCGTTCCGTAACTTTCTATGCGTATATGGCTTTTGAATACTTTGGTTCCGCCAATTAGTGATGTTTTGCCTAAGTCTCCAGTTTTGGTATATATTTTAAAAGCCATTATTGATTGTTATTATTAATAAAAAATGTTCCCCTTGTTGTGAGGAACATACTTAATACAAATAAAGCGATTTATAGTTTACTATTTATCCTAAATAGCTTCTGCTATTGTTTTTCCGCTGTACGCTAAAAACTCTTCTTGTGTAAAATCTTTTTCAATAATGCCATCTCTTAGCCTAATTACTCTTTTGGCATAGGCGGCTATATCTTCTTCATGGGTTACAAGTACTACCGTATTGCCCGCTTCTTGTATTTTTCCGAATATCTCCATTACCTCGCCAGAAGTTTTAGAATCAAGGTTTCCTGTTGGCTCATCTGCTAATAATATTGCAGGATTATTTACAATAGCTCTTGCAATGGCTACCCGCTGTATTTGTCCGCCACTAAGCTCATTAGGCTTGTGATGGCTTCTTGTTTCTAGACCCACTTTTTTTAATGCTTCTAAGGCTCTTTCTATACGTACTTTTTTAGATATACCTGCGTATACCAAAGGCAGGGCCACATTTTCTGCAGCGGATAAGCGGGGCAATAAGTTAAACTGTTGAAACACAAAGCCAATTTCCTTATTTCTTACATCGGCTAGTGAGTCGTCTGTCATTTTACTTACATCTTTTCCGTTAAGAATGTACTGACCGCCGGTGGGGCTATCCAAACAGCCAAGAATGTTCATTAGCGTACTTTTACCGCTACCGCTTGGCCCCATTAATGCCACATATTCGTTTTTGAAAATGTCGAATGAAATGCCTTTTAGCACTTCTACCGCTTGCGAGCCCATGAAATAGCTTTTTCTAAGTGCTCTAATACCTATTATTGATTCCATTTTTATTGCTTTTATTTATTAATAACTTTTGGCACTTTAATGTAGGCCTCGTTTTTATTTTGGGCATTTTGTAATACTGCTTCTCTACTATTTTGTTGTAACACGTTATCAGCTCTTAAAAAATTAAGTGGTTTACTCATATGCACTAATGGTGCTACGTTGGTAGTGTCTACAGCTTGTAATTGTTGCACAAATGCTACCATATTATTTAGGTCTTTTTCTAACAATACCAACTCAGCTGCACTAAAGGTTAATTTGCTAAGGGCTGCAAGATGTAGTATGGTTTCACGGTTCATATCCATTTTTCAAAAATAATATTTTACTATGCAGCAATATTTTTTTTATGTGAACGGTTAACAATAACGCTATTTACTATAAATGGGCTGATAAGTTATGGTAGCAATAGTTATTATTTATAAAATTCGTGGGTATTAGTTTAAAAAAATTATAGATATTTTAAACAGTTTTACTCATTCTTTTTACGGTACTTTACCAATATTGTATTTTTTTTCATTTTCATTTCCCAAAAAAAGACAAATTATAAAATGACGAAGCCTTCAGTTTTAAGCATTTTTGTAGTTGAGGACGATCCTATTTACGGGGCAGTACTAGCCCATTATTTATCATTAAACCCTGATTATCAAGTTAAAAGGTTTGAAAATGCTGCCAGCTTTTTGGCCTGCATTCATGAGCAGCCAGATATTATAACCTTAGATTATAACTTGCCGGATGCTAACGGAGATGAACTTTTAGAAAAAATTCAAACCCTTACGCCATCATCTGGTGTAATTGTTATTTCGGGACAAGATAATGTGCAAGTAGCCATTGACTTAATGAAAAAAGGGGTTAACGACTATATTGTAAAAAGTAGCGATACTAATGAAAAGCTTTGGCTTTCAATTCAAAAGCTTAGAGAAAATGTTAGCTTAAAAAAGCAAGTAAGTAGCTTACAAAAAGAAGTAGAACGGAAATATGCATTTAGCAATACCATTATTGGCAAAAGCCCTGCCCTTAAGCATGTATTTAACTTAATGGAAAAGGCCACAAAAACCAATATAAATATTCTTGTAACCGGTGAAACAGGAACAGGTAAAGAGTTAGTTGCAAAATCAATTCACTTTAACAGTAGCAGAAAAAACGAGCCTTTTATTCCTGTAAATGTTACTGCAATTCCTAGAGAGTTAATTGAAAGCGAACTTTTTGGGCATGAAAAAGGTGCATTTACCGGGGCAAATAATAGACGCATTGGTAAGTTTGAAGAGGCAAGCAAGGGCACTATTTTCCTGGATGAAATAGCCGAAATGGATATTAACCTGCAAGCAAAGCTTTTAAGGGTACTGCAAGAAAAAGAACTGTGTAGGGTTGGCGGTAATGAAGTAATAAAAATTGATGTTCGCATTATTGTTGCAACACACAAACATTTGCTAGATGAGGTGAACAAAGGAAAATTTAGAGAAGATTTGTATTACCGCTTATTGGGCTTGCCAATTTATTTACCGGCCCTTAGGGAAAGGGGCAATGATATAGTGCTTATTGCCAAGCATTGTATAGATAACTTTTGTGCAGAAAATAATTTATCCGAAAAATCGCTTAGTACCGAGGCAAAAAAGAAACTGCTTATGCATCCCTTTCCAGGAAATGTAAGGCAGTTGAAGGCATTGGTAGAGTTGGCTTGTATTATGTGCGAAGGCGATGAAATACAGGCAGAAAACTTGCAAGAAATGCAAGTGGGCAATGGTACATTGGGCATACCAATTAATACCGAAAACCTTACCTTAAGGCAATACACCATTAAGCTGGTGCAGCATTATCTTAACTCCAATGATTTTGATGTAATGGAAGTGGCAAGAAAGCTAGATATGGGCAAAAGCACCATTTACCGAATGATTAACAATAACGAACTGGTACTATATACCGTATAATGTTATCAGCTGGGTAATGCACATTAATAGTAACTGTAATAAATTTTAGCACAAATAACTTTCTAATTATACCCGCTTATGCCCAACAACTACTGGCTAAATGCACTTGTAGAAAATTTACCCTTGGGAGTAATATTGATGAACGATAAGATGGAAGTAATGTATTGTAATAATCAGTATTGCAAATTACTTGGTATTACTGAGCTGCCCAGTAGTATTATTGGTACTGCTGCCGAACATATTTTTCCGAAAGTTACCTTATTAGAAAACGTTATAGAAACTGAGGAAACCATTAGAATAGTTATAAATAGCGGAAAAAAGGCAAAGGGGCAAAAATTAAAACTTAAGAACGACCGAATTATTACTTACGATTATGTACCAGTTGATTTTGATGGTTTTCATACAGGTCATTTATTTACCCTTTTAGACGAAACTGAACGTTTTAAGGCAAAGGAAATTGCTACTGAACAAAGATTGTTTTTTGAAAATATATTGAATGCGGTACCCGCTGATTTAGCAGTATTCTCACCAGAGAAAAAATACATATTTGTAAATCCAATGTCTGTAAAAAATGCAGCCATAAGGGAGTGGATAATTGGTAAAACAGATTTGGAATATGCTAAATATAGAAATAAAAGTATAGCACTAGCCGAGGAAAGAATGAAAACCCTTGGTGAAGTAGTTGTTACTAAAAAAATGCGTGAACGGGAAGAGATAATTAATGGTGAAAATGGAAAACTTGAATACTACATTCGAAGGCTTACCCCAATTTTTGATGAGCATAATAATCATTTAATGACCATAGGGTGGGGTATTAACGTTACAGATAATCAAGCAAGAAATAGGCAAATTGCCAAAAGCGAAAAAAGATATAAGGATTTATTTAATTATAGCCAAGGTATTATTGCTTCACACGACTTAAATGGATATTTCATTGATGTTAATCCTGCTCTTTGTAATATTTTAGGTTATTCGGTTAACGAAATAGTTGGTAGGCATATGAGCTCCTTTTTACCAGAAGATGATGTAAACTTATTTGATGCCATTTACCTTCAAAATATTATAAGCGACAAAAAATCGAAAGGTATTTTTAGAGTGGTTAGTAAAGAGAAAAAGCATTTATACTTATTATACCAAAATTATTTAGTAGAAAATACAGATGAAAATCCATACGTTATATCGTTTGCACAGGATGTTACTGATAGAATAAAAATTGAAAAAAAACTTAAAGAGGCAAACAAGCAAACGGAAGAAAATGCTAAGCTAAAGGATAGATTTCTGGCAAATATGAGCCACGAAATTCGTACCCCAATGAATGGAATAATGGGTATTACCAAGTTGCTTCAAAAAACTAGTTTAACAACTGAGCAAGAAAATTTTTTGAATGTAATTCAAGTTTCTGCCAATAATTTAATGAATATTATTAATGATATACTTGACTTGGAAAAATTAGCTATTGGCAAAGTAGAAATAGAAAAAATTCCTTTTAACCTTTATAATTATTTGCACAACTGTATTCAACTGCTGCAAGTTACTGCTAATGAAAAAGAACTGCCACTAGTTTTTGAATATGATGGTGATAAGGAAACGTTGTTAATTGGAGATCCATCAAGGCTAACACAAATTTTAAATAATTTAGTAAGTAATGCTATTAAGTTTACCCAAAAAGGAAGTGTTACGGCTAAATTTGAAATATCTACCCCAGTTAACAACAAAGTATTGCTTAAAGTAAGTATTATTGATACAGGTATTGGTATTGATGATAACAAGCTTATAAAAATTTTTCAACCATTTACACAAGCCTATCCAGATACAGCACGTAAATATGGTGGTACGGGCCTAGGCTTGGCCATCACCAAAAACTTGGTGGAGTTGCAAGATGGGCAAATATGGGTAGAAAGTGCTTTAAGGCGTGGTAGCACTTTTCATGTATCAATACCTTATGAAATAATTACAACCCCAAGCACCGCAATGAAAAATACCAAACAAGGTGTTATTAATGAATTAGGAAAAATATCGGTGTTGCTAGCCGAGGATAATGAAATTAACCAACTGCTTGCTACAAGAATTCTTAACCTTTGGGGTTTTGAAGTACAAGTGGCTAACAATGGCATTGAGGCATTAGCATTGCTTAATAACAATAGCTTTCAGGTAATATTAATGGATATACAAATGCCTGATATGAATGGCTTAGAAGCTACCACGGCAATAAGAAACCTGCCGGATGATAGCAAAAGAAATATTCCTATAATTGCACTTACCGCCAACGCCCTGCCTGGCGAGGAAAAGCAATATTTTGAAGTAGGAATGAATGATTATTTAATTAAGCCTTTTCAAGAACAAGAACTGTATAATGCCATTAAAAAGGCAATTGAAATAAAATTCTAATTATATTTACCGTATAACCCTATCCCAAAAATATGAGTGAAATAATTTATGACTTGTCCTTTATTACAGATGTTGCAAAAGGCAATAAGGATTTCATTAAAAGTTTAATAGAAGTATTTATAAGTAATACACCACCAATTGCAGCAGAAATGAGGGATGCATATGATGCTAAAGATTGGGATAGATTAGCAAAATTAGCCCATAAATTAAAATCAACTATTGACACAATGGGCTTAATTACCATTAAAGATGATATAAGATTTATTGAAACCAATGCGAAAGCAGTTGCGGAGTTAGCTACAATAAATGAAAAAATTGATAAAGTAAAAACCGTGGTAGACAATTGTGTAACAAAATTACAATTAGAGCCGGTATTTAACTAAATGGGGTATACTAATAAAGAAAGGGCTAGTAACATTGTTTGTAACTAGCCCTTTTTTTTTATTATTTACTACTTTGTAGGCCTTTTAATTATTTGTGCTACAAGGTCGGCTTCCGTAGCTACCTTGCCACCAACATACACAGTTCCTCTCATTTCACAAATTCCTCTACGTATAGGTGCTATTAATTCCATTTTTAGAATCATAGTATCGCCTGGAACTACCTTCTGTTTAAATTTACAATTATCAATTTTTATAAAATAAGTATCGTACTGTCCTTCGCCTTGCATGGCGTTAATACAAAGAATTCCGCCAGTTTGGGCTAGTGCTTCTACTTGTAAAACTCCCGGCATTACAGGGTTTCCAGGAAAATGCCCTTGAAAAAACCATTCGTTAAAAGTTACATTTTTTATGCCAACAATATTTGTATCGGTAAGTTCTATTACTTTATCTACCAACAAAAAAGGAAAACGGTGTGGTAGGGTTTTTTCAATTTGCTCTAGGGTATAAACGGGTGGCTGCTGCGGATTATAAATTGGTACATTTTTTACATGCTTATTCTTTTTAATGTATTGCTTTATTTTCTTTGCAAATTCCACGTTGCTGCTATGTCCGGGTCTGTTAGCAATAATTCTTGCTTTAATAGGGTAACCAATTAATGCTAAATCGCCTACCACGTCTAAGAGTTTGTGCCGGGCAGGTTCGTTGGGGTATCTAAGCTCTAAGTTATTCAAATAACCACCGGCCTTTACTTCCATTTTTTCTCGGTTAAATGCTTTTGCAAGCCTAGCCATTGCATCGTCACTTATTGGTTTATCTACTATAACAATTGCATTGTTAAGGTCGCCGCCTTTTACCAAATTATGTTCTATTAATGTTTCCAATTCATGCAAAAAGCAAAAGGTGCGGCTACTAGCAATTTCACTTCTAAATTCACTCAAGTTTTTTAGCTGGGCATGTTGTGTTCCAAGAACCGGGCTATTAAAGTCAATCAGTGTAGTTATTTGATAATCAATGCCAGGCATTGCTACCATTTCTACTCTTTTTACCTCATCATAATGGTATATGTTTTCATCAATGCTGTACCATGATTTTGTGGCCTCTTGCTCAAGCACACCTGCTTCGGCAATTAATTCTACAAATGGCTCGGAGCTGCCATCCATAATAGGAATTTCGGGGCCATTAATTTCCACCAATACATTGTCAATGCCGCAACCAACAAGGGCTGCTAATAAGTGCTCTACCGTACTTACTTTTGCATCGCCAATTTGCAGGGTGGTGCCTCTGCTAGTATCGGTTACTAAGTCGCAATCGGCTTTTATTATGGGTTGGTTGGGTAAGTCAATTCTTTGAAATTGAATTCCAAAACCAGCGTTTGCTGGCTTCAGTGTCATATCTACCAAGGCGCCGGTATGCAATCCTGTTCCGCTAATACTTACTTCGGTGGTAAGTGTGTGTTGCTTATCTGGATTAAATTTTGAGCTCATAATAACCAAATTTATTTTTTATCTGCTAATAATTTTATAACTAAATTCTCTAAAGCTTGCACCCTTTTTTCCATTTCAGGAAGGTTTCTTAACATGGCTTGGCTTCTTAGGGCACTTGTAAATTCTGTAGCTGGGGTTCCAGTAACAGAGCTATTGGCATTTTTAATGCTTTTACTTACCCCACTTTGTGCATTTACTTTGCTTCCATCAGCAATTGATATATGGCCTACAATACCTGCCTGACCACCAATCATAACGCCGGTTCCAATTTTTGTGCTTCCGCTAATACCCACTTGAGCTGCAATAACTGAGTGGTTACCAATTTCTACATTATGGGCTATTTGTATTAGATTATCTAGCTTGGTGCCCGAGCGAATAATGGTAGAGCCTAGCGTAGCCCTGTCAATACAGGCATTTGCACCTATTTCTACTGTGTCTTCAATAATTACATTGCCAATTTGTGGAACTTTTTGGTAGGTGCCATCGGCCTGTGGGGCAAAGCCAAATCCATCGCTTCCAATGGCGGTACCTGCATGTACGGTTACGTTATTACCAATTACACAATCGTGGTATATTTTAACCCCTGCATGCAGCATGCAGTTATCCCCAACGGTTACATTTTTACCAATAAAACTATTAGGAAATATTTTTGTGTTATTGCCAATTATTGCACCATCGCTAACATAAGTAAATGCACCAATATAGGTATCCTTACCAACTACCGCATTTGTTGCAATAAAGCTTGGTTGTTCAATACCCGTGATGTTTTGTGTTTTTAATTCTTGGTATTTTTTTAATAAAGTGGCAAATGCAACATAGGCATTCGGCACTCTAATTAGCGTAGCCTTTATTGCTTCTTTTACTACCAAACTTTCATTAACTAATATTACGGATGCGTTGGTGTTGTATAAGAACTCCTCGTATTTTGGGTTGGCTAAAAAGGAAAGATGGCCCGTTGAGGCTTCCTCTATTTTACCAAAATTAAAAACTATTTCGGCTGGGTTACCATCTACTTGGCCATCCACCATTAGTGCTATTTGTGCTGCTGTAAATTGCATAAATTTTGTATGCTTTTTAGCTTTTTGGGTATTGTAAAATGCGATGCTCCTGTTTCTGGCAATAAGTTAGGGATTAATTGCAAGTTGGCAAAGGTAAAACTTTTTTACGGGGATAGATAGGGTATTAGAAATCAGCGGATTATCAATATTGGTTATGTCTTTTATAGTACCGTCTTTAAATAAAATATTAATTTGTTCGTTACCTAATTGGTAAGTAGTATTAATAGCTTCACCTGTAAATACTAGGTAGTTAGCATCGGAAAGGCTTATGCCTAAATGTGCAGCTACTTTATTTTTTCTTTCAGCTATTTCCATTTGGTTAAATGGGGTTATTTGTAGTTTACACTTTAGTAATTTTCTTTCCAATATTCCTTTGCACAGTGTGCTTAAAACTATATCGGTGTGCTTGCTCCATTGTTTTATGGCGGCATATACATCATAGTCATCTAACGCCAAAAAATGCTCAAGGCTTTCTGCAGTTAAGTGGTTTACCTCCTTTGTAAGAAAAAATGCTAATGCGGGGCTTAGGGTTATTTGCTCATCTTTTTGTTGTAATAAAAGCCTTACACGTTCTATAATTTTTACCAACATTTTCTCAGATGCCAATACCGTTTTGTGAAGGTATACCTGCCAATACATTTGCCTTCTTGCTATTAAAAATTTTTCTGCACTGTAAATGGCTTTTTCTTCTAATACCATACTGCCGTTGTGTACAGTTAACATTTTTAATATTCTATCATAACCAATTACGCCTTCATTTACGCCAGTAAAAAAGCTATCTCTGGTTAAATAATCCATTCTATCAACATCTATTTGGCTACTAATTAGTTGATGTAAAAAATGCTTATGATAGGTATTGGTAAATATGCTAATTGCCAATGTAAGTGCACCATTCAACTCTAAATTTATTTGTTGCATAATTGATAGGCTTACTGCTTCATGGTGCATATAAGGCATTAATACCTGCTCTAAGGCATGCGAAAATGGTCCATGCCCAACATCATGCAATAAAATGGCAATTTTAGTAGCAATGGCTTCATCGTTGGTTATTGCAACATCCTTTTTTCTTAACTCTTCTATAGCACAGCATATAAGGTGATATGCCCCAAGTGAATGGTGCAGCCTAGTATGCACCGCTCCGGGATATACAAATTGGGCAAGTGCCATTTGATGTACTCTTCTTAAACGTTGAAATGATGGATGATTAAATACAGTAAGTATTAACGCATCATCTATAGATATAAAACCGTAAACAGGATCATTAATTATTTTAGGTTTCATGTAGTGATGTAGTAAGTATTAGCAAAAATATGGGTAATGCCAGCAAAATAATAGTTGTTAGCTTTTGTTAAGGCAGTGTAAATATGGCAATCTTTTAGCAATACTATTTTATAATAACTCAACAAATAGTATATTCATTTTATGGCAAATATTCATATTCTTTGGGTTGATGATGAGATAGATAGTTTACAATCTCAAATCATGTTTTTGGAAAGTAAAGGATACCAAGTTAGCACTTGCAGTAATGGTTATGAAGCGGTAGATTTTCTACAAGAAAATGATGTGCAAGTAGTGCTAATGGACGAAAGTATGCCAGGGATTACTGGCTTGGAAACCATTTCTAAAATTAGGGAGAATAACCATCAGGTTCCCGTAGTAATGATTACTAAAAATGAAACGGAGAATATTATGGATGAGGCAATTGGAAGCCAAATTGCCGACTACTTAATTAAGCCTGTTAATCCTAACCAAGTATGGCTTAGCCTTAAAAAAATTATTGATAATAAGCGGTTGGTGGCCGAGAAAACTACTAGCTCTTATCAGCAACAATTTAGGCATTTATTCATGGCATTAAATAGTAACCCTAACCACCAAGAGTGGATGGAAGTATATAAAAAATTAGTGTATTGGGAGCTAGAGATGGAGAAGAGTGATAGCCCAGAAATGCAAGAGGTATTACAATCGCAAAAGCAGGAGGCAAATACTGAATTTTCAAAATTTATTGCTAAGCATTATCAGCAGTGGGTCAGCGGCCGGTTAGATGATGTACCAACCCTAAGCCACACTTTATTAAAGAAAAAGTTATTACCCAATATGGTAAAAGGGGTTCCTACCTTTTTTCTGTTAATTGATAATTTACGTTTTGATCAATGGAAAGTAATTCAACCCATTTTCTCCGAGTATTTTAAAGTGGTGGAAGAGGATAGTTTTTACAGCATTTTACCTACCGCAACACACTATTGCCGTAATGCAATTTTTGCAGGCTTACTGCCAAATGATATTCAAAGATTACACCCTCAATTTTGGAAAAATGATGATGATGAAGGAGGTAAAAACTTGCATGAGGAAGACCTGCTAAAGCTACAATTAAAGCGGCTTAGGCGAGAAGAACTTAAGTACAGCTACACCAAAATTACCCACCACCACGATGGGCAGCAATTGGTAAACAATATCCATAATTTATTAAAGAACGATTTAAATGTTATTATCTACAATTTTGTAGATATGCTTAGCCATGCAAGAACGGAAATGGAAGTGCTAAAAGAGTTAGCAGCTGATGAAATAAGTTATAGAAGTATTACAAAAAGTTGGTTTGAGCATAGCCCGCTGTTTCAAGCTTTAAAAAGAATATCTGATAAAAAAATTCATATTGTTCTTGCCACCGATCATGGTAGTGTAAGGGTAAAAACACCACATAAGGTGGTAGGTGATAGGCAAACAACCGCCAACCTAAGGTATAAGCATGGTCGTAATTTAAATTATGAAACAAAAGATGTACTTGCCTTTAAAAACCCAATTGATGCTGGCTTGCCCGTGCCCAATGTAAACTCTAGTTTCATATTTGCCAAAGAAGATGGCTTTTTATGTTATCCCAATAATTACAACCACTATGTAAATTATTACAAAAATACCTTTCAGCATGGTGGAATTAGTCTGGAAGAAATGATTATTCCTGTAATACAGATGGTTACAAAACAGTAAAAACATTACTTTAAAAAATTAACTTACGTTACAATAAAGAAATACACAACTGTGGAAAATTTTGATGGGTAAACTGATAATAATGCATCTAATATTGCAATGTTACTACTTTACAATTAGCATGAAATACACACAATCTACATTAGATAAATTGCAAGATATTTTGGGTGAGGCGGGTTATACCGTTAGGTACGAAAGAGGAAATTTTAATAGCGGCTATTGCATTTTAGAACAAAAAAAAGTGGTGGTTTTAAATAAGTTTTTACAGGTAGAAGGTAGAATTAACACCCTAACCGACCTGATACCCCAACTAACCATCCATTTTGATAGCCTAACACTTGAAAGCCAAAAATTATACCAGCAGCTATTGGCAAAAGCAGCTGCTTAGCCACAATAACTTACATTTTATCTTGTAGTTTTGCAAGGTGATTATTCCACCATTAACATTTACTTTTTTAGGTACAGGTACTAGCGCTGGCGTACCAATGATTGGTTGTAATTGCGAAGTGTGCCAATCTGATAATAATAAGGATAGGCGACTTAGAAGCAGCCTTTTAGTGCAAAGCAACACAACCACAATTGTGGTAGACACAACACCCGATTTCAGGTACCAAATGTTAAGGCAGAAGAATACAAAATTAGATGCCGTTATATATACCCATAGCCATAAAGATCATATTGCAGGGCTAGATGATGTAAGGGCTTATAATTATTTTCAGCAGCAGGCAATGCCTATATATGCTACCCCTTTTACTCAAGGAATTATCAAACAAGAATTTGCCTATTGCTTTTCAAATAGCAAATATCCTGGCATTCCTGAGTTGCAACTTATTAATATGCCAAATAACCTATTCTACATTGGCAATATACCGGTTACACCCATTAACCTACTACATCATAAAATGCCCGTATTGGGCTTTAGGTTTGGAAAATTTGTGTATATTACCGATGCAAATTATATTTCAGAAGCTGAAAAGGAAAAAATACTAGGTGCAGATGTTTTAGTGCTTAATGCGTTGCGTAAGGAGCAACATATTTCCCATTTTACCTTGCAACAAGCAGTTGATTTGGCAATAGAAGTTGCTGTGCCAGAAGTTTATTTTACCCATATTAGCCACCAATTAGGTTTGCATAACGCCATCAATAGTCAGTTGCCGCATCATATACAATTGGCCCACGATGGATTAAGTGTAAGCATATAAGTATCCCCGTTTTTTAATAACCATAAAAACTTATTATGGAAAAGGGTTGGCTTAAATCATACTTTCAATTCAGTAAAAAGGAACGAAATGCCTTTGTTATCTTTTCCGCAATAATTCTATTGTTGCTATTTTTTCCATTCTTATTTAAATATTATAATGCAAATAAAAATGGGGAATTACAAAATAGCATTACTTCGGATGTAACTGATTCTAACGAAATTAGTGAGGCCGTTATTTATAGCAAAGAAGAGCGTAGTGCAAATAAAAAGTATACATCAGCATACAATGCTACTCTTTCACCTACCTTTTTTAATCCTAATACCGTTAGCCCACAACAGCTTTTAAGCTTTGGCTTAAGAGAAAAGCTTGTAAATACTATTGTTAACTACCGAACTAAAGGAGGCTTTTTTAGAAACGCAAGTGATATTGCTAAAATTTATGGCATTAAAGAAGCCGAAGTACAAGCGTTAATGCCTTTTATAAAAATTGCTGAAAGCGAAGTAAAGAATAACCCGAGCAGTAATTTCTATTCAAAAGCAGCCAATACACCCAAAATAATTACCCCTATTGATATTAATACGGCAACCGCTGAGCAATGGCAGGCATTACCAGGTATTGGGGAAAAATTAGCAACTCGAGTTATAAATTACCGTGGTAGCCGCAAAGGTTTTAAAACAATTGATGAAGTGGCAAATACTTATGGAATTTCTGCGGAAACATTTAACTTAATTAAGCCTTATTTGGTGTTAAATAATACCCTTGCAGAAACTACTACAATAAGTAACACCGAAATAAATAAGTTGGTGAATATTAATAAAGCATCCGAAAATACACTTAGTAAGGTGCCAGGAATAACCAACGATATAGCTAAAGCAATTATTATTTACCGTAGTAAGTATGGTCCTTTTGCACAAGTAGCGGAACTGAAAAAAATTGTTTTTATTTCGGATGATTTGCTACAAATTATTCAACCACATGTAACTGTAAATTAAATTTCTGAGCAATTGCCTACTTTATTTGGTACAATTAAACAAAGGCGTTTAATTTGCTATATTAACTAACACTTGTTAGCATTATGCATTTCCAACAATCAGAAATTGTACTTCAAATAGCCCAAACAGCTAAAGACTTTGCCGCCCAGTATATAAAACCATATGTAATGGAATGGGATGAAACCCAAGAATTTCCAATACATATTTTCAAAGAACTTGGAAAACTTGGTATGATGGGGGTTTTAGTGCCTGAAGCATATGGTGGTGCTGGCCTTGGCTATGTAGAATATAAAACAATTATTGAAGAAATAGCTAAAGTTTGCGGATCAATAGGCTTAAGTGTAGCAGCACACAACTCGTTATGTGTTGGCCATATTTTAAGTTTTGGAAATGAGGAGCAGAAGCAAAAATATTTACCAAAATTAGCAACAGCCGAATGGCTTGGTGCATGGGGCCTTACCGAACCAAACACTGGCAGTGATGCAGGTAATATGCAAACTACCGCCGTGCAAGATGGGGATTATTGGATACTAAACGGTACTAAATGTTGGATAACACATGGCAAATCGGGCGATATTGCCGTTGTTATTGCAAGAACAGGTGAGCCAAGAACAAGTGGTAATTCTACTGCTTTTATTGTAGAAAGGGGTACAACTGGCTTTTCCGCAGGTAAAAAAGAAAATAAATTGGGTATGCGGGCAAGTGAAACAGCAGAAATGATTTTCGATAATTGCCGCATAAGTGATGCTCAACGGCTCGGTAATATTGGCGATGGTTTTAGGCAAAGCATGAAAATTTTAGATGGCGGAAGAATATCCATTGCATCCTTATCATTGGGTATTGCAAAAGGGGCATATGAAGCAGCTTTACAATATGCCAAGGAACGTTACCAATTCAATCAGCCGATTGCTAATTTTCAAGGCATTTCTTTTAAATTGGCAGATATGGCTACCGAAATAATGGCCGCAGAATTATTAACGCTTCAGGCTTGCGATTTAAAAAATAATGGTAAAAGTGTAACCGAAAAAGCCGCTATGGCTAAGTATTATGCAAGTGAAGTAAGCGTAAAAGTTGCAAATGAAGGTGTACAAATATTTGGTGGTTATGGCTACACAAAAGATTTTCCGGTAGAGAAGTTTTACAGAGATGCCAAACTATGCACTATTGGCGAAGGCACTTCTGAGATACAAAAAATGGTGATTGCTCGTGAAGTTTTAAAATAGTTTTTTTTTGATTGAGGTTTGCTTGTCTTAAGAGCCCATTCAGTAATGAATGGGTTTTTTGTGTAACGTAAGCAAACTAATTGCGTTAATTATTGCAATTATTTAGTTTATTACGCAATGGTTTAATAAATTCATCACACCAATAGTTTTAATAACGGTTAATGAAACAATTTCTCTCCCTTTTTACCCTAATATTTTATTGTATCAACTTTGGCTTATGCCAACAAAATGAGCTTGAACGCAGCAAAATAGATTCATTAAACGAACAGGCATTTAAACTAAAAGCATCTAACCCAAGCAAGGCATTAGCAATATTGATGCAAACAGAAGTGGCAGCTAATGAACAGCAATACAAAAAGGGGTTATCAGAAAACTATTTATACCAAGCAGGAATTTTTTACCAAAATGGTTTCGAAAAAAGGGCGCTTGCCTTATTTTATAAAAGTATTGAAATTAGTAAAGCCAATGCTGATACTTTTAACATTGCAAGGGCACAGCAACAAATTGCTGTATCACTTATTAAAAATGGAAATTATGCTGATGCAGAAAAAATGTTATGGGATGTAGTGAAAGCCTATCAAAAGCGGCAACTTACAAATGATGTTGTTAATACTTATAATACTTTGGGTGGGCTTTATTTGTCTAAGCAAGCGTTTGCTGAAGCTTACAATATCTTAATTGAAGCAGATGCATTAAGTAAAAAAAACAAATATACTTACGGCGAAAAAAAGGCTTTATACCTTATTGGCAAAGCCCATTTAACACAGCATAAATATGTGAGTGCTGATAGTGCCACCACCGCTGCTTTAAAAATTAACCAACAAGTATCGGATGCTTACGGCGTGGCTCAATGCTATTTACAGTTAGCTGCCATAAAAAAAAATCAGTTAGATAATAACCAAGCTGTTGCATTTGCTAATGAATCATTTAACGCTGCAAATAATATTAAGGCATTACAACTTATGTTAGATGCGTTAACATTTGAAATTAGTTGCTTCAAAGATTTAAAAGACGATAAAAAAATTATTACAACACAAGACAAAGTAATAGCCTTAGAACAAACAATTTTTGAGAAAGAAAGAAGCTATATGGGCGAATTTACCAATATGCTTAAGGAGCAAGAGCTAACCATAAAAAAGAGTAACGACAAAGCACTTGAGGCCGAATTAGTTTCTAAAGGCCAAAGGTTATGGTTAATAATTGCTAGTATGTTGTTAATGGCGGTAATATTCATGGCTATTCAAGCTTATGCCAACTACCGAAAAGCCTTTAAAGCTTCAAACGACTTATTTATCAATAATGAAATTATTGTAAAAAATGCATCTGAGCTAGCAAACTTAAATAGTGAAATATCTAAGCAAAATGAAAAATTAGCCGCTGAAAATAAAATGAAGGATAAGCTATTATCCATTATATCGCATGACTTACGCCACCCGCTGGTAAATACTAAAAGTATATTAGACCTAATTAACCTTAACCTAATAAGCCCAAAAGAACAACAAGACCTGCTTGATCAACTCGAAAATCAATACGTAAATAGTTTAACATTATTAGATAATTTACTTTTCTGGATTCGTAGCCAAATGATGGGGATGAGTATGGAGCTAATGAAAATAAATATGCGAACACTTTTGGCTCAATTAATTGACGAGCAAAGGGTACCACTAAATAAAAAAGCTATTATTATAGAGAATCATGTTGTAGGAAATACTGTGTGGTTAGGTGAGCGGGAAATGTTAAAAATTATTTTTAGAAACTTAATTAGTAATGCTATAAAGTTTACCCCGCAGGAGGGGAAAATTGTTATTGCGGCAAATGAAGAGAATGCCAAAATAAATGCAATTACCATTAAGGATAGCGGCATTGGCATGTCTAAAGAAATACTAGAAAAGGTAAATGCCCGTAATTATTATTCTGGTAAGGGAACTTCCAACGAAAAAGGAAGTGGATTCGGATTAATACTTGTGAGAGACTTGGTTGATAAACATAGCGGAACATTTACTATAAGTAGTGAAGTAGGTAAGGGCAGTATTTTTACCGTTATTTTCCCAGAAGATAAAGTAATAGGATAAAAAAATGCTATCCTTTTGAGATAGCATTTAGTAAGTATTGTATGTTAATTAATCGTTCGAAGGTCTTTTAACCAAACCTAATTTAGCTTCCAAACTTAAGGTTGCATGCGGTACTGCTCTTAATCGGTTTTTGTCAATCAGTTTACCAGACTCTCTACAAATACCGTAGGTTTTATTAGAAATTCTTATAAGGGCCTTTTCTAATTTATCAATAAAGTCTACTTGTCTCCCTGCCATTTGGTTAAGCTGTTCTCTTTCCATACTCATACCCCCATCATCCATAGCAGTGGCTCTATTTTCACTATCATCACCGCTCATATCATCCTTACGGGTAATTAAGCCTTGTAAATAGCCAAGTTCTCTTTTAGCGTCATCTAATTTTTTTGTAATTAAATCTCTAAATTCATTTAAGTCTGCATCGCTATATCTTACCAATGGTTCGTTCGTTTTTTTTGTTTGAGTACTTTCTCTTTCTTGCAAGGTAGTGTAACCAGGGTTGTATTCCACAGCAGCCTTAGTGGTTAGCTTTGGTACTTTTACATCTCCTTTTATAACTTCCGTTTTGGTAATTTTTTGAGCGGGTGCTTTGTAAGCTACAATTGGCGGTGGCCCTACTTCAACTGGCCTTTTAACTTCTTGCCTTTCTAGCTTAGTGGTTCTTACCACGTTCTTCTTCTTAGCCTTTGGCTCTTTTACTTTCTTTACCTTTTCTACGGGTACTACAGGCTCTTTTACCTTCTTAACCTTTGGCTCTTTTACAACTTTTGGTTTTGGAGCAGCGGCCACTTTAGTGGGCTTTGCAGGTGCTTTAGTGGGTAATTTTGCAGCAGCAGGTTTTGCAGCAGCTTTTTTAGGTGCAACTTTTACTGCTGGTTTCTTAGCAACAGGCTTAGTAGGGGCAACAGCTTGTTTTTTTGTAGCAACTACTTTTGCAGCTGCTTTAGGTGCGGGCTTTGATGCTTTTACAGCTACTTTCTTTATCGGCTCCTTAACCTGTGGTTTTGCAGGAGCAGCTTTTACACTTGCTTTCTTCACTGCAACTTTGGCTACAGGTTTTGCAGGCGCAGTTACATTTGCCTTTTTAGCTACGGGTTTTACGGCTGCTTTTTTTGCAGGCGCACTAACAGTTTTTTTTGCAACTACTTTAGCTGCCGGTTTCTTTGTTGCCATACTATATTACCCTTTTTTTAAAACGCTTATTTTCAACGAAATATTATTAATTTCAAATACTGTTCCACCTTCTATACTTGCAACCCAGTTAATGTTGTCTGCCAAAATTTCGTGGCAAATATAGCTGCTGTAAGCTTCAATACTGTTTTTTAATACCGCATTTTCCTCAATTGTCAGTTCTATTCTATCTGTAAGGTCAAAGTTTTGTTCTTTTCTAAGGTTTTGTATTCTATTAATTAGCTCTCTTGCGTCTCCTTCTTGCTTTAAGCTTTCGGTTAATACAATGTCTAACGCAACAGTTAATGTTCCCTTAGATGCTACACTCCAACCTTCTATATCTTCTGCCAATATTTCTACTTCATCAAGTGCCAAAATAATTGTTTCACCATCTATTACCAAATCATATTTTTTTGTTGTTTCTAAAATGGTGATATCCTGTTGATTAAATGCTGCTAAAGCACTTGTTACCGCTTTCATATGCTTGCCTAATTTGCCGCCTAGTGCTTTAAAATTAGGTTTTGCTTTTTTCTTAATAAATCCTTCGGTGTCTGATAGGTATACAATTTCTTTAACGTTTACCTCGGCTTTTATCAAATCTTCCACTGCTTGTAGTTGTTGCTGCATGCTTGCATTTAGTACGGGTATTAACAGTTTTTGTAAAGGTTGCCTTACCTTAATATTTACTTTTTTTCGCAAGGAAAGCACTAATGAGCAAATATCTTGAGCAAGTAACATTCTTTCCTCAAGGCTTTTATTTATGTTTTCGGCCTTAACAGTGGGAAATTTGGCATGATGCACACTACTTATTGCAAAACGCTTGGTTGCATCGTTTAGCTTACAAAAAACAGCATCGCTGAAAAAAGGTGAAATTGGGGCAATTAGCAACGTAATTGTTTCTAAACATTCATATAGTGTTTGGTAAGCACATTGTTTGTCGTGTTCATAATCGCCTTTCCAAAACCGCCTTCTGCATAGTCTTACATACCAGTTGCTTAAATGCTCGTCTACAAAAGTTTCTATAAGCCTACCTGCAACTGTTGGTTCATAATCTTCAAAGGCTGCGGTAACTTTTTCTATTAATGTGTGTAAAGTAGATAAAATCCATTGATCTATTTCTGGCCTTTCCTTTGCAGCAATATAGGCTTGCTCAAAAGAAAAATTATCTAAGTTGGCGTAAAGGGTAAAAAATTGGTAAGTATTGTAAATAGTGCCAAAGAATTTTCGCTGCACTTCTTGAATACCATTTATGTCGAACTTAAGGTTGTCCCAAGGGGATGCGTTGGTAATTAAATACCATCTTGTGGCATCAGCACCATATTTTTCAATGGTTTCAAATGGATTAATAACATTGCCCAACCGCTTGCTCATTTTGTTACCATTTTTATCAAGCACTAAACCATTTGATACTACTGTTTTGTAGGCAAGGCCTGGCACATCTTCGTCTGTTGCTGGTAAGTTAGCAGCTGCAAGCTCTGCTTGCACATCTTCCTTAATTAAGGCAGCAATGGCATGAAGCGTGTAAAACCAACCCCTTGTTTGGTCTACGCCTTCGGCAATAAAATTAGCAGGATAGTTTTGGGCAAAAAGTTCTTTATTTTCAAAAGGGAAATGGTGTTGGGCATAAGGCATGGCTCCACTATCGAACCAAACATCTATTAAGTCGGGAACTCTATACATAATGAATTCCCCAGAAATTGGAGAAAAACCTATATTGTCAACCATTGGTTTATGGAAATCTAGCGTTTCAAGGTATTTTTCATCGATTTTTTTATAGTAACCGTCTAACAAGTTAAGTGTTAAGTGAAGGTTGCATAAATCTTCTAAAGATATTATTTGATTTTGGGCTAATTTCTCCTTTAAGGAGTCAAAATTAATTGCGTTCAAGAATCTATCTATTTCTCCTTCAAAACCTAACTCATAACTCCGCCATTTTTCAAATAGCATATTAGATTCGCCTTTCCGCAATTCATTATTAATCGAGTCTAAATCGAAATAATAACCATAAACTTCAAACTCCTTACCAGTATTTTCATCTTTTGAATTAGTTTTTAGAAACTCTAACCTATTTCCGAGGCATAGACTCATTTTTGGCTTGAAATAATCATTATTATTTGGAAAAAAAGATTCCTTCATTTTGAAGCTACTTCTCCAAATGGGTAGTGGCGTTCCCCAAAAACGGCTTCTACTCAAGTTCCAATCTACCATGTTTTCTAACCAGTTGCCAAAGCGGCCTTCTCCCGTGCTTTTTGGCTTCCAATTAATGGTTTTGTTTTGCTCTACCATTCTATCTTTTAATGCAGTTGTTTTTATAAACCATGCATCTAACGGATAGTATAAAATTGGCTTATCGGTACGCCAACAATGTGGATAGCTGTGTTCGTATTTTTCAACTTTAAAGGCTCGGTTTTCTTTCTTAAGTTTTACGCATATATCTACGTTTACATCTACATAGCCTACTTCATCTTTATAATTTTTTACATAGCGGTTGCTAAATTCACCCAACCCATCTACAAACTTCCCCTCTTTATCTACCATTACTAGTATACCAATGTTATACTTTTTTCCTACTTTATAGTCATCCGCTCCAAAGGCTGGTGCGGTATGCACTATGCCGGTACCATCTTCTGTTGTTACAAAAGCATCACACATAACTTGGAATGGCTGGGCATTTGGCGTAGCCGCAATAATTGCTTCCAATGAATTAGCAGTGTAGGGTAGTAATTGCTCGTATTGTAAACCTTCTAAATCTTTTCCTTCAAACTCAGCTAAAATTTCAAATGGTAAAATTCCCTTTGAATCAGTAATCAGGTCCCGGCCCCAATCCTTTACATTGGGTGTTGTGCCCTCACCGACTTCGAAAGTTTTTAGTGTGGAGAAATACGAGGTAAATCTTTTTTTTGAAAGAATAATTTGTATTATTTCTTTGGAATATGGATTTCTAGTTTTTATTAATTGGTAAACTATATTTGGGCCTACGGTTAAGCCTAGGTTAGAGGGTAAGGTCCACGGAGTGGTTGTCCATGCAGTAAAGAAAATATCTGTATCGTTACTTACTTTACTAAAAAGTTGGGTAGACTTTTCGTTTCGTGTGGCTTTAAACATTACTACCGCACTGGTATCTTTTACATCTTTGTAAGTGCCTGGTTGGTTAAGTTCGTGGCTGCTTAACCCTGTGCCAGCAGCGGGAGAGTAGGGCTGAATGCTTACACTTTCGTACAGTAAGCCTCGGTTATACATTTTGCTCAATATCCACCAAAGGCTTTCAATATAATTGCTATCGAAGGTGATGTATGGGGTTTCTAAATCTACCCAATAACCCATTTTGGTAGTAATATCATCCCACTCTTTTTTATACCTAAGTACGGCTTCTCGGCATTTTTTGTTGTAATCTTCTACGCTAATTTTTACCCCAATATCTTCCTTAGTAATGCCTAATTCTTTTTCTACCCCAAGTTCCACGGGTAGGCCATGTGTATCCCAACCTCCTTTGCGTTTTACTTGAAAACCTTGCATGGTTTTATAACGGCAAACCAAATCTTTTAGGGTTCTAGATATTACGTGGTGAATGCCGGGCATTCCATTTGCCGAAGGCGGACCTTCGTAGAATACAAAGGCAGGTGCACCTTCTTTTAAAATAATACTTTGCTCAAAAGCTTTGTTCTTTTGCCAATTGGCTAATACATTTTTTTCTATTGATGGCAAATTAAGGCCAGCAAACTCAGCATATTTTCCACTCATGTCTTTTCTTTCTACAATCTTTTTTACGAAATGGTGGCGAAGTTAAACAATTATACAAACAGAAAGCCCCACCTTATTGGCGGGGCTTTGGCAAAATATATAATTTAGAAATTTTTTGACCCATCGGCTTGGTAGGTGAAGCGGAATGTGTAGTAGCGTTGTTTTTTTGTTTTTTCATCATCAGTTGCGGTAACTGCTGGTGTAACACCGCCTTTGTAGTAATTTAATATTTCAACTTTAGCATATTTGCCAGTTGCGGTTCTAAATACCAATACTCTACCAGGAATTGGGGTTACCAGGTTTGTTTGGCCGTTGTATACATACCAGCCCCTGTTGCTACCGCTAGTTATTGCATAAGCTGTTGGTGCAATATCGGTTCTGAAAGTAGAATCGGCTGGTACTGCTTTTAACGCATCGTAAGTGCCAATAAATACAAAACCACCACCATTTCCTGGGCCGCTGTTGCCACTATTGGTAATAATGGTTGTACCACGGAAACCGATATCCCAACGATTAGTAGCGCTATCGGTTGATGCTACAACTTCGTTTCTTTCAAGGCTGTAGAAAGTGTATTTATTGGCGCCAAAGGGTTGGCCTTGTGCTGTGTAACCAATAATGGTATCGGCTATAATGTCGCTAACTGTTTTGCTTGTGGCTACTGGTGTGGTAGTGGTATCGTTTGTTTTTTTACAAGCAATCATTACACTTACTACACTTAAAACTACTAGTACTTTTTTCATTTTTTAACTGTTTTATTTTTTGATATAGAATAATTGAAACTTAAATAGTATTGACGGCCGGGTAGATTGGGTAAACTGTTCACATCAATATAATTACCAATATTATCAATGCCAAGCTGTAGTCTTATGCCGTTAGAGAAACTTTTGCCTGCCGAAATATTAACTTGTGTAAAGCCTGTAGCAAATTCGTCGTTGGTATTGTAAAGTCCATTGCCATCTTTATCGCTAACCGCCCATTTGCTTCTGTAAATGCAACGGATATTTGCAAATACTTTTTTTGCGGGGTGCTCGTAACTCAACTTAAAATTTGCCATATGCTTACTTCTATTGGGCAACCCTATGTATTCGCTTCTGTCCATTTTTCTGCTAAAGCCGTTTGCATCTTTGGTAAAAATTTTTCCCTCTTTTATTTCTCTTAGCTGCTCTTTATCGGCAGTTAGTAGAAATTGGTAGCCTGTACTTAGCAACAAGTTGTTACCTAGCTTATAATTAACATCAGCATCAAAGCCTTGTGTGTAGGCGTTTCTAACATTTAGGTAGCTAAATATTTGAGATCCATTGGTTTTGTAAGCAACCAATCTTGAGTCAATTAAGTTTTTAACATCATTCCTAAAGGCGTTTATTTTCACTTGCCATTTGCTACCAGGCTGCCATTGCATACCAATATTAAGACCGTTAGATACTTCTGGCTCTAGGGTGCTTATTCTATAAAAATCAGATTCTAAAGAGCCTATTTGGCCTAAACTATTTAGCTGATTGATAATTTTTTGTGCTTCTATTGTTCCGTAAACGCTGTATCCGCCTGCGGCAATATTGGTAAAGTTTAGGTAAAGCTGCCTAAAATCAGGAGCCTTAAAGCCCCTTCCATAACTTGCTGTAAATTTTAGTGTAGGCTTAACTGTATATGCTACTGCCAGTTTTGGGCTAAATGCCGATGCAAATAGTTGATTATAATCGTACCGAAGCCCAGTAATGATGCTTATATTTTTTAGGGCGTTATATTCTAATTGTCCAAAAGCGTAAGCAATGGTATTGGTTTTTCTATTTCCTGTGTTATCGTATCTATTGCTTCTTACTCCTTCTTCTGTAAAGCCAGCACCAATTGTGGTTGCTGTATTAGCATTTAAGTTAATATCTGTTTGGTTCTCAATTCTTAGAAAACGATGATTTAAAAAATCGCTGTAGCTGCCTGCACCTGTTGATAATAAGTTTTGAGTTGATTGGTATTCCGTAGCGTATAGCCGTAGCGTATTCTTAAGTTTTGCATTAAATTGATGGGTTAGTACTGGGTTAATATTGATGTCTTTATTAACTTCTTTACCCTTAGAATATACAACGGCGCCATTGTTGGTAACAGCAATTTCGTTTCTTATGTCTTCGTAAGTATTTCTAATTGCTATTGCAAGTTTTGTTTTTTCAGAAAAAGGGTAGCTTAAATTAATGTTATTGGTAAACTTCCATATTGGGTTGGCGGCTCTTTCTACGCTAAAGGGTCTTATGCTATAACCATCAGTATTGTAGTTATTAATAAAGGCATTCACCGCCAATTTACCTACGTGAAAAGTGGTATTAACATTAGCATCTAGAGTATTGTAGGTGCCATATCTTACACCAGCTGTAAATTTGTTTTCTTTAGGCTTTTCAGTTATAATATTAATTACTCCTGCAAGTGCTTCGCTACCGTATAGGCTTGAGGAAGGGCCTTTTACGATTTCTATTTTCTTAATATTGCCAACAGTTATTCTATTTAGGTCTAGCACGCCAGCTGTTCTACCCACAAGTGGTTCGCCATCAATAAGTATTAAGGTATAGTCGGCTCCCAATCCTTGCATTTGCACTCCCGTTCCGAAACCGCTTGTAAGAAAAATTCCGGTTTGTTCCTGTAAAATATCTCTAATACGTAGTGAGCCTGCTTGTTGAATATTTTTCTGTGAAATGATGGTTACGGGTACTGCAACATTGCTTAGTTTTCTTTCTGTTTTTGTAGCGGTAACCACAATTTCCTCTCCAATGGAAGTAAGGGTATCTGTTTGTGCAGTTATACTAGCACAAAATAGGTTAAATGATAGTAAACAAATGAGTAATTTGCTTTTCATGGCGCAAATGTGGTGCATACACAAGAATCAATTGCCATAGAATTGTAAAAGATTATAAAGCAAACAGTTCAACATTATTTCTTACAATTTCATGACTTTTTCCGCTGTTATTTTCTAAGGGCTCTTTTTTTTGTTATTAGTTTCCATAATTAATTTGGTAATTTAGCATTTAGCCCTACCTTTGCAATCCTTAAAATTTCAGTTATGGAAGCAGCAGTACAATTTGTACACGAGCAATTGACACCGAAGAAAGATTTTCCAAAGTTTAAAGCTGGTGATAATATTACAGTTAACTATAAGATAGTTGAGGGCGGTAAAGAGCGTATTCAAAGTTTCAGGGGCGATGTATTAAAAGTACAAGGCACTGGAGCAACTGCAACCTTTACTGTTCGTAAAATTTCAGATAGCATTGGTGTTGAAAGGGTTTTTCCTTTTTACTCTCCAAACGTAGAATCTGTGTTGCTTAATAAAGTAGGTAAAGTGCGTAGAGCTAAACTATTTTATCTTCGTGAGCGTAGTGGTAAAAGTGCTAGAATTAAAGAAAAACGCGTTAAATAATATTTTTAACTTAAGTATTTATTGCGGAAGTGCTAAACTTCCGCTTTTTTATGTCGTCTAGTTACTGCTTTAATGTAACTTTACCCACCGTTTATCTAATAAATTTTTTTTATGGGAAACTTAGGATTTCAAGAAATATTGCTGATTGCCGTAGTAATTCTAGTATTGTTTGGTGGAAGAAAAATTCCTGAATTTATGCGTGGTTTGGGCAAAGGAATTAGAGAGTTTAACGATGCGAAAACCAATGTTAAGAAGGAATTAGAAGAAGGCATGAAGGAAAAGGATAATCAGCCTTCCTAACCTTTTTCTAACAAAAAATTTCTTAAAGGTTTGCATT
>Ga0114942_1000001_pt1 | contig 92025 bp, 117 predicted proteins | sample LowerColdCreek_FD_88674 | JGI IMG/M metagenome (GOLD analysis project Ga0114942, IMG submission 88674) | Groundwater microbial communities from Cold Creek, Nevada to study Microbial Dark Matter (Phase II) - Lower Cold Creek | ecosystem: Environmental > Aquatic > Deep subsurface > Groundwater ... | reverse complement strand
ACAACAGAGGAACCTACTACAACTACAACAGAGGAACCTACAACTACAACTACAACAGAGGAACCTACAACTACAACTACAACAGAGGAACCTACAACTACAACTACAACAGAGGAACCTACAACAGAACCACCTCCTACAACAGAACCACCTCCTACAACAGAGGAACCACCTCCTATGTAATTTAAAATAAGGTGCAGAAATCAATAAAAAATAATTATGAAATTAACTATAGGAATGTCAACATATGATGATTATGATGGAGTGTATTTTACAATACAATCTCTCAGGATGCACCATCCAATATTAAAAGAACACGATATTGAATTTTTTGTTCTAGACAATAATCCTACTTCAAAATACGGAAGGGCCGTAGAGAAATATATAAAATCTATCAAAGGCACCTATATGCCTTACACTGAAAAAACTAGTTCATTTAGCAAATATGAAATATTAAAACATGCTAAAGGAGATTATTATTTAGGAGTAGATTGTCATGTATTGTTATCAGACGGGGCAATGAGCCATTTAATTGACTATTTCAAAAAAAATCCTAATACCAATAATATCATTCAAGGACCGTTAATTTATGATTCTCTAGACCATATTTCTACTCAATGGAGAGAAGAATGGAGCGGGTGCATGTATGGAAAATGGCATACTGACACTGATAAAGTCAATATCAAAGATCCTTATGAGATACCTATGATTGGTATGGGGCTTTTTGCATGTAAAAAGAGCAATTTTCCTAAAATAAATGAAAATTTCAAAGGATTTGGTGGCGAAGAATGGTATATCCATCAAAGATTCAGAATGAACGGAGGAAAATGCATATCAATTCCTCAATTAAAATGGCTGCATCGTTTCGGCAGACCGTCAGGAACTCCTTACATAAACAGCCTTAATGACCGTGTATGGAATTACTATCTAGGATGGGCTGAAATTTATGGGACACCAGACCATCCCAAATTAGACGAAATAGAAAAAGAATTTTCTAAACACATAGACGTTAAGCAAATAAGACTTATAAAAAAAGAAGCTCTTGCTAAAATCTTTGGTAAATAATAGTGTTATGCTAGATAAACTTAAAATAGCTTATAAAATTGCATCCAATATTAAAAATATACGCATGGTTATTGAAGCAACCTATGGTGTTTGCTTGAAAACATTATATGTAATAGATTTTTTAGAAGATAGCTTTGGGGAAAATAATAAATCAGAAGTGTTCACGAAATATCTTCCTCTAGTAAAAGACGCAGTTAATGCTGTTAAGAAAACTATCCAAAAATATTCACCTCTACTAGGAGCAGAGCAAACTGTTTATCTTCTTTCTAATTCGCCTTTAGATATAGAATTAGAAAAAGCAATAAAAGAACTACATGCAGTATTAGACAGTGATGGCAAAGAATAATACATTCTTAACTCAAATAACAACTAGAGCAATTATATCTTTTATTTTCTCTCTAGCAGTAGTAATAGGTTTCTTCATGAAATTAATAGATACGCCTACCTTTATGGCCGTGGCATCTAGCGCAATAACGTATTATTTTAACCATAATACTATTAGTAAATTAGAAGACAAACTTCAAGAAAAAGAGACACAAATAAGTATTCTTTCTAGTAATGAAAAAAACCCAGTATAAAGAATTCAAACAAGGAATATATAAACCTGTTAATGGAAATAAATTACTGAGTAAAAAACCTATAATATATCGTAGCGGATTAGAACTTTCTGTAATGCTAGTTCTTGACAAGTCTAGTATAGTTAAGAAATGGGGAAGCGAACATACTATTATTCCTTACTATAAATCTGTAGAAAAAAGATATGCTCGTTATTTTATGGACTTCACAGTAATAGTAGAAATAAATGGTAAATTAGAAACATGGCTTCTTGAGGTCAAACCAGAGAAGCAATGCAAAGCTCCTAGTTCTAATACAGGCAATAAAAAAAGAAGCACCGTAATTTACGAACAGCAGATGTGGTCTATTAATCAGGATAAATGGGAAGCTGCTAAAAATTATGCCGATAAGAAAGGATATATATTCAAGTTATTAACTGAGAAAAATATACAATCTATTTTATAAATAAATTCATGCTATCTTTCTCTGAACATTTCAATAATATCCTTTATGAAAAACTATCCCTTAAAGGAAATTATAAAGGCGGCGTATATCAAAGATTAGTTGCCGCTAATTATGTCTTAGCAGAAAGTTTTGACCTCAAAGCTATACCAGCATTCAACGATTTAATTAAAAAATTTAGCAGACAGTATGATTTCGTATCCTCTAAATTTGAATTTGACCCAGTTCATAAAGATCCTTATACCTCAATGAAACATCTAGTAAAATCTATAGATGATCAGAAAAAATCAGGCAAAAAGAAACCTAAAGTAAGTGTGTTTGCGGAACTTCCCGGACCAGAAGGAAACTACGAAAAACAAGGCCATCCTCTATTCGACAATGATTTTAATGTAAAACTTAGGTGGGTGCATGATATTATTGCTCATTACTACGGTAAACATCCTTTTAGTGCCAGAGGAGAATATGCAGCATATAATAGACACTTAAAAACATTGGGTCCAAATACGCCCGCAGCAGGCGCTCTATTTACAGAAGTAGTTGGACAGACTTCTTGTTACTATGTTTATGGTGATTATATCGAGCAAAAGGTAGTCATACTAGATGATTTTGATTTTGTAAATGTCGGACAACTAAATCCTAGTTCTAAATTAAATAATTTTTTTGAAATAAGAGAAAAAACAATGTATCCTAAAGCAGATTTTAATGTAGAGATATTTTCAAACCAATTCCCGGAATTGTATGATGAACTCAAAAAACAAGAGGCTCTTGACAAATCATTAGCAGCTCTTCAACCTATCTTCTTATAAAGTAGTGCCATTCTTTATGTCCATAATACTTGTCAAATTGTGAAACATCACTGAATAAAATCATGTCTTGCATATTGAGATTATTAATACTGTCAATTTTACAAGCACCCACAGAGTATCCGGCATTTTTGAAATTCTGAAAATTATTTTTCCAAAAGTGTAAACCGCTAGCGGTCAATCCACTATCAGAAATGACTGTATTATATCTTTTTAGAATAAAATTTTTATAGATTTCTGCCATCAAAGACTTTCCCGGAAGAAATCCCTTTTTAGCCTCTATTATTTGTGTTAAAATGCGTCCATCATTTACAAAGCCTGCATAATATGCTATTTTTTCTTTGCCAGATAAAAAGAAATATCTTACCCATTCTTCAGTCATTCTTTTTTCTAGCACATCTATCTCATTCTGGCCTATATAAAATTTATCAACTAATTCCGAGTCTTTCATTTTAGCTTCTGCTGAAGAATTATTAACAAAAGCTGCACGTTTTTCTGATGATCTATTAGTTCCAAATGAACTTATTCTTGCTGGCATCTCTATTAATAATTGTCTGAAATAACTTGAAAATGAACGCATGTATCTTTACTTACAAATCATTAAATATAGTATAGGATGGCCAAAAAACAATCCTCAAAAAAAGGCTCGAAAAGAAAAAATCGTTTCGAGGTTGAATATAATATACAAGAATATTCTTGTGATACGTTAAGTAAAAGCGTCTCTAATTTTCACATAAAATCTCCTCATAAATTAAATGAAAAACAGAGAAATATAATGGAAAAAATGGTAGATTCTACTAGCAAAATAGTAATGGTAGATGGACGCTGGGGAACGGGCAAAAGCTATCTTGCAGTATTGGCTGCTCTCAAACTTTACCAATCGGAAAGTGCGGATAAAATCTATTACATCAGAACCCCGTGTGAGTCAACGAATACTTCTAAATTAGGCTATCTTCCCGGAGACGTAGAAAGTAAAACTGCTATGTTCAACATTGTTATGCTGGAAAAATTGGATGAATTTTTAGATAGTGCTGTTAGTAAAAGACTAGTAGATGAAAAAGCTGTAGAATTTTTAGCACCTGCGTTTATTAGAGGCAGAAATTTAACAAATTGCGTAATGATCTGTGATGAAGCCTCTAATTTTTCATTTGAGGACATTCTTCTTTTAGTAACTAGAATGGGTGAAAATTGTAAAATGTTTCTTGTGGGTGATTCATTTCAAAATGACATTGGTAAAAAAAGCGGATTCATTAAATTTTTTGATCTTATGAATGATGATGAATCTAGGGGGCATGGAATATATAACTTTACTATGGCAGATAAAAATGATATTGTTCGTAGCGGTATTATAAAATACGTCATGGAAAAAGCAGGCATTATAAAATAAAACAAAAAAGGGCGGATAATTTTTATCCGCCCTTTTTTTTTCTCACACTACACTCCCAGCGACTCCACTGCGTCCTTGAACGTATCTTTCATATACTTAACATCATCGCGTGTTAGTTTAATACTCCCACCAAAATCATCTGTAATCACAAACTCTTCTTCAGAATTTTTAACAATTGTAGGACAATTACAACCTTTTTTATTCCGACTGCACCAAATTACTTTACTATCACCATCAAATTTCATAGTTAGATTTATTTATCAGTATTATCTTCTTTTACAAGACCGAATTCTTGAAGAAGTGTATGAGATTTATAGGCTTCTTCGATATTATCTAAAACTCCAGAAGTTCCTCTCAAATTTCCTTTATCATCTATTATACGTGCTATTTCTTCAATCTTTCCATCAACAGTTCTACTGCTTAATTTAATTATTGGCGGATGTTCATCTGGGTCTACTAATATACACTGTCCACTAACATAAGAGTTGTATACGCTCTTATAAAGAGATTCAATTTCTTTAACAAATATTCCATCCAATTCTCGCATTTCTCTTTCAGAATCAGTTCTATCTATCATATCATTCCACGGCAACCAAAATATAACATCATAATTTTTTATTGCCTCTCTGCAAAGAAAAATACTTTCGGAAATAAAATCTACGTCTCCGTCTTCTTCAGGAGAATTTTCCAATAGTCTCATAGAATAAACTATATTATCTAATATACATCTATCAGTAATAATATATTTTTGAGATTTGGTTACGGTGTCTTGCATAAAAAGAGCATCTCTAATTAGTCTTTGAGATTCTCTAGTTGTTTGAAGATTTACTGGTATTTTATTTTCTCTAATTTCATCACGGTATGTATAATCTAAAGTCTTATACATGGGCCATTTTTCTTTAATAGCATTAATTAAAGTAGTTTTACCGTTACATTGGACAGAACAAATTGCGATTCTCATTTAGATTAAGTTAATCTAAATCAACTCTACTTTCAAGTGGTTCAGTAGAAAAACTTAAATTTTGTCTAGCCATTTCTTGTTCTAAAGATACATATATATGATTTGAAGAATTTGAAATATGTTCTTTATTTTTAGCTTTTAATTTCTGAATTTTTTTATAAAATTCTCTAATCTCTGTCAATTTTTCAGAACCATCTAAAATAGCTAATACAACTTCTTTGATAGAAGGATATTTTCTATCAAATATTAATTCATACTTACGATCAATTTCTCGCTCATAAACAACCGCAGTTTTAGATGAAGCAAGATCTAAGAAATCGCCTGAATCATAATCACCTACATAATGAAATTTTGATAATTCAAAAACATCACCGACAATTTCTAGACATTTTATCAAGAATCTCTCTTCAGGAAAATATTGCTTATTTTCTTCATCTATTAGACATATCAACTGTCTAGTCTTAATATTAAAGACGGCATATATTTTGTTAGTATTAACTGGTGAACCACTTAGCATACAATTTCAATTTAATTATAATCATCTTATTCACGTTTCTACTAAAAATCACCATATTCAACTTGGAAACACTTAATACCAGACTGCCTGACCATTTTAACCACACGGTCACGATCATCAAACCATGTATACGGATAGTAGTATGGAATTATATCTTTTTCAATTATTTCTCTTTTGATAATATCATCTGATCTATTATCATCAGACTTTCGCATAAAAAGTTTGAATGAAGTTCCTAGTTCAATACCACATTTGTCAAATAACCATCTTTCAGTTTCACCTCTACATTCATCCGAACGACCAGAAACTATTAGTGTGGCAGAATATTTACTGTCATATGACATTGATCGAAGCATGTCTAGAACGTGTTCATCACAAGTGTCTTGGTAAACCTTTCTAAGATCGAACGGTCCTCTGTCTCCACGATGCGCAAGAGTCCCGTCAATATCAAAAATAACTGCTTTGGGGAGAGATGTGTCTATTTCTAACTTATCAAAAAATACAGGATTTATAATCAAGTCATTATAATTGATAGCAAACTTTCCTTTGATTTTAAGGAATTGATAAAATTGCTTGTTAATGACCGTTTTTCCTACTGGAAACTGTCTAGTCAAGTCTCTTAGAATTGCAGTCTCTACATCTACATCAAATATTTTTACAGAAAAAAGAACACTAACTTTACTATTTTTTTCAATCAATTTTTTAATACTATCTACATAAGTTTTATTGAGATGTGTATTATCAATAACTATGTTAAGTCCATTAGAAAGAGCAGTCAAAAATCCGCTATCTGCCATAGCCGTAACAGTTTCTTCCATAAGATTTTTATTACTACTAGTATAGTAATTACTCATATCTGGATATAAACTTTTACGCATATCATCCCTATTAAATCTGACCCAATTAGAATTAGTAGAGACAAATTCTGTAGCCCAAGTAGATTTTCCGCTACCAGAAATACCGCATGTCATTATTACCTTTTGCATAACTTATAAATTTTAATTTCCTATTACTAATGAATATCTTATATCTTTTACAGGGTTTACCCAATGAACATTTTTCCCATCAAAATCAATATACTGTCCAGCCACATCAGGAACTCTTACCAATGTTCCTTCATCTTCAATTATTAAAGCATCGACATCTGAACTTGTCAAATTAAAAAGATACAACTTAGTAATATCATATAAATCAAAATGTGGGACTATAAAATCGCCCGGATAGTATCTTTGTATTTGTATAAATGAATAGACAAATCTAAGAGTATCCTGACTATCATCCGGTAAATGAATATTATCGAATATGTAGTCAATAAAAATATCACTCATGTCTGTATTTTTAAGAGTGCTGAATTTAGAATACACTCCATTTATTATTCCAGTATGTTGATCATTACCTGTTCTCGGAAAGAACAGGTGACTATAATCTATATTCAAAGAATTTACAATTTTATCAGTATTTGAGATGGCATTTGGGTAAATTTTCATTTTGGTCTATTTTTTTCTATACTTTTTTCATTGCCGCACTTAGAACAACAATAATTTTGTATATAGGTTTCAAATCCATAAATTATGGGCACATTCCCATCAATCTCAAAATAATCATCAGAAAGAACAACTTCATCAGCCTCTTTCCATTCATGACTACAAATCTTCTGTTGGAATTTCCTCAGAAAGCTCGGAATATAATTCTCTATTTCTTGATAGAGGAATATATCCAGTTTCTTTGGCGACCCTTGGATGTAGCGTTCGCAGCCATCCTCCTCTACTGCATAGGACTCCGTATTTGCCAGTAGATTCACAAGTTTTTTCGCATTGATGTTCGGCATATGTAATAATATTATAGATTAATTTCCTAAAGTCATTATAATTTGGGTCATTTTCGGTATCTGAAAAATCTACATAAATTCTAAGTTCGCCAAACTTCTGTTTTATTTGACATATTCCTACACGGGCACCTGTAGTCACTTTATTCAATAATGCTAATGTTTGGATAGTTGATTCTACCACTTCACGCCATCCATTCGGGCAATCCCAGTACATTTCATTAATATCATCATATACTAGTTCTGGATAATTCGCAACGATCCAATCACTAATATCTTGTTCAATAGTTGGGGTTTCTGAATTTTTCATACTGCTATGTGACAAGTTAGCCTATGAAACTAACTAAATCAAATTAAAAATAATAATGTTGAGTTTCTATGACCGCACCATCTTCTACAATAAGAGCATTCAGTCTAGGCTTAGACCTAGGAAAATTCATAGCATCTGCATACTTGTCACCTAACACAGTAGTTCCCATTACATAATGATCAAAAGCTCCCATATCACGATGTTCAAAAGAATGCAAATGACCGCTTATAACAATAGTATTTTTACAGCCTACAATTTGATCTCTCTTAGCAAGCATCATTTCTTGAACATAAGTTCGTAATTGTAAATCATTTTTAGGAATATTTGCGAATTTCAGAGAATCGCTTCCTCCATGAGTAGCAATAACTGCCAAACTGCCTACTCTAAACATAGTAGCCCATGTTTTAATTATAAAGATTTTTACCTCTTTAATAGTTCTGTAATATGACTGTATAGCATACCCCAAATATGAAGCAACAACACTATCATGGTTTCCCTTCAAGAAAACTACTTCTACATTGGCAAAATTCTCATTCAATTCATCTATCGCCCATGTTAGAATCTCTAGTGCCCGTTCAAACAAATCTTCATTCAAACTATCACTAGTTAGCTTAGTTCCTTGAGCTGTTGTCCCATTAAAACATGTATGTAAAAAATCACCGTTTATAATCAAAGTTATACTGTTGATGCCTTTGTTTTTTTGACATAAATCTTTGATATATTTCTCCACTAATTCAATAGCAATATCAGAATTATAATCTTTACCATGAAATAAATGTTCCTTTAATGTTTTCTCTCCTAAATGAATATCTTGCAAGCTAGCTATTACATGCTTCTTTTTATCTAAAGACTTAGCTACTACTTTAGAGATGACTGGTTTTTTAGAAACTACTGGATTTTTTTTGAAAAAGTTTTCCGCAGGATCTAGCATTCCAGCCTTTAACATTTTCCAATTTTTAGCACAAGATTGTTCATCTTTAACTTTGAATTGTTGAAATTTATACTCAAAAGATGACTCTGATGCAATTTTTAATTCTTCAAGAGTTTCGTCTTCATTTAAGTCTATAATTTTAGAAGGAAGAACTGGAAGTGAGCTATGAGTGAACTTCAACAATTTCAACATACTTGCAATAATAGACTTAGAGACTCCTACTCTCATTGCTATTCTCGAAGTAGTGACCGGGAACCCATTAAAATCAGAATAACTTTCTAATATCTTTTTAAGTTTATTATATTCTATCAAATATTCTGATTCATTTTCTCTGACGAAAACGTAATGAGTGTCTGTTTTATACCAATCAACGAATGACATATGTAATGATATTTATGCGCGGTTTCTAACGTATCTAGAACTCAATCACTCGGTTTCACTATCAAAATCTCATATTCTTAGGATGAACATAAGTATTCCTCACATATTTAGCAATTTTTTTATGTGAAGTTCCAGTTCCGGTCCATTGTTTATATTTATCATTGATATCAGATGCAGTTAAAGATTCGTCAGATTTATTAAGGTTATATGTATCGTTGATATTAGATGCAGTTAAAGAATCGTTAGATTTATTAATAATTAATTTAGGAACGCACATATTATCACTTTCCCAACCAAAAAAATGATGGGCTAATTTTGTAGGAAGAAGGAATTCTCTGGAAGACAATTTCACACCAAATTCATTTACCATAATATCTTCTGCAACTCGCAAACAACATCTTCCACCGTTCTTATCAATCATCGTGTTTCGTGCCTTTCTTTTATTTTCTTCAAGACGCTTGGCCCATAAATTATTTCTAAATACTACCTGTCCTTTTCTTGGAGAAAATAATTTTAAATTCTTTTCAGAAACCTCCAATCCTTCCTTAATTAGTGCATTCCTCAACTCTGTCATTTTTTGTTTATTCATATGACTTGAATATAGAACGACATACCTAAACTGTCAAGAAAAATTTCAAATTTATTGTCCCGGACCTCTGAGATTTATAGAAAACAATCCTCTGGTATTTCTATTGAAATGTTGTTTGAGCAAATTCAAAATATCAGGTATAGACTGCAATGTCACGTCTGTAGAATTCAGGTTAAATGAATGATCGTTATTTAAGAAACAATTTAATATTATTCTAGTCCATAACACTCTTTTAGGATTATCTATAGCATTGCTGCCTTTTTCGTCCTTTGTCTTAGCTGCCTTTAATCTAGTAATTATAGGAGCACCAGCAAGTTCTTGATCCATCACCCATTGGGTATTACCCCCTTCAAATTTATTGATAATCCAATCTATAAATTGTATAACTGCTTTCCACTGTTTAGTTCTTTCAAAGAAATCAGACAGTGATGCTACAGAAAAAGACTCACCATTTACCATAAGAGAATGATTTAGTAAATAATATTCTGTAGTATTAAAATTTAATGCACGCACTGCCATATTAGCATATTCAAGTTCTTCATTAGTCCCTTTTAATTGACTATTATCAGGCTGCTGCTCTTCTTCACCTTCTTCAGGAATATCATCTGAAGCACCCCCTCCACCATCAAGAGTAGAATCTGGTGGAATCATGCTTGATGCTCTATCTGGAGACTGTCCAAAATCAGGAAGATCTGAATCATCTCCAGATGCCTCATTCAATATAGAATTTATAGAAATGTCAAATTTAGAAGTCACTATTATTATTTATTCTTTTTTATTATTCTACAAAATCATTCTCTAAGCTAGATGCAGTTTGTGCCATTTTTTTAATACGATTTGCTTGTGCAGTCTGTAAAGATTTTAACACATTAGGATCACTTGCCCATTTTTGAACTACCTCAGACTCTGGTTTATCGAAAAAATCAGGATCATCCACGGTAATATCTGCTAATGCAGCAGCCGCTGAATCATAATCATTACCAGTAATCGCATTATTAAGATTGGCCATTCTATCAACATTTCCTTGTTGAGGGGTAGTTGCCACTTTAGGGGCTGTTACAGGAGGTTTTGCAGCAGGTTTGGGACTTGATATAGGATTGCTAGGCTGAGGCTTTGGAGAGGCTCCTGCGGCCATTTTTGATATACCTCCAGTTCCTTGTTGAGATAAATCCATGCCTGCTTCTTCTACTACATCATCTATATAGGAATCTGTCAGATATTCATTTACAAGTTTTTCAAATTTAGGTGTCATAAGTCTTTACTATTTAAGACAGAAAAACTTTATTTCAAAAATGAAAATAAAAACTTGCAATGAACTAAACTGTGTGGTTAAGTAATTTCACATAAAAAGTATCCCATTTTAGGGGAAATGGGAATTTTATCTTCGAGCCGTGCAGTTTTGGTGCTTCTGCGAATAAAACGGTAAGAGGTAGCTGGTTTCGGGACGAAGAAGAAAAGGGCACTTAGAGTGATTTTTTCTAAATTTGTTTGAGAAGTATTCTACCGCGATAAATCACACAACTACTTCTCAAAATTCTTATGGGGGGTAGGGGGGTGATTTATAGCTAATTTCAAACAAAGAAGAAAAAAACACTCGCCAAATTATCCATAATAATATCCAATCTTTCTAATATTCTCAACATTCTTAATATTAATGCGTAAAATTTTTAATATTAATGCAAAAAAAAATTAAATGCCTCATAAAAGGCTTGCAAGCCTTTGGTTTTTGTGGTATATTATTGGTATACATATAACATACAATGAAAGCAGTTACATTAACAGATCATCAACAAGAAAGTTTTGACAAATTGTGGAATTTTATAGAATCTTCAGCAGATAGCAATTATTATCTTTTTACAGGTTGTGCTGGTAGTGGTAAATCTACTAGTATTATTCAACTTATTTGTAAATTTGTAGATGAAGCTAAATTTAATAGAGTAGCTGTTACTGCTACTACTAACAAAGCTACTAAAGTTGTAAAAGACATGCTTCCGGCAAAATACAGAGACAAAGTTAAATTTTCTACACTACATTCTATTTTAGGTCTAAAACATAAGATTACTGCAAATGGTAAAGAGGTTTTTGAAAAAGACCCTAAAGAACGTAGTAAAGTATCTATGTTTGATCTTCTTATTATTGATGAATCATCTATGATAAGTGACGAAGTGTTTCATGAATTACAAAATCAAAATAAAACAGGAATAAAAGTTATTTTTGTAGGCGATCCTAATCAGATAAATCCCGTGAATCATGAGCACTCTATTCCTATGATAGAAGAATCTCGTAAAAAATATAATATCGAAATTACTTCTCTTACAGAAGTTGTTCGTCAGGCAAAAGGAAATCCTATTATTGAATTTTCACAAGATATATTATATAATTTTGATAATATAGAACTAACACCGGGACAAAAGAATTTTGTTGATGGAAGAGGTTTAGCAGTATTGAACAAACACCAACCAGAAGTAGTAAATTCTCTTTTAGATCACTATTTTTGTTCTGATGAATTTGATAAAAATGCAGATTACTGTAAAGTATTGGCATGGAGAAATGCTACTGTAGATAAATTTAATAAAGTTATCAGAAAAATGAAATATGGCAATTCTGCACCTAAAATTGTTCTACAAGAAAAACTTATTGTAGACCGACCTATTAAAAGAGGAGATGCTGTCATTTTCAGTATAAATGATGAATTGAATGTTAAGAAAATAGAAATTAAAACTGTTAAAATTGGAGATGACACATATCAATACTATGAATGTTTAGTCGAAGGTATTGAAAGAACTGATACTATTAAAATTTTGCATGAGAGTTCTCAGGGAATGTTTTCACATAAACTTAAAGTTATGGAAGAACATGCAAAAGCACAAACTACTTCTTATCAGAAAAGTCAAAATTGGATTGCATATTTTGAGTATAAAGATCATTTCGATTATGTTAATTATAATTATGCAGTAACATGCCACTGTTCTCAAGGAAGCACTTACACTAATGCTTTTGTAGTTTATAGTGATATTACTCTGAATCAGAATGATGAAGAAATGAAGCGTATTCTTTATACAGCCGTTACAAGACCAAAAGAAAATTTATTTTTGTTGTAATCTTTCTTGAAAAGACTTGTGCAGTGTAGTATAGTATTAGTCAATTATGTTAACTACAAACAATGCTCCTCAGTTTGACGAAAGTCGTCTGCGTCAAACTATAAAAGCAGATTTAGGATTATCAAATGTTTCTGATGAAGAACTTTCAGAAATTATGTTGAATCTTTTTTCTCCAGTAAAATCAGAAGGTATCGAAATTTCTGCCAAAGATTATATTGATAATGAAGTAGATGATTACAAAAAAGCATATGAAGCTATGCACAATGGGGTATTTGAAAATAATGATGAAATTAACAGCATTATTAATAGTGTAAAAGATTCTGCACCTCCTAAACTTATAGAAGTTCCTGTTGATTCTGGACCATTACAAAATTTAGAATATTATGATGTTTTGGTTGATGATATGAACTATACCGTAATTATCAATGCAGACCGAGACGTATATAAAGAAGAACTTCAGTATGTGACTAATCATCCGGGATTTGTCTCTAAAAGAAATACTGAAGAATTAGTCTCTTCTATGCTTTTTGTCACTGTTTATGATTTGCAATTCTTGTTTTCTAAAAAGACGCAACCTAAACCTATTCCAAATGATCTTTTAGATCAAATTTCTATGAATCTTGAGGAATTTGCTAATGGAATTGATTCAAATAGTGATTTTATAAACTAATCTTATTATGATTACTAAAGTTCAAATCAAAACAGGATTTATGCTACAATCACCTTGTATTGCAGGTAAGGTGATTGAATTTAAGCCGGGACTTAATATTATTGTAGGTGATAATGGCAGTTTCAAATCATCACTTCTTAAAACAATTGCTGCATACTGCGGTATTGAAAAAGGTGGTTTTTCTGAAATTTCTGACCCTGCAAAATTAGGTTCTGCTAGCATAGGACATTTTCCTTATGTATACCATCGTTATGCACCGGGAAAAACACATGCAGCAGTAGAATGGGATGGCACTGCAAGTTTTTATAATGATTCTGATATGCTTGCGAAAAATGACTTGTCTTGGTTTTTGAATCCAAAACATTCTCTTGATGGAATAACTACTGAACAAGAGCAATTAGAAATTATGACAAATCATCCTAGCAGTGGGCAGTATCGTATTTCTAAAATCAATAAAATTATGGAAATGCTAAAGAGTGTTCCTGATCTGACTCAGGGATTGCCTTTATTTTTCAAAAGTCTCTCTACCGAGACGCAAAAAGCAGCAATGGCAGAAGTAGAATATATCAAAAGCCTGCCTAGAAACGGAGCACCGACTGTTCTTCTTGATGAACCTGAAAAAGCACTGAGCCTTGCTAAACAACTAGAGCTTTTTGATACTATTGAAAATTTGGCCAAATACTTCCAAGTCATTATGGTGAGTCATTCTCCATTTGTGCTTTTTAAGAAAAAAGCACATTACATAGACATGATTCCTGATTTTGCTAAGACAAACAAAGACCTCATTAAAAAATACCTAAAATGAAAAACATAACTGTTCAAAAAATACACCCAGATGCTATTATTCCTACCAAAGCACATGAAGATGACCTTGGTTGGGATTTATATGTTCCTGTTGATACTGTTTTATATCGTGGATTAAATGTTGTGGATACTGGATTATGTCTACAATTTGATAAAAATATTGGAGGAATTATTAAAGACCGCTCTTCTCTTGCATCAAGAAATATTAGTGTCTCTGGCGGAGTTATTGACCCATCATACACAGGACCAATTAAAATCATCTTGACATATGCCGGAGAAGACTTATACTATCTAGTCAATAAAGGACAACGAATTGCTCAGCTAGTTTTACAAGAGTGCATTCACGCTACATTCACTGAAGGTGTTGTGGTTGCTAATGAATCTCGTAATACTGGAGGATTTGGCTCAACCGGAAGTTAATAATATGAAAGAAACACTAGAACTAATACTATCAAGTAACACTAATTTTTTTGGAACAATGGTTCTTCTACTGATTTCAGTAGGAGGACTAGTAAATATGAGGCTGTTTACAATAGAACATCATACTAATTATCTATACAGTTCAAAGAATGAAGCTGAGAAAGCTGCATCAGATGAAAACTAATGCTGCGGATAAAAAATTATCAGATGCTTGTAATGTTATTATATCATTGCTAAAGCATCTTCCTACGGGACATTGTTCAGATTTTCATCATCCTAAAAAGGATAGACACAATTATAATGAACCGTGCCCAATATTACTACGATATCAAAAAATTGTAGATACAGCAGAAACATTTATTACAGAAAATGTCAAAAAAAAACTAATAAATCAGAACTTTTTAGAAATTTTCAAATTTTATTAAAAATCTTGTGTTGGGTTCCTTTTATAGGAATATTAGCCGAATTTTTTCTTGTAATTTGGTATGATGAGGAATATTTATCTGATGCGCTAAATGCTAGGTTATATCTATTTTCTGTGCTATATCACGCTGTCTCAGCTTTGGTATTAGTTAAATTTTATTTGTTATGATTTTATGACTTGATATACTTCACAAACCGAACAGTTGTTTATTCAACACAAGTATAATAAACTTGATGTATGGAGTGGCAGAGATATTGGACATAAAGATCTTGACACTCAAATACGCATAGAAGAAGATGGTAAAATTTCTATTTTTTCTAAAAGAGGTGAAAATAGAATGATTTTTGTAGAATTATCATTTGAACAATTTTTTGAAGAAATTGAAAATATTGCTAAAAAATACAATAAAAATTAAAATAAAATAATTTAATTGAGTATTGAAATAGATATATCTGTTAAATTTATGGTTGACAGATCAGACACTACATGCTATAGTTCATCTCAATATCAAGCGACACTTAAATCTCATAAATCACAAAAACATTTTTTCTTATGAAAAACACAAAACAAAAAAACAAAAAAACGACAACAAATAGAGTAACTGTCAATGTAACTGAAAAAGATATTTTGCACTCGATTAAACGGCGCTCTATGATTGAAGATGCGGCTATCAAAGGAACTGAAAAACAACTATTCTTAGGAGATAGTTCTCCCATTGCTATTGCAATGAAACGGAAACTTCATCGTTTTGCAACTGTGGGTTATGTAACACCATGTGGACAAATTAATAATGATACTGCGTTTTACACAACATGCAATGATGTTATGCGTGAATTTGCACTAAATTCTAAGTGCAAATCTATTCATAATAGTTTTATTAAAGGTAGTAAAAATCTCTTCAAGCAGCTTAAACCTTTTTCATTTTCGTTTGAATCTTCAGTAGTTTCAGATCATGACAAACTTGCTTGTCATACTGAATAGGTTTATAGCGCTGAAAATAATATATAATATGGATACTATAAAATCTTCTGTTGAACTGCAACCACATCAGCAACGAGTTGTCACTGAACGTGATGATCTCAATATCAAAATAAATGCTTTAGATGGCTTTATTAAAGGTTCTTTAATTTTTCATAACCTTCCTAAAGATGAGCAGGCACTATTAAAAAGACAGTGCGAAGTAATGAAGGAATACTCTGACATTCTGCAATCTCGTATAAATGCATTTATTGCGTGAAAAATTAGATAATCTGACCCAAATCCAGACTGCTCAACTGAGATAAATAACCACAAGTTATCTCAGTTGAGCAGTCTTCTTATGAAAAATAGTAATATATACAATTCAATGAATGATAATCAAAATATTTTTATAGGTGAAAAAATAAAAGAAATGATTTCTGATGGCGTTTCTGTAAATTTTGTATATCGTGTAAATAAAAGCAAGAATGATATGAATTATTTTGCATGTGATGAACTTTATCAAAAACCAGAGTTTACAATGAATGTTTTTGATAGGTTATTTCATTTTGACATTTTTATACATGAATATTGTCATTATGAACAGTGGAAAGAATTTGGTAAAAGGAAATGGAATAATGTCATAAAAAACCATCAGTTGTTTTGGGACTGGAGAGAATGCGTTGTATCTAAAATATCTAAAAAAAATGTGAGAGTTATACAACAATTAGAATTAGATGCAGATAGGAGAGTTCTTCAATATAACAATCAATTGGGTTTAGGGATTGATGAAGATAATTATTGCAGAGAAACTAATGCATATATTCTAGTTTATGATTATCTATATAAAAGAGGCATAGAAGGAAGTTACTATGCTTTTCCAGAAAATTTTGCAATAGAAGATATTAAAGAACTTCTTCCAAATAGACTGCTTACCAAAGAAGAATTAAATGGTAATTGGAAGCATATTTATAAATTATTTGACAAGTTTCAATAAATTGTATTGAATATAGACTTTAGTCTGTTGCTGTGCAGATATTTTTTAAGCTCTGCTTGATTTATTGGAGCATGTTTTAATAATAGTATCTGATCTATTAGCTCTCCGTCTAGTTCGCTCAGTAATGACTGTGTAGAAGGCACTTTCTTTTTAAGAACCACAGTTCTCTTTGTCAATTTTCCTATTTTCTTGAATACGTCATTTAATAATTTTTTAATGCTATCAGTGCTATAGTATTCTGTAATTTCAAATACGTAATCATAAAAATCTCCTATAAAAATTAATACATTTTTATCTTTTAGAACTTTATCAATTTCTATGAGAAGAAAATAAATGACAGTCTTTTTAACATCATTGGACCATTTATTCAACATATCATAGTCATATAAAAAATCTATAATAGGTTTTTGACAGTTTTTGAAGATACTATAGAGATCTATAAATGAGAACTTCATACAGGAATATACGTCTTTTCTTTAATTAGTTCAACTTATTTCTTGAAATAGAGTCAGAGTAGAGTTATACTTATTAGTGAAGAGTGCGGATGAACTAATAGATCTTTATTCTAAAGAATTAGAGCAAGATACTGATATTGATATTTTAGACGTTTTGGATAAACAAAGACGTTTGCCTAATATTCGACATAAATGGCAATTTCGTCTTATGAATGCCAAAAGAGATTTGCTCAAATTAGAAGAAGCCGAAAAAGATTTTCTTAATAAAGTATTAAGTGACTGCCCCGTAGATTTATCCAAAGCCAAGGCAGCAAAAAAGGCAGAAAATGACTCTAATTACAGAGTTTTACAAACTTCTATTAAAGAATATCTCATTCTTATAGAATATCTTGAAGTTGCAGTTAATAAGAACTTATATCAAATGGGATATGATATTAAAAATCTTATTGATCTTATGAAGTTTGAACAACTATGATACCTGTCATAAAAGTGATTCTTCATAAAGATTCTATGGGCAAGCTGACTTGCTCTGACAAAAATTTATTCAAAATTATCAGAGAACATTTTAGTGTATCTACTCCTAATTATGCTAAAAGGCAATATGATAATAGAACCTATGTTATCACACTTTCAGGAGTATTTGAGGTGGGCATTTTTGAAGAAATTGTTCAATATGTCAAAAAATTACAAGTGCGAGTCAGGTGGGATATATCTTCTGAATTCAAGCTAGCATATCGTCCATCTCTTGATATAAAAGAAATTTCTAAAATAGAAAATTTCAATTACTACGATTATCAAGAAGAAATGATAAATCATTTTATAAAAAACGGAAGAGGAATTTGTCTAGCCGCTACTTCTGCGGGTAAAACATTAGTCATGGGAGGATTGGCGAAAACTCTGCTAGATAATGACTCTAATAAAAAGATTCTTATTATTGTTCCGGGAGTTTCTCTACTAAGACAGACATATTCTGAATTTGTTGATAATTTCAACATACCCTCAGTAGAAATATGGGGTGATGGAGAGACGCCTTCTTTTACAAAAAGTATTTTAGTGGCTTCTATGAAAAGCCTATACACTGATATAGAGTTTACACTGGAAAATGTTTCATGCTATGACTACATAATTATTGATGAAGCTCATACAGTGGGTGCGCAAGAATCCAGAAAACCTGTTAATGGTAAAATAGTAGAATCTCATCTTCTCAGTAAAATACTTAAAAATTTGCCTTCAAAATATAGATTCGGTCTTACAGGAACTCTTCCCAATAATTTGTTGAGTAGTTGGAACATTATAGGAAAAATCGGGCCTATTTTAAGTGTATTATCTAATTCAGATGTCAGAGAAAAAGGAACAGCAACAGACATTCATATCAAGGCAATATACTTTATACACCAAGAATTTCCTGATGCACCAATGATAGAGGTAGATGGTGAATGGGTAGAAGACCCTTTTCCGACAGCAAAATATGAAAAAGAAAAACAATTTTTATACAAGAATCAGGCAAGAAATGAAGTAATATACAAAATCTGTGACGATAGTTCTATTAATACTATGATTTTGGTAGATAGTCTTGAGCAAGGTCAAATATTATTTGATAATATTTCTGCGAAAAAGGAATGCTATTTCGTTACTGGAGAAATGCCCACATCTGAACGCCAAGCCATTATTGATGCTATGGAAGACAGAGTCGGTATTGTATGTGTTGCTATGAGTAAGTGTTTTTCTACCGGAATAAACATTAAAAACTTACATAGGTTGGTATTGCCTTTTGTAGGAAAAAGTGTGGTCAAAATTATGCAGTCTATAGGTAGAACTATGAGAAAACATTCTTCCAAAAAGAAATCGTATATTTTTGATATTTCTGATAATACAGAATACTCTAAAAAGCATTTTTTAGAGAGGTTGGAATTATATGATAAGGAAAAGATAAAATACACAATTAAAAAAATAAAACTATGAAAGACGACTTTGAACCCGAATATATTGACTTAGATGAAAGTATAATAGATAGTGATGAATCTATAGAAGAACTTCTTGATCTTTCTGAAAGACCGACTAGAAAAAGAAAAGAAAAAAAAGATAAAAAGACCAATGAATATATCAATAAAGATGATATGTGGTTGGCCTTTAAGGAATACTATGATTTATGTGAAAAAAATCCAGATTCTTATATTACTGAAAAATTAGCAAAAATGATAAGTGATATTCCTGAAAATATGAAAAGATTGGGAAATTTCAATCAGTATTCGTGGCTAGAAGAAATGGTTGGAGATGCTAAGATTAAAATGTTCAAGGCTGTTAAAGAACAGTTGTTCTCTCTTAATACTAGAGGAAAGGTTCTGTTGAAGCACGTGGATGAATCGGATGGCAGGACAACTGTTAAATTTGAAAAGATGCGAAATAAAAAATTAGTATCTGTAATTAAAATTCTTGGAGAAGAAGATTCATTAGAATTTGATGAAGATGGAAATGAACTAGTGGTGTTCAAAAACAATCCTTTCGGTTTTTATTCTAGAATATGCTGGAATTGTTTTATTAACAGAATTAAAGATGAAAATAAAAGAACTGATACTCATAAGCGTTTTCAGGAAGAAATGTATGAAAAAGTTTATGCTTCAGAATCATGGAAGAACGTGAGGAGACAGAAGATAATGTATGATGATGATGTTTCTTGTGAAAATAATGAAGAATAATTATTATTTGATTGTAGGAGACATACATGCCGGAAAATATAAGGGTGATGAAAAATTTCTCAGTATATTGAAAAATTATGGTTTTTGGTTGAAGGATATTTGTAAATCTAGAAATATTAAAAATATAATATTTCTTGGAGATATTTTCGATCATAGATTTCATATTAAAGTAGAAGTTATGAATGCAGTAACTGCTTTTTTTGATGAATTGGCAGAATATTCTATAGATATATGTGTAGGCAATCATGATTGTGTATATGACAATTCACCTAAAGTTCATTCATTATGTGCTTTCAAAAATTATTCTAATATAAATGTGCATGATCAAGTATGTGTTAAAGATGGTATAGCCTTTTGCCCGTGGGCGGTTAAACTAGAAGATATTCCTGATTGTGATTATTTGATGGGGCATTTTGATACTGTTTCTTTTGAAGTAGTTAAGGGCCATCTTTCGCAGCACGGTTTTAAGGCTGGTGATCTTATGAAAAAGGTTGGTAAGGCTTGCTTTTCTGGACATTATCATTTATATCAAGAACGTCTTTATGATAGCAAGCCGTTTATATATACAGGCAGTGCATATTCATTAGATTTTAATGATGCAGGAGAATCTAAATATGTTTTTTTATTAGACGCTAGCGCTAATACTGTAGAAAAGATAGAAAATAAAGAATCACCTAAATTCAAATACGTATATGATGAAAATGATTTATATGATATTAAAGGAAACTATATATTAGCAGTAAATCCGACCAAAGAATTGCTCAGTAAGATAGAATCTTCCAATCCCGCAATGCATAAAACACGGTTAGTTACAAAAGATATTGCTAAAAATGTAGAAGATAAAAGTGTTGAAGATTTTAAATTAGTCGATGTTGTAGAATCTATAGAAAAGTATTGTAAAGAACTTTCTAATGATGACTGGAAACTTGATGAAGAGATGAAGAAAAAAGTTGCAGAGCGTATGAAAGTATTGTATTCTCTGCATAGAAATTACTAAAATTTATATGCCTGAATTATCACATTTAACTATTGCAGCATTTGCTACTGGAATAATAGCTTTTTGGACACAATTGAAGAGCTATGTTATTGAGGTGACTAATATCTTTATAAGAACTGATATTATCCCTGCGTCAATGTCTGACGTATTTGTCAAAGATTATATCTTGAAAGATTCTAAGGTAATTAGATGGGGAAAAAGAAAGATAATATTTTGTAGAGTAGGAGAAGGGCAGATGCCTATTTTAGATGAAAAGCAAATTATTTTACTTTATAAAGGACTGACTCCTTTAATAGTTAAAAAAGATCCTTATTGGGGCGTGTATATGATTACATATCTTTTTGGAACATTTAATTTTGATAAGATATATTCTGAATATATTAGAAAACTCGATCCTTTACATGCCGTGCCTGAAGAGAAAAGAGACGGCACCCGTTTCAGAATTATCCAAAGATCTGGCGGAGATAAAAAAGACATAGACAATGATGATAGCAATAAAGAAGATCGCGGTGCTCCTGATATAGTTGGTGATGATGGTAATTTCGCGGAGGGATTTGATATTTCGGTATTACAAAGCAAGGCAAAGATATATGGTTATGATTATTCTAATTATTTTGAATTTTTAGAAAAATCTAAAAATAATGCTAAATATTTCTATTCTAAAGAATATATAAAACTTAAACAGAGTATCAGTTTTTGGTTAAATTCTTCTAAATGGTTTGCTGAAAGAAAACTAATCTGGCATGACTCTGCATTCATCACAGGTTCTCCCGGAACAGGTAAATCTAGAATGGTTATAGAAGCTGCGCGTGAATTGGACATTCCAGTAGTGGTCATAAACTTAGCAAACATGAGTGATACTGAATTTATAAAGTATTACAAATCTATTTCAAGTAGCGGCACTATTCTTCTTATAGAAGATATAGATACTGTATTCAATGAAAGAATTAATGTTTTAGCGGATTCGTGCCATACTAAGCAATTGCTCACGTTTAATACTTTATTGAATGCTCTCAGTGATACTGAAAAAAATGATAAAGTCTTTACTATAATGACTGCTAATCATCCAGAGAAATTAGACTCTGCTCTTATTCGAGCAGGTAGAATGAATAAGAAAATACATATGGATGTTCTTTCTCCAGAAGCAAAAGATTATGTATACTGCAATATACTCAGAGACTGGCCAGAACTGAAAGAAAAGACTATTTCTGATTTTGATAGTATTTATAAAAACGGCTCATTTGCACAGTTTCAGTCTTATTGTTCGGAAAAGGCAATGGAATTATTCTATGGAAAAAATGAATAAAATTAAAATAGGAATATGTATAACAACATATAATACAGAACACGCTTTTTCTGCATTATGGAAAACTATACCTAAAAATTTAGATTATACTATTGTAGTAGTCAATGGTGGCCATGCTTATAAAGAAGATTATTCAAATGATTGTCATTGGATACAGCATTCGACCAATTTAGGTCCGGCTAGAGCAAGAAACGATGGCATGAATTATTTGTATGAGCAAGGGTGCGATTATCTCTTCTGTGTTGAAGATGATATGCTGATACTCAAACCAAATACATTCCAAGCGTATGTTGATGCATTGATAAATTCAAAACATCAGTATTTGTGCTATGCTTCATTCTCTCAAGAAAGTGGCATAGTCGGCAATAGAACTCCTAATGCTCGTATTAATTATTCTAATTGTGTCATAAGTTGTTATCCTAATATGACTAATGAATTTTCTGTAAGAACTAGGAATTTATGGGAAAAATTGGGAAATTATTCTACTGAATACTACAGTATGTTTGATGTTGATAGTGTATATCGTTCATCATTGCTTCCAGAAGGTCCGTGTTTTTGGTATTTTCCAGATTTGGCAAATGGCGATGAATATGTGACAAATAATTTAGAAATATCTTCTAGAATAGATGCTGGAGGAAAGCGCACAGCCGCCGTATCTAATGATTTGGAAATTTTTTATAAAAAGTATAGTATAATAGTTCCGCACATTCCTAAACTGTCTTTGGTCGAAATGTTCAATAAAATTAAAAACTATAAATGAGAAAATTAGGAATAATACAACCCGGTAAAATAGGAGATATTATTATATGTTTACCTATAGCAAAATATTACTATGATCGTGGTTGGACTGTAATTTGGCCAGTTGATAGAAGAATTATCGGTAATTTTGTGGGGTATGTAGATTATGTTACTTTTATACCTGTGGATTTTGACTGTAGGCACTCATATCGTGAGTGCTATGCCGCGCATTGTGCTCGTATAATAGATTTATCATTTTCTATACCGGGAGCAAATCCACATAGTTCTCATGAATATATGAGAAATAATACTAAATTTTCTTTTGATGAATACAAGTATTTTTTGGCAGATGTAGATTTTTCTGAAAAGTGGAATTTGCAAATAACTAGAAATAAAAATAAAGAGGAAGAACTCTATAATAAGTTAGTAAATCATTCTGGAAAATATATTGTTTTACAAGAACAGTCTTCGGTTTGTCATATAAAAGCTCCTATAAAAACAGAACTTGACACGGTTAAAATTGAGCCTATAATAGGTTATTCAGTTTTTGACTGGCTCAAAATTCTTGAAAAAGCTGATAAACATGTTTTAATTGAAAGTTGTTTTATGAATTTAGTAGATCAGATGAATATTAAAACTGCTGAAAAATATCTAATGAATACTCCTTTGGGCATGACAGCTCTAGAGGACGGAAGATTGAGAGGTCATCCTAAATTACGCATGAATTGGATATTGATGAATAAAAATTAATAAAAGTGTTTGACAAGAGATAAAAGTGGTGTAAACTTAGATAAGTAAAAAATCGGGTTAAAACCGAAGTAGTTCTTTAATGACCTTTAGTTAAAAAGCATAACACAGACTTGATAAGTCTGAGTAGCAGGTGCAATACCTGCAAGGTCAATTTTATGTAGTGTTATAATATGTTTTTTGAAAAATGTCCCGTTCGGCGGTCTGTAAAACCGTTGCTTTTATAAGAATGGAAGTGAGCGAGTGGCGCAATACCACCATTTTTCATGTGTTTAACAGAGGCTCCTCAAACATTGATAGCTGATGTGCCAGACTTTTAATCTGGATAGGCCAGTGCAAGTCTGGCGAGGAGTATTTTGATAATTTAATTGTTCATCTAATTAGTAAGACCACTTTGTAGTAAAGTGAAATGCAAGACCAAATCTTGCACAATTAACATAATCCCAAGTAGCTCAATTGGTAGAGCGCCAAACTGTTAATTTGGATGTCGTAGGATCGTGCCCTACCTTGGGAGTTTTAGATAACTTCCTCACAAGTATTAAAGTGATACATCAGTCTTGCAAACTGAAGAAAACCGAGCATTACGGTTGCGAGGCTTTGTATAATGGAAAATGATGTAATAGTAGCATAAAAGGCTCATATCCTTTTTGTCCAAGTGCAACTCTTGGTTTTCCGATTAAGTGCTTAGTAAAACATACTTCTACGAGCGAGCTAGTGAACGCGCATGTTTTGGGAACATGAATTGTTGAGTGCGATCCTCAAGTAGTAGATTTAAAAGACCTGTTGGTGCAGTGGTTAGCACATTTCTCTTTCTAAGAAATGACGCCAGTTCGATTCTGGCACAGGTTATTATAATTTTATAAGCGAAATTAGTTTAATGGTAGAACCGATCTCTTCCAAAGATAAGACATCAGTTCGATTCTGATATTTCGCATGTTTTATACATCTAATGCCTCTGATTTGTCCTGTAAACATGCACAATTTTAGATGTTTCTTCTTGACTTGAGTAGTGTTGTGGATAATGTTTATAGTATATGTCATCTAAGAAATCTGAAATTTTGAAACTTAATAAAAATCTCTTTCCTATAAGTGTATCTACATGGCAGAGAGCTTTTACGGATATTTTATCCGGTTCAGTAAAACCTATTGATATTTCAATGAGTTCTGATAATGAGATAGAATACTTTCATATTGTGGATAGTTGGGAAAGTTGGTCAAAATTGGAAATTAATAATAATGATGAGTTTATTAGTGGAGCAGGAGGTAGAAAATATAAGCTACCCGCAATAATAGTTTGCAATTCATATGATAAAATTCCGTATAAGACTCTTCAATTTCCGTCCAAGCAAAATATCTGGAAGAGAGATAATTATATTTGTCAATATACGGGAGAACTATTAACTAAAGAAACTGTGAGTACCGATCATATAATTCCTATTTCAAAAGGTGGGAAAAATACTTGGACAAATTTGGTAACGTGTTCTAAATCTTTGAATGTGTGGAAAGCGGATAGAACTCCTGAAGAATGTGGATTGAATCTGATAAATCAGCCATATCAACCTAAAAATGGTAGAGTATTAGATTTTATGCGTCCTGAATGGGAAAAGTATGTTTTTGGTTAAGTTTAATAAGTAATACTGTCGATTTGATGTAATGGTAGCATACCAAATTTTGATTTTGTTTGTGACAGTTCAAGTCTGTCAGTCGATGTTTAAAGGCAGATGTTGTAGTGGTAGCAAAATCGTCTCCAAAATGATTAGTTTGAGTTCGATTCTCAATCTGCCTGTTTTTATTCTCTACGTAGTTTAATAGTAAAAACCTTTGATTGTGAATCAAAAAATTCCAGTGCGACTCTGGACTAGAGAATTTTTTAATCGTCTATTTGGCCGAGTGGTTAGGCAGAAGTCTGCAAAACTTCCTATATAAGTTCGATTCTTATAATAGACTTTGATAATTTGAAAAGGACTATGCCGAGGTTGGCTCCTCAAACTGTCTTGAAAACAGTGGTAGCTGTAAAAGGCTAATTGTTCGATGCGATCATGGTCCGTTAATTTTTTGGTTAGTTTGGAATGTTGGTATTTCCGACTTGTTTGCTAAACAAGCGCGGTCTAATAAACCGCCGAAAGTTCAATTCTTTCACTAACCGTCATTGTTCAATATAGTTATTTTCTTCTTTTTATGAAAACTCGATTCCTTAAAAAGGCAATATCTTTTAATGCTATTTGACCTTTATACGAACTATCAAAATTTGTAAGTTGTGAGTCTTCTTTTGCGGATTCTTCTATAGAATCTAACAGTTTTTTCACCATTTCTTCTGGACTTCCTATTGGATTTTTTATTCCGTCATAATAGTAATAATTATCAAACGAACTAAAAGGGCCATCTTTTTTTAATATAATATTAAGAGAAGAATCTGGAGAATAAGATGTTGCCGGATAGTAATTGATATTTAGATTTATTTTAGCGCTTTTTGATTTATAATTTCTATCTATTTTATGCGTTCTTTCGTCAAAAGAAAAGCCATATAATTTGGCTATTTCTGCAATAGGAGACTTAGAGTAATCTAATTCTTCATGTCTAATAGAATTACTAGTTGCTAGTGTATGCTTGATGTAATCAACAATTTCTGAGAAATTATTTTCTTCACTATAAGTTTTTAAACTATCATAGGTAGATACTGTAATATCATTGTTCAATTTGCTGAGTTCTATAGAAAAGTATTTTTTCGATTCAGGACATTCAAAATAGTAGTAGTATGATTCGGCAAATTTATTAGTTTTGTTGGTTATCTTAAAATCATAAAATTCTTTTCGTAAAAGAGGAATAATTCCTGCAAGATTATTAGTAATAATGTCTAAAACTTTATATGTTCCCGGCTCTAAAAAAACTATTTGGGAAGACTCATTATAATGGATAATTTTCAATCCGGGATCATATATGACATTATATCCAGTCTTTTTAATCAATTTATTAAAGGCTGAATTTCGTGGCAATTTATTGTCCTCTATCCATCTTTCTATAGAGTCCCATAATACTTCTCCCGGAAGATGTGATTCTCGGTAGTTGTAGTGGGCAATTGTTTTATCATATATATCTGTAGGAATTTCCATAGAATCTAATAATTTCTTAGCAGTGGCAGCGCTCATGTCAAGATTTAGAATTTTGGCACTATCAGTAGGCGCTATAACGAAAATAAATGGATATTTTGAAAACCCTGTGTTATTTTTTAATTTCCCGTCTATGATATATTGTCTAGGAAAGGTATAAACGCCTATAGGATCTCTGTGAAAAGGTTTAGGATTTAAGGATACCTGTGAAATTTTTGAAAAATGGACCCCTACATAAGGATTACTGTAATTTTTCAGAATTGAAAACAATTTAGGCATTCTTGATTCGTTATGTTCTAAAATATTTTGGAAATGCTCTCTGAAATTTGTCATTTTATTTATTTATTTGATTATAAATTTATGTTGATGCTCATACTATTAATCAATAATTAATAGTATGAGCAATAACTACAAGAGCGTTTTTATGAGCGGAAATAATACTTCTAGGTTTAATTATGAACAACCTAGAAAAAAAGAAGAAACTGTCAAGATTGAATATATTCATAATCCGGTATTTTCAGACTTGCTCAAGACTATAGATGATGTTATAATTGGAAATGCTTCTCTTAATCAGTTGAAGCAGGCTAAAAGTAATTATGAGAGTAGTCTTCAACAAAGTTAAAGTTAAAAATTTCTTATCATTTGGTGAAAAGCCGGGAGAATTGTGTTATTCTCCCGGCTTAACTTTTGTATCAGGATATAATGAAGATAAACAATCCAATAACGGAGTTGGCAAAACTACTCTGCTTGTAGAAAGCATAAGCTTTGCCTTATTTGGCGATACTCATAGAAAAATAAAACAAAGCAAAATAATTCATAAACGCAGCAAAGGGCCATGTGAAGTAGAATTGGAATTTTCTATAGAAAAAGATTACTATAAAGTAATTAGAACTCTGAAACCTAATAAGTTGTTATTTTATAAAAATAACGAAGATTTGTCTAAAACTATAAATGAAACCGAAAAAGAAATACAAAAGGTATTAGGGGTGTCTCAGAGTATTTTTAATCATACTTTAGTAATGACAAATAATTCTAAAAATTCTTTTATCTCACAGAGCAAAGATTTAAAGACCAAATTTATTGAGGGAATATTGTCACTAGAATGTTTTTCAGATATATTTTCATCCGCTAAAGAACAAGCATCTTCGGCATCTAAGGATTTAGTTAAAAAAGAAACAATTTACAATAGTGCTATTAAAAATTTGCAGAATTTGCAGAATTATGCTGATGAAGAAGAACAGGCTCGTAAAATAGAATTGAATAAAATTCAACGAGATATAGATAATAGAAGAAATTCTACATTTATAGTTTCTGATATTTTAGATGAGATGACTAAGATTAAAGATTCTATTAAAAATAGAATCACTGAGCAAAGAGAGTTATCTGATAAAATCATAAAGGCCAATAATAAGAAGGTCAAATTTCAATCTATAGTGCTTTCTTTAGAGAATAAATTAAAAGATTTGACTGAGAAAAATAAAATATGTCCTTCTTGTAAACGTCCTCTAAACGAACATGATAAGGCTGAGATAGAGAATGAAAAAAATATAGTTAAGCAAGAACTATTAGAGAAGAAAAATGAATACGATTTATTCATTTCTAAAATTAGAAAGGCAGAAACTAAATTGTCTCGCCACTCCTCAGATATAAAGACTGATGAATCAAAACTAAAGAAATTAGAAGCAGATTTATCCGATGCTAATTTACAACAGCAAATCCTACGTTTAAAACAAGAAGAATATGAACAATGTTTGAATAAACCTAATACGTTCTTTGGCAAAATTGAGAAACACAAAAATGATATAGACGAGTATAAAATATCATTTGATGCAGCAGTTGAAGAAGATTTAATTTGTGAAGCTGTTAAATTTGTAGCATCTTCACAAGGAGTTAAAACTGTTATAGTTGATAAGATACTGGGCACATTGAATGACAGATTAGCATATTATCTTAATAGGTTAGAATCTCCGTATTCTTGTATTTTTGATGAATTTTTTGAAGAAAAAATCACAGATTCTAGGGGTGATGAAGTGTCTTATGGAAATGCTTCAGGAGGAGAAGCGGTTAGGATAGATTTTGCTCTTATGTTTGCATTCAGAGATATTAGGAAAATGCAAAGTGGAATTTCTCTTAATATATCTGTATTTGATGAACTATTTGATTCTGCCATAGACTCTAAAGGTCAAGAAGAAATACAAAGTATGCTCAAAGAGATGGCGGAAGAAAATGACGATTGTTTTTATATTGTGACTCACAGACCAGATGCAATTCCTTCAGATGCGACTTACTTAAAATTGCGTAAAAAGGATGATGTAACTTTTATAGAAAATACTATTTGATATTATAACTGAATATGTATCAATAATAGATGCACAATTCTTCTAGCAGAGGAAACCAAACTTATCGAACTAATAATTATCGAACTGATAATGGCATACTTGAAAAAAATTATAATCTGAAAAATTCTTTTAAGAGTCCGTGGTCAAAAAATTCTTTTGTTGATAATAATATTGCTAAAAAAATGGACGAGGCTAGGTCTAGAAGAGTTTCTGTAAAACAGAATCCTAGTGATATGCCTCGTTTGATACATCAATATGCAGATCAAGGAGGTTGTTCTTTTTGGCGTATGCACTTTCCACAACAAATAATAATGTCTAAGAAAAAGGCAATGGTTGATGGAATGTATAGAATAACTACTCATCCTGATACCTTTAACGGAGTTAATGCGATCAAACTCCAGAGACAATGTTCGGATGAGCAAAAACGCTATGTTGAATTTCTGAAAAATGTTTCAGATGTTCAAAAAACCAAAGGTGAAAGTGGATTTAAGATTTTATATGAAATTGATGATATTATCGCTCCATCCAGTTTTATAAACAATTATAATGTGGCAAAAAGCGGCTTCCTAGATCCTAGCATTGAAACTAATATGAGAAGTATAATGCGCAACATAGATGAGATGATTGTCCCTAGCCAATATATGGCTGATCATTATTCAAAGTATTTAGGTATGCCCAGAATTTCAATCATACCCAATTATGTTCCTCGTTACTTATTCGACTTCAGATGTGATATAGAGGGAAGAATTAGTAGCATGTCTAAAAATAAAAAACCAAGAGTTTTATTTGCCGGGAGTGCTACTCATATTGACATGGCAAATCTAAATAATAGAAGAGATGACTTTACTCATGTTATTCAGCATATAGTAAATGATATTGAAAAGGATAAGAAATACCAATGGTGTTTTTTTGGAGGACATCCTGTTGAGCTGGCCAAATATGTGGAAAAGGGTTTGGTAGAATATTATCCTTGGACCGATATTCTTAATTATGCTTCGGTCTACAGTTCTATAGGGGCTGATGTTGCTATTGCTCCTCTTGCAGATAATCCGTTTAATCATGCAAAGGCTAACATAAAAATTACAGAAGCTGCTGCTATGGGAATACCATGCATTGCACAGAATTTATCCTGTTATAATAGTGATGGATGGAATTATTTATTTGATACGGGTGAACAGATGATGGAGCATCTAGCAAACATAACATCTTCTACCAAATCTTATAGACAGTCACTTGAAAATGCTGCTAGTTATGTATCAAGATATTGGCTTGAAGACCATATTGATGAATATCTGTCTGTTTATCTTACTCCTTATGGAGACTCTTCTAGAAAATCTTTCTCAGATTTTTATTCACGAAATGAAAAACAGTTTGCTTGATAGCAGACTGTAGCAGTGTTATGTTAGATATAAATGGCTTACCGTAATTGTTACTACGATCATAAAAATAGCAAAATTCATCTATGGGCATATGATGAAAATGAGGAATCTGCAAAATATGAATATAATTTCAGACCTTTCTTGTATATTAAGACACCTAAAGGTAAAAATGATGAAGCATTTGGCATTGATGGTCAGGGTTTGGTGCGTAGAGAATTCTTCAACGAAAAAGAGCGTAAAAATTTTGTAAAATCTTATCGTGGGGAGGTTTATCTAAATCTTCCTCCAACACAGCAATTTTTATTAGAGAAATACCATTCTTCTAGCATAGATGAATTGACCAAAAACAAACTTCGTATATTCTATTTTGACATAGAGGTCATTGCAGATGAATTTCCAGACCCTATTACTAGTAAATTTCCGATAACATCCATTACTATATATGATTCAAAAACTGAAAAATATTATGTATGGGGAATAAAACCTTATGATAAATGGACCGCATTTGATGATATTAAAGGTGTAGATTCTGAGAAGATAGAATACTATTACTGTCCTACTGAATTGTTGTTGCTGAAAAGTTTCGTCAAGTTCTGGAGACGAAACTATCCAGATGTTTTAGTTGGATGGAACTCTGCTAGCTTTGATGTTCCTTATATTGTAGGAAGATTGGAAAAACTCAAAGAAGGTCTTTCTGCAAAACTATCCCCAGTAGATAACATATATGCAAGAGATGTAGTGGACAGCTTTCAGAAAAGGTATAAAGAATACACTTTTGGCGGATTTTCACACATTGATTATATGCAATTGTATAAGACATATAATCCGGGTGAAAAAGAGAGCTTTGCACTTGATTTTATTTCTAAGTTAGAAGTAGGTCAAGGAAAATTAGACTATTCTGGTGAATCTCTGCAATCTCTTTCGGAAAAAAACTGGAACAAGTTTATTAATTATAACATTTGGGATACGCACCTGCTGCTTCTTATAGATAATAAAAGAAGATACTTAGACGTGGCCAAATTCTCTGCATTTTATGGTTTCTGTAATGTTGACCGAGCAATGAGCAAAGTTCCTATTATTACAGGAGTATTGGCTAAACAAGCATATCTAGAAAATAAAATACTTTTAACAAGATTTGACGATGATGTTGAAAAAGAAAAAATAGCAGGAGGTTATGTGAAAGTCCCTGTTCCGGGCATGTATGACAATGTCATGAGCTTAGACATTAACAGCCTATATCCTAATATTATTATCACCCTTAATATATCTCCAGAGAGTAAACGCGGACAGGTCACTAAAACAGATGATGGACATTCTATAGTTCATCTTTTACATGGTTCTGAAAGGACTATTAAATTGGAAGATGACCAGTTGTTAGAATACGTATCGAAAAAGGGGTGGTCTATATCATCGTGCGGAGTTCTTTTTGATCAGAAAGAAAAAAGTATTTGTTCTAAATTTATTGATGACTTATACCAAAAGAGAAAATTTGTTAAGGGCACAATGTTAGAGCTAGAAACTAGTGGAAGTAAAGAATATGACCTTATTGCTAGATTAGACACTGAACAGTATTTGTATAAAATTCTATTAAATTCTACCTATGGTGTTTTTGCTAATAGATTTTTCTGCTTGTATGATATTGATTGTGCCAGTTCTATAACTACCACAGGTCAGTTTATCATAAAGAATAGTGAACGAATAATAAATGAGGTTCTTAATCAATATTGCAATTCTAATGATGACCATATTATTGCTGGAGATACTGATAGCCAGTATATCTCTTTAGATAAAGTTATTAAATTGACTAACTTAAAAATAGCTGATTCTGAAGGAAATCTTACAGAAGATTTTTCTAAATTCGAAAAACAAATTGTTACTACAGTGAATGGACGTTTGAGCGAGTTGATGCGCAATAAACTCAATTCCAAAGATCCTAGAATTGAGTTTAAGAGAGAGGCCATCTGCACAAGAGCGATATGGCTTAAAAAGAAACATTATATATTGAACGTAATAAACAACGAAGGGAAAAAGACTAATAAAATAAAATACTCTGGAATAGCTTTGGTCAAATCTATATATTCTGATGAAGTTAAGGACATTGCAAAGAATATTGTTAAGAATATCATGTCAGGATATTCTAAAAATGAATGTGATATGCTTTATGTAGATGCTTATAATAATTATCAAAGTATGGCCATAGATAAAATTGCTCTTAGGAGCAGTATGAAAATTTTACATAAATGGAAACATTCTGATGGTATATATACTGAATTAGGATGCCAAAGACATGCAAAATGGTCACTGCATTATAATGCTCTTATTGATAAAAATGGTTTACAGAATGTTTATGCAAAAATTGAGGACGGGCAAAAAATAAAACTTATTCATGTTGAGAAGAATGGATATGGTATTGAAGGTATTGCTTTTATTGACAAATTTCCAGTAGAATTTAATTTATCTATAGATTATAGAACTATGTTTGATAAATCTGTAAATAGCTGTCTGAAGCCTATTTATGAAGCAATAAATTGGGAATTACCAGATCCAGATTTTCAATATGAAGCACCTATATCAGAAATTTTTAAGTATTAAAAACAAATACTCTGCTGAATTATATAGATCGTATCAGAGTGTTTTTGAAAATCGTGATATAGAAATTATATCTGATGATTTTTCTGAGGGTCGGTGGATTTCTAAGCAAGAATTGTATAGATTGTATTCTAATGATGTTACTAAACTTATAAAAGCAGTTCAAAGAGAGCAATTTGAAAAAGATAATTTAGTAATGAATTTCAAAATAGGTGTTAGGCAAGAGTATGATAGACAAGATTCTCTAAAGAAAGAAGATTATTTTCTTGCATAAACGTAATATTCGTTATCAATAATATAATGGAAGTTAGAGCAGTTTATAGAAACATTTCAGAAACAATTATAGGATTACTTTATAAAGAAGATGAAGAATTTATCTACTTAAAAGCAGCCGCAGTGGTGTCGGTTAAATCATCTAAGCCCGGAGATTATCAAGTTCAATTTCCTCCAATTGATTTACTTTCATTAGAACCTGTTCCAGTTTCTCTGAAGGCTATTTTAAGTCCAGATACAGATTTTAATGAATACTATATTAAACTTCATAAAAAAAGTCTTCTCATGGACAATTTACAACTTTCTCCTGAATTAATAAATGGTTATAAAAATGAAAAATTTGTGAAAAGATTTCTTCCTAAAGAAGATGTTCCAGAATTTAATTTATACTAAAACTTGAAACTGTCAATTTGATGTGCTATAGTTAATATATGTCAAAACTTTTTGATAAACTTCGTGCCAATACTGTAATTGATAAAAAAATATTAGAGAAATCTAATTATTGGGAATCTGAAAATTTTATACCTTTTGATGTTCCTATTCTTAATTTAGCAATATCAGGATCTTTCGATAAAGGTCTTCCGGCTGGGATAGTTATGATTGCTGCTCCACCAAAGCACTTCAAAACTAATCTAATGATTCAAGCAATGAAGTCGTTCCAAAGGAAGTATAAGGACCAAGATAATCTCATCATTTTTTATGATTCGGAGTTCGGCTCACCTAATTCATATTTTGAAGGAGTAGGAATAGATATTCGTCCGGGTGAAAATTTTGACAGAAGACCTATTTTTACTGTAGAACAGTGGAAGAGTGATTTGGCTAATTTAGTTACTGATATAGAAGTCGGTGATAAGGTTCTTATTTGCGTCGATAGTATTGGTATGTTAGCCAGTGCGAAAGAAGTAGAGGATGCAAAGAACGAAAATGATAAAGCTGATTTCACTAGAGCAAAGGCGTTGAAATCTGTATTCCGAATTGCTAATGGACAGATAAATTTCAAGGGCATTACTTGTATAGTAATTAATCATAGCTACCAAACAATGGACATGTTTCCTGAAGAAAAGGCTTCTGGAGGAAGAGGGGCAGAATATGCTGGACATACGTTGTGGAATATTGGAAAACGACAAAAGAAGGTTGATTCTGAATTGACTGGATTTGATTTTGTATTGAAATCAAAATTTTCTAGATATGTCAGAGAAAAATCCGATTTTCCAGTAACCGTTAGTTTTGATGATGGAATTTCTAAATACTCTGGAATATTTGACCTTGCACTTGAAACTAAACATATCTATTCAGAAAAGCAAGGATGGTATAAACTCATTGGCAATGACAAAGTTTTTAGACGCAAAGAGCTAGAAGAAACTGATAATCTTATGCAATCACTAGTAGAAGATGCGTCTTTCAAAACTATGTGCAATAAGATGTTTGCATTAAATCCAGATAACGTATGATTCGTGTCACAATAAAAAAGACTTCGATGTTTGTAGACAAACCTAAGATTCAATATTTTCATATTGATGAATCTACCCCTGCTATAGAAACAGTAGATGCTAATGGGGCAAAATTAGTAGTCACTGCTGGACAATTATATAAATTATATAAAAGCGGTAATTTTTATACTGACCAGCCTACCGAACTGGAAGATCAAGTTACCGGAGATTATTTTGAAAAATGGGTAGAAATGAAATACCTATCTAAAGATTCTTCTAGACTGTTAGAGGTTACATATGCTATAGTCTAGCAAATACATATGAGCAAAATTGATTTAGATTTTTTTGAGAAGATTCTTATGAAGAATCTTCTCAAAAAAGATGGAATATTACTAGGTTCTTGCATAGAATATATTGGAGCAGATATTTTCAAAAACGAAAACTTCTCTGCAATAGCACAGACTATTAAAGATTTTTATGTAGAAAGGTCCGCAGTTCCTAATTTTACAGAATTAAAAACCCGGTTTAATACTACTAAAAATAAAGAACATCTTAAAAAAGCGATTGATCTTATAAAAAATGAAAATATTGCGGATGAATGTAATGAAGACGAATTGCTTGCTAATGCAGAGTATTTTATAAAGCAGAGAAAAACAGAAAATCTTCTAGAAAAGGCTATTGATGATAAGACAGAAAAACAAGAAATAGATTTAGATGATTTTCAAACTGAACAAGAAACTATATCTAATATTTCATTAGTAGATAATCTAGGGTTGGAATATTTTGCCGAAAGAAGTAGGGTAGAATCTATTTTAACTGAAAAGGATGTTTTTCTAAGCACCGGATATAAGATAGTGGATGAAGCATTTGGTGGAGGAATGTTTAAAGAAGGGCGAGCAATATATGGCGTAGCTGGCTCCACTAATGTCGGAAAATCACTTTTGGTGGGAAACATTGGAACTAACATTCTCAGACAGAATGAGGATGTAGTAATTATAACTTTAGAAATGAGTGAAAAAAGATATGCTCGTAGAATTTCTGGTATGTTAACGGGTATTGCTCTAGGAGAAATAGGAGACAGGCTATTAGAGTATAGAGAGTATGTGGATGATTTTATTTCTGATAAAACTTCTAGATTAGTAATCAAAGAGTTCGCGGCTAAATCAGTGACTCCTACTAACATTAAATCCTTTATTAAAAAATTAGAAAGAAAGAAAAATTTCAAACCATCGGTGATAATACTGGATTATATTACTCTATGTAAATCTACAAAAAGCAATGTTCCTAAGCACGACGAATTTCAGTATATTACTCAAGAAGTAAGAGGGCTCAGTTATATTTTTGAATGCCCTCTATTAACTCCTGCACAACTCAATAGAGACGGACATCGAAATAATTCTGCTGACTTGGATAATATGGCTGGTTCATATTCAATGCTAGGCGATTTTGATAATCTTACAGTCATGTCACAAACAGATGAAGACCGTGAACTTAACAGAGTATTAGTTAAGGGTAAGAAATCTAGAGACGGTGCTCTCAATGGCGGGGGATACTTGAATATTGATTATAGCACACTGAGATTTTTTGAAGAAGAAGATACTGAGCAATCATATGAAGATTCTAGGTCAAGTATATTGAAAAAGAAATTCTCGATGGAAGAATTTATGACAACCTAAAACAGTAAATTATTGCAATAGATTTTTATTTTTTTAAGTAAAAATATGATTAAAAATCTTGAGCAGCCTACTGCATTTGAACTCATTGACCGAGAAGAACTAGACCATCAATTTAGGTGTTTAGGAGGGTTTTTGACGACTGTATATGATAAACCTGTATCATGTATTCATTTATATTTAACTCTTGAAAAAAGCCAAAATTTACGTGATATTTTCATAGATATGACAAATCTTTCTTGGTTTGAGATAGTAGAAATTCTTTCTAATAAATATCCAATTCTTCATAAAAGTAAGAAAATAAAATTTGAAGATTTGGTTCCACTGTAGTTGAACATTATGCAGTTAAGGCAAACGCCTAGCGCAGACATGAATGGTAAGTTTACGCTGAGACATAGTGAGTTCTAAGCTATGAATGTGACATAAAACTTATAGAGCCTCAAAAATATAAATAACACACTTTATCTCAAATGAAGAGTTTAAATCTCTTTCTTTGTGGATGGGTCAGTGGTTCCTTTACAAAATTGACACAAGCTAGTCTTTAGGTAGTTAAACATGGTTATTATTATGCTGGTTGAATTAATAATATTATTTCATAAATAGCTTTTGATGAAAAAACAAACTAAATTAGCAGAAGGCGAACGTCTCGGATCAGGCACACCGAACGAAAATACTATGAATAATACGACAGACAGCCCAGAGGTGTTGCCTGCATCCGTTTTGTTCGGGTTTGATGGTGAGTTTAAGGCTTTTGTAGAATGCCTCTTCATGGCATTAGGATGGTTGATTATTTTATGTGTTTTGTTGTTTGTGATGGGGGTGGTTCCGATGCTTTTGTGTGTTCATTATTTAGGCTGGACTTAAACAACTTATACCCATCTTGTTTTATAAACTCGGTGATCAGAGCAGTGGATAATATCGCAAAACAGGAAACAAATAGTAACCACAACTTTCCGAGGGTTGACAACAGTTGCCCGATAATCTAAAATATCTAAAGAAAGTTAAAATATTTTCACTTTTTTCGTAGAAAATCTAAACTTTTAGTGTAAATATATATGAAGCCAAAAATGATTACAAGAGTTACAGCAACAGAATTTGAAACCGATGATGGAGTTATCCATGATATTCCGTTTGAATTAGATGAAGTTCCAACCGTAGAGGAATTTCAACGAATCTATGACGAATGGTTTAGGTTGTTTCAACAGAAAGGATTGATAGACAAAAATGGATAAAAAGATTCTATCAATTAGTGATGCTGCGTCCATTTTAGGCGTTTCCGACGAAACTCTTAGAAATTGGGAGCGAGAAGGCAAATTAACGCCATTCCATACAAAAGGTGGTCATAGACGCTATTACAGAGCCGATATTGAGAAATTGGCGGGAATCTATGTAGAACCTGTTAAAGTAACAGATGGTAAGCGTGTGGCTATCTATTGTCGCGTTAGTTCACATGAACAGAAGACTAAAGGTGATTTAGAAAGACAAGTCGGCAGAATGACTACAGAGGCATTGAAGCGTGGTTATTCTATTGTTGCTGTTTTTGATGAAGTTGGTTCAGGAATGAACGACAATCGCAAGAAATTGCAGAAACTTTTTGAGTTAGTAGAAAAGAAAGAAATTGATGTAGTCTTAATTGAGCATAAAGATAGATTATCAAGATTTTGTTTTAATTATCTTTTGTCTTATTTTAATTCCTATGGAGTTAGAATTGAAAAGGTGGAAGAGGTGACTACAGAAATCTATCCCGATGATGAAGTTTTATCAGATTTTTGTGAAAAAGAGTGATTTTTAGTGTAAATATATGTATATGAGACGCACTATTACACAAGAAGAAAAGGACGGAATGATTAATCTATATGTAAACGGGGATTCTGCACAAAGGGCGGCGGCTGTTTACGGATTAAGTAGCGAATGCTGCACCAGAGAAGCCAAAAAAAGGGGTATCAAAATTAAAAATAACTCTAAATATACTATTGACGATTCTATTTTTGAAAAAATTGACACAGAAGATAAGGCTTATTGGCTTGGATTCATTGCCGCCGACGGCAACGTAACCGATTATGGAGGATTGAATATAGGTTTAAAAAAGTCAGATTTGTTGCACTTAGAAAAATTTAAGAAATTTTGCCGTTCGGCGCATCCAATTAAAATATGTAGAAGTTCGCCCTCTTTTGAAGGGGGTGATAATAGTAAAATATTTGAGTCGTGTCGAATTGTAATTGGTAACAGAAAAATATGCAATGATTTGGCTAAATTTGGTATTTTACCGAGAAAATCTTTTAGCTTTATTCCTCCGTTAAATTTAATTCCAAAGGATTTACACTGTCATTTTTGGCGAGGCATATTTGACGGTGATGGCTGCATTTCTAAAACGCTTGAACCCAAATATAAAAAATCTTGGGTGTGGACAATTAATCTTGTTGGAAATAGGCTTGTTATTGAGAAATTTCAAGAGTATATTCTTTCGTATAGCAAATGTCGCGCAAAAATCCTATCAAAATATGGAGAGGGAGATTCAGAAACTTGCTGCATATCTTCGGCGGGGGTCGAGTTAGTTCAAAACATATTAAGACCAATATACTCAAACGCTAAAGTGTATTTGGATAGAAAGTATGAATTATATTTAGAGTGTCTATCTCAGCAAATTTTACGGAAAAAGCGTTCAGATATTACAGTAAAACAACTGCACGATTTGTTTGATAAACATCAAACTTGGAGAGGCGTAGCAAAAGAGTTAAAAACTTCGACTGGTCGCCTGTATCTAATTAGAGAAGGATTGGGTATGATTAGCTCACAGAATCGTAAAAAGAAAGAAAAGGAGGCGATGGAATGAAACAAGAAATTTGGCATGGCGACTGTTTAGAATTGATGAAGGACATTCCAGATGGAAGCGTGGATATCCTTGTCACCGATCCACCTTATCACAATGTTAAAAAGCACACTTGGGACAATGAACATGATAACGATACTGAATTTTTAAAATGGTTTGATTATTTTTTCAAAATTCTTAAACCGAAGATGAAAAATACTTGTAGTGGTTACGTTTTTTGTAAGCCATCATTGGCTCCATTTTTAGCCGTCCTGATAAATCAATATTTCAATTTCCAATCTGAAATTGTGTGGAAGAAAACTTTTCCAAATAAGGGGAGTGAGGGTTGGAAAAATAAGTGTAATAAAAATTCCCTTAGACGACCATATCCAGCATCAGAAAGAATAATTTATTTTTCACAAGATTCTTATCCAAATGACATTAAGAATGCCCGCATTTCTAAGGGGGTATCGGTAAAAGAGCTTACTGAAATATTGGGTGCTTATGGAAACGTTAATAATGGTGGTCAAGTATCAAATTGGGAATGTGGTAGATGCTTTCCATCTCCAAAATTTCTTCCCAAATTAGAGGAGATTTAGGTATTAAATTATCCAAACGAAAATTTGATTCGTTATCGCTATCTTCATTTGAAGATGTAATTGAATATGAAATAGTCTCGCAAAGAAAAGACAAACATCCATGTGAAAAACCGTTGAATATGATGGAAGACTTGGTGAAGTCTATCTCAAATAAAGAGGATTTGGTGTTCGATCCTTTTGCTGGTTCGGGAACAACTCTGGTTGCCGCCAAAAATCTCAATCGTCAGTTTATCGGCATCGAAAAAGAAAAAGAGTATTATGATATTTGTTTAGAAAGATTAAAATGATTCTCCGCGCCTATAAAGTTCAGCTAGATGTAAATAACAAGCAACAAACCTTGTTATTACAGCATATTGGTTGCGCTAGATGGGCATATAATTGGGCATTAGCTAAAAAGAAAGAACAATTTGATAAGAAAGAGAAAATTCAAAATGCTATTGAGATTCATAGAGAATTAAACAAGCTAAAACAGACAGATGTTCCTTGGATGTATAATTCAAGCAAGACTTCTCCACAAAATGCGTTAAGAGATTGTGATAAAGCATTTCAAAATTTCTTCACTCGTTGTAAAAAGAAAGTTAAAGGTAAGAAAGGATTTCCAAAATTTAAATCTAAGAAAAACGAAAAGCAATCCTTCAGACTAGACGGCGCGATTTCAGTTGAATCTGATTACATTAAGCTACCACGAATCGACAAACTCAAATTATCCGAGAAAGATTACATCCCAACAGATTGTAAAATACTGTCTGCTACAGTCTCGAAACGTGCGGGTAAGTGGTTTGTATCAGTTCAAGTAGAGACACCTGACAGAGAGCATTCTAACGCCAAGAATGAGGTAGTAGGAATTGATTTAGGTATTAAAACTTTAGCTACTTGCTCAGATGGGACAACTTATGAAAATCCAAAAGCATTAAAGAAAAATCTCAAGAGACTAAAACGCAAACAAAAACAATTATCAAGAAAGAAAAAAGGAAGTAAAAATTATGGAAAAGCAAAACAAAAGTTAGCAAAATTACATTATCACATATCAAATATTCGTAAAGATTGCTTACATAGAATCACTTCTAACATAATACAGAAAAACAATGTAATTGTGTTGGAAGATTTGAAAGTAAGCAATATGTTGAAAAATCACTGTTTGGCTCAGGCTATCAGTGACGTAGGACTTTATGAATTTCGTCGCCAAATTGAATATAAAGCGAAATGGAATAATAGAAAAGTTGTCTTCGCAGATACTTTCTACGCCAGTTCTAAATTATGTTCATGTTGCGGATGGAAAAATTCAGATTTGAAGTTGACAGACCGAGTATTTGAATGTAAAATGTGTGATATGAAAATAGATAGAGATTTAAATGCGAGTTTGAATCTGAAACAAATTTATACCGAAAGTTCTTCGGGAATTCAAGCCTGTGGAGATGGGAGTTCACCATTGTCGGAAACGACTTTGGTTAGCCCGTCTGTGAAGCAGGAATTTAACAAAAAATCGAGAGTTTATATCTTAAAAGTATGACTTTAGATTTTTGTAAGTTTAAAAGAACGGTTATTATATGTGGCTGCCAAAGTAGATTCTTTCCGGCTTTTAGGTTCTCTTGCTGCTTTTCATATAACCATTTAGCGCAATCAACTAACGTAGATTCATTCATTGTGGTGTTTATGTTCTGTTTTACCCGAACGTCTCGGATCAGACACGCGAATATAAAATTATGAATGTGACATAAAACTTATAGAGCGTTGTCTGCATCCGTTTTGTTCGCCTCTTGTTTCTGTTTATTAGCTTCATAAGTATTGACTACTATGCAATGGATAAAAGCAAAGATACGTGAATGGTTAGAAGTGGAGCAGTGTCATTGGATGAGACTTTCCAAAGAAGAACAGGAAAATAATGATAGAATTCTGGATGAAATGTGGAATGCTCAATGTGATGGGCTTGCATGTTTCGTGTCTACTACTTCATCTTAGATTTTTTAGTAGTATGAATATTAAATTCGTGAACAAAATTACATTGCTCACAAATATAAACGACACTCTTCATTTCAATAGTTTCATTTAAATTACGATCTCTCTTAATCGGACCTTTAATCAGTGCAGATCTGCAAAATACGCACGAACTAGGTTTCTTTATAATAGACATGGTGTGGTGAGGTTGGGCGAACATCTAAACTGAGACACAGCGAACACAGAACTAATATAGGAGAATAGCTATGCTGAGCTGTTGTCTCCAGTTTCTTTGTTCGCCTCTTGTTTTAGCATTTGACTACGAATAAGTAGCTTTGAATATGTTAAATTTAGACAACCCAATAGACTTAACCAAATACCCAGATCCAGAGGCACTTCCGTATGATGAAGCTATTGGAATCTGGCGAAGATGGACTATGCACGAGAACATAAAAATACAGAATGAGAAAGGTAAGTATAATGGTCCTTTTGGAATTCGTGGAATGGCCTATCTATATGACAATGGTGAAGTGCTGAGATTCGGCCATGCAATTCCGAATGATCCAAGTAATAATTCCTAATAAGGCAAAATGGGAGTTCCTCTTTCATCCACATATTCACCGAGCACTGTCTCGTTCTCGTAAGAAGCTGCGCTCAGCCCTGTGCTAGAAAGTCTAATGTGCAATGTTATACCACTAGGCCAATTGCTGGAAGTGACTCGATCTTCAGGACGAACATTGAATCTATAGTCCTCAAAATGAAAAATGGCTCCGTTATCATTGGCTAGCATGTGCGCGATTATCATCTGCGAATTAGTTTGTGATGAGTGCATTGGTTTTTAGGCGAACGCCTAGCTCATGCACCCGCTGACACAATACACCGATACACCTATGGATGACCTCTTCACATTAACGCGCCAACAGCACGCAGAAAGCGGGTTGCATGCAGCGACTTGTTCGTCTTTGCCTCCGGTATTGGATGCGTGCTGCTCAACCAGAATGTTCTGGTTCGATAAACAGGATGACCGCGCCCTGTATGTGGACAAACGCCAAGGCACGCGAATCATCGACGTGGGAACGCCGGGAACCATCGGGCGCACCCCGAAAACCGTCGCGCCTGATATGGTGGTGGACTTCCGAAACATGCCGTTCCCTGATGAGTCGTTCTGGCATGTGGTATTCGATCCGCCGCACTTCCATAAAGGAGCCGGGGCAACGGGACGCATCGCCTTCGACTTCGGGCTTCTGGATGCGACATGGCGCGACGACCTGCGGGCGGGATTCGCTGAATGCTTCCGTGTCCTGAAAGTGAATGGAACGATGATCTTCAAATGGTGCGAGGCTGAAATCCCGCTCCGCGAAGTGCTGGCACTCACGCCAGAACGCCCGCTCTACGGCCACCGTAGCGGCAAGAAAGCGCAGACTCACTGGGTGGCATTTCATAAGACGAACGTCTCGGATCAGACACGCGAATACTAAACTCTGAATGTGACATAAAACTTATAGAGCGTTGTCTGCATCCGTTTTGTTCGCCTCTTGTTTATAGCAAGAGCTGCCAATAAATAGCTGATTATGAAAAATAATTCTCAACCTATAGAAGTCGTTATTAGCGGCGTATGTGGCAACTGTGGGTGTCATACTGAATCTAAAACAAAAATAGTTATCAATTCAGACTCAGACGAAATCGAATCTGGATGGAATGAATGGTCAGATGATGACCCTAGGTGGAACGAAGAAGATTAAACTTTATCTATGCACATCCACATATGGTCCAATGTTACGGGCTTTCCGTCGTCATTCGTTACTTTACCTAGTTCGTTCATAACGGTGCAGACTAATGACTGAATAATAGATAAATCTGCGGATGGAGTCTCCCAAGAACCAGTCTTATTTGTGTTGGTGAATTTAGCTTTTCTAAGTTTTCTAATAACAGAGTTGCGAAACTTTGAACTCTCATCCTTATCCAAGGAGAAACGAATGATGGCCCGATATTTAGGCTGAGTTTTATACATTGTAGTAGAGGCTGTGTGTTGTTAGGCGAACGTCTAAACTGAGACACAGCGAACACAGAACTAATATAGGAGAATAACTATGCTGAGCTGTTGTCTCCAGTTTCTTTGTTCGGGTCTTGTTTTAGTCTAAAGTCTTTATAAATAGGTAAAATGTCTAATAAATATAATTATTTGAATAAAGTATGGGTTTGTTGTGAAATATTTGCATTTATATATTTTGGATCGTTGGCTATGTGTAATCTATGCTACTGGCTGGCGCAAATTGGGTTCCTGCCGGAAAATCAGCCCAATCTTTTACGGGCAGTGTCAGGTGCGTTTCTTTTGGGATCAATACTAGGTATTCGGGAGAGACTTCTTGGTTCTTATGAGAAAATACAAAAGTCTCAATCCTTTCAAGCATAGGAGCAGATGCATTATAGATGTATGTTGCACCATCAAATGCATCTCTAGCAAATCCGATGATTCCATGGATAAGCAATATTATAGCAACTACCTTACCATGTGCAGTTTTCAAGAAGGTATCACAAGTATCTGAGATGCGGCCAATATACTTCAAAATATAACCTCCTTCTTGTTGCTGTTTAGCTGTGGGAAATTCTGAGATTTCTTCTATAGGAAGATTGTATCCAGTAATTTCCGCAACTTCAGAATTAGACGGTCTATTATACATGCGTGATTTTGTGTGGATGCGTATTGCCCGAACGCTTCGGATCAGACACGCGAATAAAAGACTATGAATGTGACAAACAACTTATAGAGCGTTGTCTGCATCCGTTTTGTTCGCCTCTTGTGATTTAGTAGTGTCTTCAAAATATCTAAATGATTGAATTTAGCGCTTGACTTCTGAATTATGTGCTGTATTCTATTATTATGAAAATTAAAACTCTCTGCCCTGACTACGATTTTGATACTTGGTTAGAATCATTTGCACTAACGCTACAATTTTTTACAAATACGGTGTCAAAAGATACTGAAATTGTTTATTATTGCGGAACTTACCTTTCTAGTAAAGAAAAATTTTTAAATCAGGATCATATAGATTGTAGTAATATTTTAGACAACGACAGTAATGCTTATTCTTATCTAGATATTCTCGTAAAATATACTGATTTCTGTTCTTATTATATTAAATGGAAAGACGGTCTTGTAACTTTAGAACAAATATATTTATTTTTTCTAGGAGCTAAATTTGATTTTTTATCAAGTGATGTGGTTGAGTCATTAGTAACTTTGCTCAAAGACGGCCATTCTATCGCTATAAGTGGAGAACTAGTTGGTCCTGAAAGTCTTGATAATATTGATAAATTTCTGTATAGTCGCAACAATGGACAATAAATTAAAAATTTACAATCTTTTCCTAGAGGCTCTTGCTGAAGCAAATGATCGCCCATGTAAAAGTTTGCTAAAATATGAAAAATTAGATGATTCTAAAAAGGGTGCTCTTGAAAAACTTGAAAAGTTTTTTCAAAAACATCCTCACCTAATGTCAAGAACATATTTTATCGCACCCTATAAAATTTATAAAGATAAAAAGTTTTTTTCTTTGAATTATTTTTCTACAGTTAAGTGTATGCTAGTATGTTCTAGCTATGTAAACTTACTAGTATCTGAAAATACCGATCATCCTGATAATATTAGATATACTACAGAATGCGTAAAATTTGTGCTGGATTTCTGTAAAGAAAAGAAAATAAAGTTGACAGACTACCTAAACTATGCTACTGTTCATCAGCCAGATTATCTTCTTCATCTTAAAAATAAAAGCACTAACCTATATACCGTTTTCTATCTAGAGGGTTTTGCCAAACTTCTTAATCTTCCACCAGAAGAATATGAGCTTTATCTTGGTGATACGAAAGATCAATTAAATTTTTTACATACAAAATATTCTGCCAGTAAATTGCTTAAAAAAACTATAAATCAGGTTATACTGGCAAATAAACTATAAATACTTTCGGATAGATATTCTATCTAGAATAAGAACAATAAGAACAATAATATATTATGAGAAAACCAACATTAGAAGAAACATTAGAAAAAATTAGAAATTCAAAAGCAGAAAAGCTTAAAAAGGAAAAAAGTGGAGGGTCTGGAAATTCTGATCCAAGAATCTTGAAATTCAAGAAAAATTGCAAATACTATGTAAGACTTTTGCGTTCCACAGATTCAGATGGAAATGATCAAACTTTTGTAAACTATAAAGATATTGGGTTTGAGACGTTGACAACTCCTTCTGAATACATTTATCTAGGAAGATCTCTATCAGATGCAGATCCTACTCAAGCAAAAAATGATTACATCAACAAACTACAATGGAAGCTTTTTAGTGAAGCCAAAAAGAGTGGTGATGAAGATGCTATGAAGCGTAGTTACAAATTGATTCCACAGCGTCATGAATTGGTAAATGCCTTCTTGCACAAAGTGGAAGGCGATGATCCTGATGCACAACAAAAAATAGGAACAGTAGTTGTCCTTAAATATTCTGCTGGTATAGACAAGAAAACTGGTGAAATTAAGAGTGATTTAGCGAAACTTATTGATGAAGAAGTTTTAGGTGGAGATGATGTAGGAATTAAGGCATTTGATCTTTCACCTAAAGGAAGGTCGCTGATTGTCCGTGTTACTACAAAGGCTGATTGGAATAATTATTCTACTTCAAAATTTGCTGACAGTAAAGCAGTTGATAATTTGTCACCTTCTGATTACGAGAGGATTGAAAATTCAGTTCACAATCTTTTGGAATTAGTTCCTGCGGTAAAGTCTGAAGACGAACTCAAATCTCTCATTGACCAGTATTGGTTTGGGGAGGATGGTCCTATTGCCAATGAATCTGTTAATAGCTCGACAAATTCTCGCTCTCAAACACAGAATAGAGTTGTTGATAATGATGATGGTGATGACGATGGTCTTAATGACTTTATTTTGGATGATGATGATGATGACGATGTTAATATCTAATTAGATATTAAAAAAGGGGGAAGACCTACGTCTTCCCCCTTTTTATATTAATATTAACTTATAAATAATCTCCATGCAAACTGATGATATGATGGATTTGGCTAAATTAGCACATTCTACTTCACAAGAAATGAAAAGACTGTTTAGTAATAGTCGTAGAAGTGAACTTAATAATATTATGGGAACCCATGACGTGTCACCGAAAAAATTTATAAGCTCTAATAGAAATATTCCTCAACAGGCACATATTCCGCAAATACAGTCACATCCTGTAGGAAATTTTAATGTTAATATTGAGCAAACCCCCCCAACTTTTATTCCCGTTCCAGTAGGAATAGATGAAAAAGGAAATATGATTGTAGATCATAATGCTCCGGTGAATTATGCTCCTCCTCAGTATAATAATCCTTTACAAAATCCTAATATTCCTTCAGGCGGTGCTACTTTCACAATGCCTCAATATAATAGATTTGAGGCATCCCAAGATAAGTCATCTTCTACTAAAAAGGAAAAAAACACTGATTATGAAAAAAGTATGCTGTCTGAGCTTAGGGCAATAAAAAAGATGATTAAAGAGTTGCTTGAGGAAGTGAGAGATGCTAAACTAACTAAAGAAGTAGAACCTTCTACCAACAGCGAAAATGACATTCAAGATCAATAGAAAACGCGCTATTACAGAGTTTATAAATCCCCTATTAGCCATCAATAGAAACGGAATGGGAACACTTTTCTTCAAAAATGATCAAGTATATACCATTTATTCATCTGTAATAGATGAAGTTCATTTTTACTCTACGTTCACATTAGAAGAATTTGCAGATGGTCTGGAAAAAATAAATTTAGATATTTCTAAACTTCGTCAGGCACTGGAATGTATAGCAGATGATTTGGTAGTTCTTCGAGTAGAAACTATTAACAATTTTTCATTTTTGACTTATTGTGGGGCAGATCACTCTTTTAGAATAAGATTATTGACTGATGCAAGTGTTGCTCCTCCAGCATTCAATCCCTTTTCTTTACTTGCGTATAAAAAGATTCAAGCTGAGTTTTCTCTTGACGAGAAACAGTATCAGATACTTAAAAAAGGACTTTCCTTTTCATCCGAGCATAAGAAATTTGGTTTAGAGACTGAAAATTCTAATTTATATCTATTCTTCGGTGATAAAAAACAAAATCATCTAGATGGAATGAAAATTTTAATTTCGTCCAATAACTCTTTTGCTATCAAAGAACATGTATATCGGTTAGATTTTTTAGATAGAATTCTTTCCGTTAAAGAAGGAGTCAATATAAAAATTCTAGATATAGGCTCAATAATAGCATCTAACAAAACAAACACAACCATTTACTGTACTTCAAAAAACAAGTAATAATGAAAAAATATATAAACAAAAAGCCTAAAAAATGGGCAATGACTGTGGAAGAATTTAGTAAAAAACTAGATGATGCTTCTATTATAGTTAATAAACTAGAAATTAAATATGCAAAATATGATTCTAGAGTATGGACTGCGGTAGTTAATCCTAATATGGATAATATTATAATTAATTATCATATCAATAAAGAGGAACTAGATCAAGAAACCTTTGATGTTTTTGCTTCTAATAGAATAGTATATGATTTGGATTTAGATTCTGTTATAGATACTATAGTTGCAATAGCATCTCCAGAGAAAGTGGATTTAGAATCACTCTTAGAACTTAATCAGAAAATTATATAATTATGGCCACCAATAATATTACAACACGCTCTTATTTAGTAAAACGACTTAAAGATAGCGGTTATACTGTAGATAAATTAGATATTAAATATTCTCCCGAAGATAAGAGAAAATACTCTATTTTAATGGATAACGGTTATCATTCTATTATTATAACATGCTATAAGGATGGATACTTTCACTTTAACGATGGAGGTAAATCATTTCATAAACTGCGGTATTCCGCAGATTCTGTAGAAGTCTTGGTTGATATTCTTAACAGCTATCACATTTTCAGCAAACACTGGAGTTACGGAAAACAGTTTAACGAGTCTGTCTAGTAAATTGATAAAGAATCTATGTAATGGTTATGTGACATATCTATGCATAGATTCTTTATTATATAATTATACCAAACCGAAATAATATAACCTTTGACAAGTAAAATATAAATATGTGCATGGCTAAGAAAGAAAAGACGGATGATGAAATAGCAGATGAACTTTTAAGTCAGGTTCCTGATGTTGTAAAAATGCCTAAAAAGCGAAAAATCAGCAGCAAGTCACAAAGAAGTCGATTTATGCAAAGTTTAACGTCTACTCTTAAAGAGTATATGTCTTCTTTCGTCATTATAGGTTATGATGTTAATGAAAATCATGTAGGATTTATGCACAGTGAATCTCCTATGCAACATGAGGCGACGATGCGGCTTTTAGAAAAGGTTTCTAATAATCTACTGTATGCAGAACAATCTTCTGGTTCAGAGGACAATGAATAATACACATTAAATAATGTCATGAATCATTCTATAAAAAAGAAAATGTGGAATTTGCTTTCATGTATGGAAACTGGAACGCCTTACATGAAATATGATATGATAACTATTCTGCCTGATGGTCCTAAAGGAATTCGGCAAATAACTCTTGGCGTAGGTTTCACAGAATTTGGCGGAAATTTGAAGAAAGTGGTTCAGTTGTATGTCAATAAAAAGGGAATTTATGCAGATAAATTGTCTCCTTTTGTTGATAAAATCGGAAAAATTCCACTAGTAAATGATGCTTCTTTCGTTGAACTTCTCAAGATTGCTTCTAAAAAAGATGGTATAATGATGGATTGTCAGGATACTATTTTTGAAGAGAAGTATTTTACTCCTGCTATGAAGTGGGCTCATACAGAAGGATTTAAGACTAATCTAGCTATTTTATGTATATTTGATTCGTTTTTGCAATCAGGTCAAATATTCGGTTTTTTAAGAAACCGATTTTCTGAAAAAACTCCTAGAAATGGGGGTGATGAAAAGAAATGGATTACTGAATATATCATTGCAAGGCAACAATGGCTCAAAACACATTCTAACCGCGCAGTCAGAAATTCTGCATACAGAACACAATCTTATTTGAAAATCATCAATAATAATAATTGGGATTTATTAGGTGTTATAAAAACTGATAATGGTTGCAGCGTTATTTAATATTTTTTAGTTTTTCTTGTAATTCTAGATATGCTTTTTCCATCTTAGATTCCCAATCTTTAGCTTTTTCAATTAAAAAATCAAGTTCTTGTTCCTTTTGGCGAATACCACTGCCATCAGGAACAATTTCTTTTTGATTTTCAACTAACATACTACCATTTACAATCTCAATAGGTTCACAATCTTTGATAATTGTACTTCCTCCAAATTTTTCAACAGAGGTATAATTAGTCAAATCATGCACTGTAGGAAAAGGAAGAACTGGTTCAACGTAGTTGTTTCGGCTTCCGATAGCACGAATTGCATCATGTGTTGATAAAGGCAGTCCTTGAATATTATCGCCTACTTGAATATTGAAGGGTGTGTCAGTTTCTATAAATTTAGTAGGAGGCATTTTATAATAATGATGGTGTGCATGAACCATTATACAGTTCGGTGAAAGAACAGAGTAAACTGGAAAGCAGCCTTCACATTCACCACAGGATACATGGCAGTAGCCTATTAAATAACCGCCCAATAAATCTGCGCGGGTTGCATCTTTAACAGGTGACGCACATACATAATCTTTATCAACAGTCTCATCCATTTCATCGGTTTTGCCTGCACATCCTGCATTACTAGGCTCAATAGAATATTTTTCTTTAACAAATTCAAAATCTGTCTCTGAAATATGATATTCAGCGGGAGCAGTTTGTGAATGATATGTTATGTTTCCTTCTGTATGCAAACCGCCTTTTATAATAGCGTTCCCGGTTATTCCTACATTACAATCTAATAGCAGTTGTTTTTCTATTTCAGTTTTGTCTTTTTTATTAAGAGGGAGAGTTTTATCTACTCCTAAATCATCAGTGTGTTCATTAGGTCTGATGCTGATAATATCCGCATTGAGATCTATTCTTTTTGCCTTTACATTAAAATCAGTAGCAGAATTAAATTCCATATATTGCGAAGCAGATTGTATAGTCGAACCATACATTTCTATTGGACCTACCGTTTTCATGTCTATGCCATTTGCTCCGACTAGTAATTTGTATTCATCGCCCACCTTTAGCACGTACTTTCCTCCCGGAAGAGAATCTACAGATACTAGCTCAACCAGATCACTAGGTTTATATTGAGTGTAAACACTTTTACCTGAAGGATCTATTTTCACGCCTGCCGGAACTAGTTTTCCAAATGGGTCTTTTCTGTAAGATTCCATGTCATTGAACTCTAGACCTACAATTTCTATTTTATCTTTAGAAATTGTAGATATTTCTGACCCGCCGCTAGGATGTTTATTTTGACCAAGTTCTTTCTCTAGTTCCAATAAATCCTTTTGAATAGATATTCTTGTTTTCTCTATATCTAATTTTTTACTTTCAGGTTCCCATATTCCATCTTGAGTAGACGGAGAATGTCCGGTTCCATATGATGTGAAGTCTCCGAAAGAGCCCTCTCCAGCAGATGTAGTAGTATAAGATTCTTCAGGGTCTTCTATTTCAAATATTTTTCTTCCGGGTCCGCCTTTAGTAGCAGGAATATATTTTGTTGCAGATGAGGAAATTAATACTTTATTGCTTTGGCTGTCAGCAGGTGATTCTGCATACGAACCTATTTTAGTTTGTTGCCCTCCTTGATCTATAGAATTATGTTTTTTTGTCCTCTTTATTTCAAAAAGTCTTTTTAGCTCATGTAAAGGACGTAATTTGGCTTTAATTTTTTGGTATATCGGAAACCATTTAGAAACATCACCAATTTTTTTCAACGAATCGCCGTAAATCACCTCATCAGTATCACCATCAACCACTTCAATTTTATTTGAATTAAATTGTGAAATAGAATCGCCTTGAACGTATAATCTCCTATCATTTACACATAGCTCATCTTTAGAAAACTTATTATATTTTTCAAAAGAACCATCTTTATAAGAAATCATTAACACTTCTTCATCTTTAGTGTTTATAAATTCTATTGCTCCAGCAGGTTGATTTATAACTGATAAATCTCTGCTAGGATATTGATTACTTTCGGGGTCATTTTCTCTGACTCCGGGATAAGTTGTTGATGCCATATATTTATTTAATTTGACAATATTAGGAGTCTATGTTATAGTGAGAAATGAGAAGATTTGCTATATATGATGATTTAGATGAAGGATTTTGGTCATTTTCACACCTTAAATTTATGATCAAAGAATTCAAATATGATATTTGTAAGAGTGTCAAGCGTTGTATTTTTCGTATCAAAAACGGTTTTCATGAAAAAGAATCTTGGGATTTGTATAGTTACACCTGTGCATGGATACTTCCGAGGCTTAAACATTATAGAAATAATTTAAGTGGCCATCCTGCAACTTTGACAGAGCAAGAATGGAATGATATTTTGGACAAAATTATATGGTCTATGGAGCATCATGAAGAATTTGTGAAACCCATTTATCCGCAAAATTATGATGAAATGTCATTCTTCAATATGATTAAGACTGCTGATGGAAAATATACCATGAGCGACGAAATGCAAAAATCTATTGATTGGACACCTGTGAAAGAACATGAGACACGGATTGATGAAGGATTTGTTCTTCTAGGAAAATATTTTCGTAATCTATGGGATTGAATTCAATAATATTAAGGCTCTTTCTGTGTAAATGATTTTAATTGTTCTTCTGTAAATGGTTTTGTCCAATCTCCATAAATCAATTTTGATAATTTAGTAGTAATACTATGCGCTATATCAGTATTTGCCTCTGTCGCTGCTTCTACTATTTTATCAAACATTCCTTTTTCACTAATACTGTTTTCTCTCTCTTTTTCAGTGCTGGAATCATGAATACCTCTTAAATCTTCTTTTGTGAAATAGTAGCCTGTTACTATAGGATAGTTAATATTTCCCTGTTCAAAAAATACATTTACATTTGTTCCTACCGCAGGAATACTGACCATTCCTTTAACTTTATTTCCTTGTGTGCTTGAACGCAATGGATGTTTATTCTTATCTGGATGATTAGTATTAGGATGTTTAGTTTTATTAGGATCGGTCTGTTTGTCTGGTTCGGTTCCTTGATTTTGACGTGATACTGAATTTGGGTTACTTCCTCCAGAGAGGCTGTTTTTCAAGGCATTTGTGGGAAGTAGGTCTGAAGATGTGAGTGTGTTCATATCGGCACCTCCACCGCCCGCATTGTGCATAGGGAACGGCACAGGAAAAGGCGGCAATACAGGATTTTTAGATGGAGTGATTGGAACTAATGCGGGCTGTATTAAATTTGCTATAAAATTAAACGTGCCATTGATTAAATTTATAGGCAGACTATTTGTGGGGACTACATTTATTTCAACTATGTCCTCTACATTTATAGAAAAGCTATTACTTCTTTTTTTGCCAGTAGCATCTAATTCGTCTTTTGCCACAATCTTACCATTATTCATTAGGAGCAGCTCTGAGTTTATTTTATAACGATCTACTCCTTGAGGGGATATTCTAACAAACTCTGTGAAGTCTGGTACATTACTTTGATTAGGATTTGAATATGTCAAAAGAGGAGGAACATTTACTATATTACCATCAATGCCAATATAAGAATTTCTCATTCTATTGTTGGTAATATCATAGTATTGGTTGAATTTTTGGTTTCCTGTTTCTATACTAGAAGTTGAGAAAAACTTTCGGCCTCTCAAATTTTGAATATTTTTTGAAATATGAGTTATAGTAATACCTCCGACATTAGAGGTTTCTGCCTCTTCTTCTGCCGCAGCATTATTACTCGTTTTAGTAGCTTCATCAGATGAAACTATGTTTTTTATCCAATCATTTGATGAATCTTCGGATTTTTCTGAAGAATTTTCTGATGGAATGGCATTTTCATGTGCTAATCTATCTTCTAAAGAAGGTTTATCAGTATTATTGTTTGGAGGAAGTTCTTTATTTGTGAAAGTGTGCTGAATAGAATTATCCGAATCATTGCTTTTTTCAGAATAATCAATATCTCTATGGAAATTAACTGCATTACCTCCTCCAAATATCGGTTGTTGAACTATTGCCCAAGGAAGAGAATCTGCCAACTTTGACATAATTTCTGGTGTTATTCCGTCTCCTTCTTCGTTTAGATTTGCACCAAATTTGGTAAATTTTTTATCCTTCTTTTCTTTGTTCCAATTTTCATATAAAGTCATGTTTACCGATGGAACGAAAACTTTGACACGTCCCATTTCTTCAGGATCATCATTTTGCACAATGATTCCGCGATAATTTCTATTATAATCCATATGTTTATTTAAGAATTGTTTTTCTTGTATTCTTGTTTAGCAACAGGTAATGCAGGATCGTTTTTAACAGGTCTTGCTAATTGGTCTACCATGACCGAGCCAATTTCAGTTTTTATAGTTTTAAACTCTGGAACGGGTTTAACTTCATATTTTACTGGAAAGAAAGTATCTAATAATTTAATTGTCGGCCCGAAACGATTAACGGCTTCTGCTAAGCACGGGGCAGATGATTTTTTAACACGGTCTTTGTTAAGAATATCAGGTGATAAATCAAATCCATGCGAAATAGAAGTATCAGATTTTTCTAGTATTGCACCATTATTGCTGCTGCTTAAACATCTAAGAAAACATACATCTAAAAAAGCATCACTTATATCTATATTAGATGATATTTGCGAAAATATCTTTATATCAGAATTTCTTCTTACTGGATATGAGGTTTGCCATGAATTTTTCCCATTAGTTTTTACGCGATCTTCTAATTTAACATCGCGTTTGGTCAATATTGCTTGGCCAAGGCTTCCTACTTGTTCAGAAACTTGTTGGAAATATGGATATTTTCCGATATTGTGCTGGATAAAAGTGAATACTGCTGGGTTTATATTTTGAGAACGCCTTACAAATTCTCTAAGAAAGGCAGGGTTCATATCATTTGCAGTAATAGAAGAGAGCCTTCCAATATTACTACTAGGGGCAACTAATTTACCCAGTGCTCCTACTGCCGCCTTTGCATTGATGTTTATTTTAGATGATTTGCTATTATATAATGATAGTATTAAATTAAGTAATCCTAAAACGTCTTCGGTCATTCCAGTCCAAGGACCGTGTATTTCAGAAATCAACTGCATAGTTTGTCTCAGTGGATCCTCACTATGTTGCATTGCCCATCTGAGTTCATCAAAAATAGTAGGCGACTCTTTTCTTTTACCAGAAGGATTTGCAGTAAGATTCTTTGTAAATGTTTCGGTTACTATCATAATAATATTATTTAAGAAGTCGTTATTACATCATCATCCACAAGAGCAAATTTTTCTTGATACGTGTGCGTTTTTATTCCTATTATTTTATTGGAATAAGAATGAGATGACGTGCTAAAAAGGTGAATGACGTTTACTGTTAAGTATTGACCTTCGAGTTTATTATCATGTTCTTGAGTATTTTCGGTAGATTTAGATAATCCAAAAAATCTTCCGGGCTGTCTTTGTGTAAGACCTCTTAAATCTAAACTTATTGCTAAATTTTGGAAGAGATAATTTTTAATAATAGCATTTCTTCCGTCGGCTAAACGCAATTTATCACTTGGATGAATACTATATACGTCTTCAGTATTGTAGCCGTCTTTTAAGAAACGTGTTATAGGCAACCGATCTTCTTTAAGATTTGTCATCACATTCTGAGAAATGGCGTTTTTGAAAAAGTCTTTGAATTTTTCTGCTTTATTTTCCTCCATTTCTATATTCCATTGCCCATCTTTACTGTTATATGCCACTACATTTCTATTGAACAATTTTGTAGAATAGTCCATTCCGCTCATATCAATTAATTGATAACGAGGTGCATCAGTGAAGTGCGTTGCTTTTAATTCTCCATTCACAGAACTATCTTTATTCAAAGGTGCCTTTTTAATTAAGATTTGATCTTTATTATGATTTTCTGAATTTTCTTCTAAAAATATGTGTTCTAATTGATATTCTCCGGGAACCGATTTTCCAGCTTTTTCAAATAATTTTTTGAATGATATTAGTGAAAATTGTTTAGGTTTGTTTTCACCATTTCGTTCAAACTTCAGCAAACAGGGCATGTAATTGTTCTCTTCAGAAGAAATGTGATTTTCTAAAAGATAATATAGGTCATCTATAAATTTATAATTGCTAGGCGAATTATAAAATATCTTGTTATCCTTACTACCTAAGTCCCATAATTCTGTATTATCTGTATTTTCGGCATGTTTAGAAAAGTCTGGGTCATTTTTGAGCAGTTCTTTAATAGCCTCTCCAGAAGGAAGACTTCTTTCTTCATTAGTGAGTTTGTATATCTTTTCCTTTTTAGCATTTTCGCCTACTGTAGATGTCGAAAAAGTTGTATTTTTTTCTAGCATCAACTGATAAGTTTTTTCATGGAAGAATAATTTTTTTCTCTTGTCGCCTAAAGAACTATGAGCCAAATCCTCAACTTGATATATTACGCAATCTAATTCTATATGCCATCTTTTTTCATCAAAAGAAGCATCTGAAATTGATAAATTTTCATCTTTGGGCCGTATTTTTATAAAAATAGTGTCTCTTCCATCATTTCTAAATTTATAATTTACCTGTTTCTCATCAATGCCAACTACGCCAAAATAATCTGAACCTCTTTCTAAAGATTCATTGGATGAATTTATTTCTATAGAACCTACTGTCCACCAACGAAAAATATCTTCATGTAATGTTAGATAGTCCCATACTCCGGGTTTCAGCTCAACTTCATGCGTTCCATTGAGTAGTTTTATTGAAAAAATGTAATCAGTTCTATTAAAATTATATGGAAAATCTGACATTATTTATTATTTAAGGCATCTAATATGATGTTTATGAGAGATTGGTTAGGAATTTTAATAAGTCCACCTGTAAATTCAAAAGGATTGTCTATTCTATTCACTAGAAGAATTATCCACCACAATCTATGATTTTCGTAGAATTTATTAGCAAGAGAATAGAAATCATCACCATCAGAAAAATAATAATCGGAGTAAAAATCAGGATTAATATTATCACCTATTATTATAGAATCATATAAATTCAAAAATCCTAATCCGTTTGAATCAGTATGAATATCAAATAATTTAGAGTAATCTGTTGGAAGTTTTTGCATAAATTTATGGAGTCGGTTGATTTACTGCGGTCTGATTGACAGTGTTGATTAGAGGGGTTAATGGAAAACCTAATTCTGATGATAATCTATTTGCTAAAGATAGTGCCCTATTTTTAATATCTTCGTTCTTAGTAGCTTCTAATTCGGATAAAACATTTGCGAAATCTTCTAGTAATTTTGAATCTGTTATTGCTGAAGGAAATTTGCCATCATCCATGCCAGTTTGCATATTTCTAGTATCCATTAGTAAAGACTTGAAACTTATATTAAAACGGTATGCTTCGGGAATTATTCTTTTTTCATTACTTCCAGAATTAGGAAGAACCTTTTCCCAGGTATTTCCTAAATTAGTTATTTCCAATGAATCTACAAAACATGCAGGCATGTGAACGCAATCAGGAATGTGAAGAGTATATATTACTGGAGGGTCCATTAAAATGGCATTTTTTCTTGACGGACTATTTTGATAGTTAAGAATATATGCTAGATTTCTGTTATTGACTATATCTTCCACCGAACCTGTATTATGCAAATCCCAAGTAATTTTTATTGATGGAACTGATGATGATGTCCAATGTTGCGGATTTTCAAAATTTAATTTTGAAGCCATGGATGACTGCACTATTGTTTTTGCAACTGATAGAGTAGATAAAATATTTGAATATTTATTAGACGAACCGCCTGTGCCAGTTATTCCACTCAGTATAGATGATATGCTATCTTTATCATCTCCACCAAAATCATTTGTTTTAGAATATTTTGTTTCAGAAAAGAATGGAATTTTATAAACAAACCCAGTAGGATTTGCGAAGTATTTGTGTAGATAAGCATTGTTTCTACTATCTTCAGATGTTCCGGCAAAAAAGTCTATTCCGGCTTTGGTATAATTTGCTATAGATGAAATTAGTTGTCCTGCGGATTGTTGATACTCTATCAGTGTTGCGCTGGGTATTTCAGTTCTACCGCTCTTTGGCGTGACAGTCCATGCCATTTGAGTGACATCTATATTTCCTCCATTACTATCAGGAATTAGAAATTTAGAAGATTTGTCCGAAATTTTATATCTAACAGTCATTTATATTATTTACGATCTATATTTCTACGGAATTCTGATATGCTCGTATCAACAGGTCTTTGATTATTTTGGGTAGTCTTTACTATTGTATCTGATACTAATTGTGAGCCTCTGAGAGACGCATCTACCATGCCTGCTATCCCCTCTATAGAAGTTTTTAGATACATCTCTAATAAAACTTTCATTTCGTCAATACTACTTCTTGTTTTCTCTAGTTCTGCATATATTATATTGTTGCTATCCTCTTTAACCGCAGCAGTTTTTTCAGAAGTAGCAGCAACGCCTCTAATTAGTTCTTTAGATTTTACGTCTAAAGAAGTAGAATTAGAATTTTTTTTGACCGCATTATATGCCATTCCCGGCATAGAGAAATTCCAAAGAGTATCTAAAATACCAGATTTTCCCATAGATGCTAGTTTTCCTATAACCGAATTAGATAATTCTTTTATAAATCCTACAAAGGCATCAATTGGTTTTGTAAAAAATTCCATAATAGATTGAACTATAGGAATAGAATTTCCTTTGTTAGGAAGTATGTTTTTTGAAGAAGAATCATCGGAATTTTCTGTAATAGCGGTGATAGCAGAATATGCTTCTGCTATCCATCCAAAAGGAGTTATTCTGAAAAGTCCGTTGAAAATTTCTTCAAAACCTTTCTTATAATCTCCCTTAATTATATCATAAATTCCTACTCCTATGTCAACTAAACCCCCTATTAATGGAATATTTTTGACGTTTTTCATGATCCAATCACCAGCCTTTCCTAAGAAATCGCCTATTGAAGCATTCCAAGATTTTTTTTCTTCACTCTTTGCGGCATCAAGATACATATTAAGAGCCATGAATCCCCAGCCGACTACCGGAATAGCTCCTCCAAGCTCAATAAGCCCTCCTACATAATCACCTGCTGAAAATCTTTGATAAGCTGAATAAAATGATATAATAGCTCCTAATCCGGGTATAAATTTTAATAACTTTGTCACTTTTCCCACAAGAGATAGGGCATATCCGGCTATTTTGGTGAGTCCAGCGCCTTTGAACAGAGTTTTTGTTCCTGTTATTAAATTTTTAACATTCCAAGATTTAGAAAATTCTTTCATTACAGTATCCAGACCTTGTTTAATCTGGTCCCCCATTAAAAATCCTCCAATTTTCTGAAGAATAGTTTCGGGTAATTTTGCTATACTTTTTACAGAATTAGCTATTTTTCCTCCCAATCCTCCAAGAAATTTAGTATCAAAGAATCCTATGATTTTATGGGCTAATCTAGTCAAAAAAACCGCAGTTCCTTCACCTTCTTTTCCTAATCTGTCTTTAAGACCTAATAAATTGAAAAGATTTTTGAAGTAACCTGTAACTAAATTATATACTCCATTTATTTGCTCATATAAAAATTCACCAATAGGTTCTCTATTTTCCCATACCAAATCTATTCCTGCCCATAAGAAATTTTTAATCATCCCTCCTACTGGAGTATTATTGAGTAGATAATTTAATCCTGCCAGAGTTCCAAACAGTGCGATTCCGCTAGCAAATGTTCCGAAAATTCTGCCAAACAATCCCCCTGAATTTTCAGAGTCTTTGTTAGATTTTCCAGATAATTGACGGATTGATTTTGATACTTCATCTGACAATCCCATTATTCTTACATTCAAAAGATTTTTAGTATCTAAAGTTCCATTAGGGTTCTGTGTTTGCAGTTTTTCTGTTGAAAGTCGATTAGTCCAGCGAGCAATAATTTCATCTATATTATGAATAGATACTTGCATTGGAATATTTTTACCGATATAGATGCTTCGTATAGTCCATTCATTAAGAAAGTTTGTTATGCTATTTTTACTTAAATTTACATCTAATGCACGACTGTAACGAACCCCATTACGAGTATTAGTATCTATTCTGGTTGATGTAAATCTGCTAGAAAATGCATCTGCTATTCCTGCTCCAGAAATTGCAGGTCTGGTATTAAGACCTTTTATTTTAAATGCTGATAATTTAGAAGTAACATTGCCTGCCGCAGAAGACATGGCATCCATACTCCTGATAAATTTACCTATTCCTGTATTAATTTTTGTGAAGTTTTTAGAAACTCCAGTATTAATAATATCTTTTCCCAAATCATTTATTATTATTTCATTTAATGCTATGCTATCAGCAAAGCTATTCATATTAAGATAAAGTTTTTCTAAAACACTGCCGCTTTTCAGAGACAAAGGTGATTTAGTATTATCAAAAAGATTGTTTATTTTCTGTGCAATAGTATTACCTCCACTTCCCTTTCCGTTAGATTGAAGATATTTGTCTACTGCAATAAAGAAGTCTTTGAATGAGGAAGCCATTTATATTATTTATTATGCTAAATAATATAAATGAGATACGATGAATTAACTATGTTGTGCGTAGAAAGTACCGCTAAATTTTCTACCAATTATGATAAAATAGCTCTTGCAGAAAAACGCGGAGATTTTGCCGAAGTGCTTAAATTGCTTGAGAGCTGTGACTCTATTACTAAAAAAAGATTGGTTGAGGAAGGAATGTTTGATCGAATGAAATCCCGATTTGGCCAAGCAAAGGGGGCATATCAGGGTGCAAAACAAGCAGCCGGGGGAATGGTAGATAAATTGAAAGGCAGTGCTTATAATGCTGCTGGTAATCTGGCAAATAAAGCTGCTAATGCGGCTAATTCTGTATATGGAACAAATATAGATGGCTCTAACAATACGCTCTCTCAAAGAGGCCAAGCATTACAGCAGCAAGGTAATCAAAAAATACAACAAGCTAAAACAATGCCGAATAATGCTAAAATTGAGAGCTACATTAACTCTGTTTCACAAACTATTGTAAATGATTTTACTAAGTTGGGTATGCCATTTGCCAATCCACAAGATATTACTGCAAAAATTAAACAATTTATATATGATATGGCTGGTAATAGTGCTAATACCGCTCAACAGTCGCAACAAAATCAGCAGCAACCTCAACAAAATCAGCCTGTCCAAGAATCTCATGAACCAGAGGACACTGATTCCTCGACAGTAGATTTCACAGTTCCTACATGGGCACTATCTGCTTTAATAGATGGTGATTATAGTGGATTAACTGATGAGGAAGAACGTAAAGTAGACCATTTTATCAAAAGAATTGAAGGACGTTATGGTAATGCAATGTTTATGTCAGACAATGAAGATTTAGACGGTGATAATACTTCTCGTACAAATGATATTGACGATTTATATTCTTCTGTAGCAAAAGTTTACATTATGACTAGATAACAATGTTTTATAAAAAACCCGGATAATTATCCGGGTTTTTTATGTTTCAAATTAACTTGCAAGAAGTAGTAAAGGAGTTATTTCTATTTTTCCTTTTTTATTCTTTGTTTCAACAGTTAATAATTCAGAAATTCTCTCTCCATAATCTTTATCAATAGTTTCTAATACTTTAGTTATTTTATCTGCACTCAAATTCTCCACTATTTTGATACGAGAATCGACCGACATCTGTTTAAGAGGAACATGCGAAGTGGGAAGAAGTAATTCTTTGATATAAGACGCTAATGTGTATAAAAATAATGTTCCTATCATATTTTTTGCATTATCCTGCTTGTTTCGATCAAATTTACTAATATGGTTAGCGTGTAAGCTAGTATCAAAAATATATTCTTCGGATACTGTAGGCAAATCTAATACTATAGAATAATCATCATTGGTTAGTATTGATTTGAACTCTTTTTTATTTTTATAGAATTTTGAAAGAATTTTCTCAATATCCATTTCAAAAGTTTCTTGATTTTCGTCAGAATTGTCTGAACTATAACTTACCTTTATTCTTTTACTGATATTATGCATACGCAAAAATAAGATCAAAGCAATCTTATCGACAGTATTAATTCTATGCACTACTTCTTTATCTCCTACGATTATATTGTGCAGTATTTTGAAAAATTCTATATTAAATTGATTTTGAATAAAATTCCCATCTACCGAACTTTTTGTAATATCTTTGGTGTGAAGAGCAGTTAATGGTTTCAGTAATATTTTTTCCCCGGTGCTAGGAACTGTAAATTCTTGCTCTAGCTTTTTATTAGCTATATGAATTAAATTCAATACTTCATTTATATTAGTAATAGGTTCGTCCATTTGTGATATTTAAGAAAATTCTGACGGACCTTCAAATAAATTCTTATCATGTCCGGCATTCTTATGTCTTTGTTTATTTTCCTGTCTCAGAAAATTAGTAAACATACTGACTTCTAATGGAGATAGATTTAGTAGAAAATTTGGTGGTATGTGAGCTGCTGATGATAGGTTGTAGATATTCATGAAAAAGGTTTCTAGATTATCGTCCGAAAAAAGTATTCTACATACAGTATTAAGATCGTCCAATCTCATAGATACTTGATATTTTTCGGCACATGATGTAGTAGGACATGCAGCATCAACAATAACCAATTCTGAAAATAAATTTGTAATATCTTTTATAAAATTTTTATATAAATTATCCGCTACAGCAGATGGTAAGCAGTTCATCACTTCTGTCATTTCATCCAATCTTAATGATAGTGATTCAAAAATTTTATCATGAATTTTTATATTTTTGATAAATGAGCTGTAAAATCTATTTTGGTTAACGTCTATATGTTGGGATATGTTAGAAAAACCTTTCTTAATTGTATCTGAATGACGTATATTAGGAAGGTCTGCTTCTATAGTATAACAATCGTCTATATACAAGGTTTTATTGAATTTACGATCTATGTATGGTGTAAGAGAATCTATTATTTTAGGAAGTTCTATTTGAATGACATGCTTTCCGCCACATTTCTGACAAGTCTTTTCTAATCGTATCTTATCTCCAAAGCTATACATTCTAGAATATAAAATTATGATAAATCGGTCTAGTACTGTCAAATTTTTATAGAATTTATCATCTTCTATATTTTCTTTTATTATTTCGTTTAATAAGTCTGAAAATTCGTTGTCTCTAAGATCATTTATTATTTTAAGAATGCGTCTATGTTGGTCGCTATCTACTTCTTTAAAATAGAGTTCTTTTTGAAGAGAAGGTATCCATATAGGGTAGTTACTTTTTTTCATTAACAAGATGATTGAGGCTCTTGGTTAAGGTCATATGTTGTATAGGTAAAATATGCCTGTCTTTTTATTATAGAGGTTCCATCATATTTAAGATCATCTTTGGATATTTCAACAGGAACACAATTTCTATAAGTCCACGATTTAGTAATTACATTTGGAGTAGTGGTTCCTGCTTTTGCTAATTGATATACATGAATATCAGCCTTAATAGATTTATCTTTCGGTCTAGCTAATAGACCTTCATGCATTGCTAATATTGTCCATGGACGCAAAACACCATCAGTAAAGGATTGATTAGTATCTAAAAACATTATTTGTAAGTTAGAAAAATTCTGTCTTCCCTTTGAAAATGGTGCATTAATAAATCCTCTTTTACCTCCTGTAGAAATTCCGGCATAATCTATGTCCGCTTTTTCTCCGGGTATTTCTACAGCTTGTGCAAATATGCAACCAACAGTTTCTTGCGTTTGTTCGGTCCAAGTATCAGTTACTATTCTTCCTATTCCCCATTCTGACCCTTCTAATTTTTTCATAGAAGAATTAAGCCTCCCAAGAAGATAATCTTTATTATGTGCCTCTATAACAATTACCCAAGAGAAATCTAACAGTGGAGTATATGACCATTCACAAAATAAACGATGAACAAATGGAATATGACCGTGAGTAATGTCAGCAGGGCATGATGGTATTTCTGGTCTAGAAAAGAATTTCTGGCCAATATTTCCGCAATTTGTAGGAATGTTAATACTAATGCTCATCTCGTTCTATTTTATATTTGTTTTTCGGTCCTATTCTATATCTCCCATTTCCGAAATTTCTTTGTATTTCTGTATTTTGTTTAGAATTTATTTTAGATCCCTCTGCTCTATTAGAATCTTGGTCAAGATTTACATAACTACCTATTCCTCTAGCGATATGAATTTCATCAGAACTTTTTTTAGAAGTATTGGTTCTTGGCTGAATTGTATTTCCTATATACTGGGTATTTCCTAATTTTGTTCTTTGGCTTGGAGAAAATTGACTCATTCCGCGAAAATTTCTAGGATCACTTGAAAGACCGCTTTTGTTGTCGTATCTTGATTTAGATTTACGTCTTTGTTCTAGTATTTCTAGTATAAGCCTATCAAACTTTTCTGTCATATTCTTATTTATTGAATGGATATTCCTCAAAAATATATCGAAAGCAAGATTTTCACCTATTCGTGTAATGTTACTATTAATCGTGATAGTATTAATGGATGCTGTCCGGTATGTCGAGAAGGAAATTCGTGGGGGAAGAAAAAGAGAATGTTCTATTTATTGAAAGAAGATTATTTTTATTGTCATAATTGTTCTAGATCTTGGACACCTTATTTTTGGATAAAACAGGTTTGTGGTTTAACATATAATGAAATACTAGAGGACATTCATAATAATGGATATACTACTCAGACATTTTTAGATTTAACTGCTGACTGTGAAAAATTTGTCCCGACTGTTCCAGATCTACCCGGAGAGACGGTCAATTTATCAAATGAGACGCAATTATCCTATTATAGTGAAGACCGAAACTTAATTAGATTGGCATCATATATTAAAAATAGAAAAATAGACACCGCTACATACTCACCCAATAGCCTTTACTATTGTGTAAATGATCGTTACCATAGTAACAGATTGTTGATACCATATACAGATGACAAAAATAAAATAATATTTTATACAAGTAGAACATTTTTACCAAAGGATGATAGACCTAAATATCTAGCAAAATTTAATGCGGAAAGAGAAATATTCAATCTTAATAAATTAGACATTTCTCTTCCATATGTTTTTATTTTAGAAGGAGAAATAGATGCCATGTTTCTTAAAAATTCTATTGCTATAGGAGGATTGAATTTTACTGATTATCAATTTGATAAACTTCAAGCGAAGCACCCTTTTCATAAAAAAGTGTGGGTTTTTGATAATTATAAAAAAGAATCCGATCATGTTAAGAAAAAAATAGTAGAAACCTTAAAAGCTGGGGAAGATGTTTTTATATGGGAAAATGAATATTCTGAATATAAAGATTTCAATGATTATTGTGTAAAAAAGAATCTGGATCATATAGACCCAGATTCTGTTCTGAAACATGTTTATACTAAAGGCAAAGGATTATTGCGGCTGTGATTCTACTGTTTTAGTTTCACTTTTAGTAAAATTATCTACTTTAGACTTGAGTGTTGAGAATTCTCCTTCAAGGTCTTCAATTTGGCTATTGAAATTTGAGATAGTTTTGAAGAGCGTATCAAATGCGCTCTTTTTAACAGCATCAGTTGCAATAGTCATTGCAATAATAGCAGCAGGATCATTATTTAGCTGATCAATTTTTGCTTTAGCAAAAGTATTAACTTTCTCAATCTCGTTATGAATTTCAGTTACTGTTTTTTTGATTTGGCCGAAAGTCATTTGGTTTAGAGATTCGGTATCTAAATTTTCTGCAAATGATTGAATTTTACGCATAAACCCAGAAACAATTTTACTTTTATTATCATTTATACCTTTTATATAAAAATCATTAGGGTCAGTATCTGGGTCAGCGAAATCTGATACACCTTGTTCTGTCCCTTTTCCGTCTGGTCCGGGAAGATATGGATTTTCTAGCAGAACGCTTTCCCATAATTTATTGAAAGAATTTTTTTTCATTATTTACTTATTTATTAAACTTGACTGGGAGTTTCTATTATGTTAATATAAAAGATGCAAATTGAAATCGTTGTCCCTACTATAAAGACTGAAAGTGACTATCTCCAAGGAAATTTCGGAAGTCTTATGAAAGAAGTATGTGAACATAGTGATATACTACTGACTGTAGTGGCAAATAACTCAAGGGGACTTTGTGAAATTATGCAAGAACAAATGAATAAAACCACCTCAGATATTCTTGTTTTTATTCATGATGATGTAGAATTGTATGATATTAGATTGAAGCAAAAACTTTTGAAGGCTATGCAATATTTTGATATTGTCGGATTAGCCGGGGCAACAAAACAGACCTATAACAATGAAAAACCCTCTCTTTGGCATCGTTCTACTGATAGAGAAAATTTAAGAGGATTTGTTGCTCATTATTTTGAAAATATGAATAATTCTGGACCAGCAGTAACTTGTTCTTCATTCGGTAAAAGTCCTAGTGCCGTTGCAGTCATTGATGGGCTTTTTATGGCTTTCAATGTATCTAAATGCAGAGAGAAACAATTTATGTTTGATAAAGACTTTAAGTTTCATCATTACGATCTGAAGACATGCTATGATGCAAATAAAATCGGTCTTAAAATAGGAGTATGGCCTATTTTAGTAGTTCACCATGGGCTCGGAGAATTTGAAACTCCTAGCTGGCAGCAAAGCGATAAAATTTTCAAATACAAAGTATTGCCTAGACAATGAAAAATCCAGTAGATTTTGTTAAAGAAGCTTGTAGTAATAAACGTCCTTATCTCATTAAGCCAGATGACCAATTTAGTGCCTTTCTTCTTCAAAAAGGAGTATCAATGGTAGATGAACAAAATGCAGAATTTTTAGCAGAAACCTCTAATATTTTTTATCGAGGAATGGATTCTCAGATGTTTTTAGATTTTGTAAAAATGGTGGTTCCTAAATCTAAAGGCTATCATAAATGGATTAAAAAGGATAAAGAACCCGCAGTAAAAACTGTCAATCATGCACAAAAACTAGCCAATTTGCTCAAAAAAAGTGTCTCTGAAATGGAAGAATGGTTAGAAATAGATAACAATATTTATTTTCTATATTTTGAAAATTGAATAAATACGGTAAATGAATAACCATTCTTTGCAGCAAATTCTAGGGACGCATGTAGTTGAATTAGAATTTACTAGAAGACATCCTAAATTAGGGTGGTCTGATATAAGAGGATTATTCGGCACCACTAATTTTGAACTGCTAAATAGCGAATTTGGTTTTCAGGTTTTACGATTTATGCCTCCTACTGGTGATGGTATGGGATATGATTACAAATCAAAAGGATTATGTGTAGTTTGGGACATCTTTAGACAAGAATACCGAGTTTTTGGTAGTGAAATGATAACATGGCACCGAAAATGGCCAGTTTCTACTCCAGAAGAACGAGAGGCTTTTCAGAAGTATTTCTATGATTATATTATAAACCTATCACAAGAAAAAAGATTAGCATTTATGGGTTATATTACCATGGAGCAACAAGCATCTTCTACTTCCAGTGGACCTGCAAACAACAATATTCCTAGCTCTCCTACAGCGATAAATCGTTGGAAAAATGTAATGAGTGCTATTACAAAATATCCAAAAACTATTATTAATCGTATTAATAAATCTGTTTCAGATTTTGCCAATAGAGCAAAATCTTTCTTAAACAGAAAAAAAACATAGATTGTCTTTTTGTAATTTCTAAATAATAATACAGATGACTAAATTGGGCACGATTCTTAAAAAATATTTTCAAAAAGATGTAAAATTTTATATTGATGGTATTTTAGTTAAAAACGGTAAATTTATTTTGTATAAAGATTGTGAAAATACTAATACATATTTTTATGAATTTACTTTGCAGAAAAAAGATAAACTTATCACTTATCGAATACCTTATCCATACGATATAGAAGATTATGAAGATGAAGGATTGATATACCTAGACTATCGTATATCCACATGGACTAATAAGAATTCTCTGATAGAGCTGGCACAAGCAGCAGATGAATTACAGGAAAACAAAAGCATCTTTTACAATAAAATATTAGAAATTCAATTTGAATGACGCTTATGGAAATACCTAAAATAACAGGATTTTTCTTTTCTAAGAAAGACAGTAAACAAAATTATTATAGAATTTATGTTGATTTTTTTAGAGAGAAAATTACTTGTTTAAAGGCTGAAATGGAAGAAACTTTTGACAACGAAAGTTTAATAGTTTTATCCAGCTACGATTCTAATAGCGGTGTTCTCACAACTATTGCATATACGAAATTTCCCGGTAATAAATTACCATCACAAGTCACTAAAGACGAATTGGTAATTTTTGCAATGAAAATTGCAAGTCAATATGTCAATAAAATGAAGGACGAGCCTTTTGAAGAAATCCTAGAAGAATCTTTTGACACTAGCATATAAGTATGCTCCCTGTTTATAGAAATCTACAATATCCATTCCTCCAGTAGGATGACTGAACGCAGAGGCATCATTAGAGAACTTCCAATCTCCTCCCCAGCTTGAGATGCTTCCGCCGAATTGCGGTTCGATGATTATTTTGCCAAATTGTCCATCTTCCATACTAGTCATGTCTGATATATTATTGAAATGACGTTGATCTCCGTCAGTAAAAATATAATATACATGCGGACCATTAAGACCGAAATCGTATTCTATATTGCCAGACAAGTCATGTGATAATGTATTTCTGGTAAAATATACTGTATTTGCAGATAATGTATCTATTTGGGTTTCTAAATCTGCAAATCCATCATATACTTCAGATGAAAGAGAAGTCAATTCTCCATAGAGTGATGATATTTCAGATGAAACCGCTTCAAATCTAGTCTCTGTGAAAATTACAAAATCTTCATAATCAGAAGATAGAGAGTATAAGTTAGAATCTAATGATGAAAGATCATAGTTGATTGTAGATAGGGTATTTCCTAAACATTTAGTTTTATCAATCAATTCTTCAAAGTAATACATTTACTATACTTACAAATAAAAACCGCATCTCTTCTGAAGAGATGCGGTTTTGTCTTTATTTTATAGTATTAGTAAATGTCTTCGCCCTTACCTCTTCCGTAACCAGTTTTATTGGTTCCGAAATTGACATCTCCATTAGACTTTACATGATTAGTGGGAGACGCGCTACGTGCCTTACTGTCGTAGTTTCCTTGGCTTCCAATTTCACCTGTTTTGCTAGGCTTCCTCTTTGGCTTAGTATTTGCTACTTTAGCTTTATCTCTGCGGGTATTTCCTTGGCTATCAACTAAGTCAGTCTCTGGAAGAGGAGATGCTTTTTTAGAATCATCACCTTGTCCACCGATATGATTAGAAGTAGATCCAAAAGCATAAGATTCTGCATTTAATTCGTCTTCAAAACTTTCGTCCTCAAATCCCTCTTCTTCAAATCCTCCACCTAATAGACGAGTTACAATATCTTGAATTTGTTGTAATTCTGCGCGAGAAACACTGACAGTATCTCCTTCCATAGATTCACCTTCATTCTGATCAAATTCATCTTCACTGGCAGCATCGTATGCAAATGTGTCATCGTTTTCGCCCATACCATACTCTTCTTTAAGAGTTTTCATAATGTCACTAAAAACATTTTTAGTAGAGACAGACTCTGAGTAGCTATCCACTTCATCACAGTAAGCAGATCTTTTAGCTGGCTTCGCGGCCTTTTTAGCCTTTTTCTTCTCCTCCAAAACTTTAGTATCATTTACGGATTCATTGATAGGCTTGGTATATTCGCCTAGAACAGTTTGTCTGCAAAGGCTTTGTAAGGTAATATTTTGTTCCATATTGTTTATTTAGCAAATTTTCAAAAAGTTTATAGTATAAATTTTATACTTCCATTATTAGTAGGAATATCAACTGTAGAAAAAACATTTCCTCTTTGAACAAACGCAGTAGGAAAATTGGAATTTTTTATACGAAAATTAGGATTACTTTTGATTTTTTCAATAAGAGTATCTTTTTCAAATTGCATAGGATCTTTAATAGATTCCACTCTACCATTTTCATCAATATCAAGTATTTCTAAATATTTTTCAGCAACAGTTTTTTCTAAAATAAATGTTCCCCATATAAGAGCCATAACATGGTCATCAGTTTTGCCTTTTAGAGCGCCCCAAGAACGATTCGCCTTTCTTACATAAGTCCTAAATTCAGCGACAGTTTTGCCATCATATAATTCAAGACACTCTTTAGTTTCTAGATAGTATCTCATATTATTATTTCCTGCAAGTTTAGTGTTCTGATGATTGACAATTCCTAGCTGATTATTATATCTTCCAGAAGAATCATTTACCTTTGACGCAGTTACGATATTGTCATACTCATAAACATTTTTCAATGCATCAATTACTTGACCTCCCGGACCATTTCTTTCTATGCATAAAAAGGGTTTACCCCATGAACATGCTATTTGATAAAGCCTCTCTGCAAATACATAAGGGAGAGAACTGTTTGTAGAATATACTCCTACTTGAGATATGTTTTTAGGATCAGTAACGTCTAGTATTTGCGCAACTGAATAGTCTTGGCCTATTCCTTCAGACACGTCTACCCCTATAGAATATACATGCCCTTTTTTAGGAGTGTCGTAAACAAGATAATCTCCGTCATCAAAAGTTACATCAGGAATATAGCATTGTTTTTCTAATCTATCCATTAGATTTTTATTCAATGCAGTAGACCCTGAAGTTAGAAATACTAAATCATATTCTTGATCCCATTTATCACGGTCATAATTCAATAATTTCAATTGATCCTCTTTCCATGCTTCATCACGATCCGGTATTTCCCACCAATACATTTTTTCATATGCCCAACCTTTATCACCTCGTTCAGCATTTTGGAATATTTCATAGTACTTGTTAGAGACTCCATTTGGTGTAGATACAATGACTATTTTTGAGGTTTTTGAAGCGGAGAGGGCAGGGGATACCGCAGTATAAAACGATTCTGCAATTTCTGGGGGAACGAATGCAAACTCGTCCAGAAATATTAGATTTGTCGTCTGTCCACGTATAGAGTTTTCTGATGTAGTAGATGCAAATATATTACTTTCATTTGAGAAAGTTACTTGACCTTGTGACCAAACAGGGACGCCAGATTTCAACCACGTGGGAAGATTTTTATATGCAGTTTTTATTCTAGATAGAATTTCAAGAGCCATTTTTTCTTGGTTGGCCAGAATAGCAATATTGTAATTTTTATTAAAAAGAGTATACCACAAACACACTACTGTCATCAGTGATGTATTATGCGTAGGTATGCATGTTTTTCCTACTAAATACATCTGATCATCATTATCTACAGTAATGCATCTCATAGGAACACTGTCTATTTTTTCTATATTTTTTATGTAGACGTATTTGTTTCTTTTTTTAGATTTTTCTGGTTTATGTAGAGGGATTCTATGAGCAGGCCGTTTATTTTTTATTCCATAATACAGAGACTCATATATTTCCTTTGTAGTCTTCACAGATCCTGAATATTTTGCCTTAGTTTCAGATTTGTGCTGTGTAAACCATTCATGTTCTGCATCCGCTTTAATTTTATCTCCATTACTAAAGGTTATCTCATAAGCATCCGTATTTTCTACTATATCATGCGCTTTCACTATTTTAGTAGGTGCTCCGTTCCAATCAAATATAGTATCACCATCTCTTAATTCTCCCATAGTGCTCCATCCATCAGGAGTCGGAACAGGTGTATTCAAACATAGTCGTTTGCCTATTTGACGAGAAGCACAAATAATAGTTCTGCGATTTTTAACTATCTTATCTATTGCTCTTTTTTGAGGTGCATATAGTTGCATGATTTCTTTGCCTCTGTCTGGATGAACAATGGTAAAATATTTTTCTGCAAAATAGAAAATATCGTCTTTACATTTCTGCATCTCACTCATCATTTCTACATTGTATTCACCAGTAACATCTACTGGCAAATCTTTATTGTTTTTAATATAAACATCTTTCTTCTTTTTACTCATATATATAATTACCAATTAAGTATGATAAAATGAGTTCTTTTCCAGAAATTCCGGTTTTTGACAAGTCTTGTCAGGTCATTGAACCACAGCAATCTTATTCATCTGATACTGAAAGTTATACCAATTATGCTAGGAAGGATAACTTTGAATTGGTATTAACTCTTCCTTGTGGACTTAAAAGGAGATTAGTTGAGAAAAAATGTATAAATGCAGATGAAGATCGGTTTATTTTTACTATAAATGCTTATTCTGTTCCAGAGACAACTATCCAAGAATTAGATTTTAAATATCGTGGAACACCACTAGCAATATCTTCACACGGTCGTTCGACATATTCACCTGTAACAGTGAATTTTGTAGTAGATAATAGATACAATAACTATTATATCTTATGGGAATGGCTGAAGTTATTAAATGATGGAAATTACAATTATTCTAAGAATATAGGAGATTATTCATGTAAAATTAATATTATTGCTATGGATAATTTTGAAAGAGAACGGCCTGTTATGGAATGGGTCTTTAATGATTGTTTTATTAACAAGCTAGGCAGTCTAAATATATCTCAGAAAGAAACTGACCAGATAGAAACTGACTTTTCTTTCAAATTCAATTCAGTAGAAATGAACAAAACAATATAATTATGAAAATTTATTTTTTATTAACTTTAAGCATGGCATTATTTTCTTGCAGTTACACCAATACTCCCTTTGGAAAAGATGTAGATTTAGGAAGCAAAACCGAAGGCTATATTGCGGCCACAGGAAATGTAAGCCTAAATATTAACGGTTCTACTATAAATGCCGATAGAGTTCTTATAGTAGATTCTAGAGATAATACTAAATCTTTCGATAAAACCGTTACGGTTGCACATGACGTATCTAGGTGGAGATACGTAGGAAAGTATGTTTCTTCTCTAGGAAAATACATCACTAAATCAGTTACTAATTAGCTTTGCTATTTATTAAACAGTTTATTTTGCCGAAATTATCTAAATATGATTTATGGCAACATTTTTACCAATACATTATTCACCATCGGTAGAACTGCGTGAGACAGACAATTCTGAGGTTATTACTACTCCTATCGGAACAACTGTCTTGATCGCAGGATTTACTGAACAAGGTCCATCCGAAGAACCAACTTTCGTAAGTAACATGGAACAGTATGAGGAAACTTTCGGTTTACCTACGTGTCCTGCTACTAGATATTCGCACAATGCAGTTAAACAAATTCTAACCACATCTCCGGGCAACGTGTTATTCACACGTATGCCATTCGGCTCTGGTGGAGGATTTTCTTATTCTGATAATTATTCTGCATTAGTATATCCTATCATCGGTGTTTCTGCTGTAGAAACATCTGCATGTGATTATTTCCGTGATATTGACGAGGATACTTGTAGAACAGAATTTCCTGAGCTATACAATGTTCATTATAAAAAGTCTTCTCTGTGTTATGGAAGTGCAAATTTAGATTGTCCTCTTTCGTCTAAAAATGAAGTAGGAAATACTCTTTATGTTCATAATCACCCTGTTTCTTATGATTCTATATTGACAGGATTCAAATTTGTAGTAGATTCTGACTCTACTCAAGAAGAATTAGTTGTTGTGCAACTTCGCCCTACAACTAGCGGAGATAACATTTCATATGAAGTAGTCAATTATATCGAACTTAGTAACGTATATGCTACTATGGATGAAGATCAATCTAATCTGTCTAATGACGGTAAGAGATTGATTGTAGATCTTGCAAGCAGTCCTTATGCTACATCATTCACTGTCACTGAAGGATTTTTAACTGGCCAAACTCTATCAGGTATTCCTGTTAGTGCTGGAGATATTTTTGGGACATATTCTGACGGAGGTGTTTTGAAATACTTTGATGCAGATCCTGCTGTTGCTAATACGTACAACACTGGACTGACTTCTTTAGGAGATTTCCAAATAGGAGAAACTTTCTCTGTTGAAATCTCCGCATTAGCAGCTACTACTCAAGACAGCCTTATCAGTTTTTGTGCTACACCTGTAGTAGTAGGTCTTTCTTGTCAAACTGTAGAAGAACTTGGATTAAAAGTTCCTGAAAAAGATCGTTATACCTTTTATCCTCTTGAAGGCGAAGCTCAGCTTAATGATGCTAATTTTTATGTTATTGGAGAACCAGTAGCGAGAAGTTTATCAGAAGCAGAATACGAATTATTAGAAAATGGTCAATTTAATTGGAAGTGCGGAACTTTTGCAAACGTAGATCCTGAATTGGATGTAGTTGAAAATGATGTAAGAGCAGGTATCGTAGTAGTCAATAAAATTAAAGCAGCACAGCTAGAAGATTTTAGCGGATACTACCTTGCAGTCAATGATAACTTAAATGTCAATCCTGCAACAGACTTTAATGATTTAACTGCTGTGGCAGGATATTATGATACTCTTTGCCCCGGAGTTACTGGTGAATGGGTAGATGTTCCTGAAAATCGTTGGAATTTTAAAGTTTCTGAGACTTTCCAAGGAACTCGTAATAGCATTTCTGAAATAGTTGAAAAAACGTCTGGCCCTAATTTTGCTAATAAAGAATATAATGATTCTCTATCAGTCAGTCTCTTCAAATTACGTCCTTCACGTTTAACTGAAACAATCAATAAATTAGATGCTGTATTAGTAGAAAAATATATAGGAAGTCTTAATAGTGGAAGAAAGGTATTTGACGAATATGGCGGTGCTCCTCGTTCTGTCTTTATTGAAGATGCAGTAAATGCTTCTCGTAAAGTTAAGATGTTTGTAAATCCGTACCTTTCTAAAAATAATTGTTGGAATTCAGCAGATGGCGTTCCGCAAAAAACTGTAAGAATGTATAGAGAAAAAACCGCAACAGTATTTGATAATTTTGATACTCAGCAGGCTCTTAAAAATTATGGCGATAAACTGTATGGAGTAGGCAATTATAATAGTCATTGTAAGGATGTTGCCCTTGAACTGTGCAAAACTAAAGATATTGGAAATCTTCCCCTCAAGCTTGAAAGAGCACTCATGGGCGTAGAAAACCCATTAGATTTCCCAGTTGATATTGTTGTTGATGCAGGACTGTCTACTATATGGTCAACCCGTCAAGCTGTCGTTGCGGACGACTGTATAACTGACCCAAGTGTGTGCTATTATTTCGATGATACCTATTTTGTTGATACTGATAGCTTGGCATCTTTTAATGGAACAGATATGTTCAGCAATATTGCTGAAGCATGGGCAACAGTGGCAAATGTTCTAATTAACTTTGGGCAGCATACTCGCAAAAACGCAGGAGATGCCGGATCATTAGTTAAACTAGATCCACTTCGTCAAATCTTTATCAATGGAAAAGATTATAAAGTTTCAGGAAGACAGAAAAAGTTAGTCTTAGATCCTGTTACAGGTCAACCTTCTAACAGATATTCTACTTTCTCAAGAAATATCTACACGCCTCTCAAAAATCTGCTGTCTAAGATCAATTCTAATTTTGCTTCTACTGAAGCAAACTGGATCAAAACTTATGATAGTAGCACGGACAGTTTTGGATGGTACGGACCATCAGCATTTGTAGCAGCAAATCTTTGCAGAAATGATTCTACAAATTTTGCATGGACTCCTGCCTTTGGTATTGAAAATGGAAAACTTAGCAATGTAGTTGATTTAGCAATCAATCCTTCACAAAAGGACCGAGATTTAATATCTATTGCTGGTGCCAATTCTATTGTAAAATTCCCAGAAGGATATATTGTATATGATAGCAACACTCTACAGAAAGAAACATCAGCTCTTTCTGAAGAATATATTCGTAGAGGTATGTTATGGGTAGGCAAAGCTCTTATTGCTTCTTCTAGACGATTTGTTGGAAAACCCAACAGTATTAATACTAGAACTAGTCTTAAAAATGACCATTCTAGTATTCTTGAATTTGTCAAAGATAATGGCGGTTTAGCAGACTTCTTGGTTAAGTGTGATAGAGACAACAATCCACCAGATTTGGTTGATAGAGGTGTTCTCAATGTCGCAGATTATGTGCAATGGATACGTGCCGTCAAGCATGTCCTAATCAATCTTCAAATTGAGCGTAGCGGAGTGACCCTTAACAACATAGAATAAAATCTATAAAATGAAAAATCCCGTCCTTAATTAAGGACGGGATTTTTTTAATCTTCAAATTGTTCTTCTCTATAATTTGGCATAGCTATTTTTTGTCGATATTTTTCAATTATCATTTCCATTCTGTCTAATGCAGAATAGTTTTCTTTTAGATGGTAAAGAAAATTTTGAATATCCTTTTCATTCATAATAGAAGATGCTTTTATTTGAACCGGAGTCAGTATAGCTTTACTATTTTGTATCAATCTAGACATATGATCTAGTTGTTGTGAAATCGTTTTGTCTGCGCTATTAGTGGCTTCTGCTATTAGCCGATATAAAGTATCCATCCTATTACTTAATTCCATTAGCACCTTTCCACAATTCAATGCGTTCTGCGTAATTTTTATATTTTAGAGAATTGCCTAAAAATTCATCAGTAACTATAAAATTTCCTTGTTGGGTTCCTATAATAGGTTTTTTGGAATATTCTTTCAATTCAGGAAAACTAGGAAATGATGTGTAAGTTTTCATTTCATCATTTTCTGGACGCGCACCAGTGTCCTTCAAATTACATGAAATTAACGCAAATCCACAATAGACAGACAACAATATGTTTTTCACAGATAAATACTTACTATATGTTATCATTTTCTAAACACTTTAAGATATTATTAGAAAGAAAAAGTTTTGTAGAAAATTATATCCTTTTCAGTGATATTGTGGATGAAATTATAAAATCCTTTCAAAATTCTGATAGACTATATTCTGGGCATGAAGTGGCAGTAGAATTTAATGGAAATAAAATAGTTACTAAATTTGTAAAAAAAATAACAAATCCTATTAAAAAACTGTTCAAATGTGGTGACGGCTATTCATGTGATTTAGATGAATTGACTGCTTTTTATTCCTCCGAACAAGAAAAGGTTTATGTTATTATTGACAATATATTCAAAAATACAGATCCTAATGAGTCATACTCATTCAACGAACTCAAGTCATATATACCTAATGAGCTATTAGAGATTCTTCACCATGAATTTTCCCATGCTGAAGAGGATTTGCATGAGATAGTTGAGCCATTGGACAGCAAATCGCAAAATAAAAAAACTGATACAGAATCATTGTTAGATTACTACGATGTAACTACTAGGTTATATAAGAAGGTTGATAAAAATAAAACAGACAGTGCAATGGATTATGATAGTTATTACAATGCTGAATCAGAAGTAAATTCAGTTATTCAGGAATTTCTTAGAAAGTATATAAAAAGTGTTGATTATACGTCTCATCAAATACATCATAATCATGATATTAAAAGAACTATGAATTATGTTCAAAGAGATATTATAGATGATGCAAGATACATTAATAGAAATTCATATAATAGAAAACGAATTTTGAAAACTATATACACATCTATAGAATATTACATTCTTTTATTGAAGAATAGCAATGAAGAGACTGAACAAGAAAAATTGAATAAAATTCTTTCTTTGTTGAAATAATTGTAACATTATAGTCGTTTTCTAAATAAAAATATGAGTGATATAGATAGATTATTAAATGCTTTGCGTGATGATATTGGAAAGCCTTCAGAGGAAGATTCTACAAATGAAACCGCAGATTTGACTAAGTTTGAAAAAGACCCTATTTTTGCCACTATAGAACAATTGGTGGGCAACATTCTTCATAATAAGAAGGCTCTAGAAGAGGCCCGTGCTCTTGCTGTGGCAACTGGTGAGGCGGGTTACTTAGAAAGCTTCTCTAGCGTCTCTAAAGCTAATACAGAGAACCTTAAAGTTCTATCTATGATAGTTACTGAGCAAGAGAAACTTAAACAAGAAAGATTCTTGAAAGAAAAAGAACTTGAACTGAAGACAAAAGAGCAAGAACTTAAAAAAACTCTCACAGAAATGAATATCAGTTCAAAGGAAAAAATAGCATCCGAAAAAATAGCAATATCTGGTAGTAAAAATGATAAAAATGCAGTTCTTCTGCAACAGAACAATGCTTTTATATCTGCAAACAGAGAAACTATATTTGATTTTATTTGCGGAAATGCATTGGAAAAAGAAAAGGCAAGACAAAGAATTTTAGAGGATAATAGTCATGAAGATAATATTACAGGAAGTTCAGAAATAATAAATATCTAAAATGAGAAATTATAAGTTGATACAAGAGATAGAACAACATAGATTAGAAAGTTCTAAAATAACCACAGATGTAAAATCTCTTCTAGATAAAAAAGAATTACCATTTAATAATATTTTCGGAGACAAAGTTCGCATTGCAGAGCCTCTTGCAGGCGGAAAAGAATATGCTGATAATTTACAAGCAGTTACGGCAGGATATAATCTGGATTTTCCTTCATGGACAGGTGTTAAAGAAAAGGATATTAATAAAAAGAATCCTATTAAAATAGGAAAGATACTTTTCAATAAGAAAAGAGAATATGAGACCCATCTAAAGGATAACCCAGATCTTCCTCAATCACATGTTGATACTGTGATGAGACGAATCGAGGCTATTGATAAATATCTCAAAATACCGGATCTTAAAAAACAATATGATAATGCCACTAAAACACAATATACTGTAATTTACAGTAGAGCACCTGTTGATGTATTACGTATGGGAGATTTTAATTGGACTTCTAGAAGCTGCCATGCTCCGGGAGGACAGTATTATTACTGCGCTATTGCGGATGCTATGCTAAATGCTGGCGTAGTTTATTTGATTACTAATGATGATTTTGATAAAATAAAAGATCATCTACAAGATGATGAGATTTTTTCAGATTCAGACCGTGATGTTGATGGGATACAGCCGTTGGCGAGAATGCGAATACGATGTATAATAGACTCTGATGGAAATACTGTAGCAGTTCCTGTGACCAAAATTTATGGAAAATCGGGGTATTCTGTGAATAATGATCTTCAACAACAGTTTATTCGTTGGGCTAAAAAACAAGATGTGACTGAATTTAATTGGGATGATACTTTGACATTAAAAGGCGGCAGTTACGAGGATTATGGATATGAAATATCTAATATTGTTGAAAAATTGTGGAATAAAGATGTTTCTTATAATACTGAAAATAATGAAGAATTAGACTCAGAACATCATAGAGAGCGTTGTTTAGATCAGATATATGAATTTGTTGGAAATTATGCAATAAGCGAAAAGCTTGATTTACTGGCAGAAAGATATTTTTTTGTGAAACGACTCTCTATGAGTGAAGGTGACAGAGATAACATTAACTTTGCTCCTGTTGTAAAATTAGTTATACCTAAAACTTATATGCAGAAAAATTTTCATAATATTACTGTTGACAGACTTTATGATAAAAGAAAATATCATTTTACTTTAGAAACCGATTATTCTCCTGATGTAGCTATGTTACGCATAACTATTCCCGCAACAAGAGTTGATAGATATATCTTAGATGAGGAAGACGAGACTATAGATGAAGATATATTGATTCAACATATAACGGATCAAGTAAACGAAGTGTTGTATACTATTATGAGAGGAAAAAATAACACTATTGATTATGCTTATCAGTCAGATGTTTATGAAAATGAGGATTATTGGGCACTACCTCTATTAAATAGTTTGACTTTTATTGAATCTTTGAGAACAGATAAAGATTCTGATGAATCTTTAGTTGATTCTGGCATATTATCAGATTTTATAACAAATAACAAAGAGAATCGCCTAGTCCTACTTAAAATGTTTGATATAGATAAAAAAATAGGTGAAAGTAAGTCACTAATTTTAGTTAGAGAATTTATAAAAGAATATAAATATAGCAGGGAGCGTGGTGAAGGTGAGATGCTCTCGCAATTCACATTAGGTTTACAAGCATTAGCAAGAAAAATCATACCTTCTTATACTTTGCCGATTAATATGGATGTAAATTTTGCACGGACTGTTGATATGTCTAATGATGAACATATACCATCCTATTTTTATTCAATTAAGAGCAATAGTAGTAATACTATGACCTATAGACCTATTAGTTATAATGCTCCAGATTATCTAAAAATAGATGTTACTGCATCTTGGGAAAATGTATTTGCAGTTCTAATTCATATGGCACAAAAAGGTAATTACAAAATGCTCAACCAATTTTTAGATATTTTTTCATATGACGAAGATGAGCATGTCACAGAACTTATAATTCAATTATTCAAAAATATTGACATTACAGAAAAAGACCAAATGACTTTCAATGATGTAGTAGATTATGTAATGTAATTATTTTATAAAAAGAAAATAAAAAGCCCGTATAGAAACTCTATACGGGCTTTTAACATGTTACTGTCTCAAATTACATCATGTAACGAGTTTGGCAACCTGTAGGCTCACAAGCAGAGGTGCAGTCAATTCCAACAGCATCCAGTTCTTTAGCAATGATCAGGTGATAATAATTTTCGCTTCCGAAAAGGTTATCCATGATTGCATAGCGAGTCATCATACCAACTCTGCTCTCAAATGTTCCGGGAGTCATTGCTCTTTGAACAATAACAGGAATATATGGGCAATAGATCAGGCCAGTATCCCAGTATTCAGCACCCTTGTAACCAAGAAGAGCATATTCTACTGTGCTGGAACGAGAACCACTGAGATATTGTGAAGTCATACGAGTATCACGATAAATGGTGAATTGACCAGCAAGAGTTCCTACGCGAGCGATACCATTAGGATGGGTTTGAACATCAGAAGAAATGGTATAGTTACGGAATTCTTTCAGAGACTGAAGAATTGTGCAAACTTTCGGTGTTGCCACGATAAAGTTAGCAGCTCCCCTACGGTTCTTAATAGCAAGCAAGTTAGACTCATTTACTAATTTGATGTAGAAGTTAACACTCTTCTCTGCATACCAGCGTCCATCGGCAAGACTAGGCTTCCAGATAGAAACACCAGAACCAAGGCCAGTATCAAGACAGATTTGAATCATTCTCATGATCATCTCACGGTCAATCTCAGCTTGAATTTCATAGCTCATCATGTTGGTCATCTCAGTATCAATGTCAATGCCGTTCATGTTTTTGAGGTCTTGTTCAACTTCGGTTGTGAAACCAGTTGCAAGTCTACGAGTTCCTGCTTCGATGGCACGCTTATCAATTCTCAGGCTCATTGTTGGGAAGTTTGAAGCTCCTTCAAAATGAGAGGTAAGTTGAGCAATACCAGTGTCTTCAGTTACAAATGGGAAACAATCGCCACCAGAAAGACCTTCAGCAGTTACGCCAGTATAATTAGTATGAAGATTGCGATAACCTGCTTCTTGGGCAGCCGATGCCACTTGGGAAGCTGGTAATGGTTGATAGAAAGTCTTGTCTCTATCACAATTACTATCATTGTATGGATCACAAGTCAGAGACTCATTATCATAGAAATAACGAAGAGCAAATGCAAGTCCAACAGGAGCAGACATAGGCTGAACACCAACGATCTCATGAGTGATTAACTCAGGGAAAGTTCTGCGCAGCATAGGAATAATGGTGGTAGGTAGTCTAGCATCACCAGAAGCATAAAAGTCTTGTGAAGTTAGATTTCCGTCTTGACCTCCGCCATGGTTGACGGTTGAATGTGCTCCCCATGGGCCATTTCCGGTGCTTCCAGTAGCAGTGATAGGAGCTTCTTGAAGAAGACCTAAGCCATTTTTTTCCATCCAGCGTGATTGGTTTTCAAGGACCATAGCAGTAGCGATACGCTTATGAGTTCCTTCAACTGGCTTTACGCCATTTTTATCAAAGTTGAGCACTTTTGCCCAACGTGCGTGAACGCGGTTACTATAATCCTCATCTAGGAGGTGATCGGTGTCTGAGTATAAATTACGTCTCATATTTTTTATTTAGTGTTTTGATTAATTTTTCTAATAGGAAATCCTATTACATAGAAGTGCTTAGCAATCTTACATACTGATCCATGATATCGTTGGATTCTGAAATGACTGGTTTGCTAGCTTTCTGTTTCTCATCTGCAATATATTTTGCGCGATCAACTTGTGGAATATTATTATGTTCTTTTATGAGTGTTGAACGATTTATAGTTTCGTTTTTATTATACATATCTACAACATAAGAAAAATTTTCTTGAATGAAATTAGCGGTTTTTCCAGCAAAGCGCTGTCTAACATATTTTGCCATTTCTACTGGAAGATTTGCAGTTTTTTCGGTTAAAACTCTTTTACTCTCAGAGATAGCAAGTGCTCTTTTCCTATCAGCATTTTCTTTAGACAGACGATCCATTTCTTTTTTTCCTTCTAAGATGCCCTGTTTAAGATTTTCACTTATCATAGTTTTATCTATTCCCAAGACCTTTCTAGCCTCGTCTAATTGCTTTAGTGCAAAAGTATTTTTAGCAGCTTCTTCAATTTGTTTAACTGGAATGGCTTCACCAAGATACTCTTCAATATAAGATTCTACCGCGAGAACTAGTTCATCTCTATGAGTGACTGCGGTGTCTTTAAGCACCTTTTCATAACTTTCAGCTACAATCTTTAATTCATTATTGTGCTTGTTTTTTAGATGCTCAAGAACAGTTTTAAGCTTACTTGAATGATCTTCATCTACATCTTTTTTATATTGCTCAAAAGCAGTTTCCATGCTTTCCAGAACACTCTTCATTTTATTAGCATGTGATTCGTCCATGCTGGAGAGTTCCAGATCTAATCTTTCTTGCACCTTTTGATTGATAGTGCTTTCAAAGACAGACTTGAGATTTTCTTTAAGATCTGGAGTAAAGATTTGCTCGTCCAGACTTTCTAGTATTGTTTGAATTCCCATAATGATTTATTTATTGAAAAAATATTAAACTTTTCTTTTAGAAGCATTTTCCACTTTTGTCATAGCTTCATTAAATCTTTGTTGGTATTTCTCATCTACTATATTTCTTAAATTAATATTACTTTTTGCATAATCCTCGCGGCCAAGGTTATATAGAAATTCTCTTGCATTTTTAATTGTTTTCGGTGTCATAAAAAATTATTTAGTTTTTTCTTGCATATATTGACTTATATGCTACTTTGTGACATGGAAAAAGTTACTACAATCACATATAACCAGACATTAACAGAAAACAGTTCCTTAATTATTAAGGTAGAGGCTCCTTGGTGCGGGCCTTGTAAGGCTATGGCAAAAAATATGGTAGGATGGGATGAAACTAATTATCCCATAAAAACATTAGATGTAGATGAAGAACCTGAATTAGCGCAGGAACTTGGTATAAGGTCCGTTCCTATTTTTATCTTTTATAAAGATGGCATCGAGGTTAAACGTATTACAGGCAGCACTTCACTAGAAACTATTAAGACCACTTTTGATGTTTACTCTAAAAAATAAATTTTACTTGACATACCCACAACAACAGATACATTAGCAACATGAAACATTTAGCAAGAATAGGAAAGGTTGATAAAATAATCCCCATAGACGGTGCAGATTTTGTTCAGTCTGCTGTAGTATACGGATTTAATGTTATCGTATCTAAAAATGTACAAGTAGGTGATTTGGGAGTATTTTTCGAAGCAACTGATATTCAGTTATCTGACGAATATGCTAAGATGAATAACCTATACCGTCATTCAGAATATAATTCTGATGTGAACGCAAAAGGTTATTTAGAAGATAATAGAAAACTTAAAGTTCAGAAATTCTTAAAAACTAAGAGTGAGGGTCTTTTTATGTCTCTAGACAGTCTATCGTATACCGGATATGACATATCTGTTTTTAAATTCGGTGATTCTTTTGATGAACTGAATGAACATCAAATATGTAATAAGTTTTATAATGCTAAAACTGCTGGTGCTAGAAATTCTAATACTTCTAGGAAAAAAAATTCTACTCCATTGTTCCATGAACATCTTGATACTGAACAGTTATCTTACTATATTGATAGTATTCCAAAAGGTTCTTTAGTAACTATAACTTCTAAGAATCACGGAACTTCTGGTCGTTATTCCTTTACTCCAGTTGCAAAAGAAGTGGTTGAAACTGTTGTAGATAAAATTTACGTTCCTTCACTAAAGAGGAACATTAAAAAAACACGGCAAATTAAAAAATCAGTTACTGATTATGAGTATGTAGTTGGAACTCGTAGAGTCGTTCTTGGTTCTGATGGTGAGAATAAAACAGGTTTTCATGGCTCGGAAAAGTATCGTTATGATATTTTACAAACTTTAAAACCCTATCTGGAAAAAAATATGACCATCTATCTTGAGATTGTTGGATACGTCAATGGTGCTCCTGTTATGGGAACGCATGATGTTACTAAATTGAAAGATGATGCTTTTGTTCAGAAGTATGGTAAAAAAGTTGTTTACAAGTATGGGTGTATGCAGGATGAATTTAACATTTGCGTATACCGCATCTCTTATACTAATCCTGATGGCGTGGAAATGGACCTGAGCCATTCTCAAATGGTAGATTGGTGTAATAAAAGAAACATTCCTGTGGTGAAGACGCTTGTAGATACTTTTGTGTATGATGGAAATAAAGATGCTCTTTTTCAACAGGCAGTATTTCTTGCAGAAAATGAAAAAAATCTGTGTGAGGATTATAATGATCCATCTCATATTTGTGAAGGCGTAGTAGTTCGAGTGGATAACTATGGATTACGTCCTGACCTATACAAATACAAGAGCTTTCCGTTCCGTGTCATGGAAGGTATTGCAAAATTGAAATCAGATTTTATAGATGTGGAGGACGCGAGCTAAATACTATGCAAATGAATGAATCTGATTTGTACTGGATTTGTGATTGTGGTAAAATTCTTGCATCTGCTACGGGAAGAGATGAATTAGTTAATTGGAGATTTAATGGCTCTGTATGGGAACACTATCACAGTTATCCATCAGGCCATTGTCCTTCAAGAAAAATGAATTCTGTTGAAATTAGAGCATATGTGATGAGGGATATTTTGAAAATCCCGGATTCCGTAGAGAAAATTTCTGAGCGTGTATTATTTTTGGCAAATGAATATTCTAGGTTAATTAAAATTAAAGAACAGTCTATAGATTTAGTTAACAGTATCAAACATTCTGATCAATTTCAGGAAGAAGGAATACCATCAGATATTTTTGTTGAATTTTTAGAATTGAAACGGTTAATAGAACAAGATGACTAATAAATTAGACAAAACCGTTAAAGTAGATTTATCTATTATTCCTAATTTCATTAAGAAACAATGGATCAATTTCTTAGAAATTAACAAAGAAACAGTGAGTGACCCTACTATTGTAGGTGTTTCTGCCAAAATTTATGATGAAAATAATGTTCATCATTCTACTCTAGTGTTAACTACCCCCTTTGAAATGTTTATTTCTCTTAAAATAAATTTGAAATCTCTGAAAAGTGATATTCAAAGAGATAAAATTTTATCAGTTAAACTTTCGAGGAAAGATTGGAAAGATGAATTAGAAAAATCTATAAATTCAGTAATAACAACATCTGAAAAAGAAGAGCCTATTAAAAATCATGACATTGAAATTTCATCTGTGTAAGAAGTATCCATGTAATAAACATTTTTGTTTTGCTAAACGCGGCAGAAATTATTATTACTTGAGAGCATTCAGGTTGCTACTAATAGCAAATAGCAGTGTTTAGTAAAAAAAAAAACAAAAATCCGATAAATTTAAGATTTATCGGATTTTTGTTTTTAGAAACTCCCTACTCCATAGTATATATTTTTAATCAAAAAGTGCTTTTCTCCGTCACTCAATCTATTAGGTTTATCATGAGGTTCAAGATATAAACCTCCATAATTAGTGTCATTGATTTCTAAAAGTTCTTTTTTAAGATCGTCTAATGGAATTCCTACTTCAACTGCTAATTCTGGAATAGTGACGGTTGTGCTAGAACCCTTTCTAGAGAGTCTTTTGTATGCTATCAGAATATCATCTTTGACAGACTCTTCTAATTGAACTATTTCTATTTGAGGATGAATATCTAATAATTTTTCTGCAAGGTCTATAATTTGCTTAGCATAGTGGTAAGATTCTTGACCTATCTTTTTTCTCAATTTTTTAGTTTTTTCTATTATCTTTGTAGCAATTTCTGTTTCTGAAATATCTTCCGCAATAGGTTCTTCTTCAGTATCTTCTGGATACTCTTTTGTCACAGTTATGTCTCCTACAGGGATCATATCAATAATATCAGGAAACATTTCCTTTAATGTTTTGTCAAATTTTGCAGTCATAAAGTTACAGTGATTTTAAGAATTTAGATAATTGCTCTATGATGTGAGCATTGACCTCTGAACGATGTTTGGAAATGTAATTTGTATGAGCCTTGGAAAATCCTTGAAATGCTTCGTATACTTTCTGGTCATCACCAATTATCCATTCACGCTCTTCATATATTCCGTTAATAAACTTAGTATTTGCAGATGCGTCCCATACTGCATCTACTCCCAGAATGATAGGAGATTTTACAAGATTACCTCTTTCAGACTCTTCTATCTGGCCCAGACATTTAGAACTAAGACCCCAATTTACGTTGTGCTTAATAAGTCCGGCTAGTATTTTTCCGGGAGGATTTTCTGTGAGAATTTCAGATTTTCCTATATAAAAATCTGGTTCAGATGTATCTCTTTTCAATTCTACAATTTTGTGGGCCAATCTATCAAGTTTCATTTCGGGCTCTAATGAGTGATTACATTCTCCTCCACCGCGATTGTGCTTGACATAATCTGCGATATATCGGTCAATAGCAGGAAGCATTTCACTTTCTTCATAAATTCTATTATTCTTATTTTTTCTGGATAGCATTAGATATTGACCAGTGAAATAATATCTAGGTTCTTGATCTAAATTTTTTCTTTCCATCAACGGTTCAACATCATAGCAAGGATGTTCAACAATAAGTTTTCTGATAATTGGCATAGTATTATTTACCTGTAATTAAAAAATATCTAGTCAAAATTATGAGGAAGTTGTTTCACATAATCAACTTGAGCATGATCCGACACCCAAGAAAAATAATCTTTCAAATTCACTGGAAAATCTTTAACTTGTTGCAATGCTTTCCACTGCTCTACGGCATTTTGATAACCATAATAATTTTCCTTAAATTTTAGTTGAGACTCTGTTACATAAGCATAATGGTCAAATATCCATCCCATGTTTTTAGTAAATTCTTTAGATAGATATTTTTGCGTAGTATTTAATCTAGGTGGCTCATGTGAAATCCAATAGGACGGCTTTTTAATGTTCCAAAGTCTCAGCCATTCGCCTTTTTTATTTCCATAACAATTTTCACCAATGAGTTTATGATTAGTTCCTACGTAATAATTACAATTGAATAGCATAGCATCAAACATAGGATTATTTTCAGAAAAATTTAATACTTGATTAAGAACGCCTTCATTCCATATTTCATCAACATCAAATTCCATCAAAATACACTCATCTAACTCTGAAGCAAATGAATTGCACATTTCAACTTTTCCCTGCCATCCATCATTTTTTCTTATTATTGTTATGTTCTCATTTTTTATCGAATCTAAAAATTCAGTCGTCCCATCTATAGATAGTAAGTTTTTAGTAAATTGAGATGTATTGATATTTCTACACCATCTAGTATCTTTCACAGGAAACGAATATCCTTCTACTATATACCAGTGATCAAAGACTTTAGGTATTATTTCCGCTTGTTTTTTAATATAAGGCATACCATTTAACACTATAGTAAATGCTATTTTTTTTTTATTGAAATATTTAATAACAAGTATATAAAAAACAATACTTTAATGAAATGCGCTAATTTTTCGCTAATTAGATCATATGAATGTATTTTTTCTTCTTTTGGCATCCGCAGGTTTGACTATAATCATAGTAGACAGTGTTATTATGGATAAGATGGGGCTAAGACCTTTATGGTCAAAGATTTCTATTTTGAAAGAATTATTTTCGTGTTCAATGTGTACCGGATTTTGGTCTGGTATGCTACTATCTGCCATATATCTTACTAAAGAATATGTATTTCCATTTGCGCTGGCTTCAACTATAGTTTCCTTTCTACTAGAAAGAGTGGCATCTCTTATAAATATTGCTTACTATAAATTGGACAAAGAGACAGACAATATGTAGGATATATAACTACTGTTGTATAGATAGTTGCTTTCTCCGCTCTGTCATTGCAGTGTCAGCGTCTTCTTCTGTAAATTTATCAGGGTAAAGAAATCTTGCCCCTATTTTTGCCGGAGCACCTTTTAATGAAATTAAATCAGAATTAGTATCACACTCAAAACTTCCTCCAACACTACTAGGAGAACCTTCTAATGTTATTAGCTTATTATAATTGCAATAGAAACTTCTTCCAACACTACTAGGTGCTCCTAGTAGTGTTGTTAATTTATTAACCTTACAATTAAAAAATCCTCCAACACTACTAGGAGCACCTAGTAGTGTTGTTAATTTATTATCATTACAATAAAAACCTCTTCCAACACTACTAGGAGCACCTTCTAATGTTATTAAATTATTAAAATTGCACTCAAAATCACCTCCAACCCTACTAGGAGCACCTTCTAGTGTTTTTAATTTATTATAATTGCAATAAAAATCACCTCCAACTCTACTAGGAGAACCTTCTAATGTTGATAATTGATTATTGCTACAATGAAAACTTCCAACAACACTTCTAGGACAACCTTTCAACGATGCAAGTTCATTATATGCGCACAAAAAATCACCAGTCACATCTATTTTAGACATATCAGGTAATTCTATTAACCACATATATCTTAAATTTAAATTTCCTCCAGAATAACTATCTACTATCTTCTGTGCTTTACTTCTTCCTTCTTCTATTTTAATTTGAATTGATTTTACTTCTAAATCCAAATTATTAAATTCATATTTACCAGTATTTACCATTTGCGTAAAACTAATATCCCGTCTTTCAACATATCTTTTTCTTAGACTACTATTTTTACTAATATCATTTACTTGGTTTTCAGTTAAATTCGGTCCTTGAGAAACATATTCATTTTTCAATTCTAAATTTAATGTGTCATAAATTTCATCAATAATAGCAATTCCAGATGTTAATACTACCAATCTCGTATCAGCATCAAATGATTTGAACATTTCTAATGATTGTTTATATTCAAATTTCTTCAAATCTACTATTTTTTATTTTCCTCCGGTGTTTTAGGTTTATTAACAAATAAATGTTCATATTTTTCTAAAGAAGGAAAAGTAGAAATTACTTCATTCCATGTAGTTTTTTCAGTAGCATTATCTGCAAATGTCCATTCCCACCCATCACTAGTTTTATCTAATACCAAAACATGTTTAGGATTGCTTTTTGGAACATTTTTGAAAAATATAAAATAAAATGTAGAATCTTTAGATAATCTATAATTATTATACATATTACCTCCAGCAGAACGAGAAATACAAAAAGTATATCCTTCTCCATATTTCACACATGCTCTTTGTGAATGTGCTTTGTAAATTATTAAATATTGATCTTCTGCTAATTTATTTTCATCTTCACCTTCAGTTATTTTTACTGTAGAATTATCAACTGGTTTTAATTTTTGAGATTGTTTATATTCTAATTGATCTATTTTTTCAGTAAAAGAAATAAAATCAGTTGGAAGCTGAAATTTAATATTATTTCTTTTTAGTTTATAGTATTTTTTAAGATAACTGGATAATTGATTTAAGTCTCTATTTGCTGAAAAATATAATTTAACTATTGTTGAAATATCACCTTTACTAGGTGTTTCATCTAATTGAAAAATAGATTGTTGTAATGAGTGATCATTTGGAAATAATTTTTTTAATAATTCTAATGAAGTTTGTTTATTTTCTAGAAGGAAATAAAAATAATCTCGAAATGAAGTCATTGTTAATTATTTATTTAATATGTACTTGTCTCTAAGTGCTTTAGGAACTTTGTTTATTCTTAAATTGAGTATACCATTAAAACTTTTATCATCTAATAGGACATTATGCTTTATTTGTTCTACTGCTTCTAAATACGAACTCTCCCATTTACAGGTTGTTAAATGAATTATTTCTCTTTCAAATGTAGCAATGCCTTTTTCTTCAATAAAAGCTAATAATTCTCTAGAACTTCCCCAATATGTCTTCCAATCACTCTCTTTAGAAACTCGCCTATTTCTTTTTATTTTTTTGGTAGGAGGTAATTTTACATTTCTATAAAATTGTTTTTTACCTATATAATATTTCCCAGTTTCTGGATGAGTTATTTTATATACAAATCCGAAATAATTAGATATTTCTTCTTCTGGAGGAAGATTTTTCCACAAAGGCTCTTTCATTATGCTGTTTTGAGAGTATAGTTGATAGGTGCAGTTGCCGAAAAAATAGAAATTGCTCCATCTGGAACAAAATCATGAACAAAAGCAATTATCTGATTAGGTTGATCTAAAACTATAGAACCTGAACTTACACTAGCAACACCTCCTATATTGAGGTATACTGTATCTGTTCCGTGTTTTTGGAAAAATAAATATTTTCTTCCTATTGATGCTGCTGCAATTTGTAGCGGTGTTCCAGAAGTGCTATATGTCCCAGAACTGTCTGTCCAGTTTCCAACATTATCATTTACATCATTACAATCCACTTCTACAAGAGTGGTGGGAAAATCCTCATTTTCAGGTCCATATGCAATAGGAGGTTCAGACGTGATGTTAATATATCTAGTCTGTCCATTATCATAGTAAAAACGTATATACTGATCATTAGTCGCAGTATCTACATAGCATCTGGAAAAATTTATAGGTCTGCGAATCCCGTCCATCGGTGAAAAGCAATTATCAATATCGGAAAGTAAAGCCATGTAGTTATTTATGAAAGAACCGTATAGATTTCTCTATACGGTTCTTTTTATATATTGATTACTTTATATCAATTATGCAACAGCCGCAGCATTTGCAGAGTCGTCACTTGCAAGGTCTGCAATAGCGTCTTGTAGTGCCGTTAATGCGGCAGCAAGGTCGTCGTTAGCAGTAGCTAAGTCTGCATTAGCAGTAGCAAGAGCAGCCTCAGCAGCAATTCTAGCAGCTTCTTCTACACCTTCTTCAGTAGTGATGGTTGATAGATCAATACCTAGTTGAGTTAGTTGTCCTTCAAGTGTGGTGTTTTGTGCAAGGGCAGTTGTTAGTGCAAGTTGGAGTTGCTCTTGTGTGGCAGTGGATGCAGCAACAAGTGTATCATATGCAGATTGCAATGATGCTTGTGCGGCAGAAACTACGCTAACTTTATTTCTTAGTGCAGTGGCTTCAGCTAATTCGTCTGAAACTGCATCTAAATGATCGTTGATAATGTCCTGTGTTGCTTGTGTGGGCATATTAGTTATTTATAAGTTTTACGGTTTTTTTAGCAGACTATTCCCGGTCTGCTAGCGGGTTTTTGAAGTGACTATTAAACGGCGGCGGTTAGCTGGAGCTGGACTGTAGCGCCCTGTATGAAGCCGTCTCCATCTACAACTCTCACCTCACCATTGTTTTGCACTCGAAGCGTGTTGCCGTTGCTGTAGGTGTAAATAATGGCGTCGGTGCCTCCGTTGCCAGTGGTCGCGAAGGTGGCTGAGTT